>Ga0315287_10008830_pt1 | contig 10186 bp, 8 predicted proteins | sample YL17G11_0_MG_FD_205037 | JGI IMG/M metagenome (GOLD analysis project Ga0315287, IMG submission 205037) | Sediment microbial communities from Yellowstone Lake, YNP, Wyoming, USA - YL17G11_0 | ecosystem: Environmental > Aquatic > Freshwater > Lake > Sediment | place: USA: Wyoming | collected... | reverse complement strand
ACACCTCATTATCAAACCGGTATCATGAATAATCCCGTCTTTGCGGAAGTCAACGTCTTCAACATTCCCGACCTCAGCGAGCTTGACCTCGAAATAAGCATGAGCTACGGTCCCGCCTGCGTCGATTCGGTTATCAGGGGCGATCAGCTGAACGACACCATACAGGTCGGGTACACAATCTACACGTCTGATTGTCGTTATTGCAGCATCACGGTCGCCTCGGCGCCCGGCAACGTGGGCAGAAGAATCGTCAACGCGGCCGGCAACGCTCATGTGGCCACGGCCAGGTTCTATACATATTCCGATTGGAATGCCGACAGCATCACCACGTTGATCAGCGTGCGGCCGATCTCGGCAAGACTTATTACCGGCGGGGCATTTCCGATAGACAGCATTTACACCGACGGCGCCGAGGTCTTTCTGCAGCGGTAAGCGGCCGCCTCCAGCCCGCGATAAGTATCTGCCACCCGAATCATAACCGGATAGAAAAAGCCGGCCGAAAAACCGTTCGACCGGCTCATTACCATAATTGACTATCGCCGTAAAAATGCCGGGAGGCGACGCTTACTTGCTTTCCAGCACGACGCTTTCGGCTACCTCGGCCTGATAGGCCTGACCGACCGGAATAACGGCGTCCGTCCCCTTGATGAAGAGGCCGGCTATGAAGATGTACGAAAGCAGCTTCCGGCCCTTGCCGGTGGCGTCCTTGCTGCCGGTCAATTTGATCTTGTCGCCGGTGAGAAGCCGGTACGGGCCTTTGGGATCCAGTGAGGTAAACTCCACCTTGATATATCCCGGTTTTCCGCCCTTCTGGGCCGGCTGCACTTCGCTCACAGTCGCCGTCGCCGGCGCTCCGGCTTCGACCACCGTGATACCGCCGATGCTGATCGGTTCCTCCAGCGAGCAGGCGATCGGCACGCCGGCGCTCAGTTCTTTCGAAGATAGTTTTATCTCCGCCGGAAATCTGAGCTTGACCGTTTGCCCCTTGGGAACCTGGATCGTCCCCGCCTGCGCCGCCACGGCGCCGAGAAATAAGATCAATCCGATACAGACGCCGATTATCGTCATGCGCCTATTAGGCATTGTGGACATCATTGTGCGACTCCTTGCATATATGCTTTTAACTGATCCCTACTTCAATTTCGGCAGCTGATCCTTGAGCGCCGGCACGAAACGGATGCTGATTCTCTTGCCCACGTCGTCAAACATGATATCGCCATCCATCTCAAAAAGGGAATAATCGCTCCGCAGAATCCTCTTCGACTTGGACTGTTCGCCCCAGCTTTCATCGGCCTGGTTGGCGGTGGTGGAATCCAGGGCGAGGTAGATGATGTCTCCCGGTTTCCAGGTGATTTTCTCCTGCCGTCCGGGATACTGCATGATTTGGTCGCCGATCTTCCATGACGGCTCCTTGCCCTTTCCGGTTACCGTAATGTGCAGGTGCCATTCCGCGGGGATATTGTCGATCACGTATGCGTATTCCCGCGAACTCTGCCACTCCCTGGCCTTATTGAGATAGGCCTTGACCTTGGCGGCGACGTCGCTGCTGACGAGGTTTTGGATTTTCCGCAGCGTATCCACCGCCTCGCCCAGTCGATAGTCCGGCGACTCATTGTTATTGATCGCCTCGATGAGGTCATCCAGCTCCACGGCCACCTGCTCGGCCGCCTGGGCCATCTCCTTTTCCACCTTCACCGCGGGAAACGCCCTGAGTAGCGCGCGTTCTTCCTTGCTCAGGTTGGACCAGTTCAGCTCGCTGTCGATTTTGACCTGCTTTTGGATATTCTCCCAAACCGTCTGGTCGTTGGCCTTCTTGACGCCGTTGATGAAAATATCCCAATATTCCAGGGCGCGTCCGCTCTTAGTATACACCGGCGACGTCGAATCACCGGCATGATAGCTTTTCAACACGTCCACCAGCCGGTCATACTCGGGATTGGGAATGACGGTGGAATCGGTGGGCTTCACCTGGGGCCACATGGCCTTGTTCCCGACAATCATGGCGACGCGGCCGATACTGTAGTCCAAATCTTGAAGGTCCTCACGCTGTCGGTCGGCCAGATAATAGGCCGCGATTTGCCCGGCCCATACTTTGTATTCGTCGAAAAACCAGTTCACCGTCCGCGCCCTCTCATAGTCGCGATAGGCTTTCGCTATCCGGCTCCGATCATCCTTGGTGGCAGCAGCGAGGCTTCCGCGCACTTTGGCGACTGACTGCTCCACGCTCGCCGGTTTCGGATAGAGGAACCAAAAATGATACACGGACGGTATGGAAAACAGCACCGCCCAGATGATGCTGATCATCGCCACGTACTTGGCGACCGTCCGGAACGTCGAAATCCGTTTGTTTCGAACAATCGAATTCAATAGCCAATAAAAAGGTTCCTTGACGCCGATCGGCTGCATTTTCGACGGCGGCGCATATAACGAACGCCCAATTTCGGTGCCGATTTTCTCAAGCGGCGCGCCGGTACACGAAACGAAGAATATCTGAAAATCGAGCGTCCGCCGCAGAACAACCTGAAGGAAGTCTTTCAGCTTGACCAGAACGCTTCGCACCGAACCCGCCCAATTGGCATTCGAGTCGACCTTCCGTCCCGCCAGTACCCGTTCCAGAAAGATTTCAAATTCCTCTGAGGCCAGATACTCATCCTCCGGCCCGATCAGCGTCACCTGATCTTCGCCGCCGTACCCCGGCAAAACGTCGGACTTGGTGACCACCACCGCAATCGGGATCGGCAGACGGGATTTCAAGGGCGCCAGGTACTCCAGCATGTTGACAAATGATGCCACCCGGGCCTGACTTTCCAGTTCGGCGCCCAGGATTTTGGGATCGTAGAAGAACAAAATGCCGTCGCATCCGGACATGAAATCGAGCACCTTTTCGGAGGTATCGTCGGAGCTCGAAATCGACACATTGTCGCCGGAATAGTCGTAGGCGACGACGGACAGCTTTTTCTTGCGGTCGAGGATGGCGTTGAACCGAAGCACCTTGTCGGCCTTTGTGGGTTCGGGAAATTTGCGCTCCCCGCGGAAATCGACCACCGTTCCGGTCCCGGTGGCCGTCCCCAGACCCCAGATGGATCGATAATGGCTGAGGAACTCGCCGGCCGTAGTCGTATCGGTCACCGATATCTGGAGCTTCTTGGATATCTTGCAGTCCTCGTTAAGGACGGTGAAATAGACCGTTTTACCCGCGTTGGCATGGCCAAAAATGCCGATACGGGTGCCGCCCGGCCACCGGACCGGCTCCCCGCTCTTTTTGCTGGCGCGTTTCTTGGCCGCCTTGGCGCCCTTCTTGGATATTTTAAGAATCTTGCCGAAATTCATTCCCTGATCCCGCCGTTTCGGAATTATCGCGATGCTTATCTGGTCATTCCGGTCACCGCTTGCCTGGCCTTCACCTCGAATTCATTCAGTTTGATCTGATTGTGCGCCTTCCACCTGATCGGCACATAAATCGCCAGAAACACAAAAAAGACGATGATCAGCCCGTACAAAAGATACGCCGCCGATCGCTGCGTCGTGACCAGGCGGAAGTACCGGGCATTCTTGAATGCCCCTTTGAATTTCCCCCACAACCCGGCGAGAGAACTGCGCACCGTCGCCCAGAAACTGGTTTTGCGCAGGTAATCCCATGCGGTCAGATAGTGCTCGTGAAGACGGTTCTTGCGCCCCAGTTTGGTGAAGGCATCGATCCGCTGGAGGTGAAATTCAAGGCTGCCCCGGTCGCGAGCGACGTCCTCGCCCAACGCCACCCGGCGGCCCATCAAAATCAGAAACTTGCCCGGGTCGCTCATTGCCCCGAACTGCTCCGGACTCACCGCGTCTTTGAACGGGCGGCCGAACTTATCGAGATACCGCGCAATCTCGCGCAGGAAAAACTCATTCAACCGGAAGTTGTTGTTGAGGCCGCCCTCATGGAATAACAGGGGCACCAGATGATCTTCAAAAAACGAGATGTCCCGTTTCACGGGCCGAAGGTCGCGGCAGTAGAGATACGATTTATTGGACTGGCCGTCGATGTCCGATTCCGACTCGAAATAGGTGATCAATATCTGCAGGGTCAACTGGCGCAGATCAGACGACGTCAGAGGCGTAGTCTTGATCTTGTTCAGAAAATACAGGTCGACGTCGATGGCTTCGTTGCGCTGCCGGCGAAGCGCCTGAAAAACGGCGTAGATGCCGTTGTACGTCTGCAGAAAAGCCTCGGTCTCGAACTGGTCGTACCGGCTCTCAAAGGAATCAAGGTATTCGAACAACTCGTTGATGTACGATTTAATATCCACGTTTTTTTCCTGCCTCGGCAGAGCGTTCTTACAGAGAGTACAGGATCAAATCCATACTCCCCAGACCGGCGAACTTGTTCGCATCGGGGGCGCCGCGAAAGATCAGCGTCACCTGGCGGACCGACGATGATTCCAGCATGTCCCTCGGATGCAGGGCCACCTTGTTGCCGAACGCCACCGTATCGACGTCAATGGGATCGGTCTCGCCCAGCCCGCGGGCGGCGTTGATTCCCAGCCGAACCTGCATGCTGCGCCACTCCGCGTCGCTGAACATGTCTTTAGTCATCAAGGTCACGATATCGGAGACCGGGCACGGTTGGGCGACGTCGATGAGCAGGTAACTCAGCTCGCCCACCCGCTCCAAACGGCTGCCCGTGCAGGCGAGATTGCGGTATGTCCGGCCCATATAGGTCAGCGTCTCCGTGGCCACCGCCTGTTCGCCCAAGGCTTCGCGTTTGGTCTGCGCCAAAAAGGCCATGATATTGCGCAACGTCTCAAGAATATCGTCAATCATGCGCACGTGGCTGCCGAGGTCGCGATGATTGTAGTCGCTAAGGATGAACGACTCCATCGAGGATTGAAACCGGCCGACTTCCGACCCGACCTGCTTGGTGAAATACTTTTCGTTGAGGTAGTCTTTCACCCCCGGATGCAGATTCAAAAGCGTTGACACCATCCGGCAGAGTCTCTTGAAATAGACCACCATGCCCAGCGGATGGCCGGCATTCGGCCCGGTCACAAACTCGTCCATGGTCCCCGTCAGATGATACACCATGGCGTTGACCGTATCTCTGAACGCGACCTGGAGGCTGGTACTTTCCTTGGCCAGCGAACCGGACGCAGCCATGGCTCGGTACGCCCGCGTCGACAATGAGAGGAGACTCTCCAGACGGTTTCTCAAGTCCGAGGCCTTTTCCGCCAGCCGTTCGTCGGCGTACAAAGTCACGCACGGCGGATAATAATCCGGGGCAAACCCGGCTTCGCTGCCGCGAACCTGGAGCACCGCCACCTGGAGATACCGCCCCTCCGGCAGATTCGGCGGCGCTCCCAGATGAACCGAATAACCGCTCACCAAATAGGGGACGCGCGGAAGGTCCTCGGCCGGGTCGGGCTCCCCGATTTGTTTTTTGTGTTCGACGTCTATGCCCAGGTACACCGGGACGGACGTAGCGCTGATATCGGTTTCACCCCGGATGACCTCGCCGGTCGATCCGTCGATTTCAATGTAAAGCCCGTCGGGGGTTATCGCCTGGCATCTGAGTACCTCGACGCGGACACGGTTGCCGCTGACGGAGAGATTGAGACTGAGGGCGGGCTGGCCGGTTCGGGACTTGCGGATCAGTCCGTAACCGTCGCCGATGTGTCGGGCGTGCCACTGAACCAGTTCCTCGAAGTACTTTTCCTGATCCGTCAGGTGATCCCGGGTGATGAGCATCCCGTCCTGCCAGTTGACCGAATATAATCTAAAGTCACTCATATCGTTGCCCCAATTCCATGCCCAGCAAGTTATACCCGTTTAGTGTCAATGTCAAGGTTAATACGTCGCATTATCGGGCCCCTGTTCTCAGCGTCCCGCGCTTGCGCGCGGGCTCCAAATGGGCGGAGTATCCCAGATACGACCCCTTTTTCTTTCCGCCCAACACCGCGGCCCGGTCGCCGACTTCAAAGCGCAGGCGGTAACCCAGGTTGCCGGGCATACATACCCGCAGGACCCAGTCAAGTTTCTTGCGCGACGTTCCCCCCGGCAACCAGGCCGTCATGGCGTCGCGGGGTAACCCGCTCACAATCACTTCATAGGTCGAATCAGACTCGGTAAAGGTTCGGCCGATGATGGTCTCCCGGCCCAGCCGCCCGGATTTCATCCCCAGTCGGTACCTGATGCCGTCGGGGATGGGAAATTCGGCGGGCGCGTTTTCGACGATCCGGAAGGTGTATCCGAAGAGCAACCCCAGCACCTGCGCCACCCGGTCGGGATTTCCCGCCCACATATGAAAAACCGGCAACAGCGCCCCCCATGCCAGCGCTTCATTCACTGTCCGCGCGCCCCGGTCGATATGGAAATCGAACAGGCTGAGAAACCGATCAAGATGGTCCTCGTCGACGACGTTGAAGGCAAACCGCAGCGCCTCCAATCGGGTGACGGCATTACGCCTGATCACGGCCGCATCGAACGGAGCCATGAGGTGCCGGGCGTTTAGTTCCCAGTCTTTCCCCCGCGCAACTCTCCCGTAGAGGCCGTAAAAAAACTGGTACGGCATGATATCGACGGCGCTGGAAAACCCGACTTCCAGGACGACGCGCGTGCTGGCCGTCAACGGCGTCCCCGGCGCCGGGATTTGAGTCATGATCTCGCCTTTGAAGTTCTCGTATTCGCCGACCGCTAACAGTTCAATCCGGTTGATGTCGACGCCCAGCTTGGCCAGCAGGTTCAGAGCCGTGGTATAGTGAAACGGATACAGCCGATGACACAGATTCGGCATCTTTCTTTCGCCGGCGGCGGTCATACCTTGACAATCTCCACCCGGAAATGAGTATTGACCGGGGACCGGGACTTGAGGAAACTCGTCAGACGGATCGTCAGCAGATCGACTTCATCCTGGGAATAAAAGTCGGCGTGGCGGATCCCCACTTTGACCACGAGGCACCGCCTGACGCCTTTGGGAAAACGATCGACGCCATTGTCGCAATCCACGGTCCGGATGCGGGGATCGAAACTCGACGTCCATCGGGAGATTTCGGCGAAACTCAACGATCGATCGCGATTGCGCAGGCGGACCGCGACCTCGGCCACGATCTGCTCCTCGCTCTTGGCCGGGATAGCTCCGGCGGCGGGGATGATGTTGACCGCCGAGGAAATGCCGGGATGGCTTTCATACAACTCGTTGATCCGGCCGGCTTCAATCCCGTTGGCGACTACCCCCGCCGTTACGGAATAATTTATCGTCAGCGAGTCCGGAGGCAACTCCAGAAGCGGGGAAAAATCAAACCAGAGATTCAGCCGGCCGCCCCGCTCTTCGGGGGAATAGTACCGCTGGGAGGGATCGGCCGACACCAGATGCCGCGGCACGTATTCCCGCCCGCCCGAATCGACGACGCTGGTAATCTCGAGAATATTGGCAATATCCTCCGGCAGTTCCACTTCCACAAGGCGGTTGCCGCCGGTATGCTTGAACAGCGTCAGCTCGTTCTTGTTGACGGCAATAAAGCAGTTGAAGTAGATTTCGAAGGCCGATTGCAGCTTGCCCTTGTCGCCGCCGGCCGGAAGGTCAAGACGAATCCAGTACAGCTTTTCGCTGCCCGAGGGCGGCTCCAGCCCGGCTGCATCCATCAGGCCGATCAGTTTCGGATCCGGCGGCCCCGCCTCCCACGTCGCGGTAAACACCTCGGGCAAAATCACAAAACTGTCCTCGAGCGGTTTGAACAGGTCGGCGCTAGTGCGCAGGCCGCCCCAGTCCGACAGGCGATTGCCGGAGGAAAACATCGTTTCCAGAGAACTGGTCAATCCCGGACAAAAACCGCTATCATCGTAAACGCCGCCGAAATGCGACCCGGGATACCAGTAGGCCCACCGTAGCTGCTTGAGGACGTCCGGCATCCCTTTCAGAAAAATGCCGGCGCCAGCAAGATCGGCCGGCTGGCCGTCGTAGTTGATCCCCAAATAAACCTGATACGTCGAGCCGGTCTTGAAGGCCGTGCGTGGCCGCGACGTGGAGGACAGTTCCTCGCCTGAGGCGGGCGACAAGTCAATCACCGCGCCGTCGACCCGGAGAAAGATATGTCTGATCCGCGCCGCCACCAGCCGTTCTTTTCGAAGGGCCGAGAAGAAAAAGGTCTGGCCGGCCTCGCGCTTTTCGCGATAGAAGAATTTCGAGTGCGGATCGACCTCGACCACCGGATCGAGCGGTTCGCACCGCATGACCGTATAGGCGGGCACCGGCCAACGCATGCTTTCCGGACAAACCGAACGGATGAGCGCGTTGGTCGCCACCTCCCAGACCATGGCCATTTTGCCGTCGATGGTCGCCAGCTGATCGGCGTAGAGTTGAAGCATCAAACGGAGGACGGGATCAAGCCGTTCCGGCGACTCTGCGATCTGGGGATTCCATGCCCGCAACTCGCGATGCATGGCCGTGAAAATCTCCTCCTTGGAGCGCGCCCGCGCCCCGGGACTGCCTTTGGTCATTTCGTTCACCATCTCACCCCAGACGATAACTGGCCTCGAATTTCTTTTCTTCGCCGTCTTCCAGATAATTTCCGCTGACCTTGACTGTCATCCCCAGCGAATGGGGGCCGGTCTCAGCCGCGCCGGCAAATGACACGGAAACGTTGTAAAGGCGCTTGTCAAAGTGGTCAATGGCGTTCCGCAGATTTGCCCGGACGTCGCCCTTGTTGGCCGTAAACAGGTCGGAATACTCCCGGTCCCATATCTCGCACCCGTAGTCGGGCGCAAACGGCATGGTCCCCACGCGGGTGCTGAGAATCAGTCCGATCGAAAAGGCTATGGATTCGTGGAGAGTGGCTCGGTCGAGGTATCCTTCTCTCAACACAAACGGTAGCGCCAAATAGTCCATATCTGCGGCTAATTAAGCTGGATCGGATTTCCCTTGACGGTCACCATCATCCCCTCAATCTGGAATTGCGCGCCGGCCTTGGAATTGACATTGGCCGACGCCTCGATTTTGGTGTCGCCACCGGACTTGATGCTGACCTCCCCCTTGCTATCCAGCTTGATATTGGCTCCTTCAATTGTGATATCTCCGGCCCCCTTAATGCTGATGTCGCCTTCGCTTTCGATGACGGTCGGCCCGCCGGTTTTCATCGTAATCACGTTCTTGCCGTCTTTGGTGATGATCTGCACCTGCTCGTCGCCGGACGTGTCTTTCAGCACAATCCGATTTCCGCTCTTGGTCATAAACATTTTGATATCGTTCTTGGCGTCGACGGCTGCGGCCGGCGGCTTGTCATCCTTGTTATATAACGACCCCAGCGCAATCGGCAGGTCCGGCGACCCCTGTTCGTACCCCACCAGCACCTCATCGCCGACTTCCGGCAGGCAATACCATCCCCGATCCTTCCCGGCGTGCGGGGTGAGGAGCCGCACCCACGGCGTTTCGTCGGCGTCGTTCCAGGGGAATTTCACCTTGACCCGCCCCAGCTGGTCGGGATCGTTGTTGTCGAGCACCACCGCCATCTGGAGATTGGTAAAGGGCAGCCGGGTCGACCGGTACTCGGGGAAGGCGATATCCACCGGCGTGCACTCGAACGTGTTATGATATTTGCCGCTTTCGTCAAAGATATGGGCAACCGACAGCACCCAATAAGTGGCGTCGAGCCGGTTCATGCCCTTGACGCGGACGCCGTGCCCGGGGGCCACTCGCGGGATGATGGACTGGCCACGGCAAGTGATCATGCGCCCCAACGCCCGGCTGCGCTCGCGCTGCAAGATCTGATCCAGCGACTGGGCGTCGCCGACCGCCGCCCGGACGGCGGAAAAACCGGAATCGCGATAAATCTGTTTGGAGGCGTCGGGCGATATCTTGGATACCTGCGACAACGCCGCCTGCTGCGGCAACGATTTGGAGTCCTGCGTGAAAGTTTTCTTCTGCTCGTAGTTGTAAACTTGAGAGCCGTACTCGAACGCCTCCGTCCCCAACCCGAGCGCAAACGCCCCGAGCGTTTCCCGCCAGACGAGTTCCTCGACGTCCACGGCGCCGGCCTTGGTCACCCGGAATTCCTTGCCGTCGTAGTGGGCAAACAGCCCGCTGCCGCCGGCCAGACGCATGACGTACTCGTAATCGGTCTCGCGATGCTGGACGCTGAACTTCAGCGTCCCTTGCGCGGAATCGATCTTCCCCAGCGAGACGGGATACTTGCGGAGGATGGCGCCGATGATATCG
>Ga0315287_10008829_pt1 | contig 10186 bp, 6 predicted proteins | sample YL17G11_0_MG_FD_205037 | JGI IMG/M metagenome (GOLD analysis project Ga0315287, IMG submission 205037) | Sediment microbial communities from Yellowstone Lake, YNP, Wyoming, USA - YL17G11_0 | ecosystem: Environmental > Aquatic > Freshwater > Lake > Sediment | place: USA: Wyoming | collected... | reverse complement strand
AGTGGTGAGATCGACCAGGTATTCGAATTGCTGGAACCCCTTTTAATGAACGCCCCTGCTGATATGAAGGCATGAAGCTTGAATGATTCTGATTTCGCACCTTTGCACAATCACCCGAGATGGCAGAAAGTGCTGGAGCTTGCCAAATAGACGCCTTCTACCAATGGCCCTGGCGACAGTGACGAAGCGCTACTCTCGGCATGGCTTGGAGCAGGACGAGGCGGGCACGCTGGCAAAATTATCCCTCAAACGGTTCGAAGTTGACTCGACGGGTGACTGAGGTGAGGATGCAGCAGTAGGTTCAAAAATAGGTCCACTTTGAAGACTGGGGAGATGCCTAGATGAAGCGTCCAAAATACATTCGTGCAAGCCTTATTTTGCTGTCAATTGTTTCACCATTCTTTGTCGCAGGGGCAGCTCATGCTGGCGCGGTGCTCGATCATATCCGATCGACTGGTGTCATTCGCGCACCAGCACCAGACATTTGGCCGCCGCAGGCCATAAAGAATGCTAACGGAGAATTTGACGGTTTCGATGTGGCTGTGCTGCGCGAGATTGCAAAGCGGATCGGGGTCAAGCTCGAATACGTCCATGAAAAAGATGGTACAATAATTACTTGGGACGAGCAAACCTCGGGTAAATGGGATGGAAAATATGATGTCGTTGTAGGCAGCATGACACCAACAGCGAAACGGGCGGAACACCTAGCGTTCCCCGTGAATTATTATGATGGCATTGGCGTTTTGGCGGTGCACCGGGATAACACAACTATCAGAACACCTGCCGATGCGAGCGGAAAGAAGATCGGCGCCCTCGCCAAGTCGCAGTATGACCACTATCTGAGGCGAGAGCCTGTAGGCATCGTGGGGATTCCGGAGTTCACATACAAGATTGACAAGCCAATTGTTGTAAACTTCGCCCACGAGGAAGACGTTTTTAGTGCTCTCGCAAAGGGGGATGGGGTTGAACTTGACGGATTTGTCAATCTCTTGCCCGCTGTTCTTGCGCTGATCAAGGATGGAAAGCCGTTCAAGGTTGTTGGGCAGCCCCTATACCGTGTTCCGCACGCAATTGCCATTTTACCGGGCGATGAGGAGTATGCAGCCCTATTGAAGAAAACAGTGGACGAAATGCATGCCGACGGCACACTCAAGGCGCTCTCCATGAAGTGGTTTGAATACGATATGACCGCGCCCTGAGGAGAAGATGGCAATTGTCTGATCAGATTGTGCGCTGGGCTGGTTGGCGAAATTCCACTTCGACATCGCCTGCTAGATGCTTTGCCCCCACTCGTGCAAGACCAAGAATGATCAGCGCCAGTGCAAAAAGTGACCACATGTTCAAAGCCTTCACAGCACCAGCATGCTGTAAGCGATGCCCGCAATAGTGATCACGTAGGCGCATTGGCTGGTAAAGACGGCACCAGTTGAGGATATCGATATCTAAGTTAGACCAGCCGCCGCCAAAAGAAATCCGGCGAGCAGAATGAGTATGTACCCATGCGCATGGCTCATATCAGGAAGAAAGAATTGCCCACGCGCCAGCGCACAGACCAACTCACAGCTGTGTCCGGTACCTGCCGATCTTCATTTCCGCCTTCATCAGTGAGGAAGAGAATGGAGCGAAACGGAGGATTATGGGCAGCGTTCAATATACCCACTATACCCCGCCAGCCACCCCTATCCGGTGCTCATGGGCCATTCTCTGCTTTGCGTTGAGAAGGGAAGAGACAGTCAACCCTACTGCGCCGCCTTCATGCTCATGGGGTTGTTGGGGTGCGTGGTCCAATTGGCGTATTTTGAGTCGATCTTGCGGCCGGTGCGCGCGTCGGCGCCTTTCGTCTGCTGGACCATGGTGATACAGTTTTCGACCGGGCAGACTTCGACACAGAGATTGCAGGCTACACACTCATTGTCCAGCACTTCGAAGTGGCGCTTACCGTCCTTGCTCAGACTGATGGCTTGGTGGGAGGTGTCCTCGCAGGCGGCATAACAGCGGCCGCACTTGATACAGAGATCCTGGTCGATCTTCGCCTTGGCGATGTAATTGAGGTTGAGATATTGCCAGTCGGTGACGTTGCCGACGGCGCGTCCGCGGAATTCCTCTATGGTGTTGAATCCCTTTTCATCCATCCAGCGTGAAAGTCCGGTGGCCATCTCCTGGACAATGCGGAAGCCATAGGTCATGGCCGCAGTGCACACCTGAACGGAGTTGCAGGAGAGCGCGATATACTCCGCTGCATCCCTCCAGGTGGTAATGCCGCCGATGCCTGAAATGGGCAGGCCTTTGGTTTCCGCGTCGCGCGCAATCTCTGCCACCATGTTGAGGGCAATCGGCTTCACAGCCGGGCCGCAATAGCCGCCATGGCTTCCCTTACCATCAATGGAAGGCCGCGGTGAGAAACTGTCGAGATCAACTGAGATGATGGAGCTGATGGTGTTAATGAGCGAAACCGCATCTGCACCGCCGGCAAGTGCCGCCCGTGCGGGCTTGCGGATATCGGTGATGTTGGGCGTGAGCTTTACGATGACCGGCATGCGCGTGTGCTGCTTACACCAACGGGCCACCATCTCAATATATTCGGGAACCTGGCCCACGGATGAGCCCATGCCACGCTCACTCATGCCATGCGGACAGCCGAAGTTGAGTTCCACGCCGTCGGCTTCGGTTTCAGCAACGGCCGCGAGGATGTTTTTCCAAGGCGTTTCTTCGCAAGGCACCATGAGGGAAACCACCATGGCACGGTCTGGCCATTCGCGTTTGACCTTCTTGATTTCCTGCAGGTTCTTTTGCAGCGGGCGGTCGGTGATGAGTTCGATGTTGTTGAGGCCGAGCAGGCGTCGGTCCGGCCCGTGGATGGCACCGTAGCGCGGGCCGTTGACGTTGACGATGGGAGGCCCATCTTCACCCAGGGTTTTCCATACCACGCCTCCCCAGCCCGCCTTGAAGGCGCGCACGACATTGTATTCTTTGTCGGTGGGAGGAGCCGATGCGAGCCAGAAGGGATTGGGTGATTTGATGCCAACAAAATTGGTGCGAAGGTCAGCCATGGATCTTTTCCTCAAGCCAGCAGGAATGCATGAATGGATTCGGCGGCCCTGCGGCCGTCGTCTACAGCGCTCACCGTCAAGTCCTTGCCACCGGCTATACAGTCACCACCGGCCCAGATGCCCTTGACGCTGGTGCGCTTCTCGTCATCAACCTTAATGCGGCCGTCATGCAGTGCAAGGGCGCCGCCTGCCACGTCGATGGCGCTCTGGCCAATGGCCTTGAAAATCATGTCGGCGGCGAAATCCTCGCTTTCTCCGGTAGGCAAGAGTTTCCCTTTGACATCACGCATGTGTTCGCAGGCAAGGCCAACGGCACGGCCGTTTCGTGTGAGGACTTTTTTGGGCTGTACCCAATACATGATCTTCACGCCCCTGGTTTGCGCCAGTTCCTGTTCATAGTCTGACGCTTTCATGTGCATGGGCCCACGGCGGTACAGTATGGTCACATCCTCGGCCCCCAGTAGTTTAGACTGGATGGCGATGTCGATTGCGGTCATGCCGCCGCCTATTACCAATACTCTGCGGCCCACCGGCAACTTTCCCAGATCGCGGGCCTGGCGGAGTTCGGAAATGTAATGCACGGCGTCTTTCATGCCATCGGCATCCTCGTTTTTCGTTCCGAGGGCATTGACGCCTTGCAAGCCCATGCCAAGAAACACGGCATCGAAATTGTTCAGCAAATCGGCAAGCTTCAGATTCTTGCCGAAAGCCTTGCCGTTTTCGATGGTGATGCCTCCAATGGACAAGATGAATTCCACTTCCCTTGCAGCAAAATCATCCACCGTCTTGTAGGCGGCTATACCGAATTCATTAAGTCCGCCAGCCTTCTTGCGAGCCTCGAAAATGGTGACATCGTGGCCGTGCATGGAAAGCCTATGGGCGCAAGCCAGACCTGCGGGGCCTGCGCCCACTACCGCTATTTTCTTGCCGCTTGCCTTCGCACGCCTATAGGGATGGGTCTTTTTGGCAATCAGAACATCGGTTGCGTAGCGTTGCAGCCGGCCGATCTTCACAGGCTTGCCTTCAGCCGTCTGGCGCACGCAGACTTCCTCGCAGAGCGTTTCCGTGGGGCAGACCCTGGCACACATGCCACCGAGAATGTTCTGGTCGAAAATTGTCTTCGCGGCATTCTCGGGCTGGCCCGTCGAGATCTGCCGGATGAACATGGGAATGTCGATGCATGTGGGACAGGCCTGCAGGCAGGGAGCGTCATGGCAGAAGTAACAGCGGTCGGATTCGACTAACGCTTCGTGCGGCGAAAGGGGCGGATGCAGATCAGCGAAGTTTTCAGCATACTCCGCCGTGCTGAGGCGCTTTTTTGCAATACCTTCCGTCTTCAAAGCCATTGCACTTCCTCCTCAAGAAGCTATGTTTTTCTGATTTAGAGCAGGATGACAGAGTTTGTTCAAACGGTCAAATTTTTGGGAAATCGATGCAATGCGATGGACGCCACGGGCTAATCGATCTATTGTATGATAAATAATTGGAGGCGTGCGATGTCTGCAAACAACAAGAAGCTGAAACTACGCTCTCAATACTGGTTCGACAATCCCGCCAATGCGGACATGACGGCACTCTATCTCGAGCGCTATCTCAACTACGGCTTCACCCGCGGTGAACTGCAGGGCGGCAAGCCTATTATTGGCATCGCGCAAACGGGGTCTGATCTTTCACCCTGCAACCGTGCCCATATCGATCTGGTCAAACGTGTGCGCGACGGCATCATTGCAGCAGGCGGTGTTCCCCTGGAATTTCCCGTGCATCCCATCCAGGAAACGGGAAAGCGGCCCACCGCATCGCTCGACCGCAACCTTGCCTATCTTTCATTGGTTGAAGTGCTTTACGGCTATCCGTTGGACGGCGTGGTGCTCACCGTGGGCTGCGACAAGACAACTCCGGCCTGCCTGATGGCGGCTGCGACGGTTGATATCCCGGCCATCGCCCTCTCATCGGGTCCCATGCTCAATGGCTGGTACCAGGGCCAGCGTACCGGCTCCGGCACCATCGTGTGGATGGCGCGTGAAAAACTGGCTACTGGCGAGCTGGATTACGAGGGCTTTGTAGAACTGGTGGCGACCTCGGCACCGTCTGCAGGCTTCTGCAACACCATGGGTACTGCCACCTCGATGAATTCACTGGCTGAAGCACTCGGCATGACGCTGCCCGGCAACGCCGCGATCCCCGCTCCCTACCGTGAGCGTGGACAAATGGCCTTTGCCACGGGCAAGCGCATTGTCGACATGGTGCATGAGGACTTGACACCATCCAAGATCATGACGCGCGAGGCCTTCGAAAACGCCATTGCCGTCAACTCCGCGATCGGCGGTTCCACCAACTGCCCCAACCATCTCAATGCCATTGCCAGGCATATAGGTGTCCCCCTCGAAGTAAAGGACTGGGAAACCCTCGGGCTTGAAATTCCGCTGTTGGTCAACCTGCAGCCCGCCGGCGAATATCTCGGCGAAGACTTTCACCGGGCTGGCGGTGTTCCCTCCGTGCTGGCCGAACTTATTCAGGCGGGAAAGATTCATAAAGGCGCCATGACCGCCAATGGCAAGACCATAGCTGAGAACTGCGAAGGCAAGTTCTCGTGGGACCGGGCGGTGATCAAGGAATATGCCAAACCCCTCATGGCCAATGCGGGTTTCAAGATGTTTTCGGGTAACCTGTTTGACAGCGCCATCATGAAGACCAGCGTGATCTCAGACGAGTTCCGCAAGCGCTACCTCTCGAACCCCAAAGACCCCAATGCCTTCGAGGCCAAGGCCATCGTGTTCGACGGTCCTGAGGATTATCACGCCCATATCGATGATTCAAAACTGGCCATTGATGAGAACACCATTCTCTTCATGCGCGGTACCGGCCCCTTGGGATATCCAGGTGCGGCCGAAGTGGTGAACATGCGCTCACCTACCTATCTTCTGGAAAAGGGTGTGCGGTCCCTGCCTTGCGTCGGTGATGGTCGGCAATCTGGTACGTCGGGATCACCTTCCATCCTCAACGCCTCGCCGGAGGCTGCTGCAGGGGGTGGCCTCGCCATCCTGAAGAACGGAGACAAGGTTCGCATTGACGTGAGCAAGGGCACCATAAACGTGCTGTTACCGGAAGCTGAACTTGCTGCACGGCGGGCTGCCCTGAAGGCGGCGGGTGGATATAAGTTCCCTGAAAGCCAGACCCCCTGGCAGGAAATTTTCCGTGAGAATACCGAACAGCTAGCACAGGGCATGGTGCTCAAGGGTGCCGTCAAGTTCCAGCGCATTGCGAAGACCAAGGGCATTCCCCGGGATAACCATTGATGCTTGAACTGAAATCAAAGTTGTTCAAGGCCAGCTTCTCAAACCTTGGCGCCAAGCTCGTGTCGATGCATGTGAATGGTGTTGATGTGGTGGTGGGCCCCGGCAATGATGCCGAAGCACTTGCTCATGATGCCTATACAGGCTCAGTCACGGGGCGCTACGCAGGGCGCATCACCAAGGCGCGTTTTGAACTGGATGGTCGCGAAGTGAAGCTTGTCCCCAATGTGGATGAGGACCAGCTGCACGGAGGGCCGAAGAACTTCTGCAACAGCGTGTGGAACTCAACACCTGTCGACGACGGAATTCGCTTTACGCTTCATTCTCCTGACGGTGACCAGGGATTTCCAGGTGCCCTCGACGTGAGTGCCACCTATCATCTCGTAAACAATGTTCTCTCGCTGGATTTTGAGGCGACGACCAGCAAGCCCACTGTGATCAATCTCACCAATCATGCCTATTGGAACCTCGCAGGCTCCGGTTCCGGCCTTGACCAGGAAGTGGAAATGCCGGCCGATCATTACCTGCCGCTGCAGGGCCCCAAGCTTCCCACCGGCGAGATCAGGGAGGTGACAGGAACGCTATTCGATTTCCGCAAACTACGGAAAGTGGGCCAGCCCTATGATACTTGTTTCTGCTTGCCGGGAAAGCGCGGAACGCTACGCAAGGGCCTCACCCTGCGCGATCCCAAGTCAGGGCGCGTGATGGAGGTCTATACCACCGATACATCAATCCAATTCTACACCGCTGATCATTTCGGCCCCACTATGCCCGGCAAATATGGTCCGCAGGCGCAGCACAATTCCATTGCCATCGAGCCGCAGAACTATCCGGACGCACCAAACCACAAGAACTTTCCAAGTTCGGTGTTGCGTCCCGGCGAGGTTTATCGGCATCGCATTGAGTGGCGGTTCTTGTAAAAACGGCATTGACCCCAGTTTCGTCATTCTGGCGAAATTCGGGACCTGGCTGCTGTTTGTATATAATCCTGAACGAGGCTCCGGCTTTTGCCGGAATGACTGACCAACGGGCCTCACAGGAAATTATATGGATCAATATCGACGTTGAGTCGAACGGATCCCTTGGGCTTCATGTCCTTCAACCATGCGCGGAGGTATGCCTGGATATTCACCTCGCGCGGCGCCTTGACCAGCAGGCGCCAGCGGTGGCGTCCGCGGACGATGTGGATGGGTGCAGGGGCGGGGCCGAGTATAGTAACGGCTTCACCGCTAGGCGTGGCGCGCGCCACGTGGCGCACGAAGCGCTCAGTTTCGGCAGCGTCGGCACCAGAAATGATTACAGCGGCTAACCTGCCATAGGGCGGCAGCTCTGCATTTTCGCGAATGGCCTTTTCCTGCGCGAGGTAGCTGTCGCGATCTCCGTTCTTCAGGGCCTGCATGAGCGGGTGTTCGGGAACATGGGTTTGCACCAGGGCGTGGCCCGGTTTTTGTCCGCGGCCGGCGCGGCCCGCCACCTGTGCCATGAGTGCCCAGGTGCGCTCGCCGCCGCGTGGGTCGGAGGATTCAAGGGCGAGATCCGCATCCACCACGCCTACAAAGGTAAGGCCTGGAAAATGATGGCCCTTGGCCACTAGCTGGGTTCCAATGATCAGGTCATACTCACCGCGCGCCACGTCCCTGATCACGTCGCGCAGGACGACGCCGCGCGATAGGTCGCTGGATAGGATGGCTAAGCGCGCATCCGGAAAGCGGTGTGCCGCTTCTTCGGCAAGCCGCTCGATGCCGGGACCACATGGCACTAGCTTGTCTTCCACGCCGCAGGCCGGGCAGGCCTTGGGGATGGGTTCGTGATGCCCGCAGTGATGGCACATGAGCTGGCGCCGGAATCGGTGCTCTACCAACGAGGCTGAACAGTTCGGACAATCCATGCGGTGGCCGCAGGCACGGCACATGGTGACCGGTGCATAGCCACGGCGGTTGAGAAACAGCAGGGCCTGGTCGCCGGCTGCCATGGTTGTTGTGATGTTTTCGATGAGCGGGGCGGAAAGCCACGCACCCGTTTCAAGCGGCGTTGTCCGCATGTCGACGAGGTCAATTTTTGGAAGCTCGGCACGGCCATGACGGCCCACTAGTTTCACATGTGTGTAACGCCCGCGATCAGCGTTCACCAGGGATTCTAAGGAAGGGGTCGCCGATGAGAGTATGACCGGGAACTTGCCGATGGAGCCATAGAGCACGGCCATGTCGCGGGCATGGTAGGCCACCCCTTCATCCTGCTTGTAGGCACTTTCGTGTTCCTCATCGACCACCACAAGGCCGAGTTTTTTCCAGGGCAGGAACAGCGCCGAACGGGCGCCCACCACAATTCTTGCCTCACCAGAGGCCACCGCGCGCCACACGCGCTGGCGTTCGCGTGGCCGCATATCGGAATGCCACTGGGCAGGTTCTGCGGCAAAGCGGTTTTCCACCCGCGAAAAGAATCCGTCGGTGAGGGCAATCTCTGGGAGCAGCAGGAGAACCTGGTGACCAGCCGCCATGGCTGCCGCCATCGCTTCAAAATAGACTTCGGTCTTGCCGGAACCTGTGACGCCATCAAGCAGGACAAACTTTGCCGAGCGTGAGGTGACCGCACGGCGAAGTTGCGCTGCAGCGTCGTTTTGTTGTCTTGAAAGGATGAAACCGTCGACACTGAGGTCCGGGGCCTTGAACGGTTTGAGCGAGGCAAGCGCCACCACCTCAAGCGCACCATCCCTGGCCAGCGCCTTGATCACCGAGGTTCCAACCCCTGCGGCTTCGGCGAGTTCGGATCCTCGCATGGCAAAACCATCGGCCGCCACATCCAGAACCCGTTGCCGCTGCGGGGTCATCCGAACGACGGCCTTGCCTGATGCTCGATAGGCGAGTTGGCCCCGAGGTTCCTCAAAGGCGCCGGGTGAACGCAGAACCATGCGTAGCACATTGCCCTTGGGTTCCAGGTAATAGTCCGAGACCCAGTCCACGAATTCGCGGTGGGTGCCGCTCATGGGGGGCATGTCGTAGCGAACGATCACGTCGCGCAACCTGGTGCCAGGAGGTGCGTCTGTCCGCAACGCCCAGACAACCCCGATAAGGCTGCGGGGCCCCAGCGGCACATTCACATAATCGCCAACTCCCACAGTCAAACCAGGGGGTATTCGGTAGGAGTAGGGGCCCTCCAGCGCCACGGGCAGAAGTACGTCGGCAATGGAGGTGGAATCGCAAATCATGCCCCATGCAATAGTCTTGGACGTGGCGGGCTGCCAGTCTTATATCACTGGCGATGAAACTGACCCCGCCCCATGCCCGCGAAATTGCCTACCGGGAACCCCTGCAGCTTGCCCAGCGTCTGCGCGGGCAGCGCCATCTCACGCTGTTCGAAAGCACCATGCGGGCAGAAAAACTAGGGCGCTATTCGTTCCTCGCCTGCAATCCAGCCGACACTCTGAAAGTGGAAGGCGGGCAAGTGACTTTTGATGACGTGGTGCAGCATGATGTAGCGCTTGTTCTGCTGGACCGTATCTTGAACGAGAACCGTCAGCCCACGATTCCGGGCCTGCCGCCCTTCCAGGGTGGCCTTGCCGGATACATCGCTTACGACTTCGGCCGCAGCCTTGAGCCTCATGCGCGCATTCCAGCCTATCCCGCGCTGTGTCCCGACGTCATGCTGCATCTCTATGACGTGGGCATTGCCTTTGACCATATGCAGGAAAGAGCGTGGATTATTGCAACCCGCCAGATGGAGAGGGCCGACGCGCTGGAAGATCTGCTGAAGGCAAGGCCTGCGCCTCTTGGCACCTCGACTATCGAAAACTGGTCCTCGAATTTTACGAGAACCGAATATGAGGCCGCGGTTGCACGCACCGTT
>Ga0315287_10008828_pt1 | contig 10187 bp, 6 predicted proteins | sample YL17G11_0_MG_FD_205037 | JGI IMG/M metagenome (GOLD analysis project Ga0315287, IMG submission 205037) | Sediment microbial communities from Yellowstone Lake, YNP, Wyoming, USA - YL17G11_0 | ecosystem: Environmental > Aquatic > Freshwater > Lake > Sediment | place: USA: Wyoming | collected... | reverse complement strand
TCAGGGTCGATTCCTGCCGGTTGCAGATGTGGATCGCCGACGCCATGCCGTGTGCGTTTTTCGTGGCCCCGCGAATTCGTCGAGTCAGTCGACGATGAAATTGGTGGATACCGCTTGCGCCGTGCGATGTTTTCGGTCCGCCGAAAACGAGCTCAGGCGCGGCCGATCAAGCCATTGATTCGGGTCCGTTGCCGAACCGCGTGTCTGCCTTTCCGCGGTTCGGCAACGGACCCGAATCAATGGCCTGCACCCGCGAATCGACGCAGTCTTCGCTGACAAGAAAAGGTCCAAGACCCCGTAGGGGAATCCCGTGGTTGGAATCTGTCCAACTCTATGATTATCTGCATCCTCGATCGGGCATCGTTACGGCGCCGCGACGGGGAGACGCATGAACATGGAACTTGGCCTGCTGGTGCTGACAGCCGTCTCGATCGGCTTCGTCCACACCGTCCTCGGGCCGGACCATTACCTGCCATTCGTCGCGATGTCGGCGGCACGCAACTGGACGCGCCGCAAGACCATGCTCGTCACCGCGTTCTGCGGCGTCGGCCACGTGTTCGGCTCGATCCTCATCGGTTTCATCGGCATCGCGATCGGCGCATCGCTGCACCACCTGCAGTGGCTCGAAGGCGTGCGCGGCGACCTCGCGGCCTATGCCCTGATCGCCTTCGGCCTCGTCTACATGGCCTGGGGACTCAAGCAGGCGTGGCGCAGCCGCAAGCATTCGCACGATCACATCCACTCGGACGGCACGCGCCACCGCCACGCGCACGGCCACCACACGCAGGACGAGCATTTGCACGCCCACATCCAGCTCGACACCGACAACCTCCGCAGCATCACGCCGTGGGCGCTGTTCGTGATCTTCATCCTGGGCCCGTGTGAGGCGTTGATCCCGCTGGTGATGTACCCGGCGTCGCATCACAGCTGGTGGGCGCTCACGGCGGTCGTCCTCGCCTTCGCGGTGGCGACGATCGCGACGATGACCACGATCGTTTACCTGGCCATGCGCGGCCTCGAAAGGTTCCCGCTGGCTGCGGCCGAGCGTTATGTCCACGCCCTGGCCGGCGCCGCCCTCAGCCTTTGCGGAGTGGGCATCGTCCTCGGCCTCTGACTGGTGCGATAATCGGCAGACGATCCGTTCGTCCAGCCAGCCACCAGGCACCGCGACCATGTCCACCCGTACCATCCGGCCCAGCCCCGGTCTCGCCAACGTCCGCTACGAGATCCGCGGCAAGCTCGCCCGTCGCGCCCAGGAAATGGAGCGCATGGGTTACGACATCGTCTCCCTGAATATCGGCAACCCGGGTGCCTTCGGTTTCCGCACGCCCGAGACCATGCGACTGGCGATGATCGAGAACCTGCGTGCGGCGGAAGGCTACTGCCACCAGAAGGGCATCTTCCCGGCACGCGAGGCCGTGGTGATGCAGCAGCAGGAGCGGGGCGTTCGCGGCGTCACGGCCGACGACGTCTTCATCGGCAACGGCGTCAGTGAGCTGATCGACCTCACGCTGCGGGCATTGCTCGCGGCGGACGAGGAAGTGCTGGTCCCAAGCCCCGATTACCCGCTCTGGACCGCAGCGGTGAACCTGAATCGCGGGCGGGCCGTCCACTATCCGTGCCGTCCCGAGCGCGGCTTCGTGCCTGACCCGGAAGAAATCGAATCGTTGATCACGAAGCGCACACGCGCGATCGTCGTGATCAACCCGAACAATCCGACGGGTGCGGTTTATCCCCGTGCGGTGCTCGAGGCGATCGCGCGGATCGCGGAGAAGCACCATCTGGTGATCTACGCGGACGAAATCTATGACCAGATGACGTACGACGCGGCCGAGTTCGTGCCGATGGCCACGCTGGTGCAGCACACGCTGTGCTGCACGATGAGCGGCCTGTCGAAGGTTTATCGGGCCTGCGGCTATCGCGTGGGCTGGGCCGTGTTCTCGGGCGACATCGAGAACTCACGTGAATACCTGTCGGCCCTCGAACTCCTGTCGTCACTGCGGCTCTGCAGCAACGTGGCCGGCCAATGGGCCGTGCAGACTGCGCTAGGCGGCTACCAGAGCGTCAAGGAGTTGGTCCGGCCCGGCGGACGACTGTACGAGTCCCGCAAGGCCATCGTGGACGCCGTGGCGCGCAGCAAGTACCTCACGCTCACTCCGCCGCGCGGTGCCCTCTATGCCTTCGTAGGCGTCGACACGAAGCGGCTGCCAGGCTTCGACGACCGCCGGTTCGCCATGGACCTGCTCGAACACAAGCACGTGCTGGTCGCCCCGGGCACCAGCTTCAACGTGGCATACAACACCCATTTCCGCGTCACCAACCTGCCGGAACCCGAAGTGCTGTCCGATGTGTTCGGCCGGATGGAAGAGCTGCTCGACAATTATGCGGCCGGGGACGAACCCGTTTCGCGGCCGACGCCGCTGCGCGCGGTCGAAACCGGATCCTGAGCCGGTTATAAGGTTTACGCGGTAACTAACTGATCGATATAAGAAAAATAGCCGTCGTACCTGACGAGCTGCAAACCGGCACGACCTACGTCGCGCCTACCCGTCGCCTCGCCCATTTTCTGCGCGCCCGTCACGACGCCGCTTGCCAGGCTCATGGCCTGCAGGTCTGGCAGACCCCTGACGTGGTTACCTGGCCGGAGTTGTTGCGTCGCCAGTTCGATCTCGACCGTGCGGCCGGCCGCACGTCATTGCGCTGGCTCGACGCCAGCCACGGCTTGATCGTCTGGGAGCAGATCGTCCGTCGCGACGTCGACATGCGGCCCGTGCTGTTGCCCTCCGGCCTCGGCGCCGTGGCGCAGCGCTCGTGGGAATTGCTCCTTGCCTACCGCATCCCCCTCCGGGTCCTGGCCGAGGACGCAAGCCCGGAGGTCCAGTCGTTCGCCCGTTGGACTGCAGAATTCGGACGGTGGCTGGAGCAGGGCGGCTGGCTCGACCCCGCGCAGGCCTCGTTGACGGTCGGTCCGCTGACCACGGACACGCCCGTCGAGTTCATCGGCTTCGACCGCTGGACGCCGGCACAGGCTGCCTTCATCGAGCGGATTTCGACGCAGGGCGTGCCTGTCACCGTGCGCCCGGCAGTGCCCGCCGACAGCACGCTCGACGCGCATGTCGTCGCCTGCAACGACTTCGATGCCGAACTCGAGACTGCCGCACGCTGGGCTGCACAACGGCTGCAGGAGCGGCCAGACGAGCGGCTTGCGCTGATCGTGCCGGAACTGGCCCGCGAGCGTGCGCGGGTCCGCCGCGTGCTCGATCGCGTGCTCGTTCCGGCGGCGGCGTTCACGAGCGGGCCCGCGCCTGAGTCGACAGCTTATGAACTCGCGGCCGCGAGACCCTTGCTCGAGCGACCGGTGGTATCGGCTGCGCTTGGCTGGCTCGCGGCCTGCATCACGCCGCCGGATTTGTCGGCTGCCAGCGCGCTGCTGCGCGGCGCGCACGATGGGGCAGCGGTTAGCGAGTCCTATGCACGTGCCGAGCTCGACGTGTGGTTGCGCAAGTCCGGCGTGCCGCAAGCCGGGCTCGACTACCTGGCGCGCGAGGCTCGCGCTCACGGCTGTCCCGCCACGGCGACGCAACTGCAAGTGGCGGCAGCACGCGCACGAACCTGGACCGGAACGCGATTGCCGAGCCTGTGGGCACCCGAGTTTTTCGCGCTGCTGCGCGCAGTCGGCTGGCCCGGGCCCGACCCGGGCAGCGCCGAACACCAGACCGTGCAACGGCTGCAATCGTTACTCGGCGAATTTGGCGCGAGTGACGACGTGGCCGGCCCGGTGCGGGTGTCCGCCGCATGCGCGCACCTGCGCGACCTGGCCGCAGCGACCGCGTTCGAACCGCAGGAGATCGCGGCGCCACTGCTGGTGATCGACCCGGACACGGCGCTCGGCATGCATTTCGATGCGGTCTGGGTGTGCGGGCTCGATGCGGCTCGCTGGCCGTCACCGGCGAATCCCGATCCGTTCCTGCCGCGGGAGTGGCAGGCGAAGCAGGGCGTTCCCGGATCGACGGCAGAGCTGTCCGAGCGGCAGGCGCGACGTACCCTGCAGCGGCTGGTGGCCTCGGCGCCCACGGCAATCTGCAGCATGCCGCGCTTCGAGGACGAAGCCCCGCTGCTGCCGAGCGCGTTGGTCGCTGACCTGCCGCGCCTCGAGTCGGTGCAGTCATGGCCCGGAGCACAGGCGTCCTCGGCGCAATTTGCCGCACGCCCGGCGCTGGACACGCTGATCGACGGATCGCTGCCCGCGTTCGCGGAACACGAAGTCGTGAGGGGTGGCACCCGCTTGCTCGAACTGCAGGCTGCCTGTCCGTTCCGTGCCGCCGTCGAATTGCGTTTGGGTGGCGTCGAACTCGAGCACCCCGCAGCCGGCATCGCCGCGACCGAACGCGGCAAGCTCGCGCACGCCGTGCTGCAGGCGTTCTGGGACGAGGTGCGCGAGCAGTCGGCGCTGCTCGCCATGGCGATCGATCAACGCGCTGCAATCGTGCGCACGCACGTGCAGGCCGTGCTGGCGCCGCTGCGTGCGACGGCGGACGAAGTCGGCATGCGCTTGCTCGATCTCGAAGAGCGCTGGCTCGAAGCGCGGGTGCTCGAACTGCTGCAGCAGGATGCGCAGCGTGCCCCGTTCACGGTCGAGCTGGTCGAGGATCCGCGTGTCATCGACGTCGGCGGCGTACAGACGCGCATCGTGCTCGACCGGGTGGACCGCCTGGTGGACGGCACGTTCGCTGTCATCGATTACAAGACCGGCGCGAGCGCCAGGCCCGCCGCGTGGATGGGCGAGCGGCCGGAGTTGCCGCAGCTGCCACTGTACGTGCGAGCGATCGGCCAGGAGCGGGTGAGCGCAGTCGCCTTCGGCGTCGTCTGCAAGGGCAGCACGGAATATCGCGGCTTCGCACGCGATGCCGCGGTCTTCCCACAGCTCAAGAAGTTCGACGCGACCAAGGCTCCGTTCAAGGACTACGCGAACTGGGACGACCTGCTGCAGGCCTGGAACAGGCGCCTGGAATCGCTGGCGCGTGAACACGCACAGGGCGATGCCCGGCTCGCGCCGAATCCGGCCAAGGCTTGTCGCTATTGCCATTTGCCGGGCGTCTGTCGTTCGGCGCAGGCGCTGCTGGAACCCGAGGACGGCGACGATGCAGCCGGCTGACCTGTTGCACGCCGACCAGGAGGCGCGCGCGACGGCGTTGCGGGTCGACCGCAGCTTCATCGTCCAGGCGCCGGCCGGCTCGGGCAAGACCGAACTGCTCACGCAACGCTTCCTCGCGCTGCTCGCCGTGGTCGAGCGACCCGAGGCGTTGCTCGCCATCACGTTCACACGCAAGGCCGCCGCGGAGATGCGCAACCGCATCCTCGAGTCGCTGCGGCACTGCGAGGATCCGCAGTCCAGGCTGCGCGACGACACGCGCGCACTGGCCCGCCGCGTGCTTGCAGTCGACGCCCGCAACGACTGGGGCCTGCTGCGCAATCCCAGCCGCTTGCGTGTGCTCACGATCGACGCGCTCAACCAGTCGCTCGCACGGCGTCTGCCGGTGCTCTCGGGGCTCGGCGCCGGTCTCGGCATCGACGAAGACGGCCTCGAGCTATACGAGGAAGCCGCCGAGCGCCTGCTCGCGCACCTGCCGTCGGAAGATCCGCGCGTCGCGGAAGCAGTCGCCATCCTGCTCGAGCACCTCGACAACAACGTCGGCAAGCTCATCGGGCTGGTCAGCGGCATGCTCGCACGGCGCGAGGCGTGGCTCCCTGTGCTGCCTGCGAGCGTCGACGATTACGGGCAGGAGGGCGAAGCACGGCTTGCGCTCGAGGCTGCGCGCGCGGAGATCGTGCAGGGCCACCTGGCGGGCCTCGTCGACGCTTTTCCGCCGTTGCTGCTGGCAGAAGCCTGCGCTTACGCGCGCGGTGCAGCGGAAGTGCTGCGCCAGGAAGGCAAGAAATCGCCGATCCTCGCGTGTGGCCCCGGGGTGCCGGGCTTGGGCGTAGACGACGTGCCCCACTGGCAGGGTCTCGCGGAATTCCTGCTCACGGGCAAGGGCGAGCCACGCAAGAGCTTCACCGTCACCGTCGGCGTGCTGGCGCAGGACAAGATGCGTCCCGAACTCGCTGCGCTCAAGGCCCGCATCGAGGCGGTGGCCGACGAGTTCGCGCGCCACCAGGAAATCTGGGAGCCGCTCGACGCGACCCGTGCGTTGCCGCCGTGCCAATACCAGGATGCCGAGTGGACGGTGCTCAAGTCGCTGCTGCTCGTGTTGCGACTGGCGGCAGCCGAACTCAAGTTCGTCTTCGCCGAGCGCAAGGCGGCTGACTACCCCGAATTCGCCGCCGCTGCGCGGCAGGCGCTGGGAACGGCAGACGAGCCGACGGACACGGCGCTCGCCCTCGACGCGCGCCTGCGCCACGTGCTGGTCGACGAGTTCCAGGACACGTCCGAAGCGCAGGTGCAGTTGCTGCGGAGCCTGACGGCGGGCTGGGAGCGCGGTGACGGTCGCACGGTGTTCCTCGTCGGCGATCCGATGCAGTCGATCTACCGCTTCCGCAATGCGGAGGTCGGGCTGTTCCTCGACGTGCGTGACCGCGGACTCGGCGACATCGAGCTCGAGCCGCTGACCCTGCGCGTGAATTTCCGCTCGACGCAGCCGATCGTGCAGTGGGTCAACGAGGGTTTCGCCCGCGTGCTGCCGCCGCGTGACGACGTGCTGCGTGGCGCCGTCAAATATTCAGAAAGCGTGGCGGCGCCGCAGGCGATGGCTGAAGGCGGCGTGCACGTGCACGCGTTCCTGCGCAGCAGCCGGCGGTTCGAGGCCCAGACCGTCGCCGACATCGTCGAGCGACGCCACGCCGAGCAAGCCGACGCGCGCATCGCGATCCTGGTGCAGGGGCGAAGCCACCTGCTCGACATCGTGGGCGAGTTCGCGCGGCGCGGCATCCGCTTCCAGGCGACCGACATCGATCCGTTGGGCGCGCGCCCGGCCGTGCTCGACCTGCTGGCCCTCACTCGCGCGCTGGCCCACCTTGGTGACCGTGCCGCGTGGCTCGGCGTGCTGCGCGCGCCGTGGTGCGGCCTGACGCTGGCCGATTGCCTGGTGCTGCTCGGGGGCGACCGGCACGCGTCGGTCCCGCGCCTGCTGCTCGAGGAGTCGTTGCGACGGAAGCTGGGGGCCGCGGCGCGAGACCGTCTCGAGCGCTGCCTGCCCGTGCTCGAGCAGGCCCTCGACGAAAAGCGCAGGTTCGGATTGCGCGACTCCGTCGAACGCGCGTGGCACGCGCTCGGTGGCCCGGCGACGCTCGCCAACGAGCGGGAACTGGACGAGGCGCGCGCCTACCTCGATGCACTCGGCGACGTGGAAGGCGAAGCGCCCGGCGAGCCGGTGGATCTGGCGCGACTCGGCGAGGCGTTGCTCGACCTGTACGCACCGGCGCAGCCGCGACCCGATACTTACGTCGAGCTGCTGACGATCCACAAGTCGAAGGGCCTGCAGTTCGACACGGTGATCGTGCCGGGCCTGGAGCGGGTCGGCGCAACGGACACGCCGCCGCTGCTGCGTTGGCTAAAGGTGCCGCAACGCGACGAGCACCCGCTCATCATCGCGCCCGTCGCGGAGACCGGCGCCGAGGAGAAGAATCCGCTCTACCAGTGGCTCGGTCGCCTCGAGCGCGAGAAGCTGCAGCAGGAGAAGCGCCGGCTGCTGTATGTCGCGGCCACCCGTGCGGAGCGTTCTCTGCACTTGCTCGGCTCCTGTGAAGTGCTTGCCGACAAGAAGACTGGCGAGCTGAGCGTGCGCGCGCCGGCGCAGGCGTCGGCGCTCGGTCTGCTGTGGGTCGAGCCATCGGTCCGTGACGAGTTCGAGCGACGACTCGCCGAGTCGGGGGACATCCAGGGCGAGGAGGGGCACGTCATCCCGCGCGATCCCGTCCTGCTGCGGCTGCCGGATGGCTGGCGACGCCCCGCACCACCGCCGGCCCCGCCAATTCTCGTCCGCAATCTCGTGCGCGCGACCACCGCGACTGTGGTCGAGTTCGACTGGGTGACCGAGACCGCGCGCCACGTCGGCACCGTGGTGCACCGCGAGCTGCAGCGATTCGCGCGCGCAGGTGGCGGCTTGCCGGGCGACGACGCAGGGCGCCGTGCCTTGCAGCGCCGGTTTGCCGCTGAGCTGGCCGAACTCGGTGTACCGCACGAGCGGCGCAGTGCCGCCGTTGCCAGGGTGCTGGAGGCCGTCCAGCGCACCCTCGACAACGAACGCGGGCGGTGGCTGCTCGATGCCGGGCATGGGTCAGCGCAATCGGAGCTGGCGCTCACGGGCGTCATCGACAGCGGCCTCGTCAGCATCGTCATCGATCGCACCTTCGTCGATGCGACGGGCGTGCGCTGGATCGTCGATTACAAGACCAGCAGCCACGAAGGCACGGGGCTCGACGAATTCCTGGACAACGAGCGTGAGCGTTATCGCGGGCAGCTCGAGCGCTATGCGCAGCTCATGCGTGCGTTCGGCGACGAGCCGATCAGGCTCGGGCTGTACTTCCCGCTGCTCTCGGCGTGGCGCGAGTGGGCGCCGGGCGCGGCGGACTGATCAGAGCGTGCCGCCGACGCTGAACTGACGTCGACCCGCTGCGTCGGCCGGGCCGAGCAACTGCAGGGAACGCTCCATCGCCGGCGGCACCTGTCCGCGCGGCAGGAGCGTGCCTTCGAACGCAAAATTACGCGTGCGGCTCAGCGTGAGTTGCGCATCGACCGAGAACGGGCCTTCCTTGTCGGCGACCTGCGCCGTCAGGTTCGCGGGATCCTGCGGCACCGAGAGCGACGGCTTCGGCTGTGCAGCCGGGAACACCGCATGAAAACTGCCGACGGGCGCATTGCGCGGTGGCGGTGCGATCAGTCCGTCGAGGTCGAGCGTGCCCTTGAGGTTCGCGGGCCAGCCCTGTTGCAGGTCGATCGCGTCGAACTGGCCCGACGCCTGGCCCAGCCAGCCTTTCGGCATCCCGATGGGCAGCGCATTCAGCGCCGCAAGCGGCAACGTAAACCGGGTTGTCCGCAATCGGACGTCGCCGCCGCCAATGGACACGTCGAAGTCCGTCTCGACCGAGCCGTCCGTGCGCGTGAGGCGGGCGTGCCCCACGATGCGACCGGTCAACAACCGGACCGGTGCGACCTTCCATTCGGCATCGCCGATGGCAGCGCCGCGCCACGCGAGCGCGGTCGCGCGTCCCGACCAGACTGAACCGCCGAACGCGCTCGCTTCGATGCCCGCCTTGCGCAGCGGACCGGCAGCCACGCCCGCGGGCAGCGTGACGAGCGCAAAGGCGAGCAGCGCGAGCACGCCGAGCGCGAGCAGCCAGCCGGTGCGTCGCGTCACGGGAGTCTTACCGTGCGAATGCCGCGCAATCAGTTCGCTGCGCCGGCGTGCTTCAGGCTCAGCGTCGCATTGACGAAACCGGGGGCGGCTCCGCCGACCACGGCGGAATCGATGCTCACGCCGTATTGCTGCTGCAGGTTGGCGAGCCAGGTGACGAGCGTGTCGAACGACGCCCCTTCGATCTGCAGGCGCAGCCCGTTGTTGCCGTCCGGGCTCTGGTCGCGGAGCGAGGCGCCGAGCCCGGCTTCGCGCGCCGTGCGGTCGACCAGCACGACCAGCGACTCGCCGCCGCCGCCGGCCTGCGCCACGCCCGCAGCGGCCATGGCCTGCGGTGCAGATGCCTGCATCCAGGCGAGATCCGCCGTCTTCTGTGCGACGCGCGCGGCCATCCGCTTGCCGGACGTCTGGAACGGCAGCACGAGCACGAGATAAACGAGCGCGACGCCGACGAGCGCGCCCGCGGCATAGACGAGGTTGCGCTCGCGTTCGCTCAGATTGTCGAACCATTCACGGACGTTCATGCGGCCCCCAGGCGGACTTGCAGGCGTCCCTCGACCAGCTGGTCGCGCGGGTTGGCCGATTGCAGCTCGACCTTCGCGCCGTCGCGGCCCATGGCCTGCTTGATGCCGTCGAGCGCTTCCACGCTTGGTGCGACGAGGTGCAGTTCGAGCACGCCCGCCCGGAAGCTGATGGCTTCGACGCGCGCGGCCGGCGTCTGCGCGATGGCCTGTGCCAGCAAAGAGATCGTCGGGAGCAGGGCGTTGTTGCCACCGCCCGCGCGAGCCAGCACGCCCTGGATCTGCGCCCGCGGATCGACGATTGGCTGCCCGG
>Ga0315287_10008827_pt1 | contig 10188 bp, 9 predicted proteins | sample YL17G11_0_MG_FD_205037 | JGI IMG/M metagenome (GOLD analysis project Ga0315287, IMG submission 205037) | Sediment microbial communities from Yellowstone Lake, YNP, Wyoming, USA - YL17G11_0 | ecosystem: Environmental > Aquatic > Freshwater > Lake > Sediment | place: USA: Wyoming | collected... | reverse complement strand
AACGGCCCCGATCGAGCGCATGATCCCAATTTCGCGGGTGCGTTCCAGAACATTCATACCCATCGTTCCGGTCAGACCCATGCTGCCCACCAGCGCAGTGAGCAACGCCATGATCATCAGAAAGGTTACCAGAATTCCGAGGCTCTCGGAAGCCTTTTTTAGCGTACTCCGGCCGGTTTGTGCTTTATTTACCCTGTAACCTTCATCCCGGAAGTATTCATCCAGTTTGTCTGCCATTGCCTGCTGGTATTCCGGATCGTGGTTGTCAGTAACAATACGATATGAAAATGATTGATTTGGAAAATGGATATACTTGGATAAAAATTCATAATTCGTGTAAGCGATTGTGCCTTCCTGGTTCACAAACTGGAAAATGCCAGCCACTTTCCAAATGTCATCTTTCCCGCTCATCTTTAGCTTGACCTCATCGCCCGGTTTCAGATCCGGGTAGGTTCTTAAGAGGCTTTCTGAAACGGTGATCACCTTTTCATCTCCAGGCTGGAGCCATCTACCGGAGATAAGCTGTGGGTTCACCAATCTACTTCCGGCTGGTGGAGCAAGAATGGTCAGGTTTTCAGCAGTCGTTCCATCCGGATTCAATACCTCAGCTGCTCCATATGCCCAGCCTTCCACATGTTGCACACCTGGGAGTTGCATGGCAGTATTCCGAACTTTCGCCAGGCGGTATGGCTGCTCAAAATCAAGGGTGATATCCGCAAGGAAATAATGGCCGATCTGATCGATATAGTCATTCAGGGAAACCCGGACATTGAAGACCGCGATGAAGATCGCGCCGCCCATCGAAAGGGTAAAAAGGGTCAACATCAGGCGACCTTTCCGACGAAAGGTATTTCGAAGCGAAATTAACAGGGGCCGGGGAATGTGAATTTTCCGTCTGGCAAGCCATGTGGTTGTATTTACCTGAAAATGCTCCCAGGGGGAAACCTTATGTTCATCCTTCTTGTGTTTTTTCTCTTCCCGACCTGAATTACCGCTATTCAGCGCATTTAAAACAGTGGTTCGGGAACCATTCAAAACGGGGACCAAACCTGCTAGCAAAGGTATCGCGACACCGACGATGATTTGAATCATCAGGGCTGAGGGAACGATCCGGTATCCCATCAACTGGAAATTGATACTCGTTGCAATAAAATCTGCGAGCATATAAGCGCCCTGGCCGCCAAGGGGGACAGCGATCAAAAGAGCAATAGCACTGAAAGCCATGATCAGGACAAAGTACATGCCAATAACCTGATCGCGGCGGCCGCCAATTAACTTGATCACACCGATATGGCGAAGGTGCTGGTTGAGGAGAGCATTCAGGGTATTTGCGATTAATGAGCTGCTGAGGAACAAGATAAGAATCCCAAGGGCGAGCAAAATTCCGAGAATCGCCTGGACCGTTGAAGCAAGAGGGTGTTCATTTGAAAGACCAACCCTTGTCCGCAGGACGGCAGACCCGCTCTTTTCCAGTTTATCCTTGACATCGGCAGTTACCTGGCGAAGGAAATCCCTGTCATTTCCATTTTCGAGTGCTGTGGCATAAACCCGGTTGTAGAATTCAGGCTCGTTTAAATAATCAAGCGAACTGGATGTTATATACGCCAGGTTGGATGCCAGGAAATCTCCAGCCCCGGTCCCGGGGTCTTGAACGATACCGGCCACCGGAAGGCTTTTAATGGTCCCGTTATTAAGTTGGATCTCAAGCGTATCTCCGACGGAAATCCCCAGTTCTTTCGCAGCTTTTACTTCAAGGAGGATATCTTTCTTTTTTGGAGAACTCACACCCAGAATGGGCGTGAGGTGGTTGATCTTGAGGTCCTTGAAATCCTTTATCGCGATCAAGTTCAACGTGATCCATTGACTGGAACCTGGGACACGGAACCGTGAAGTGATCACCCTTCGGCCTTCCGCATCTTTCACTCCGGACATATTCCCAACCATTGAAACCTGATCATTGTCAAAGGCTTCTCCACGTACTTCGACATTGGCCGGGTTACCTGCAGCATAACTCGCGCTCATGTCATGGGAAATGATGGCATAAGCCCCGGTGATCACTCCTATCGAGAAAACACCGACAATGATGGATACCACCACAAGCACGGTACGGGATTTATTATCGACCAGGTCGTGCAGGACTTTTTTCCAACGGGGGCGGAAATTAGCCATTTAGTCGCGCCTCCGGATGCGCTGATCCGCAACCTGGTTCTGTTCGATCCTTGTTTGTACGATCGCGGCAAGTGCTTCTTCAGTAAGAGGTGATTCCTTCATTAAATCCATAAACCGGTCGCGGGGGAGGGCTGCAAGGCTGACCGACCCGGAATTCGCTGCACGGACGGTTGCAATCGATCTGCCTCCCTTCATTAATTCGACTTCCCCGAAGAATTCACCTTTTCCCAATCGGGCGATGGTCACTTCTTTCGGAGCGGGCCCGTGCAAAACGATATTCACCGCACCTTCTTCGATCATGAAAAAAGATTGAACATGCTCCCCCTGGTGGATGATTGTTTCCGAAGGGTTGTACTCCACTCTCTCGATCTGGCGAGTGACTGCCATCATTTGATTATGGGAAAGAAGTGATAAAGAACAGGCCACCGTTTCATTGATCAATTCGCCATCTGAGATGATGATCGTCCGTGAAGTGCGTTCGGTCAGCGAAGGATCATGAGTAACCATGGCGATCGTTTTACCACTTTTTGCCAGTTGATCAAAAAGGTTGATAATGCTCTCTGCCGAGCGCGAATCGAGGTTGCCTGTGGGTTCGTCAGCAACGATGATTGGCGGCTCGTTGGCAAGCGCACGAGCAATGGCAGCACTTTGCTGTTGGCCGTTGGAGACAGCGACGGGCAGTTTATGCGCGAATTCCTCTAGACCTACCATTTTTAATAGTTCCATCGCGCGTTTCGGGCGCTCATCAAAATCGTAATTATTCACGAAATCCATAGGCAGCATAACGTTTTCAAGGAGGGTCAGCATCGGGAGAAGTTGAAAGAATTGGAATACGATTCCCAGCGTTTTACCCCGCCAAAGCGCCCGCTCACTTTCATTCATGGAGTAAATATTCGTGCCATTAATAAGAACTTCACCGGTAGTGGGGTGATCGATCCCGGTGATCATATTAAGGAGCGTGGATTTTCCGGAACCTGATTTTCCAACCACTGCAACGAATTCGCCTTGCTTGAGGTAAAGATCGATTCCTTTTAATACAGTAAATAACCCGGCGGCATTTTTGAACTGCTTTACCACTCTTGAAAGATGGATCGCATCCTGGGCTGTTTCGAGTTGGATAAGTTTAGGTTTCAAGACAGCTCAACTTTTACTTTTTCATTAACGATACCGTTTGGTAATATCTGTCCATCGTGGATGAAAATATGCCTGGAAAATCGGGGGGTCAGACCTGTATCGTGTGAAACCATCACAATTGTTTTCCCGGAACTGACCAGGTGTTCAAAAATCGCGAAGATGTGATCGGCAGTAACCGAATCCAGGCTCCCGGTGGGTTCATCCGCAACAAGAATGGGAGGGTCAGTAGCCAAAGCCCGTGCGATCGAAACCCGTTGCTGCTGCCCGCCCGAGATTGCTTTTGGTGTCTTCTGTGCGTGTTCTTCAAGCTCGACCAATCTCAGAAGTTCGAATGCCCGCTCCCTGCTTTCGGTTGGATGATACAACCCGCAAAGATCGAGAGGAAGCATGATATTTTCCACCAAGGTTAGCATTGGTAGCAGCTGGAAGGATTGAAAAACCACTCCCAGATTTTTCCCCCGCCAGAGTGCCAGCTGGTCTTCGTCCAGAGTGTGGACAGAGACTTCGGAACCGAGTTCTCCTACCAGTACTTCTCCAGAAGAGATCCGGTCAACCCCTGTGATCATATTTAACAAGGTTGTTTTTCCTGCGCCGGATTTTCCCAAAATACCAAAAAATTCTCCCTGATTCACTTCAAGGGAGATATTTTTCAGTGCGGTGAAATCCCCCGCAGTTGTCTCATATACTTTTACAACCTGTTTAAGACTAATCAGCGGTTTTGAACTTGCTTTCGAAATCAAATTACCCCATCCAAAAAATAGCTTTTTAGAACGATAGTATTCTAATGATTATTATAAAGAAATGGGTTATAAGATGATTAGAAAGTCTGGATCATTTAAATGAAAAGAGGAACCAATTTTGCGGTTCCTCTTTTGGTTCGATTGATATGATTATTTATCACCTTGGCTGCGAACAGAGCCCAACCCGCTTATATCCTGGCTAACTTGCGGAGAGCCGTAATAGCTTACCGATCCGGCGCCGGTGATTTCCACGTCAAGTGAATCCACTGCCCAGACGGTGGCGCTGCCTGCTCCGGTCACCTGGACGGTCACATCATTTGATTCGAGATCATCGGCCTGGTAATTTCCCAAACCGGTGAGTAAAACTTCCTGGAGAGGAGCAGCACCGGTGAGGCTGATATTTCCCGCCCCGGTGAGGCTGGAATTTACGGATTCCGCCTGAAGATTAGATACTGAGATATTCCCCGCACCGCTCAGACTAATAACCATGTCAGTACTCGTAATTTCGCCTGATTCAATATTCCCTGCTCCAGACAAGCTGATTCCATCCAGATCTTTCACCGTAAGGGTAAAGGTCATTGGTCTCGAGATGGATGAACTCCAGCGGGTATTGTCCATCCCGATCACAAGGACCCCGTTATTAACCTCGGTTGTTATATGAGGCATGATTATTTTTCCTGCTTCAATTACAAGGGATTCGGTATCCCCCTGGGTGATGAAAAGCTCACCGGCTGCAGTGAACCTTACCTCGTGAAATCCGCTCACCGGACGGCTTTCCGAAATTTGGGATCCCGGATCGAGCGGGAAGAAGACATTGCAGGAAGACAGCAACAAAGCGGTCAGAACGAATATGGATAACAGGGTAAATTTTTTCATTTTTCCTCCAGTTGATTAACCTGATTCTGATACCCTTTATACGTCAGGCTAGAGGAATAGTTGCATTACTCGAAGACAGGGTAATTATTTATGCAGGATCAGGATAAATTCGGCTTTTGAGCCTTGCACTTCATTTGAAATTTCTTTGATCCGCCCCCGGTAAATATGCTCACCAGGCAGGGTGAGATTGGCAGCCAGGGTAGCGGATTGGTTTGGTCCGAACACTTTTTGGACTTCTGTAAGCAGGGTTTGAAGCCGGTAAGGCGTATCCATAAGAACCACCGGTATCTGCATCTCGCGCAACATCATCAATTCCCGTGTTCGCATCTCACTCTGGCGTGATAAGAATCCGGCAAAGATGAATTTGTCCAGGCGAAGATCCAGGATCGAAAGAGCTGCCATCAGGGAGGATGGACCGGGTACGGGAACGGTTTTGATCCCAGCCAGAACCACCTCAGAGAGCAGTTTGTTGCCCGGATCGGCAAATACAGGTGTGCCGCAATCCGAAATCAGCGCAAGCGACTGACCCTGCCAAAGACGGGAGATCAATTCCGGGATGCGTGATTTCTCGTTGTGCTCATTGAGTGTGACCAATTCGCGTCCGGTGATCCCTAATCTTTTTAGAAGCGATGAACCTTCGCGCAGTTCTTCGCAGACAACCGCATCCACGCTGGCTAATACTTTCAAAGCCCGGAGGGTGATATCCTCAAAATTTCCGATGGGTGTGGCAACTATAAAAAGCACGCCAGGTTTTTCTGCAATTTGGGGCATTAGGATCTCCTTCGCTGCCAGATTAATCCTCGCTGCGGTGCGAAAAGAAAGGTAAGGAAAAAGATAGCGGTTGCGACGAGCACGATAGCCGCCCCGGAGGCGATATCCCAATAGAAGCTGAGATAGATCCCGAGAATACCTGAAAAAGCACCAATGGAGGCCGAAACTACCATCATCGCCGGCAGTCGTCGCGTGAGTAGGTAAGCGCTGGCGGCAGGTGTGACCAGGAGAGCTGTCACCAATCCGATACCAACCGTTTGAAGGGAGATCACGATTGTCAGTGCCAGCAGGATCAAAAGCAGGTAACGCAGTCCTTCCGCAGGAAGGAATAGCGTTCGGGCAAGGATGGGATCAAATGAGATCAATAAAAACGCTCGGTAAAGGATAAGAATTACGCTGAGGATGACTGCGGAGAGGATCGCAACCATAATCAAGTTCTGGTTGCTAACCCCAAGAACATTTCCAAACAGAATATGGCTAAGGTCAACCGCATAAGTACGAATGCTGCTGATCAATGCCACACCCAGAGCAAGCGATCCGGCAAATAGCACCCCAATCGCTGTATCTTCCCGAAGATCTCCCCGGCGGGAAACATAACCAATTCCAAGGGCTACTAAAAACGCTGCTGCAAGCGCACCGAGGAGGAGATTAAAATTGAGCAAATAAGCAACCGCAACCCCGGGAAGGATTGCATGCGCAAGCGCATCCCCCATGAATGCCAAAGATTTCAATACAACATAACACCCAATCACTCCGCAGGTAATACCGACGATTACTGCAGCCAGCATTCCGCGGAGAATGAAATCATAAGTGAGAGGACCGGTAATTATGTTTATCATCCGATTTCCTCCTCATCTGGTGGACAGCAGTGATCGATCACAGCAGCGCCTTCCATAAAAAGTACATGGCTGCCGAAAGCTTTACGGATATTTTCCCGTGTCATAACCTCCTCTGGCGGACCATACGCCACCAGTTCGTGGTTCAGAAGGATGATGCGATCGAAATGCTCCGAAGCCATGTTGAGATCATGGGTGGCAACCATAACAGTCACCCCGCCTTCGCGAAGAGAATCTACAATTCCAAGCGTGGTTTCCTGGGTATTGAAATCGATTCCGGTAAAGGGTTCATCCATAAGAAGGATATGCGGTTCCTGGGCGAGTGCCCGGGCAAGAAAAGTACGTTGCTGCTGACCGCCTGAAAGCTCGTTGATCCGTTTTTTTGCTATCTCAAGTATCCCGAGACGCTGCATGCAATTCTGCACAACATTGTGATCCTTCGTATTTGGCCGGTGAAACATCCCGGTTTTCGCATACCGTCCCATTATCACCACATCCTCCACAGTCACAGGGAAACGCCAGTCCACTTCCCCACGTTGGGGAATATAGGCGATGCAATCCTGGTGTTGACCGAACGATCTGCCATGAATTAGGATACGTCCGGACCAAACGGGCAACAGGTTGACTAGTGTTTTAAACAATGTGGTCTTTCCGGCGCCATTAGGACCAACCACAGCCACATGCAAGCCCTGGGGTATTTCGAGGGAAATTCCATTGAGCACAGGAGATTGGCCATAACCTGCGGTGACATCCTCAAATACTAAACGGGCAGATTCGATATAATCTTGTGATTCTTCAATTACCATTTAGTTCCCTTTCAGTGCATTGACGATCTTATTCACGTTGTTTTTCATCATATCGATATAAGTTGGGGCGGGTCCATTCCGGTCAGAGAGGGAATGGGTATATAAATCGGTCACCACAATGATGCCGGTATCATTCGAGATTTGCGACGCAAGATCCAAATTACTGCCGGTTTCGACAAATATCGCTTTCGCTCCTGTGGCATGGATCTTCTTTTCAAGTGCAGCAATATCCCCTGCTCCCGGGGAGATACCTGTGGAAGTTCCAGGAATTATGGATCCGATGATGGTAAATCCATAACTATCCGCAAAATAACCAAGGGTTTCGTGGTTGGTGACCAATAAACGTTTACCGGAGGGGATCTCGGCCACCCTGGATTTGATCCAAAGATCTAATTCGTTCAATTGAGAGATATACACCTCCGCCCGGGTGTTATAACCATCCGCGCCAGCGGGATCAACTATTATCAAACCATCCCGGATATTTTTTACGTAAGTGATCACCAGGTGAGGATCCAGCCAGAAATGCGGATCCTCTCCACCTGGAGTGTCAATTAAACCTTGTTCGCTAAAAGAGGGTTTACGGCTGGTTAATCCCTCCGAAGCTGTGACTTCCAGGCGTTTTCCCTGCGCGTTATCAAGGATTGGTCTCAACCAATCTTCCAGTCCAGCCCCATTTTCTATCAATATTTCGCTTTCAGTGACTTTTACAACATCGGATGGGACTGGCTCAAAGGCGTGGGGATCGACACCGATCGGGATCAAACTTGAAAAAGTGATCTTTTCCCCAGCGATATTTTGAGCGATGTCCGCCAGGAATGATACTGTAGCGATCCCTTTTAAGGGTGGGTTAGAATCTTTCGGTGACGGTTCCGTCCGGCAGCCAGTTGCCAGAAGTAAAAAAAGCAACGAAAACGTGAAGAATCGATTGTAAGAATGTATCATTTTTCTTCTATTTTTTTTGACAATTCGGACAGATTCCTAATAGTTGAAACCAATGATCCTGGATTTGAAATCCGCTCGTCTCCGAGATGGTTTTCATCAAGATAGAAAAGTCGTCTCCATTAAAGTAGATCACCCGGTGGCAGTTTCTACAGATCAATAAATGCTGATGATCATTTTGACGGGCAATATATGAATGGCAATCGCCTTCATGATGCACTCGTTCCACCAACCCCAGCCCATCCAAATGTTCCAGTGTGCGGTAAACCGTTACAAGTCCAATTCCCTTGCATCGGTTGCGGGCTTCGATGAAGATTTCCGTAGGTGTCAGGGAGCGATCGCTGGCAAAAATGATCTCAGAAATCACTCGTCTGGGAGTAGTCAACCGGTAACCGCTCGCGTTAATCTGTGATGTCCAGGTCTTTGAGAGAATAGACATAAATAAATCCAATCTGAATGATAATGAAAATCATTACCATTATATCAAGGATTATTCACTATATCTTGAAACCCATTAGAAAAAACTAAATCTATAATAAAATCATCCCAACAATGTTTTCTTCATTCTCAACTCTAAATCCTGTAATACAAGCCTTCATTGCAACCCTATTCACCTGGGGCATGACCGCAGTTGGGGCTTCAAGCGTATTCTTGAAAAAAAACATCAACCAATCCTGGTTGGATGGGATGCTGGGGTTTGCCAGTGGGATCATGATCGCTGCCAGTTTTTGGTCTTTGCTGGCTCCTTCGATGGCAATGGCCGAGGAAATGGGATTAATAATATGGGTGCCTGCTGCAATAGGATTCTTGTTAGGGGGGGGTACACTCTTCGCGATTGATAAACTGCTGCCGCATCTTCATTTTGATCGATTCAGTTCTGCAGAAGGGATTCCGACCCATTGGAAGAGAAGCATTCTTTTAGTATTAGCCATCAGTCTTCATAATATTCCTGAAGGGATGGCTATTGGGGTAGCATTTGGAGCTTCAGCTGCTGGTCTTGGTTCTGCGACCCTTCCTGCCGCAATAGCATTAACCATTGGTATAGGCATCCAAAATCTTCCGGAAGGACTGGCAGTATCTGCACCTCTGCGCAGGGAGGGACTCTCGAAAAATCGAAGTTTCATGTATGGTCAGCTTTCTGGCTCTGCTGAGGTTTTAGGCGGGTTAATCGGAGCTGCAGCAGTTTTTTACATTCGAGGATTATTGCCCTATGCTCTTGCATTCGCTGCAGGGGCAATGATCTATGTCGTAATCGAAGAATTAATCCCTGAAGCCCAACGCGGCGAGAATACGGATATTTCAACAATTGGTGCGATGATCGGATTTGTCGTAATGATGATCCTGGATAATCTTTTTCCGTAGACTTATTTCATGACCAAATTAACCCGCGCTGCCCTCCTTCTGGCATTCTTTTTCGCGCTTGATAAAGTATTTGGCATCATCCGCCAGGTGATTATTGCACGCCAATTCGGGTTGACCAGCCCGCTGGATGCTTTCAATGTGGCCAATAATCTACCGGATATGCTTTTTGCTCTTTTTTCAAGCGGCGCACTAGCGATGGCGCTCATTCCGGTCCTGGCGGAGGTTTTATCGCGGGAGAACCGGGATGCTTTATGGGTTGTTTTCAGCCGGATCGCAAATCTGGTTTTTATCGTAACCGCTTCAATCGCGGTCCTGGTTGCTATTTTTGCTGTCCCGTTGGTGAAATATTTGATCTCACCCGGTTTTTCGCCGGAACTTCAGGTGCAAGTTGTGAAGATTATGCGTCTTGATCTGGTTGCCACGATTATCTTCTCGATTAGTGGAATGGTCATTGCTGGTCTTCAGTCATTTAAGCATTTCCTCTTCCCTGCCCTGGCACCTATCTTTTATAACCTGGGGCAGATCTTTGGAGCGCTAATCCTGGCTCCAACGGCA
>Ga0315287_10008826_pt1 | contig 10188 bp, 7 predicted proteins | sample YL17G11_0_MG_FD_205037 | JGI IMG/M metagenome (GOLD analysis project Ga0315287, IMG submission 205037) | Sediment microbial communities from Yellowstone Lake, YNP, Wyoming, USA - YL17G11_0 | ecosystem: Environmental > Aquatic > Freshwater > Lake > Sediment | place: USA: Wyoming | collected... | reverse complement strand
CGCGCGGGCCGCGCGGGCGGCCGCCTCGATGTCGTCGGGGGGCGCCCCGGGCCGGCCGTACGCGATGTTGTTGGCGACGGTATCGTCGAAGAGCACGGTCTCCTGCGTCACCATGCCAATCTGTTGTCGCAATGAGGCCAGGCGGATTCGCCGGATGTCCGTCCCGTCAATCAGGATCGCGCCCTCCGACGGATCATAGAAACGGGGCAGGAGGTTGACGAGACTGGTCTTGCCGGCACCGCTCCGGCCAACCACGGCCACGGTCTGGCCGGCACGGACGGTGAACGAGACGCCTCCCAACGCTGTTCGGCCCCGTCCGTCCTCGTACTCGAACGTCACATCCCGAAATTCGATTCCGTGCTGCATGGGCGCGAGTCGCGGTGCGCCCGGTTCGTCGGGCACCTCGGTATGCGTATCCATCAACTCGAAGATCCGCTGCGATGCGGCGATGGCCTGCTGAATATTGGCGTGGACGCGACTCAGCTTCTTGAGGGGGCTGTACATCAGCAGCAGCGCCCCGACACACCGGGCAAAATCGCCCTCGGTCATGCGATGCGCCGCAATCTCCCGGGCGCCGTACCACAGCGCCGCCGCAATCGCCACGCCGCCAAGCAGCTCCATGATGGGCGGCATCATCGACACCGCGGCCGTCACCTTCATGTTCGCCCGGTACAGGGCGCGCGTGGCCATGCCAAACCGAGAACCCTCGCGATCCTCGGCGCCGAATGCCTTGACGATCCGCAGGCCCGTAAACGCCTCAGTTGCGACGTGCGACATCGTCTCCAGGTGCTCCTGGCTCCGCCTCGTCGTCTTGCGCAAGGCCTGTCCGAGCCGAACAAGCGGATACAACACGAGCGGCGCGCCGGTCAGGCAGACCAGCGCCAGCCCGAGGTCGTAGTAGAACAGCACGCCCGCGAATCCGACCACGGCGAGCGACTCCCGCAACAAGTCGGCCATCGTTTCCGACACGACCTGCTGAACCTGGCCGACGTCGTTGGTCAGCCGCGAGAGCAGTTGCCCCGTGCTCCGCGACTTGAAGAAGGCGGCCGACTGCCCGAGGGTATGGCGAAACAGGCCGTCGCGAATGTCGCGCACCACGTGCTGCCCGACGTCCGCCATCAAGTACGCCGAGACGTAGGATCCAAGGCCTTTCAACAGATACGAGAGCAGAATCGACAGCGCCACCGTGCCGAGGGCTTCCTGCCGAATCAGGACCTTGTCGATGATGGGTTTGATGAGTAACGCCAGCCAGGCCGACGCGCCGGCGTACACGAGCATCGCAAGCAGGGCCACGACGAACCGGCCCCGATACGGGCGCCCATACCTGAGAAGTCGCAGCAGTGGGTTCACTGGCGGGACCGGCTGCGCCGCTGGCCAGGACACCGCGGATCGAGCACGACTCCGCGGATCCTCGGCATCAGCGCACCGCCTCCTCCTGATACCCGTGCGGATGAGCCCGTCGCCACGCCCAGGCGCTCTCCACGATCACGTCGAGATCCACGAACTCCGGCCGCCACCCGAGCTCGGTCCGAATCCGTTCGCTCGAGGCCAACAGCACAGCCGGATCTCCTGAACGCCGAGGCGCGCGTTCGGCTGGCACGCGCCTACCGCTCACCCGCTCGACTGCGCTGATCACTTCCTGTACCGAAAACGGCTTGCCCATGCCGAGGTTGTACACCCGGGTGGCACCGTGGGTTTCCAGATGCGCTAGCGCCAGCACGTGCGCGCGGGCGAGATCGCTCACGTGGATGTAATCCCTGAGGCAGGTTCCGTCTGGCGTTGGATAGTCGCCGCCGAACACATGAAGAGCCGGCCCCCCCATCGCGGCTTCGAGGGCGCGTGGAATCAGGTGTGTCTCGGGCTGGTGATCCTCACCCAGGTCGCCATTCGGATCCGCGCCGGCTGCGTTGAAATAGCGCAGCGAGACACTCCGGGTGCCGTACGCCCGCTCAAAGTGACCGAGCGCGCGTTCAACGGCCAGCTTGGTCTCACCGTACGGGTTGATCGGGCGGGTCGGATGGTCCTCGGTGATCGGCGTCTCGTCCGGATCCCCAAAGACCGCAGCGCTCGACGAAAACACCAATCGCGTGACCGACTCCCCAACCATGGCCTCCAGGACGGCCAGCGCCCCGCCAACGTTATTGGCGTAATAGCCGATCGGGTCTCGCACCGATTCGCCGACCAGAGACGAGGCCGCGAAGTGCATCACCGCCGACACCTCGTGCTGCCGAATCGTCTCGCGGACCCGCGCCACGTCACGGACGTCGGCCACGATCAACTCGCCCCAGCGGACGGCATCACGATGCCCGGTCGACAGATTGTCGATGACGACGACGCGCCGGCCCGAGGCGGCGATCGCCTTGGCGGCGTGGCTCCCGATGTAGCCGGCCCCGCCGGTGACAAGGATGGCCCCCACGCTAGCGGCCGATGCTGAAGTACTGGAACCCATGCGTCCGCATCGCCTCGCGGGTATAGATGTTGCGGCCATCGAAAATGAGCGGCGTCTTCATCGCCTTGCGCATCTTCGCGAAGTCCGGCTCACGGAACTCGTTCCATTCCGTCACCAGCGCCATGGCGTCGGCACCCTCGAGCGCTTTGTAACTGGTCGGCGCCAGCACGATCCTGTTGCCGAACAACTGTTTCGCCACCGGCATGGCCTCGGGGTCGAACGCCTGCACCCTCGCCCCAGCCGCCAGGAGGCGCTCGATCAGCACGACCGCCGGGGCTTCGCGCATGTCGTCAGTACGGGGCTTGAACGACAACCCCCAGACCGCAATCATCTTGCCTTTCAGCGACCCAAGATGCTTCTCCATCTTGGAGGCCAGGACCGACTTCTGCAAGTGATTGACGGCATCGACAGCCTTCACAATGCGGAAGTCGTAGCCCTTGTCGGCGGTGAACTTGATGATCGCCTTGACGTCCTTCGGAAAGCAGCTCCCGCCGTACCCCGTGCCTGGGAACAGGAACGATGGGCCAATCCGGTGGTCCGAGCCGACCGCGTGACGAACCTGGTCGACGTCGGCGCCAAACAACTCACAGATGTTCGCGATTTCGTTCATGAACGAGATCTTCGTGGCCAGCAGCGCGTTTGCCGCGTACTTGGAGAGTTCCGCGCTGGCGCAGTCCATCACCATAATGGGCGCGCCGGTGCGCGTGAACGGGCTGTACAGGTTCCGCATCACCTCGGCGGCCTTCTCGTCCTCGGCCCCAATCACCACGCGATCGGGCTTGAAGAAATCCGCAACCGCTCCGCCCTGCTTGAGGAACTCAGGATTGCTGACCACGCTGAACGGATACGTCGTCTCGCGCCGGATGATCTCGCGCACGCGGCTGGCCGTGCCCACAGGAACCGTGCTCTTGTCGACGATCACCTTGTACCCGTTCATCGCCTTCGCGATCTCGCGGGCGACGCCGAGCACGTGCTGGAGGTCGGCTGAGCCGTCCTCACCCTGCGGGGTGCCGACCGCAATCATGATGACCGAGGCCGAGCGCACGGCCTTGGGCAATTGGGTGGTAAACGTCAACCGCTTGTCGGCAACATTGCGCCTGACGACCTCTTCGAGCCCAGGCTCGAAGATCGGCATCTTCCCCTTGCGAAGCAGCCGAATCTTTGCCTCGTCTTTGTCGACGCACACCACATCGTTCCCGGTTTCCGCAAAACACGCTCCGGCAACCAGTCCAACGTACCCTGTACCGATGACAGTCAGCTTCATGCGCACTTCCTCCGCCGCCGGCGCCAGATTGATCGGGGGCCGGAATCAATGAAACGTCTGAAAGTACTATAGGCCCTACAAGCTGTCAAGGCATTGTAAATCAATGGGTTGCAGCCGATTTGCTCGCCAGCCGGCGTGGGCATCACGTCTCGGGGGGCAATCGCGATACCATACACAACGGCAACGATGCGGCTCCTTATTGACTACCGACCGGCGTTGAAACAACCAACGGGTGTGGGCGCCTGGATCCACGAACTGGTCCGGGCCCTCCTCGCGCTCAGAGCGGCCGGAGAGCCTGGCACCGAGGGCCTCGAAATCACCCTGTTTTCGACTTCTCTGCGCGATCGGCTTGCCGGATCGGCCATCGGGGAACTGACTGGCGTGACGCCGGCTGATTGCCGCCTCCCGGTGCGCGGGCTCAATCTGGCCTGGTATCGGCTGGCCTGGCCGCCCGTGGAATGGATGGCGCGAGGTCCCTTCGACATCGTCCATGCCTCTACCCCGGTTCTTCTGCCGGCCCGATCGGGTCTCCGGGTATCGACCATCCACGATCTTGATTTCCTTCATCAGCCCGACCGCACGTGGGGCGAAATGCGGCGGGATTTTCCGCGGCTGGCTGGCGATCACTCCCGCAGGGCGGATCTGGTTGTGACGGTCTCGAACCACACCGCCCGCTGCATCAATCGAGAGCTGGGTGTGTCGGACGCGAAGATCGCCATTTGTCGGCACGGTGTTCCCCACTGGATCACGTCTTTGACCGCCCAGCGGCCGCCCCAATCCGGTGGCTATGTTCTCTTTGTGGGCACCCTCGAGCCGAGAAAGAACGTGGGCGGCCTGCTCGACGCCTACGAGCGGCTGCTGTCGCGCTGGCCTGAGGTTCCCCGGCTCGTGCTGGCCGGCCGCCAGACGCCGGCTGCCCGAGCATGGATTGAGCGGGCGAAGGGGCCCGCCTTCAAGGGGCAGGTGGACATTCGCGGATACATCTCCGACCGCGACCGGGCCTCCACGTACCTTGGGGCCGCTGTCGTGGTGCTGCCCTCGTTTGACGAGGGATTCGGATTGCCAGCCCTCGAGGCGATGGCCCTCGGCATCCCGGTCGTCGTATCCAATCGAGGGGCGCTCCCGGAGGTCGTCGGTGACGCCGGCCTTCAGGTTGATCCAGAGGATGCCGACGGTATCGCTGATGCGCTCTACCGCGTGCTCACCGAGGCCGGGCTCCACCGCGCGTGTCGAGAAGCGGGCGTGGCGAGGGCGGACGAGTTCAACTGGGCCGACTCGGCCCGGCTTCTCCTGCAGCACTATCTGACGGCGCTCGACCGGCGGCGGCAGGCGGAAGGCCAGGGGGCCCGGTCGTGACGCGGATTGGCATCGACGTTCGCGGGTTCCTGGGTCGGCAGCGGCAGGCGGAAGGCCAGGGGGCCCGGTGGTGATGCGGATTGGCATCGACGTTCGCGAGCTGCTGGGTCGCCCGACGGGCGTGGGTCGGTACCTCCTGCACCTGCTGGGCGAGTGGGCGACCCTGGCCAGCAAGGGCGCCTTTCCCCATCAGATTGTGCTGTATTCGCCGGCCGAGTATCCGCTCGAAGCCGCAGCCGTGTTCGCGGCCCTCGCGCCCGAGAATCGGATTGTCCGCGGTTCACCCGGCACCTGGTGGGAACAGGTTCAGCTCCCCCGCGCCGCGGCGCGGGACCGCCTCGACGTCTTTTTCGCACCGGCGTACACCGCGCCGCTCAGGATGGCCTGCCCGGTCGTCCAGACGATCCACGACCTGTCGTTTCTGGCGCATCCCGAGTGGTTTTCGCTCCGGGAGCGACTCAGGCGAGCGTGGCTCACGCGGGCCTCGGCCCGGCGCGCGCGGATGGTCCTGACCGATTCCCGCTTTTCGGCGGGCGAGATCCATGGCCGGCTCGGTATTCCTGACGACAGGATTCGTGTCATCCCCCTCGGCCTGCGAATAGTCACTCCCGGTCCCGGAACAATCACTCCCGGAGTGATTGATCCGGAGGCGAAACCATTAATCACTCCGGGAGTGATTCACTCATCCGGCTGGCCAACGTTCCGCGAGCGCCGGCCCACGGTGTTGTATGTGGGGTCGATCTTCAACCGGCGGCGCGTGCCCGATTTGATCAGAGCCTTTGCACAAGTCGCGGCTGCGGTCCCGGAATCACGTCTCGAGATCGTCGGCGAAAACCGGACGCATCCGCCTCAGGATCTCGTCGCACTCTGTCGCTCGCTGAATGTGACGGATCGCGTCGTCATCCGCGACTACGTCAGAGACGACGAGCTGGTGGGACTATACCGTTCGGCCCGTGTGTTCGCGTTCCTCTCCGAGTACGAGGGATTCGGGCTGACGCCTCTCGAAGCGCTCAGCAGCGGGATTCCCGCCGTCGTGCTCGATACCCCCGTCGCGCGCGAGACGTGCGGACCCGCCGCCTGCTACGTTGGATTGGGCGACACGCAAGGCGTGGCGACACACCTGCGGAGGCTCTTGACCGACGAACGCGCGCACCAGGAGGCGCTTGCACCCGCTGCCGCCGTGCTGGCGCGGTACAGTTGGCCCGCTGCCGCTCATGCCACGCTCGAAGCGCTCGAGGGAGCGGCGCGCTAATCCCCATGGCAGACCTCTCCATCATCATCGTGTCGTTCAACACCCGGCCGGAGCTCGAGGCGTGCCTCGGATCGCTTGTCGAGCATCGGGCGCGGGTATCCCACGAGATTGTCGTGGTGGACAACGCGTCCAGCGACGGCACAACGACGGCGCTTCGCGAGCGCTGGCCGGCCGTCCGCCTGATCGAGCCGGGCCGAAACATCGGGTTCGCGGCCGCCAACAACCTCGGGATCCGGGCCTCGACCAGCGAGTTCGTGCTGCTGCTCAACAGCGACACGCGCGTCGGCGCCGGCTCGATCGACACGCTGGTCGACCAACTGCGGCGCTCGCCCGATGTGGCCGCCGCCGGGCCGCGGATTGTGGACGCGAGCGGCAGGGCCGAACTCTCGTTTGGCCGGCAGATTGCGCCGCTGTCCGAGGCTCGCCAGAAGCTGCTGACCCGGCTGCACGAGCGGGGCGTCAGCCTGGCAAACCGCCGCGTCGAGCGGCTGACGCGAACCAGGTGCTTCCCCGATTGGGTGAGCGGGGCGTGTCTCCTGGTCCGCCGGCGTGACGCCGTCGCGGCGGGCCTGCTGGACGAGCGCTACTTCCTCTACGCTGAGGACGTCGATTTTTGCGCCGCCTTGCGCGCGCTCGGCAGGCGAGTGGCTTTTGTGCCCGAAGCGGAAATCGTTCACCTCCGGGGCCGCGCGCGGGCGTCCAGACCGATCGCGTCAGAACAGGCGTATCGCAAAGCGCATCTGGCGTTCTACGCGAAGCACCATCCCCGGTGGCTTCCGTGGCTCACGCTCTACCTGCGTTTCCGCGGTAAGCTTCCGCGCGAGGAGTCATAGTGGGGTCTGACCCCAGGCGTGAAGAAGGGGCCTGACCCCATTGTGGTATCGTGACAAACCGGAACGAGGCCTGATACGTGCGCATTGCCATAGACGCCCGGAAGTTGCACGACTTCGGGATTGGCACGTACATTCGCAATCTGCTGAAGCACCTCGCGTCGTTTGACCACGACTCCGAGTACGTCATCGTGTGCCGCCCTGCAGACGTCGAGCACGTCAGGCAGATAGCGCCGAACTTCACGCCGGTCGCTGAGAAGGCCAAGCCGTATTCCATACGGGAGCAGATCGCCCTGCCGGTGCGGCTCCTGTCGGCACGCGCCCACCTGTTTCATGCCCCGCACTACGTGCTGCCCCCGCTGGTGCCGTGCCGGTCGATCGTGACGATCCACGACTGCATCCACTTGATGTTCCCGCAGTACTTGCCCAACCGCCTCGCCTATGTCTATGCGCGAGCCAGCCTGGCGGCGGCGGCGACGCGGGCCGCCCGGATCCTGACGGTTTCCGAGACGTCGAAATCGGACATCCTCCGGTATTGCAACGTGCCTGCTGACCGGATCATCGTCATCCCCAACGCGATCGATGATCGGCTCGCGACACCGCCCCTGGAGGAAGACATCCAGCGGGTCCGGGAGCGATACCAACTGGACGGCCCCTTCGCGCTTTATGTGGGCAACATCAAGCCGCACAAGAACCTGGAACGGCTGATCGAGGCGTTTCATCTGGTGCGACGGGAAGGATTCGAGGGGCTGAAACTGCTCATCATCGGGGATCAGATCTCCAAGTTCCCCAGGCTCCGGCGCGCGGTCGACCGCTACAAACTGCACAAGCACGTCCGCTTTCTCGGGTTTGTGGGCGACGACACCCTGGCGGCGTTATACAGGCTGGCGACCGTGTTCGTGTTCCCGTCGCTCTATGAGGGCTTCGGGTTGCCTCCTCTTGAGGCGATGGCGAGCGGGACGCCCGTGGTCACCTCGAACGTGTCGTCGCTGCCCGAAGTGGTTGGCGACGCCGCGGTCCTGATCGATCCCTATAGTGCCAGGTCGATCGCCGACGGCATCCAGCGGGTGCTTGTTGATCCAGACTTGAGAGCGACCCTCAGAATTCGTGGGCTCGAGCGCGCCCGGGCATTCTCGTGGGAGGCGTCGGTCCGGCGAACCCTGGACGTCTACAGGGAAGTGGCGGGATGAGCCCCGAGCCGCCATGAGAATCGCGCTGGTTCACGACTGGCTCACCGGCATGCGGGGTGGGGAGAAGGTCCTGGAGGTGCTCTGCGACCTGTACCCTGCGGCCGACGTCTTCACCCTGCTGCACGTGCCGGGCTCGGTGTCGCCCCGCATTGAACGGCACAGCATTCGGGCGTCCTTCATTCAGCGACTTCCGCACAGCCGGACGGCATACCGCCGGTATTTGCCCCTCTTCCCTTTCGCGGTCGAGCAATTCAACCTGGACCAGTACGATCTGGTCATCAGTTCCAGCCACTGCGCCGCGAAGTCGGTGGTCGTGCCAGGACGGGCGCGTCATCTCTGCTACTGCCATTCACCCATGCGCTACGCCTGGGATCAGTTCGATGCCTACTTCGGCCCGGCGCGCGCAGGCTGGATACGGAGTCGTTGGATCTACCGACCGGTGCTGGCGCGTCTCGCCAGGTGGGATGCCGCCACGGCGCCGCGTGTCCACCGCTTTGTTGCCAACTCCCGACACGTCGCATCCCGGATTCTGCGGTACTACGGCCGCGACGCCTCCATCGTGTGTCCACCGGTCGACACGGAATTCTACTGCCCCGCGTCAGTGTCGCCCGGAGACCATTTCCTGATTGTCTCTGCCCTTGTGCCCTATAAGCGAATTGATCTCGCCATCGCGTCGTGCCAGCGCGCGGGCGTGTCACTGCGCATCGTGGGCGATGGCCCGGATCGCGGTCGCCTCGAACGACAGGCCGGAACCACGGTCACTTTTCTCGGACCAGTGGGAGACGAACAGATTAGAGACGAGTACCGACGGGCGCGGGCGGTGATTCTTGCCGGGGAGGAGGATTTCGGCATCGTCCCAGTCGAAGCGCAAGCGTGCGGCTGCCCGGTTGTGGCGCTTGGCCGAGGCGGGGCACTCGAAACCGTCATCGACGGCGAGACCGGCGTGTTGTTTCGCGAGCCAACCGCAGACTCACTCGTCGATGCCCTGAACCGCGTCACCACCATGCGTGTGGTGCCGTCGCGCATGCGTGAGCACGCGTCGCAGTTCTCCAGGGAGCGCCACGCCGAGCGGATACGAGAACTGGTCACCCAGACCCTGGCATACCCGCCGGGGACGCGGTGGTGATCCATGCGGAGGAACCTCAATTCGCTGGTCCAGGCGGTGGCAAGGCGGATCTCCACCTCCCGAAATTGACCCGCGTTGGCGGTTCCGACCGTCGGGACGGCGTCTCACCCACCGGGCCACAGCGGGCGCGCGCGGCGGACGCAGCGCGGCGGGAGGCGCGCACATCCAGCACTACCGTGCGACAGGCCCCGGTCGACGGAAGAACACCCTGTATGCGCGAGGCGGATCGCTCGGCTCGAGTTCCGTGAACCCGAGACGCCGCACAAGACCCTCGTAGCCATGGCCGGCAAGCGTCTGCTGTCTGAAGCCCACGTATTCGGCACCGCTGTCCGCGAGGTAGCGCTCCAGTGCGGAAGCGTTACTCAACGACTCGGCGCTGATGTCGAGCACGGTCTCTACTCCGCGGAGGTAGAGGCGTCCTCCGGCCTGCCAACTCTGCTCGAGCGCCACCACGCGGGCGGGCACAGCATTCGCGATGAGCCGCGCGCCATAGACCGCGGCGTCGGACCTGCGAAAACGGATTCCGTCAATCTCGAGCACCACTGCCAGAACGAGCGCCGCCGCGACAACCAACCTCCATGTGGCAGGGTTCTTGAGCCATCTGGGCCTCCAGCCTTCCGTAAAGAGCAACCAACAACCCAGCCCCGCCAGAATCGCCGCAAACGGCATGGCAGCAACCAGATACCGAGCTTCCTTGTGGGGAAGACAACTCAGGAGCAGC
>Ga0315287_10008825_pt1 | contig 10188 bp, 4 predicted proteins | sample YL17G11_0_MG_FD_205037 | JGI IMG/M metagenome (GOLD analysis project Ga0315287, IMG submission 205037) | Sediment microbial communities from Yellowstone Lake, YNP, Wyoming, USA - YL17G11_0 | ecosystem: Environmental > Aquatic > Freshwater > Lake > Sediment | place: USA: Wyoming | collected... | reverse complement strand
GCTTCGAAGGCAGGTTCCGGGGATAATCATCGATGGCCGGCAGACGATGTGCGGCTACGGCCCGTGGACGGCCACTTCGGGATGCTACCCTCACCCATTCGGCTGGGACGAGCAGCCCGGCAGCTTCGGAGCCACGGCCGATCTGCATACGGACAGGCTTTCGGCTAACCACACGCGCTGGGCCAACTGGACTTTCGCCATGCGCAGCTTCTTCCCGGTGGATGTGATGCCGGGCTTCATCGGCCATCAGACCCAGCGCGGCGACGACAAGGGCCTTCACCACGACACATTCCGCCCGCGCGACTGGGACTACCTGGGCTGGCGGTACTCACTCTTCTCATCCATCGCGACAGCGCCGTTCATCCACGTGTTCAATATGCTGCCCGCAAGGGATGAAAGCGAGTTCAAATGCTTCTCGGATGCCGACAAGAAGTGGCTCAACGGGTGGCTCGACTGGACCGATGCCAACAAGGACATCCTGCGCAACATCCGGCCCATAATCGGCCCTCCGATGATTGGCAGGGTAGACGGCACGGCGGCGTTCAAGGGCGACCACGGATATGTTTTCCTGTTCAACCCCAATTACCGACGGATGGATGCTAATTTCAAGCTTGACAGCTCGATTGGGCTGAATGCGGCGGGCGAGTTCATCATCACGCAGCTCTACCCAAGGGAGGGATTGGCCCTGGGCAACCCGCAAACCGCATTCTGGAAGAGTGGGGGCAAAGTGACCTTGACGATGGAAGGGACAAGCTGCATGGTGCTGGAGGTGAAGAAAGCGCCGCCGGTGACTGGGCCGGTGCTTTTCAACGCGACCGGTAAGGCAAGCCTGGATGGAAATACGCTGGCGATGAGCGGCGTGAGCGGGGAGATCGGGGCTCAGGTCCAGGTAACGGCCGCGCTTCCACCCGGGGCGAAGGCGAAGTCGGTCACGCTCAACGGCAAGCCGGTGAAGTTTGCGCAGCAGGGGCAGGTGGTGCGGACGGACGTCCGGTTCGCCGGCGTCCAGTTCAGTCACAGCCGGCAGATAGGCTCTTACGATCGGCGTTTCGACGGCAGGGCATGCAAGTGGGACTTCTCGATTCCCGAGCGAATCTTCACTCAGCTCAAGGCGCGCGGAAAGGCGTGGCCGATCCCATATACCGAGGATGATCTGAAGGCGTCGTGGCTGGGGCCAGACAGACTGCTGCTCGTGGTGGCTATCGCGGGCGCAAACCCGAAGATGCAGGTCACGATGAAGATAGACGGAAAGCCCGTGGAGATGAAGCAGGCATGGAACGGTATCTACCCAAGCGCGGGCGACGGCACGTTTATCGGCAACTACGTGGATATCTCGAACCTGAAGCCGCAAACCAGGCATCAGGTTGAAGTCACGCTTCCCAAGCTCGACCCCGGCCAGTTCCAGGGGCTGTTCTTCGAAAACGTGGAGACGGAGTATACGCAGGAGATCGCACGTTCATAGTTGGGTCAATCACTCGGCTGTGGATTTCTTCGGGCTTACGCATCAAACCTACGGGGCATCCTCTCCCCGTCGGGCTGAGGGCGCTCTGAACCATTCGGCCAAAACACGCAACAAAGAAAATATGCGTTAACACTTGGGCGCTTGCCCGAGTCTAATGTGGTGTTAGTAATCCTGCGAACCCACATGGAGGGAATATCTTATGTTGCGCAAGTTCATACCAGTAATGCTGCTTGTCGTGTTAGTATCCGCGGGCGCGCTCGCCGACGGCATGATCTTCCCGGTCGAAAGGCCGAACTCGACGATCGTGGTGCCGGACGAGCTGTTCACCGTGAAATACCACGACGTGAGCGTCGAAATTCAGGACCAGCTCTGCACCACCAAAGTGGACCAGATCTTCCACAACGACACCAGCTTCCAGCGCGAGGGGATGTATATCTTCCCGATGCCGGATGGTTCCGCGATCACCAAGTTCTCCATGTTCGATGGCGAAAAGGAGATCATGGGCAGAATACTCGACCGCAACGAGGCTCGCAATATATATGAGTCCATCGTGCGCCAGCGCAAAGACCCCGCGCTGCTCGAATACATCGACCGCAACACCTTCCGCGCGCGGGTCTTCCCGATCCCCGCCAATGGTGATAAGCGCATCAAGCTCAGTTACGCGGAGGTCGCCGGCAAGGTCGGCAACTCGTTCAGATACGTCTATCCGCTGAGCACCGAACGCTTTTCGGCCAGGCCACTGCAGACGTGCAAGGTCGTGATCCACCTTAAATGTAAGAGGCCGATCACGAATATCTACTCGCCCACACATACCATCGATATCGACCGGTTCTCCGAAAAAGAGGTCACCGTGCAGTGGCAGGCAAAGAACGTCAAGCCGGATACCGACCTGGTGCTCTACTATACCGTCTCCGACAGGGAATTCGGGATGGATATGGTCGCTTACAGAGAGAAAGGCCAGCCGGGCTATTTCATGCTCCTGGCCAGCCCGCGCCCCAGCCTAGATAAGGCCAGGGTGCAGCCGAAAAACGTGGTCTTTGTGCTCGACCGCACCGGCAGCATGGCCGGCGAGAAGATCGATCAGGCCAAGAAGGCGCTCGCGTTCTGCCTGAACAGCCTCAAGGAACAGGACCGCTTCAACATCATCACGTTCAACGAATCGCCGAGCCTCATGCTCCGCGAGATGACATCGCCGACCAAGGAAGTCAAGCGGGAGGTCCTCGTAGCGATCAACAAGATAGAGGCCAACGGCAGCACGGACATCAACCAGGCTCTGAAGGGCGCCAAGAAGCAGTTCGATGGCATCGACTCGCCGCGCAACTATGTAGTGTTTCTCACCGACGGCCTGCCGACAGCCGGCAGTACTGACGCGGACACCATCCTGCGCAACGCGAAGATGGGCAATGCGAAGGTTTTCGCCTTCGGCGTGGGTTATGACGTGAATGTCCACCTGCTCGATAAGCTCGCCGAACAGAACCACGGGTCGACTGATTACGTGCGGCCCAACGAGGACATAGAGGCCAAAGTGAGCACGTTCTTCGCCAAAGTCAGCGATCCCGTGCTTGCCGATGTGAGCCTGGACATCTCCGGCGTGCAAGTCAGCGACAGGTTCCCGGCGTCCGATATTCCGGATGTCTTCAGCGGAACTCAGTTGATAATCTTCGGCCGCTACACTGGTTCAGGCCCGGTGAAGGTGACGCTGAGCGGCATGATGGGCAGCCAGAAGAAGTCGTTCGCGCTTGTGGCCGAATTGCCCGAACGCGACGAGGACAACGAGTTCATCCCGCAGCTCTGGGCGGCCCGCAAGATCGGCTACCTGCTCGATGAGATCAGGCTGCACTCCAACAAAGAGTTGATAGACGAGGTCGTGCGGCTTTCCAAGACCTACGGAATCCCGACCGAGTATACTTCGTTCCTTGCGGACGAGCGTGAGACCGAAGAATCACGCAGGATCGGCATGTACAGGGTCCTTACGGAAGTCGACGACGCAATTCGTGTGACCACGGGGTCCTACGGTGTGGCGCAGAGCGCGAACTCCAGCGCCGCCAGAAACACCGCGCAGATCAACGCTTCCGTCCCCGCCCCGGGGAGTGGAACTTCTGGCGGCTTCGGAGGAAGCGCGAAACCCCGGGTCGTGGGCAAAGTCGCCGCGAACAGCAGGATCGGCGGCACGTATCAGGACAGAGACGACCGCACGGTGATCGTGGCCAACGTTCAAAATGTCGCCCGTCGCACGTTCTACCAGCGCGGCAGTTTCTGGGAGGATGCCGATCTGAAGCCCAAGCAAAGCATGGTCCAGATAAAGCAGTTTTCGGAGGCGCATTTCCAACTGCTCAGGGCTTATCCGAAACTCTCGCAATACTCGACTCTGGGCAACGTCAGGGTGATTCTGGAAAACAAGCAGGCGATCGAGATCGGCCCGAATGGCAAGGAGAAGCTGACGGACGCAGAGTTGAGAACGCTGACGAAGGGATAGCAGAAGGCGAAAGGCAGAAAGCAGAGGGCCCGCCGCTAACGTGCGTCATTCCAACCGAAGCGGAGGAATCTGCTCTTGAAAAGCATGAGGCAGATCAGATCAGATTCCTCGATCATCCCGTACTACCGCCTGAGAATGGAGGCATGATGATGAGAACCAGTCCCGCCAGGATGCGGAACCTACTAATCAGCGCTTTTGTCATTGCAGCGACTGTGCTCGCTTCCGCGTGCGTAGCCGAAACCGAGCAAGAGATTGACCGGTACATACGTGCACATCAGGCTGGTTCGGCTTCAGGAAGCAGCCCATATCAAGACTGGGTCGGTCGTTTCCTGGAAAAGGAGGCTATCGCGTATATTGACAAGCAGCAGGTTTCTCTTCGAGCCGTGATTACCGAGGTGAACGGCGACGACAAGCTCGGTAAGCCGGGACCCCTGGATGTTCTTGAAGACAGCCTGTCGTACCGCGGCTGCAAGGTATCCGTGGACGGCCGTGTCAGCTACTTCTCGGTCGATTCCATGGGCATTAAGGGTTCTGGCTATCCGAAGATTCCGAGCGCTGACTTCGAACGCCTCAATAAGCTACTTACCGAGCTGCCTGCTGACGGATCACATTTGCCGCCAGCAGGTCGGCGGATGATGATACAGGTGTGGGAGAACGGTCAGGTAACCGCGCGGGTTTATGATCGAGCCAACGCGCCTGCAAAGGTCTATGAGATCCTTCGCCTGAGCCTCTGCGCGATTCGGTCCTGGGTTCCGGAGTTTCAGCCCAAGAGCGAATGGACCGCCTACCCTCATGATGGTCCTGGCGCGGGCGTGCTACGTCTTTCACCCGACGGGCGACTTATAGTCTCATCCAGCATGAACGGTCCCTTCAAGTTCTGGAAAAGCGATACACATAAGCTAGTCGATGAAATTACCACGCCGAACGGCCCGGTGACGGGAATCATATACGCTCCCGATCCATCATTTGCGCTTATTCAGGGATGGGGTGAGTTCACACTAGTGGATACTATGACATGGCAGAGCTTCGGAAAGCTCACCGAGCCGTGGATTGGTCGTACTCGGCATGCGCTCAGCCGGCCGCAGTTCACCACGGACGGGCGGTTTCTCTTGCTCGAAAGCAATGAGCCTACGCTGAAGGTCTACGACACGAAGACTTGGGAGCCCCACGATAGGTTGCCGGGTATTCCGAAAGACGCTATCACATACATTCTGCCGCCGAGTGGCGGCAATGCAATCTACGTTTCGACAGATGGCACGCTCAAACTGTGGAATACCAGGAAACAGAAAGAGCTTGCCAAGCTTGACGTGGATGTAGTTGTTGGCCGGACTGCCATATCCCCGGACCAATCGCTTATTGCCGTGGTGACCACGCCCAGAGATTCTAGGGGAGCATTGCTACTCAAGCGCATTCGCATCTGGAATCTGAAAACCGGCAGGCTCATGAATGAATTGAGGCCCTTTGAGAGGAATACTTGCGAAGAAGTGGAAGGGCTGCTCTGGTCGCCTGACGGGAAATATGTTCTCGCGGCAACCAAGTCGGATGGGTTGTGGACCTCGGTAGGCATCGGGGTATGGAACGCGAAATCCGGTCGCCATCGCGGAGAGTTTGAAGGCTGCCCCACGTATGTGACTGGTGTTGCATTAGCAGATGGCGACCATCAACTTATGGCGGGGTGCTGCGATGGGAAGATTCGTGTTTGGGATGTTGATCGCGCATTCAAGGAGATCGCTGCTTTTGAGAAGTCCCTTGGGGAAAAGCCGTGACGAAGATGCCACCACCCAGGCGAGGCGGGATTCGGAGATCCCGGCTTGGCTTTGGGATGGCGAATCAGAATTCGCTACCCATCAAGGAGCCGGTGTCATTCCCGACCTGATCGGGAATCCAGGAACCACGCCTCGGAAGGTGGATTCCCGCGTTCGCGGGAATGACGGGGCGGGGGCTGACTGCTGATAGCTGATGACTGAGAGCTGACAACTTACACAGGAGGCTTGATGTTTCGGCATTTCAATGCCGAAACCGGCAAAGGAGGATTTCAAATGAGAACGAACGTACGCACCATTCTGATTCCGACATTGATACTCGCCGCGATGGTGGCGGTCGCGGTTTATACCTGCAGGCCGTCGATGGCGGCGAACCCGATGACAACCCCGGTCACACCCGGACAGCTCGAAATAATCGGGCCGAAGGGCCAGCCGGCGGGGGCGTGCCCACTGAAGCACACCGATGTGGACGTGCAGATATCCGGCTTCATTGCCAGGGTCAATGTGGTTCAGCAGTTCCACAATCCGACGAAGGATAAGATCGAGGCTGTCTACACATTCCCGCTCGCCGAAGACTCCGCCGTGGACCGGATGGAGATGAAAGTCGGTAATCGGGTGATAGTGGGCACGATACACAGGCGCGAGGAAGCCCGAGAGATCTATGAAGAGGCCAAGGCCGCCGGTCACGTCGCCAGCCTTCTGGACCAGGAGAGGCCGAACATATTTACGCAGTCGGTGGCCAACATTGAGCCGGGCGCTGAGGTGACGATCACCATCAGCTATACTCAGCTTCTCAAATACGAGGCGGGGACGTATAAGTTCTCGTTCCCGACCGTGGTGGGCCCGCGCTTCAACCCCGGCGCGCCGGTCGGATATCAGGGCACGGGCAGGGAACCCGATACGACGCTGGTCCCGGATGCCTCCCAGATCACCCCGCCCATTACCCCCGAGGGCACGCGAGCGGGGCATGATATTTCGATCAAGGTGAACATAAACGCCGGTGTGCCGGTCAACTCGGCTGTCTGCGAGACCCACGATGTGAACATGGAGTTCCCCGATACGACATCCGCGGTCATCACCCTCAAGGACAAGGCCACGATTCCCAACAAGGACTTTGTGGTCAACTACCAGGTGGCCGGCGAGCAGATTCAGAGCGGCATGATTACCTACGCCCCGGCCAAGGGCAAGGGCGGATGGTTCTCGCTGATTATGCAGCCGCCGAAGGCCCCTAAGCAAAACCAGATCATGCCCAAGGAGATGATATTCGTCATCGATACGTCGGGGAGCCAGCAGGGCTTGCCGCTCGCGAAGTCCAAGGAGACGATGCTCCACTGCATAAGAAACGTAAACCCCGGCGATACGTTCAACATGATCTCGTTCTCAAACAGCGTGAGCATGCTTTTCGAGACCCCGCAGTCTTACAATAACGAGACCGAGGCCAAGGCGGAGGAGTATCTCAAGAAATGCGAGTCCGGGGGAGGAACGTATATGCTGCCGGCGATGAAGGCCGCCCTGGAGCCCGCGCCGGACCCCAAGAGGCTTCGCATAGTCGTGTTTTTCACCGATGGCTACGTGGGCAATGACTTCGAGATCGTCGATTGCGTTCAGAAGAACGCCGGCAACGCGCGTGTGTTTCCGTTCGGCATCGGCAGCAGCGTGAACCGGTTCCTACTGGAGAAGATGGGCGAGGTCGGCAGGGGCGCGGCGGACATCGTGCTGCTCAACTCCGACAGCAAGGCGATAGCCGAGAAGTTTTACGACCGCATTCGCAGCCCGCTTCTGACCGATATCACCGTCGACTGGCATGGCCTGCCGGTCGATACCAAGGAAGTATACCCCCGCCAGGCGGCGGACCTGTTCGCCAGCCAGCCGCTGATACTCAAGGGCCGCTTCACGGACGCGGCGGATGGGCAGGTGACCGTGCACGGCAAGATCGGTGGGCAGCCGTGGTCGAGCACGTTCCGCGTGGCGCTGCCGGAGGCCGAGCTGGAAAACGACAGCCTGGCTTCGATATGGGCCCGCGCGAAGGTCGAGGACCTGATGAGCCAGGACTGGATGGGCGCGCAGACCGGCAAGCCCATTCCCGACATCAAGGAAGCGATTATCAAGGTCGCGCTCGCATACAGCCTGATGACTCAATACACGTCCTTCGTGGCCGTGGAAACAATGACCGTGACCAGCGGAGGCCAGCCCAGGACAATCGCCATCCCGGTCGAAATGCCCGAGGGCGTCAGCTATGAAGGCGTGGGCGTGGGTATGCACGGTACAGTGACGGGGGAAGTAGACAGGTACCGCCTTACCGAGTCTCTGAGTGCGTTGGGCCTGCAAAGCAAGTCCGCACGGGCGTTCAGTGTAGCGGCCCCGGCGTCAAGCGCCGGCCTCGCCCGGGCGGACAAAATACCGGCCGTAACGGGTGGTGACTCGCTCAAGGCGACAACTGGATCGGGAGGCTACGGTGCCGGGTATGTAGTGGGGGCTGCGAGGCCGTTCAAAGTAACACCTCCGCCGGCATCGAAGCCGAGTGGTAATGTCGTCCGGGCAAATGGAACCACGGTTGCCCGGACGTTCGATCTCGACAGATCAGTCGTCACAAAGGGCGATGAGGCGGGAATCCGAAAGTTCAAAGAGTCCGTCGGGCGCCTGGACAAGACCGAAAGCGCCAAAGACGTGACCGTGGTCGTGCAGCGGCTGGACAAGACCCTCCTGACGCTCGTGGAGAGCTATGCCAAGTCGGGGGCCTCGGGCAGTTACTCGATACCCGGTAAGCTGATCGTGAAAAACGGCAAGGTCGAGGTGCTGGTCTGGGTGAAGAACGCCACGCAGGCCAAGATGGTACAGCTCGAAAAGCTGGGGCTTGCCGGCCGAAGCTGGGTGCTATCGAAGAAGGTGGCGATCGGCTGGGTCCCGATCAAGAACCTGGCAAAAATGACCAGACTGGATTTCGTGAGCCGGATAGCTCCGCCGACATACGTGACCGGGAAGTCGATGAGATAGGGCAATACCCGGCGTAGCGAAACGTCAGGGTGATATTGGATAACAAGCAGGCGCGAGCCTGATACAAGTCTCCTTCCCACCCCCTAAACGTCCCCCGGGCGGCACTCCCGGGGGACGTTGCCCTCTCGCGAAAAACCGGAGGGCGGCGGGTCGGCTAACGAGCCAGAAACGTCAGGGTTCCACGACCCAGACGGGCGGCCCGGACGGCCGGGACACTTCATCCCTCCTCAGAATACTGATTGGCATTTTGTCGGTAAGCCGTGTCAGGTGGTATGGAATATCCATGCTGGAAGGCCCTTGACACGGAGCTATCCCGATGGGTATACTTACATGTACTTGCGATTTTCCAGTCCTTTGCCCTAGAGTGCGTTGTTTCTCCGTCCATAATGCAAGTAGAGCGTCAGGTAACAGTGGAGGCTAGCAAGAATGCCTAGATTTGAGGGCAAGTTCCTCAGTGTAGTATTGGTTGGGCATCAAAACCCGCAAATACTCAACCATGATTTCCTCGTCAAGAACAACATTCTCCCGGTTGACAAAGACCCCTTCAAGACTTTAATAGACAAGGACGCAGGAAGGCCGTTCGACGAGTTTGTCTCTGTTCCCATCCTGGCAACCATCAGATACGGACATGTATCTATCACCGTGCAGGAGGATAGATATCAGATCCTCGATAATCGTTTTGGCAGTCCTGCAGATAGTCCCATATTCGATATTACGCGGAATTACTTCCAGAAGCATCTGAAATATACCCCATTCACAGTTGGAGGGATGAACCTCAATGGGATTATCTACTTCTCTGATCTCAGCGATGAACTGAAGTTCGACGAACGATTGGGAATCAATCGCCCTAAGTTTGCCGAACTTTTGCGGGCGGATGGCATCCGCACGGGCGCTACGGTGGCTGCCGCCCATCGAAATGGTCTTATTGAGGTGCAGATCGCGAAGCCAAAAGACGGATCCCCGGTAGCGCTGTTCAATCTGAATTACGAGTTCAAGTATGAGGAAATCGGCACCTTTATGGCAAATCTGGACGACGCCGAAGCTTTGTACCACGAATCTCAACGAATTCTGCTTGCCTTGGGGGTAGAACAGTGACGGAATCCCAGACGATTCCGGTTCCGGCGTTGGGAAGAACCGCATCATTCCTATATCAGGGGGTACCCAGGCCCAGCCCGACTGGTCAAGACACCGAAACCCAAGACTATGCTGGGAACCGGTACGGCTTGTGCCTCACGCGTGATGAGGCACATTACGTTCGGGATCGGGTGCGTTCGGTCAAGCCCGATGATATCCGGCGTTTGGAGATACCCGTTGACCTTGAGTCTCCGCCGTCCACAGAGTGGACAGACGAAAACCCAATGGTTCGTGTGGCCGGGTTTGTCATGTCTGGGCTGGACATAAGAGTCGTCGATTTTGCGCTGCAGAGGAATGTGGTATCGTATCTTCCGGTAGTTCGCAACTTGGTGAAGGATTGCTTCCTCGGCGTCGGGAAA
>Ga0315287_10008823_pt1 | contig 10189 bp, 3 predicted proteins | sample YL17G11_0_MG_FD_205037 | JGI IMG/M metagenome (GOLD analysis project Ga0315287, IMG submission 205037) | Sediment microbial communities from Yellowstone Lake, YNP, Wyoming, USA - YL17G11_0 | ecosystem: Environmental > Aquatic > Freshwater > Lake > Sediment | place: USA: Wyoming | collected... | reverse complement strand
CGAGCACTGGTTCGGGGCAGTGCTGAAGGGATCGGCCGCACTGAGTTCCGCCTGCTCGACGATCCCGGTGGCCTGGGCCGCGGCCGACGGCACCGAGAAAGCGACCAGCAGGCTCTGCATGTTGAACGAGAGCGCCGCCATCTCGCTCACGAAGGGCTGGCCCGCCGACGCGCCGTAGCCGCCGTTGGCAAACGCGGCGCCGGTGAGAGTCGTGCAGGGAATGCCGAGCGAGGTCTGACCGGCGCACTGTCCCAGCTTCGGTCCCACGAAGGCGACGGTACCGTCGACGTTCGAGTTGTAGCCCGGGTCGTTCGGACCGCGCGAGCCGACGACCTGGATGATCTGGCCGTTGTCGTTGTGAAGGCCGACCGGGGCGCCGTCGAATCCGACCGTGCCCGGCTGGGGAAGACCGTTGTTCTGGATCCAGCCCGTGAAGCTATTCTTCACGTAGCCGGCGCTGTAGTTGCCCTCGAAGCCGACGAACGACTGCATCAGCACGCTCGCTTCGACGTTCAGCAGGTCGATGCCGTCGGACTCGCAGTCGGTACCGTAGAACGGTCCGCAGCCGAGAAGCGCCTCTTGCTCGTCCGTCAGCACTTCGTTCAGGGTCGCGTTACCTGGGAAGAACGTGTTCTTGGTGCGCCCCTGGATCGTCGTGCAGCCGCCGTGATTGTCCGACAGGAAGGCGTCGCACGGATCCACGTTCAGCGGCACCAGCGGGAGCGGCGTGCGGGTCAGGAAGTTCGTCGCCAACGTCCCTGCAGTTCGATTGCCGGCCAGGATGTTCGACAGCAACGACGAGATGCGCAGGCTGTTCTTGCGCACGGTCTGGTCCGTAGGGACGTTGAGGAGCGCGTTGACGTTGCTGTTGAACACGCTCTGCGCGCACGCGCCGCGATCGAGATTGTTGAAGCCGATGCTGGTCGCGCAGATCATCGCGAAGAGCTGCTGGTTCACCGGTTGATTCTGGATCACGGCCTGGCGGACTTCCGGGGTGCCGACCGCTGGATCGTAAGGCCCTGCACCGGTATTGCGGTCCGGATCGGCCGCGTTCGGATCGGCCGGACCAATCGAGAAGTTCGATACGATCGGCAAACAGGCCGCTTCATAGCCAGTGACGCAGGCAGTGCGCCCTCTCGCGACGCGCGGGCGGCCGGTGTTGGGATCGATGTTGCGCTCGTAGGAGTTGATGCGGTCGACGTACGGGAAGTCGTCGTAGCCGTAGAAGTCGCTCAGCTGGTAGCTGAAGCGGCCCGCGCGGAACTCGAGGCGCGCGCCGTACTCGAGGCCACTCGAAGAGTCCCACCACGACGGCGGCGTATGCTCGCCGGCCAGCGCGTAGCCGGTCAGGCCGTGGGCCCACAGCGCCGTCCGCTTGTTGCAGGCAGGCAGTGGCGTGAACGGCTCGCCACACTGACCGATGTCGGCATGCTCGATGTCGTCGAGGTTCATCGAGATTTCGAGACGCACGTCTTCGAGCGGGCCGATGTCGTAGAACGACCATACGCCGCGCACCGACCACAGTGCGATGCGCGCCTCCTCGAGGCTCGGCAGCGAAGCGAGCGCGAGGTCGACGGGGTTGAACTGGTCGGTGGTCCGGAACAGCTCCGTCTTGCCCCACACGATGTTCTGCTTGCCAGCACGGACCCACAGCCGGCTGTCGAAGAACTCCATGTCGAGGTAGCCCTCTTTGAACTCCTTCTCGTCCTGCTGGCTACCACCGCGATTCCACGACAACTGGGCCTGGCTGAAGTTCTGGGCGAAGTCGCTGTCCCGGTCCTTTTGCAGGAACCTGCTGAAGGCGCCGGACGGGTAGTAGACGCCCCGCGAAATGCCCTTCTGGGGCGCTTCCGAGATCAACAGCTCGGATGCCGGGCGTCCCGGAAGTTCGTAGGCTCCGGTCCTCGGCGCGCCGGTCACCCTGTCGATCACGATCGGAATTTGGTCACCCGGATTGAACGGATTCGGCCGCCAGTTGAGCGCACCCTCGGGATCGATGTTGCAGCTCGGATCGATCGGGCCAAGGACCTGATTACCGATCCCGTTCCCGCCGCCGGGGACCTTGCGGGCGCCGAATCGGCAGCGGGTCTGGGTGCTGAAGTAGTAGTACGCCGGGTCGTCGTTCCTGGTGGTGAACAGACCGGGGGCACTGGGGTCGGGGACGACCTGGACATCGCCGTCCGCCTCGAAGGTTCCGTTGAAGCCCGAGATGGCGAAGAGACCCACCAGCCCATCGATCTGGTCGGTTGTCGACGGTCGGCGCGGGTTCTGGTTGACCAGAACCGGGCGCTCGATCCCAGTGCGACTGTCTACGACCGGCGCATATTTGAGCGCCGTGTAGCGACCGACCTCGCCCCGCTTGGCTTGCGAAGGGTCCGACGAATAGAGAGTTTGATTGCCGATGAACGCGGTGCCCGACATGCCACTGCGGCGACCGCTGGTCTTGTAACCGGGCAGATGCGCAACGCGATCGCCGAACGCATCCGCGGAGGGGAAGATTCCGCAGGCGCGCGTCCAGACGCAGTCGTAGCGGACTTCGAGTCGCGCGAAGCCCGAGAGCACATCGAAGGGGCCCCAGCCGTCGGGCGCAAAGTCGTACTCCGTCTCGACGCTGAGGATGCTGTACCACTGCGCCAGATCCATGTTGTTGGACCAGGAGAAGTCTTGGGACAACCCGCGGATCGTCTGTTCGAAGTAGCCGTGGATCTGGAGACGGCCGTCCTGGAAGTCGAAGGCCTCGGCGCGCGGCGCCATCGCGGTGAGCGCAGCGAAGAGCGTGATCGCGAGCGAGCGAGCGACGAGCGTGAGCTGGAAGCGCCGACGCACGCATCCCGACGACACCTTGGACATGGACCCCCCTGCTGGCGGCCCACGCGTGATTCACAGCACGATCGGTGAGCCCGACCCGATGGGTAAGGCCGCCGATCGCATTGGCTCCCCGCGCGGGCCTATCCGCCACTCGACTCGAGAAGCGGCTTGGCTTTCCCCCAAAGAACACACCTTGAGCAGAAGGAGAGGAAGGTCTGCACTCGTCTGCGGGCGCGTACGCACGTAGACCTCTTCCCCCTCGCCGGCGTGCCCTTATACCCTCTACGTAGGGAACCTGACAACGAAAAAGCTCGCGATGCGGAGTCGCAGCCCGACGGCAAGGCGTCGGCAACCCCGATTCGCGCGCGACGCGGGCGGACCGCGTGGGCGATCAGTCGCTGTTCTTGGGTATCTTCGAACGGGGCTTGGTCTTGGGCTTGGATTTGCTCGCGGCCTTGCGCGATCGCGCGGCGGGCTTGCGAGCCGGCTTCGCGGCAGCTTCTGTCGCACCATCCGCAGCCACGGACTTCGCGCGCTTGCCGCCGCGCGCAGCGCGCTTCGGAGCGGTGCTCGTCGCGTCGCCTTCCGCTGCCGGAGCCGCGCCGGCGCGCGGCGCGCGCGGCATGAACTCGAAGCCATGGCGCCCGGTTTCTTTGAGCACGAGCATCGCCGAGAACGGTCGCCCGAAGCGCGACGTGAAGTCCGTCAGCAGTTCCGTGCGCTTGTTCGTGACATACTGGATCGCCTCGTCGCGCGTGATCTCGCGCTTGCACACCGTGCGCGGGAACACGAAGCCGCAGCTCTTCGGGCGCTCGACGCCCTCGCCGAGATCCGCCTCCTTCAGCTTGCGCTCGCAGATGAACTGGGTCGACGATTCAACCACGTGGCATTCTTCTTCGAACGGGCAGACGCCGACCGGCTCGGTATTGACCTCGTACTCGGGATCCTCACGCACCATGCCCTCCTCCCACGCGACCGGCCGGACCTTCACCTGCCATGCCTCGCGGTCGATCTCGAGCAGCGCCTGATAGGTGCGGCCGTTGCGCGCGGTGAAGCCTTCGAGCGCGCCGGTCTTGCCCTCGAGGACGAGCGTTCGGGCCGAGTTGCGGTCGATGTAGCGACCCGACGTGTCCTTCCAGATGCGCAGCGGGCAATCGGGATCGCGCTCGGGCTTCTCCTGGCAGCGATAGAACCACGGCGCCTCGACGACGGGCCGCCCACACGCCGGGCACGGACCGAGCGGCGCGTCCTTCGCATACAGCTCTTCGTATTCGAAGTTCTTCGCGTGCTCGACGATCTCGCGCGTGTACGCCTCGATCTCCGCCATGAAGTCGGCCGCCTGGCGCTGGCCGTGCTCCACCTGGTTCAGATGGAACTCCATCTCGCCCGTCAACTCGGCGCTGGTCAGTCGATCGATGTGCACGCGTCGCAGGATGTCGATCAGCCGGATGCCCTTCGCGGTCGGCCGAACCGCGCGGCCCATTCGCACCGCGTAACCCTTGGCGATCAGGTTCTCGATGATCTCGGCGCGCGTGGCCGGCGTGCCGAGTCCGCGCTCACCCATCGCCGCTGCGTGGTCCTCGTCCTCCAGGTCCTTGCCGGCGTTTTCCATCAGCGAGAGCAGGCGCGCCTCGGTGATACGCGGGGGCGGCTTGGTCTTTTCCGCGATCGCTTCGACGTGGGTCATGGCGACATCGACGCCGGTTGCTTCGGACTGTCCGGGAAGCAGCGGCGGCAGCGACGACACGCCCTCCTCGTCCGTGCCCGCATCGCCGATCGAACGCCAGCCCGGTTCCGTGATCGTGCGCGCGCGGCTGCGGAAGCGTTCGCCCTCAACGACGGTGGTGCGCTCCACGCGCTCCCACACTGCCGGTGGATGGAAATTGCCGAGGAAGCGGCGTACCACCAGATCGAAGATCTTGCTGTCGTCGCCCGAAACGCTCGGACCTGGCACGCGACCGGTAGGGATGATCGCGAAGTGGTCGGAGACCTTGGTGTCGTCGAAGCTGCGCGCCTCGTTCTCGAGGCCGGCCGACAGCAGTCGCTGGGCGGCGGCGCCGTACTCGGCGATCGGGGCGACGTCCTTCGACGGGCGCGAGTCGCGACCCGCGTCGGCGAAGGTCTGCAGCACCTCGCGAACCTTCTGGCGGTAGTCGTTCGGCAGGCAGCGCGAGTCGGTACGCGGATAGGTGAGGATCTTGTGCGCTTCGTAGCAGCGCTGCGCGGCCGAGAGCGTGCGGCGCGCGGTCCAGCCGAAGCGGCGGATCGCCTCGCGCTGCAAGCTCGTCAGATCGAAGAGCGGCGGCGCGGTTTCGCGCGACGGCTTGCGCGTCTCGTTTGCGATGCCCGGTCGGCCGCTGATCGCCGCGACGATTTCGTTGGCGCGCGACTCGTCGAAGATCCGGTCGTCCCGCGCTTCCTCGTTCTCGCTCTCGGCGAGCGCCGGATCGAACCAGGTGCCCGCGTAGCTCTGGCCGCCCAACTCGAAGCTGCCGACGAGGCGCCAGTAGCCCTTCGCGTTGTGCGCGAGCACTTCGAGTTCGCGCTCGACCAGCAACGCCAGCGTCGGCGTCTGCACCCGACCGGCCGACCATGCGCCCTTCTCGCGCCGGCCCTTCAGTCGCTTCGTGAACGCCCGCGTCGCGTTCATCCCGATCAGCCAGTCGGTGAGCGTTCGCGCGCGGGCGGCGGCGGCGAGATTCTCCAGCTCCTCGCCCGGGCGCAGCCGAGAAAAGCCGTCGCGGATCGCGTCCTCGGTCATCGACTGCAGCCAGAGCCTTCGGATCGGCTTGGTGCTGCCGAAGTGTTCGACGATCTCGCGAAAGATCAACTCGCCCTCGCGACCGGCGTCGCAGGCGTTCACCACGCCCTCGACGTCGTTGCGCTCGAGCAGCTTCTTGATGGTGCGAACGCGCTCGGTCTGGCCCTGCTTCGGCTTGGTCTTGAAGACCTCGGGAATGATCGGGAGGTTTGCGAGCGTCCAGCGCTTGTACTCGGGGTCGATCTCTTCGGGCTCGAGCAGCTCGAAGAGATGGCCGACCGCCCAGGTCAGCACCCAGGTCTCGCTTTCGAAGTACCCCTGCTCCTCGTTGAACCCGGCGAGAGCGCTGGCGATGTCCCGCGCGACGCTCGGCTTCTCGGTGATGATCAGATGCTTGGCCACGCGACTTCCCTGGGGGCTTTGGGGGGCTAGGTGCGGCCATCCTTAGCCAAGCTTCCGGATCCGCGCTCGCGAGCGGCTCCTTCCTACGCTGGGCTACCGCACTACCGCACCAGCTCGACGGGGACGGGCATCAGGTTCCAGGTGAACGCCGAGCCGGCGGGCTTGCGGGTGTGGATGACTTCCTTCTCGAAGCCGCCATTGCGCCACACGTAGCGACGCACTTCGCCTTGGTCGTCGCTCGCGACGTAGAGTTCGTCGCTGCCGTCGCCATCGAGATCGGTCAGCAGCGCCGCGTGTTCGAAGCCCGACGAGTTGCGGTCGAGCTGCTGCAGCTGCCATTTTTCCTTCGGATTCGCGCCGGGACGCAGCAGCCAGAGTCCGCTCTTGTAGCCGGCCGCGACCATCTCTTTCTTGCCATCGCCATCGATGTCGCCGGACGTCAGGAAGCGGAGCAGCCGGTCGTCGATCGTCGCGATCAGGTTGCGCGCCTTCGGATCCGTGCCGGCATCGAAGCGCAAGATCTCGACCGGCTCGACGATCTGGGTTGCCGCGCCACTGCCCGACGTCCGTGCCTCGACGGACACGTAGAGCTCGTCGCGCCCGTCGCCGTCGACGTCGCTCACCAGGATTTCCTTGGCATGGCGGTTGCCGAGGTCCGCTACGACGCTGCGCCCTTCCTTCTTGGCCGGTACGTAGCGAGTCACATAACCGGCCTGCTCCGAACCATCGAGCTTGTTCGGCGCGCTGGGCGTCGCGTAGATCTCAATCGTGCCGTCGCCGTCGAGATCTCCGACCTCGATCTCGTGGACGAAGGTGTCCTTCTTCGCGTCGATCTCGGTCACCTGGTAGCCGGGTCCCGCGGAGTCCGCCGGGCCATTGGACTTCGGGACGACGGTCGCGACAACGCCCTGATCGTGCGTCGCGACCGCGAGACCGTTGCGGCCATCGCCGAGCACGTCGGCGATCTCGGCATCGCGCATGCGACTGAAGTTGCCGCCGAAGTCCTTGGTCCACAGCGTCGCGACGGATTTGAAGCCGCCCTTGCCATCCTTCCGCCAAAGCTTGAGCGCCGCTTTCGTGCCGCCGAGCGTCAGAATCGCCGGCCCATCGGGCGCCGGGTAGACCATCACCTTGTGGAACACGTTGCTCTCGGGATCCTCGAGCGCCGACACCTTCCAGGCGCCGCCCTCGCGGATCAGGATCTCGAGCTTCGCGGCGCCGGGCTGCGGCAACACCTTGCCCTCGGGCGACACCGCGAACTGCGCGAGCGCGAGCAGCAGACCATTCGGCAGCGAGTCGGGTGTGGGTGTGGTCGACGGAACGACCAGCGACGACGATGACGCAGCGGGTGCGGGTGCGGCCGGCTTCGCCGCAGGCGGCGCGGCAGGCGGCGTCGGCGCGGCGGCGGGCTTCTCCTTCTCGCCGCCACATGCGAACAGTGCAGCAGCCAACAGAAGCGGTGCGTAGGTCACGCGTCGGGTCATGAATGTCTCCGTCAGAAGGCCCGTGGTTGTAGCGCGGAACGATTCGGCAATCCCCCGCGCAGCAACAAGCCCCCTGACCCGGGTTCGGCTCGCTCAACTGATGATCCCGCTCGAGCGCGGACGCGGCCGAGCCGAACACGAGTCAAGGGGCGTATGTAGTTTGCGGGTGGTAAGAAGCGGAAATGGCGAAGCCTCCCGCTCTTCAGGCGCCGCGTGGGACGCGTGACTTCTATCCGGAAGACATGCGGCTGCGAACGTGGCTCTTCGAACATTTCCGCGAGGTCGCGCGGCGGATGGGCTTCGAGGAAGTCGATGCGCCGGTCGTCGAGCATGCGGAGCTGTTCACGCGCAAGGCCGGCGAGGAGATCGTCGAGCAGCTCTACCACTTCGTGATGCACGACCGTCATCTCGCGCTGCGCCCCGAGATGACGCCGTCGATCGCGCGCATGGTGGTGGCGCGCGCCGGCGGGCTGCGACTGCCGCTGCGCTGGTACACCGTCACCCAGAACTGGCGCTACGAACGGATGACGCGCGGCCGCAAGCGCGAGCACTTCCAGTGGAACATGGACGTGTGGGGCGAGCCGGGCGTCGGCGCTGAAGCGGAGCTGCTCGCCGCGATCTTCGCGCTGCTCACGCGCGTCGGTCTTGGCGCCGGACAGGTGCGCGTCCAGGTGAACAATCGCGCGTTGCTGGAAGAAACGCTGCGCGCGGGTGTGCTGCGCACGCGGCCCGACGCCTTCGCGCCGCTCTGCATCGTGATCGACAAGCTCGACAAGATCGGCGCCGATGCGGTGATCGATCAGCTCTGCGAGCCGGCCGGCGCGGTGCAGCTGTCGCACGCCGAAGCGCGCGACGTGGTGGCGCTGCTCGGTACGCGCAGCCTCGACGACGCGGCCGCCGCCGCGCCCTCGGATTCGCCCGCGATCGCGGACCTGCGCCGGCTCTTCGAACTGCTCGACGCCTACGGGATCGCGCAATTCGTCGACTTCGACGCGTCGGTCGTGCGCGGACTCGCCTACTACACCGGTATCGTCTTCGAGGCGCATGACGCCGACCGCAAGCTGCGCGCGGTGTGCGGCGGCGGTCGCTACGACCGGCTGCTCGAAACGCTCGGCGGTCCGAAGCTGCCGGCGGTCGGCTTCGGCTTCGGCGACGTCGTGATCGGCGAACTGCTCGCCGACCATGGCTTGCTGCCGGCGCTGCCGCGCGGTCTCGACGACGTCGTGTGTGCGCTCGGCGACGCGCAGCGCAGCGCGGCGATCCGCGTCGCCGAGCGACTGCGCGCGCAAGGCCGCGCAGTCGAGCTGGTGCTCGGCGAGACGCGCCTCAAGCGCGTGTTCGCCGACGCCGACAAATCAGGTGCACGCTCGGTCTGGCTGCTTGGCCCCGACGAAGTCGCACGCGGCGTGGTGAAGGTGCGCGATCTCTCGACCGGTACGGAGCGAGAAGAAGCGCTGAACCTCTTCGCGACCTGAGGAGTAAACCAAGCCACTTGACTCTTGTTGGCGCGGCCGGTTCCTCCGGCCGGCGCGAGATCATGAGTTGAAGCTTTCGGAGCGCGGAGAAAACGCTATTCAACGCGCACGGCGGTAGCTGACCGCGTCATCGGATGCCCTCCTCCGTTTCTCCCGTTCCCATCCCATCGCCGGGAGCACGCCAATGCGTAGTTGGTCCATCAAAGACAGCGCCGAGCTCTACCAGACCGCCAACTGGGGCGCTGGGTACTTTGGAATCAACGAGAAGGGTCACGTCCAAGTGACGCCGCGGGGCCCCGAGGGTGCTGCGGTCGATCTCTACGAGCTGTTGCCGTCGCTGCAAGCGCGCGGCTTGCGATTGCCGCTGCTCGTGCGCTTCTCGGACATCGTATCGAGTCGTGTGAAGGGGCTCGCCAAGTCGTTCGCGAAGGCGATCGGCGACTACTCCTACGGCGGCCGCTTCCGCGGCGTCTACCCGATCAAGGTGAATCAGCAGCGCCACGTCGTGGAAGAGATCGTCCGCTACGGCGCGCCGCACCGGATCGGTCTCGAAGCCGGCTCGAAACCCGAGTTGCTGATCGCACTCGCGCTGCTCGACACGCCGGGCGCATTGCTCGTCTGCAACGGCTACAAGGACCGCGCCTACATCGAGACGGCGCTGCTCGCGCAGCGGCTCGGGCGCACGCCGATCATCGTCGTCGACCGCTTCCAGGAGCTCGACCTCGCGATCCGCGTCTCGCGCGAACTCGGCATCCGCCCGCACCTCGGCGTGCGCGCGCGCCTCACCACGAAGAGCGCCGGCAAGTGGGCCGACTCGAGCGGCGAGCGCGCCAAGTTCGGCCTGTCGGCGGCGGAGATCGTCGAGGCGGTCGATCGGCTGCGTGCCGAGAAGATGCTCGACTGCCTCGAACTGCTGCACTTCCACATCGGCTCGCAGATCACCGCGATCCGCGCCCACAAGGAAGCCTTCCGCGAGGCGAGCCGGATCTTCGTCGGCCTGCACGCGATGGGCGCGCGCCCGCACATGCTCGACGTCGGAGGCGGTCTCGGTGTCGATTACGACGGCTCGCAGACCAACTTTCACTCGTCGATGAACTACTCGATCCAGGAATACGCGAACGACGTCGTGTCATCGATCCAGGAGGCCTGCGACGAGACCGACGTGCCGCACCCGGACATCATCACCGAGGCGGGTCGCGCGATGGTCGCGCACCACTCGGTGCTGATCTTCGACGTGCTCGGCGTCTCCGAGCTGCGCA
>Ga0315287_10008821_pt1 | contig 10190 bp, 8 predicted proteins | sample YL17G11_0_MG_FD_205037 | JGI IMG/M metagenome (GOLD analysis project Ga0315287, IMG submission 205037) | Sediment microbial communities from Yellowstone Lake, YNP, Wyoming, USA - YL17G11_0 | ecosystem: Environmental > Aquatic > Freshwater > Lake > Sediment | place: USA: Wyoming | collected... | reverse complement strand
GCGCGCGGGCCGGCGCCCCACGACAGCCACTTGTGCACGAAGTCCGGGGCGCCCGCCTCGGTCGGCCGCGTGGCGCGCGCCAGGCGCACGGCGTAGCGCACCACGTGCTCGCTGGCCGGCACGCGGCGCACCAGCTTCTGCAGCTCCATGATCTCGTGGCCGGTGAGCGCGGTGCGCAGCTGGACCTCCACCGCCCCCGTGGTCTCGGCGACGATGCGCTCCTCCTCGGCCGCGCTCGGGTAGCCGACCATCACCTGGTACATGAAGCGGTCGAGCTGGGCTTCGGGCAGCGGGTAGGTGCCCTCCAGCTCGATGGGATTCTGCGTCGCCAGCACGAAGAACGGCAGCTCGAGCGCGTGCGTCTCGCCGCCGGCGGTGACCTCGTGCTCCTGCATGGCCTGCAGCAGCGCGGCCTGCGTCTTGGGCGGCGTGCGGTTGATCTCGTCGGCCAGCACGATGTTGGCGAACACCGGGCCCTTGATGAAGCGGAAGACGCGGCGGCCGTCGCGCTCCTCGAGCACCTCGGTGCCGGTGATGTCCGACGGCATGAGGTCGGGCGTGAACTGGATGCGGCTGAACTTGAGGTCGAGGACGCGCGCCAGGGTGCGGATGAGCAGCGTCTTGGCGAGGCCGGGCACGCCGACCAGCAGGCAGTGGCCGTTGGCGAAGAGCGCGGTGAGCAGGTGCTCGATGACGTCGTCCTGGCCGATGATGACCTTGCGCACCTCGGCCTGGATGCGCTCGCGCGCCTGGTTCAGCTTCTCGACCGCCTGGACGTCGCCGCTGCCGGCCGGCGCGGTGGGTTCCGCCATGACACGCTCCTGTTCGCGCTGCTCGAGGGGGACGAGAAGGACGCCGGCGAGGATCCTCGGTGTGCGGCCGCCGGCCGGGCGCGGAGAGCGCGGGTCACGAAAAGACGCCCTCCGGCGCGCCTGAAAAGGCTAGCACCCGCGCCGAGACAGGGTCAACGCGACCCGGGCTGCGCTACTTATGCTTTGACGCGCTCTTGGCTTTTGGAGCCTTGGCGGGAGCGGCGGCGGGCGGCGCCAGCAGCAGGCTGTCCTCCGCCGACACGCCCGAGGGCAGGTTCCACGGGATCGCCCGGTAGTGGAGCACCTGCCGATCGGGATCCAGCCGCTCGATGACGTAGCCGGGCCCCGGCTTCGCGGCGGTGACGGCGCTGTCCTTCGGCGCCACCTGTCGCGCCCGGCGCGTCGCGAGCTCCAGCTCGTAGAGTCCTCCCGCGCCCGCGCCGTCCGCGGTCGTGACGAAGAGCCGCTTGCCGTCGGGCGCCCAGGCGAAGCTCGTGATGTCGGAGGCCCACGGCTCCTCCTGCCAGATCAACTGCTTGGTGTTCCAGGCTCCCTCCCCTGTCCTCTCCAGGGGCGCGAGCCGGACGACGGCGAGGTACGCCCCGAGCGCGTTCTCGCAGAACACCAGCGCCGCGTAGGGCCCGCCGGGCTGCGGCCGCAGCCCCGGATCGCAATTCATGGGCTCGAGCACCCAGACGTACTGGCCGGGCGAAGCCGACGCAGGCTGAGCGCCGGCCGCGCCGGCGAGGACTGTGCAGAGCGTTACACAGACGGCGGGCAGAATCGCAGCAGCGGATCGCATGGAGTCCTTCTCCGGTCGTCAGTGGGCCGGCGCCTCCGGAAGCGGCGCCGCCGGGGAGGCCACCGCCGCGTGGCGGTGGCGGGTCACCAGCCGCCCGACGAGATGCCCCACGAGCATACCGGTTACCACATCCGAGAAGTAATGCTTGTTGCCGGCGATGCGCGCGTAGCCCGCGGTCGCCGCGGCCAGGTACGCGAAGCGGCCGAGGCCCCGGCCGGCTTCGCGGTCCAGCACGGTGGCCACGGCAAAGGCCCCCGCGGTATGCCCGGACGGGAACGAGTAGCGGTTCGAGCCGTCCGGGCGCTGCCGCTGGGTGGCGAGCTTGGCGAGCAAGACCACGGCCGTCGTCGCCCCGAGCGCCAGCGCCGACTCCTTCGCGGTGCGCACGAGCGCCGGCTTGTGCAGAGCGATGCCGCCCGCCGCCAGGGCGGCCGTGCCGGCGAGCAGCAGCGTGGCCCCGCCGAAGGTCTCGCCCGGTTCCTCGAAGACCAGGCTCGGGCCCCGCTGCGGATAGCCGGCGCCCACGGCGCGGTCGAGCGCGAAGGAGGCGCCCACCAGGCCCACGGCGGCGAGCGTCTGGTCGAGCGCGTGGCCCCGCCGCAGGTCGAGAGGCGGCGGTCCGGCCTGGCGCGGCAGGAGGGCGGGCGAACTCGCGGCCCAGTGCAGGGGGAGGTCCAGCGGGCTGCCCGCCGAAGCGGGCGCCACGGTCGCCCGCGCCGGTGAAGGCGCTGCCGCCGCGCCGAGGCCGGCGAGGACAAGACCCGCGGCGAGCGTCAAGCGCGCGCCGCGGCCGGCGGGCCTGCGAGCAGGCCGGAGATTCTTCGACAAGGGCGCGTCTCCGGGGATTGGGGCGAATCGGGCCCGGAGAGGCTCCGGGTCCGCGTGGACTCGACCCTTCCTACCCGACGGGGCGCGGGCGAGTTCCGCGGGTTACATCTCCCCGGGTCGAACGATCGCCCACTCCCGGCGGCTCGCCGCGATCGACCGTTCCTGCCGCGCCTTATCCCAGAAGTGGAGAGGCAGGATCACGGGAATGAGGAAGAGCGTGTAGAACAGACCCAGGCGCCCGGCGCTGTCTCCGATGCCGAGCGAGGTCTCGCAGACCAGCCGTGAGCCCCCGCTCCAGGGCTTGCGTGACGAGCTGACGACCGGTTCCGCCCGTCGCTCCGACGATCAGGACTCGCGTGGGCCGGCCGCGCGCGGCCGGGTCCGTCCGCTCAGCCGGCGAGCACGGTCTCGAACGGTTTGCGGTTGGCGGCCAGCCAGGCCTCGAAGCTCTGGATCCTCGGGTAGAGCGCCCGGCTGGCGGCCACGTCCGCCTGGCGCGTCGGCACGAAGCGCCGGTAGAAGTCGAACATGTCGGCCAGGTCCTCGGCGCCGGGGAAACCGAGCCCGGCGAAGACCTCGCGCGGGACGTGGTTGTAGGCCACCCGGACGCCCAGGGCGCGGCTCATGAGCTCGGCGTAGCGCGCCGCCGGCAGGTCGTCGCCGACCACGTAGGTGGCCTGGCCACGGAACTCCTCGAAGCGGTCGAAGATGGGCAGCACGACCCCGCCCAGGTCGGCGACCGCCACGCCGGCCAGCGGCGTGTCCCCCTGCGGAAAGCCGAAGCCGAAGCTGCCGTCCGCCTGCTTCTTGGGCGGGAAGAAGTGGAGGAAGTTCTCGTAGTAGAAGGCGAGGTGCACGAAGGCGACCGGGAGGCCGAGCCCGCGCGCGTAGTCCTCCAGTCGGGCCTTGATGTCGAAGTGGGGGGATTTCAGCTCACCGCCGCTGAGCTTCTCGATGTGGGGCAACGAGCTGAAGACGAAGCGCTTCACGCCCGCCGCCGCCACCGCGTCGATGAGGTTCTTGCCCTGCTCGTACTCCTTGCCGAAGTGCTCCCAGAAGTTGGTGACGCCGAAAGCGCCCTCGCAGCCGGCCAGGGCGGCGCGCAGGGCGGCGGGATCGGAGAGATCGCCGCGCGCCAGCTCGGCGCCCGCGGCGGCCAGCGCCTTGGCCTTGTCCGAGTTCGGGTTGCGGGTCAGCGCGCGCACCGCGTAGCGGCCCGAGGCCAGCAGGTGGCGCGCCACGCTGCCGCCTTGGGCGCCGGTGGCGCCGACGACCAGGATGGTTGTGCGATTCGACATGGGATCTTTCTCCTTGCGGCCCTGCGGTCAATTGCCCGGCGGCCCTGCGATCAACGTGACTCTTTCGATGCGGTCCACGCGAAAGGACTTCTTCGCCCCGTCCAGGTGGCAGAAACCCTCGAGGAACACGTGGCCCTGGCGCGCGAACAGGTACTGCGGCGTCACCCGCCGCGGCACCTGGCCCTTGGACCCTCCCCGGTACTCGAGGGTGACGTCGCGGCCCTCGGCGATGCCGCGCTCGACGTCGGCGAGGCTCCCGGGCAGCGCCAGCGGCAGGCCGTCGAATTCCTCCAGGGTCACCAGCGGGCCCGCCCGCGAGAGCAGGTCCCCGATGGTAAGCGATGGGGGCTCGCCGAGGCGAGCCGCGCAGAGCTCGAAGAGCGCCCGCGTGGCGAGCGCGTCGGGCAGCGCGCGATGCGTCGGCGCGGGCAGGCCGAGCCGCGCCGCGAGCGTCTCCAGCGAGTAGTCCGGGATGTCGGGGATCAGCCGCCGCGACAGCGGCGAGGTGTCGAGGGCGAAGGCGGGCGGGACCGGCGCTCCGGCGCGCGCGTAGGCGAAGGCCATCATGCCCATGTCGGCGGGGGCGTAATGTACCGCCAGGAACGCGCCCTCGGCAAAAGCAAAGAAGCGGTCAAGAACCTCGATGGCGGGCGCCGCACCCGCCAGCCGATCGTCGGTGATGCCGTGGACGGCGATGGTCTCGGGCGGCATCGGCCGGCCGGGGGCGATGAGCTCCTCGAAGACGCCCTCGGTGACCCAGCCCGCTTCGCCCCAGTGGAAGCGCACGCCGGCGATCTCGGCCAGCCGGTCGGTGACGTTCGAGTAGCCGGTCGCCTCCGTGTCGAAGGCGACGAAAGCCGACTCCGAGAGCTTCTGCTCGGGCAGCGGGGCGAGGTCCATGAGGGAGGGAGTCTAACACCGGCGGGGGCGCCGGTGGGCGGCGACGACGGCGCGCCGCTCGCGGGCGGGGCGTCCTGGAATCCCCTACCGCCGCAGCCCGAAGCTCACACGCTGCACGAGGCCGAGCGCCGCGTCGCCCTCCAGCTGCACGCCGTAGTCGAGGAAGTAGCCGTCGTACCGGATCCCCAGCCCTAGGGCGGGCACGGCGCGGGCCTCGGGCTGGAGCCAGTAGCGCACGCCGCCGCGCAGGGCCAGCTCGGGGATCGGCGTCAGCTCGAGGCCGCCCGCCACGGCGGAGGCGCCGTCGTACGCGGTGGTGTAGCCGGCTTCCGCCGCCAGCCAGCGCCAGCGCGTCAGCGCCAGCGCGAAGCCCGCCGAGAAGCCCGGAGTCTCGGAATCGCTGTCCTCGTACTTCACCTGGCCCACGACGTTGTGGGCTGCGGCCGCCAGCTCGAGATACGGCGCCAGGGCCATCGAGAAGCCGAGGTCGAGAGCCGCCCCGGTGGCTCCCAGGCCGTCGAGGTCGGCGCTGGTCCGCAGCCCGCGCACGGCGGCCCCGAAGGCCACGATGTTGGCGGGCGCCAGCGCCGCGGCCAAGGTCGCGGTCGCCTCGCCGTAGTCGGTGCCCTGCGACAGCTCCAGGCGCTGGTAGTCGAGCGCCACGCCCAGCGACCAGCGGTGCGCGCCCTCCTTCTGGAAGGGCGCCGCGATGCTCTCGCCGAGGGGGAAGCCGGCCGCCAGCTGTCCGCGGTCGGACGGGACGCCTTCGACCAGGCGCCCGTAGCCGGCGGCCACGCTCGCGCCGCGCAGGAACGCCAGGCGGGCCGGGTTCACGAACACCGCGTCGGCGTCCTGGGTGAGCGCGACGGAGGCCCCCGCCAGGGCGAAGGTCCGCGCCCCCACCGACAGCGGCTGCATGACGGGCGAGGCGACGCCACCGGCGCGCGCCGACGGGGCGACGCTCAGCAGCGCCAACGCCGACAGCGCCGCCCTCAGAACCGGAAACCGGCGCCTCACCGCGTCGCCACCGTGGCCAGCCGCTTCTCGAGCGGCGTGCCGTCGTCGGCCTCGGCGAGGATGCGCACGACGTACGGGCCGCTGCCCACGGCGCGGCCGTCGTCGTCGTCGAGGTTCCACTCGAACTCGTGCAGCAGCGCGCCGCCCGCGGCCGCGAAGCTGCGCACCAGGCGCCCGCTCAGCGTGTAGATCTTCACCGTCACCGAGCGCGCCGGGCGCGCCAGATTGACCTGGATGAAGTCCCCGGCCCGGAAGCGCTCGGGCAGCGTGGCGCCGAGCGGCTCCTCGTAGGTGAACGCCGCCGGCGCGGTGGGCCGCGAGCGGTTGAGGGCGCGGTCCTGGCTCACGGCGCTGAAGGCGTGCGGGCCGGGCGCGAAGCCGCGCAGCGCGACCGCGAAGCTGCCGCCCGCCTGCACGCGCGCGGCCGCGGACGCCGACCCGTCGAGGCTCACCAGCACCGACTCGGCGCCCGCCGCGGCGCCGGTGATGACGAGCTCGGAGCGCTCGATCCGCTCGGGGTAGGGCGCGATCGCCGGCGGCGGCGGCGGCAGGGAGTCCACCACGAACAGCCGCACCCGGTTGATCTCGTTGCCGGCGTTGTCGCGCAGGCTCGACCGCACGGTGAGCGTGTCGGCCGTGGCGATGGAGTCGGGCACGTCGATGCCGAAGCGCACGGTGTCGGTGAGGCACGGCTGGCAGAGCACGGTGGTCAGGGCCCCGCCCAGCGAGGACAGGCTCACCTCGAAGCTCTCGAGACGGTTGGCGTCGGCGCCCAGGCCCTCGACGCGGTGGATGAGGCCGCTCAGGTAGCCGCGCGCCGGCAGGGTGACGGCGTCGTCGGGGTTCGTGATATCGAGGATCACCGGCAGCGGGTCGGCCTCGGCCGAGCCGAGCGCGTTGGCGGCCGACAGCGTGATCCAGTAGAGGCCATCGAGGACGCGCGTCCCGCTGTCGTCGCGCCCCTCCCAGCGGACGGTGTCCGGGCCGGGGAGGAAGACGTCGTCGCGCAGCGTGCGCCGGAGCTTCCCCGGCAGGCCGAGCGAGTCGGCGCGGACCTGCACGAGCACCTGGGCGGTGTCGCCGCCGAGCCCGTAGAAGACATGCAGCGTGTCCTGCGAGCCGTCGAGGTTCGGGGAGAAGTAGGCGTAGTCGGAGCCGACGCCGCTCAAGGTCGGCGGCGCGTCCACCCGCGGCGCGGTGCCGACCGCCGCCGCCAGCGCCGGCAGCGTCGCGGCGGCAAGGGCCAGCAGCCGGAGGAGCGGGAGCGGAAGCCGGCGGCGCTCAGGCGGGAGCACGGAGCTCCTTGACGGCCTGGCGCGCGGCGCGGCGGACCACGTCCTTGATCTCGGCGGGCAGCGGCGCGCTCTGCCAGGTCCGGCAGGCGAAGAGCGCCCCGCGCAGCGTCGAGCACGCCTCGAGGCAGTTGGGGCACTGCGACACGTGCCCCTCGAGGCGGGCGCAGACGTCGGCGTCGAGTTCACCCTCGATGTAGCGGCTCAGGAGCCGCGCCGTGTCGGGGCAGCGGCCGGGGGCGGGGCCGGCAGCGCGGCGCGCGGCGCCCTTGCGGGCGTGGCCGGCACCCGTCCCCGCCCAGGGCGCCAGCAGCTTGCGCAGCGTGACGCGGGCGCGGTGCAGGCGCGCTTTCACGGCGCGCTCGTTGATCCCCAGGAGGTGCCCGACCTGTGCGGCCGTCAGCCCCTCGACGTCGCGCAGCACGAGCACTTCCTTCTGCGAGCCCGGCAGCTCGGCGATGGCGCGCTCGATGGCCGAGCGCAAATCGTGTCGCTCCAGCGCGCGCTGCGGGTCCTGTCGGCGATCGGGCACCTGCAGCGCCGACCGGTCACCTCCGCCCTCGAGCGATTCGATGCGCTGCGGCTCGTGCGCGCCCTTGCGTCGCTGGCGCGCGCAGGCGTTGCGCGCCACGGTGTACGCCCAGGTGGCGAGGGAGGACTCCCCGCGGAACTTCGGCAGGGAGCGGGTAAGCGAGACGAGGACCTCTTGCATCACGTCCTCGGCGTCGTGGCGGTCGCGGCAGAAACCCCGGCCGAAGCGGTAGATGGGACCGGAGAGCACGTCCAGGAGGCGGCGCAGGGCCCGGGGGTCGCCGGCGGCGGCCTCGCGCACCAGCTGCCGCTCCTCGCTGCGGCCGAGGCGGAAGGCCGGCGCCAGATCGGCCCGCTTGCGGACTGCCGTCACGCCCGGGGGCGGAAGCTTCCGGGCCGGGCCCAGGCGACCCGGCCCTGCCGCGAACCCTTCTTCGGCTTTCTGGCTCATATCCGGCGTGACCCCTATGAGACACGGACCCGATCGATTCCAGGTGGCCCGGGGGAGGCAGATCCCCGGGGCGGCCGCAGACCGTTTCTTCCGGGCCGCTATCTTACCAAGCCGGGCCGAGATATGGCGGTCTGTTCTGCGGGCTCAGATTGCCGCGGCCGGGTTCGCGTGGGCGGGCATCACCGCGCTCGCCGCCATCGCGGCCCCCGCCGCCGCCCAGACCTGGACCCTCGACCGCGTGCTCGAGGCCGCCCGCCGGCAGGAGCCCGGCGTGCTGGCCGCCCGCGCCGCCGGTGAGGCCGGCCGGGCCGAGGGCGCGGGTTCGGTGGGAGCCTTGTCCCCCCGGCTCTCCGCGCACGGCGGATTCCTGCGCACCGACGATCCGGCGATGCTGTTCTCCGAGAAGCTCCAGCAGGGGCGCTTCGCCACCGAGGACTTCGCCATCGACCGGCTCAACTACCCGTCGGCGGCCAGCGCCTTCTCGTGGGGCCTCACCCTCGAGCAGCCGCTGTGGAACGGCGGGCAGGAATGGACCGGCCCGGCTCACGGCGGGCACCTGCGCTCCGCCGCCACCGCCGGCGAGCAGGCCCGCGTCGCCGACCGCCTCCTCTACGTGGTGCAGGCCTACGTCGCCGCGGTCAGCGCGCACCGCGCGGTGACCGCCGATTCGATCGCGCTCACCGCCGCCGAGGAGAACGCCCACGCCGCCGCCGCGCGCTACCGGATGGGGCAGGTCTCGGAGCTGGACTCGCTGCGCGCCACGGCCCGCCGGGCGGAGGCGCAGGCCTCTCTGCTCGACTGGCGTAAGGAGCTCGCCGTGGCTCTGACGCGGCTCTCGCAGATCGCCGGCAGCGCCGTCGCCGGGACCGATCTCGCCGAGCCGGACGCCGGCGCCTTGTCCGAGCCAGCGGGCGCCGGCACGGCCGGCCACCCCGACGCGCGGCAAGCCGAGGAGCGCGCCGCGGCCGCCGAGATCGACTCGCGCCGCGCCACCTACCGGCTGCTCCCGTCGCTCAACACGCGCGCCGCGCTCGACTACTACCACGACCCGGGAAGCGGGGCCACCGAGCACCGCTGGGCCGTGGGCGTGGCGGTCGACCTGCCGATCTGGGACGGCACGCGCCGTCTCCAGGATTCCCGCAGCGCCCGGGCCCGCGCCCGCCAGGCCCACGCCGAGGCCGAGGCCCTCAAGCACGAGCTCGACACCCAGGCCGAGGCGGCGCGCCGCGAACGCGAGATCTCGGCCGAGAAGCGCGACGCCGCCCGCACCCGCCGCCAGGCCGCGGAGGCCGCGCTGGCGCTCGCCCAGCAGCGCTACCGGGCCGGACTCCTGCCGTGGAGCGAGCTGGTGTCGGCCGAGGCCGACGCGGCCCGCGCGCGCCAGGAGGAAGTCGGCGCCGAGGCCGGCGTCGTCGTCGCCTACTACCGCCACCTGCACGCCATCGGAGAGTTGAAATGACGCGCCTCGATCTGCGGGCCGCCGCGCTGGTCGCGGCCGCCGCGCTCATCCCCATCGTCTTCGCCGGCTGCGGCCACAAGGCCGAGGTCCACGAAAGCGAGGTCGCCAAGCTCCCGCCCGTGGCGGTGGGCACGATCCGCGTCGGCGCCGCCGCGGGCGGTTCGCAACTCATCCTCCCGGCGCGCGTCAAGGCCCGCGAGGAGGTCACGCTCACGGCGCGCTCCCCGGGCCGCCTCACGGCGCTGCCGGTGGCCGAGGGCGCGGGTTTCCGCGCCGGGGCGGTGCTGGCGTTCTTCGACGCGCCCGAGGCGCGCGGCGCGGTGCAGGCCGCGGCCGCCGGCGTGGCCGCGGCGCAGCTGCGCGTCGAGACGGCGCGCCTGCAGGAGAGCCGCATGGAGACCCTGCACGCGCAGAAGGTGGCGGCGCTGCGCGAGCTGGAGCTGGCGCGCAACGACCGGCGCGCCGCCGAGGCCGACTACGAGGCCGCGCGCGCCGACGCCGAGCGCATCGGCGCGCAGACGTCCATGACCGCGCCCTTCGACGGCGTGGTGGTGCGGCACTTCGTGGACCCCGGCACCGAGATCGCCCCGGGCCAGCCCCTGGTTTCGATCCGCTCGAGCGGCGGCGGCGCCGAGATCGTCGTCGCCATCCCCGAGTCCGACGCTTCGCGCGCGGCGGTTGCCCGGGCCTCGTTCCAGGTGGGTGACGGCCCGTGGCGCGAAGCGCGCCTCGAGCGCCTCGAGGGCATGACCGACCACGCCAGCCGCACGCGCACCGCGCACCTGCGGCCGGCCGCGGCG
>Ga0315287_10008820_pt1 | contig 10191 bp, 6 predicted proteins | sample YL17G11_0_MG_FD_205037 | JGI IMG/M metagenome (GOLD analysis project Ga0315287, IMG submission 205037) | Sediment microbial communities from Yellowstone Lake, YNP, Wyoming, USA - YL17G11_0 | ecosystem: Environmental > Aquatic > Freshwater > Lake > Sediment | place: USA: Wyoming | collected... | reverse complement strand
CGGCTTGTCTGAGACGAAGATCAGATAACCGCCCCCGCCGGCCCCTGAAAGCTTCCAGCCCAGGGATTGGGAGCGATACTGCTCGATCAATTCACGGATCATGTCATTCAGCATGTTCGGGAACATTGCAATCTGGCCTTCAAAAGCCTGGCGCATGTACAGGCCAAATTGGGCGACATCACGGTGCAAAATGGCCTCCCAGCAATTTTCAGCGGCGTCAGAAAGGGCTTTGGCGCCCTGGCGGTCAATCCTGGTATTGCTGAGGACGCTGAAACCGGAGGCCCGGGGACCTAAGGGGATGAGGTTGAGCGACTTTTCAATAAACTGGAGAGTGTGATCATCCTGGACAGATTCGATGCGACTGGGCCAGTATTGACCTTCATACCAGGATTTATTCAGGCCTGGGCAGACGATGCCAATGGCATCTTGAGAACCGGAGATTTCCTTGGTGCCGGGCGGGTTATCGTAGCAGAACAAGATTTTCGCTAATTTCTCAAGATCGCCAGCCGGCAACCTGGGGCCCCACAAGTCAATGGCGCTGCGCCGGGTGCTGGAAGCCATGCCGCTGCGGTCGTTAAAATCGACCGTCGGCTCGATGGAGATGGTGATGACCGCGCCAGGATAAAATCTAGAGACAAAGGGCTGGTCGAGCCAGCCACCGGCTACGTCGATCCGGAAGGGGATGGTATTGATGGTGCGCAGGGAGGTGGTCGAACGAGACGCCAGCCCGGCGTGGGGTTCGCGGCTCAAGATCTTATATTCGATGCCCAGCTCTTCGCATAGCTTCTTCTTTTCGGGGATGTTGCCATCCTCGTTGACGATGAAAATATCGGGCTGAATTTCATCCAACTCGGTGAGGAAATCCAGCATGCCTGATCCCTGCGAGACAAACGCATCTTTCACACAGGCTACCGATTTAACCATGAAGAGGCGCTCAGTCTCGTTATTGACCGGCACGCGACCTTTTAGATCGTAAACGGTTTTGTCCGAACCCAGCGCCACGTACAAATCGCCATATTTTGCAGCTTCCTGAAAGAACTCTACATGACCGCTGTGCAATAAATCGAAACACCCGCTAACGAAAACTCTTTCCGGCATTGTGTGACCTCGAGGTTGAAATCGAATACGCAGATTCTACCAGTATTTATCTAGCCCTTTTTTAGCTTCAGGTAAACACCGTACGCATCTTCCCAGGCGCTGCGCTCCCCGGGCTGGTAATGGGTAACCTCGAACGAATTTCTGACAATGAGGCGCGCTTCGGGCAGGGAAGAAAGCAGCCCCAGCCCCAAGGCCTGAACGAGCAGATTGCCGATGGCGGTGGCTTCGACAGGCCCGGCGATCACCTCTCGACCAGTAGCATCGGCGGTGAACTGGTTCAACAGGCGGTTTTGGGAACCGCCTCCGATAATATGGATGACAGGCAGCCGTTTGCCAAGGAGCTTCTCCAGGCGCTCTGCCACCCAGCGGTATTCCAGCGCCAGGCTCTCCAGCGCGCAGCGGATGACAGCAGGGCGCGAGTCGGGAACAGGCTGTCCGGTCTCGCGGCAGTAGCCCTGGAGGCGGGCAGTCATATCGCCGGGAGGCAAAAAGCGGGCATCGCTCGGATCGACAAAGGCCACAAAGGCAGGCGCTTCGGCTGCCATGGCAGTAAGCTCAGCGTAGGAAAAGGAAGAGCCGAGGCGCGCCCATTCCCGGCGGCACTCCTGCACCAGCCACAAGCCCATAATGTTCTTGAGGAAGTGGATGGTACCGTTGACACCACCCTCGTTGGTGAAGTTATAAGCCAGACTTTCCGAGGTAATGAGGGGCTGGCTGATTTCCACCCCCATCAAAGACCAGGTGCCCGAGCTGAGGTAGATATAATCGGGGGCGCTGGCTGGTATGGCAGCTACGGCCGACCCGGTATCATGGGTGGCAGGAGCGATCACTGGTATCTGGCGGCAGCCGCATTCTTCCGCGAGCGAACCACGCAGCAGCTCCAAGACCGTCCCAGGCTGGACGATCTCGCCAAAGAGGCGGGTGGGTATCCCCAGCTTGTCCAGCATATCCTTCGCCCAATCCGCCTGGCAGGGATCATAGCATTGGGTGGTGGTGGCATTGGTGAACTCATTCACCTTGCGCCCGGTGAGCCAGAAGTTGAACAGATCGGGCATGGTCAAGAAGCGGTTGGCGATCTCCAGGGCGGGCGCACGGGCTTTGACCAAGGCTAATAACTGGAACAGGCTGTTAAACTGCATGAACTGGATGCCGGTGGTCTGGTAGATTTCCTGGCGAGGCAGGCGCTGAAAAGCCCATTCCAGAATGCCATCCGTGCGGCTGTCACGGTAATGGTAGGGATTGCCGATCAGGGTGTCGTCAGCAGCCAGTAAGCCAAAGTCGACCCCCCAGGCGTCCACACCCACGCCGCGCAAGGTCTCACCGCAGCACTGTGCAGCGACCTTCAAGCCCTGCTGGACTTCACTCCACAGCCGCAGGACATCCCAATGCAGGCTGCTGCCGACCCGCACCGGCCCGTTCGGGAAGCGATGCACTTCTTCCAGCTCGAGCACGCCAGCTCGAAGATGCCCAAGCATGGCCCGCCCGCTCTCAGCACCCAGGTCGAAGGCCAATAAATCAGCTTGTTCAAAACTCATGCATACTTTCCGTAGAGAGGCCCATAATTGGCGCAGGCGCGATAGTCGGCACCCATGGGGTCCTGAGCGCCGAAGGCGCTCCAGACGCTGGGCCGGAAAACCTGCTGCTCGGGCACGTTGTGCATGGTAACCGGGATGCGCAAGAGAGAGGCGAGCGAGAGCAGGTCAGCGCCGATATGACCGTAGCTCAGCGCACCATGGTTGGCGCCCCAGTTGTTCATCACCGAGTACACATCGCGGAAGGGACCGCTACCGGACAGGCGGGGTACAAACCAGTGGGTGGGCCAGGTGGGATCGGTACGCTCATTCAACTGCTGGTAGACCTCATCGGGCAAATCAACCGTATAACCCTCGGCAAGCTGAAGCACAGGCCCCAGGCCTTTAATCAAATTTAGGCGCGACATGGTGACGGGCATCTGGCCGCGCGTCAGAAAGCCCGAAGAGTATCCACCCCCACGGAAATACTCGGTGCGGGCCGGATACCAGGTGGTGGCGTCCAGGCACTGCTCAACTTCGCTGGCGGTGACCTCCCAATAGGGCTTCATGACCGGAAGCCCGTCGCGCTTGAGCATGCCCGTGGCATCCAGCGTGGCTGCGCCAGAATTGATCAGGTGGATAAAGCCGTTTTCAGCTAACCCGGAAAGCTGGTGACCGGTTACGCGCTTGACAGCTTCAGGACTCCAATAGGTGCGCACGTCTGCAAAGACCTGAGCGGTGCTGGATAAGAGGTGCCCGAAGAGCATGGAAAGACCGTTCAGACTGTCGTTCTCAGTAGCAAAGACAAAGGGTTCGCGAATGCCGTTCCAATCGAAGGAGGAGTTCAGGATGGCTTCCATGAAGTCGCCATTGGGGAAATGATCGGTCCACTGGCGCTGTCCCTGGAAACCACCGACCAGGGCATTCCGCCCCAGGGCCTCTTCGCCAAAATCCAGCTCCGCCAGGCGAGGGCTGCCGACCATTAAATCACGGGCAATCATGGTCATCTTGACGACAAATTCCCAATCGTTGTCCTTGCGGGCGCGGCTGCGCTGATTGGCTGGCGGGTTGTATTCGCGACCTTCCTTACAGTAAGCCCGGACCCACTTGAGAGCGCGCTGATACTCATCTGGGTCATAGATGGTCTCGTGAATGCGGCGGATGAACTCACTCATATCCACCACTTCCACGCGCATCCCCAGGTAGCTCTCGAAGAAGTCCTGGTCAACGATCGAGCCGGCAATGCCCATCGAGACCCCGCCGAGGGAGAGGTAAGATTTGCCGCGCATCGTCGCCACCGCCAGGGCCGAGCGGGCAAAGCGAAGCAGCTTTTCCTGCACGTCGGAGGGAATGGCGGTATCCCCGGCATCCTGCACATCTCTGCCATAAATGCCAAAGGCGGGCAAGCCTTTCTGGTTATGAGCAGCCAGCACGGCAGCCAGGTAAACCGCCCCCGGGCGCTCCGTGCCGTTGAAACCCCACACGGCCTTGGGCAGATACGGATGCATGTCCATTGTTTCAGAGCCATAACACCAGGCCGGGGTTACCGTCAGCGATACACCCACGCCGAGGCGGTCGAATTTTTCTGCGGCCTGGGCGGCTTCGGCCACACCGCCGATGCAGGTATCGGAAATGACACATTCAACCGGCAGGCCATTGGAGTGGCGCAGGTTAGCGCTCAAGAAGTCTGCCGTGGCGCGGGCGAGCGCCATGGTCTGGTCTTCGAGCGATTCACGGATGCCTTTGCGGCGACCATCGATGGCGGGGCGGATGCCGATCTTGGGCATATCGCCCACCAGGCGGTTCACGGGAGGGAGGGGGTGAAAATTCTTGATATCGAACATAAAGGGCTCCTTGTAAGCGGTCAGCTTTAAGCTATCAGCCTAGAGTGTATCAGTGATCAGGTTTCAGCATCCAGCTTATTTGTGGTTATCTTTGATATGAGGGTTAATGATCCAATACGCGCTGGATCTTGGCTTGCATGGATTGGGTTTCGGTAGGGGTAAGGAGGCCTGCCAGCATCTGGCAGGTGAAGTGGCTCTGAGGCGGAATGACTTTAATATTCCCTTTGGCTTTTTCGGCATGGTAACCTTCTGGCTCAGCCGTGGCAGGGAGGACGATCCCAATGGCTTGCTGGTCGGCTGTGCGGCAAATCCAGCGCACGCCCTTGTCTAACTGTTCCGGGCGGTGAGCGACATAATCAGCGCTGCCATCCGGATGCACCTGGAGGGTATGCGCCCAGCCCTGTTCATCGGCCAGGTAATCGATGATAAAGACAACCTCTGGGTCAAACATTAGATCCTGCGTAAGGATATGATGTTTTTCGGGGTGGCTCTTCAAGTCTTCCAGAAATTCGAGATAGCCCGGGCCAGGCCGGATGTGGGAGGGGATGCTGCTGCGCACGCGCACATTTTGGGGAGTACAGGGAGCGCTGTAAACCAAGCGCCCATTCACGACGGGACGGAAATTGATATGCGCCAGGTACATCAGCTCCATCGGTGAACGTTTGAGGTTGGTGATCTTCAGGGCAATCGAGAATAAAGAGGAGCCAGCATACATCTTCACCAAGGGCTCAGCCAGGTAATTATGGTTGAAAGCCACAGTATAGCGGTAGCGGCCTCCCAGGCCCAGATAGGAACCGCGCTCGTCCTGCCCGAGGGTCAAAAAGGCCTCATCATAAGGAGCGTTGGGCAGCTCACCGTGCAGCGGGTGATCATCCTGCGCAGTGGGGACGCCCATGGCGGTGGCTCCACAGTGCAGCAAGAACCCGCCGTAATTCTCCAGGTAGGTGCGCGTGGGATGAGGGCCATCGAACATGGACTGCATGGTCAGGTTTCGACCGCCGAACTCAGCCGTCCAGATCTGCTGTCCTTGAAAGGGCAGCATGACCAAAACCCCCTGGTCGTTCACCATACGCAGCCCGCACACGCCGGAAGAGAAACGGAATACAGAGGCTGTAAAGGGTGAGGCTGAGAACAGGACTTTTTCTTTCTCACCGAAAACTTCTGGATAAAGGTGAATGATTTGTTCTGACATAGCTCCTTCCTTGAGCGGAAAAATCAATCGAGATCGAATATATTTTAGATGATATAAGAAAGCGAGTCAACACTAGGTTCTACTCTGGGACTATTTCATAAACGGAGTATTTTGGTCAAATTTGGGTCTTGCATTTCTATAAGATTCCTGCTAAAGTGTTAAGGGAAGGAGACATTCAGATGAGCAACCATTTTCTGTGTTACCAATGCATTGTTCCACCGCATATGCTGCGAAAAATTGTCGAGAACGGCTCGACCGAACAAAGGCTGAGGGCAATGGAGTCGTTATCCGTTTCCGGGCAGTTCCGAGGCCAGCGCCAAGCTCTGACCGAGATGCCTCGGGTAGGGCCTATGGCTGCAGCAGCCGTGGCCGCCAAACTGCGCACAATCTATGATGCCGGTTTTGGCACCTCGCTGCCTGGTCTCAGAGTCCGGGAAGAAGGCGCACCTCCATCATCGGATGTGGCGGTGAACGAAGCCTACGATGGCTCAGGCTATACGTATGATCTCTTCCAAGAGGCTTATCAGCGCAATTCTATCGATGGCAATGGGATGCGCCTGGATTCAACCGTGCATTACGGCAAAGGATATGACAACGCCTTTTGGAACGGCCGCCAGATGGTTTATGGCGATGGGGATGAGGATCTGCCTCCAGATAACCGGCTGTTCAACCGGTTTACCATCGCCATCGATGTGATCGGACACGAGCTGGCGCATGGTGTGACCCAGTTCGAGGCTTCACTGGCTTACCAAGGCCAATCTGGGGCGCTGAACGAGTCCATGTCCGACGTGTTCGGCTCGCTGGTCAAGCAGAGGAGCCTGAACCAAACTGCCCAGGAGGCGGATTGGATCATCGGGGCGGGTTTGTTCACCAGCCGGGTCAACGGACAGGGCATCCGTTCTATGAAAGCCCCCGGGACTGCTTACAATGACCCGATCCTGGGGAAAGACCCACAGCCAGCGCACATGCGCGATTATGTCACCACCGTCGAAGATAACGGCGGGGTACACATCAATTCTGGCATCCCCAACCATGCCTTCTATATTGCCGCCATTGAGATGGGTGGTTATGCCTGGGAAAAAGCGGGCCGGATCTGGTACGTGACCTTGCGCGATAAGCTGCAATCCAATTCCAATTTTCAGCAAGCGGCCCAGTCCACCTACCTGGCGGCCGGTGAGCTGTTTGGGGAGGGCAGCCTGGAACAGAAAGCCGTTCAGAAAGGCTGGAACGAAGTGGGGATCCAGTTGGATTCAGGAACAAACGGAAACCAGGGCTGCCTGGCAGCGCCGCTGACTCTCCTACAGTCGCTATTTCGACCCAAGGAAAGCAAAAGCAGCCAACCGTCCGCATCAGAACGTTCCAACGATTGGTAAACTGATCTCTGGAAACCTGCTGATGAATTTAAGCAAAATAATCCTGACTCCCCTCCCCCACAAGTTGGGAGGGGAGTCAGGGTGGCAAGCTTCTAAAACAGGGTAATGGAGGCGATATGCGGATCAATTTTGAACGCACAGGGGGGTTCTTGGGTATGCGCCTGGCTGTAGAGGTGATGACCGAGACCTTAACGCCGGAAGAGGCCGATGAAATGGAAACGCTGATCGAAAGGGCGCGCTTTTTTGATCTGCCAGCCATGTTGAGCGCACAAACGGGACAGGCAGACCGCTTTCAATACAAGGTAACTGTGGAGAAGGGGGATCTGTTCCACACGGTGGAAACCAGTGAAAGCGCGGCTCCGGAGACACTGCAGCCGTTGATCGAACATCTGACCAGCGTGGCGCGCACTCGCCGGGTCAACTAACAGACGAACAGCAGCAAGTCGGTTTCCACCTGATGCTGTTCACCAGGGTGTTCATTCTTGGAGTACGTTTTTGAAGTACCCTCTGGCAGAGGCAAAGATGATCACCAGAATGGCCAGGCCAACCAGCAGGCTGCCGCTCCAAAAGAGGGCCTGACCACCCGCCAGATCATAGACGACTCCCGCCAGCGGGGCGGCGATCAAGGGGATCAATCCCCAGGCTCCCGCCTGCATGATGGCCTGCGTGGTCGAGGACCATTCCTCTGGTACGCGTTCGTCGATCAGGCAGACGGTGGCAGAGAAAAACAAGCCAAAACCCGCCCCGCGCAGCACGGTAGAGGCCAATAAAATCCAGGGAGAAGCAGCCAACGCCTGCCCAACTACACCGCCTGCCGTCAGGAGATAGGCAAAGAGCAGCGCGCCTGGCCCGCCGAGCCGGAACCGGAGGGCTTCGCTATAGCGCATGCCGGGCATCTCAGCCAGCGCCGAGAGGCCAAAGAACAACCCAACCATCCACAGCCCACCGCCCAGCGAATCCATATAAACACCCCCAAACACGCCCGTGACAAACATGGCGGCCTCAACCAGGAAAGTCGCTGCCAAGATGGCGATCAGGCCATTATCCTGCCAGATCTCCCGGATCGGCCGCTGCGACTGCTTTTCTTTCTTTGGACCTTCTTCTAATCCCCTGGCAGCCAGTATGCCCGGCACCAGGACGATCCCGGCGATCGGGAACATGGCTGTCATGCCAACCCGGTCCCACAAAGCGCCGCACGCTACCGCGACAACCGAAAAACTCAACGACCCCCACTGGCGCAGCCTGCCATAATTCAGGTCATAGCGAAGGCACATGCGCACAACCACACTATCTGCAATGGAGATAATCGGGCTCCTGAAGAAGCCGTAAAGCGCTACCAGTGGCAGCAAGGCTCGAAAAGTTTTGGGAATGTTCATGAAGAACAAAACCACTGCCACTCCAACCAAGGCGAATTTCAGGATGCGCACCCTCCAGGCATTCCGGTCCCCCAGGGATGAAAAGGTGGGCGCGAAGATCATCACCATCAACGAAAAAAACGCAGAAATAAGACCAATCTCCCGCCCAGTAAAACCCAGGCGGGAGAAATACACGTTGAGGAAGGGCTCGAAAACCCCCATGATGCCCCAGAAGGCGGTATAAAAAATCGCCCCCCGATAGGCTGGCCGATAGGCAGGGCTGAGACCTTTCTTCATGCAAGCTTGTAAACGCCGCCCGAGACACCCGGCAAGCGAACGATCCAGCCGTCACCATCCTGGACAAAGGCACCGGCATGACCGTAAAGCGTCTGGGGCTGGTGCTTGACCAACCCGGCAGGCAGGCGCACTTCAACCGGCTGGTTAGCGGGATTGAGAGCTACCAGCAAATCTTCAGAGGGTTGAGTGCGGCGGTAGACAAACAGGCTGTGACCAGCCTCCGCGAAAACCGGCTCGAAGGCGCCGCTGGCACACAGGGCGGGGTGAGTTTTGCGCAGCTCCACCAGCTTTCGGACGGTGTTGAGCAACGAGTCCGGGTCTGCTTCTTGGGTGGCGACCTCTGGACGATTGGGGTGGTCATCGACCGGCAGATACAGCCAGTCGGCTGGAGCCGTAGAGAAACCGGCATTGGATGTGCTATCCCACTGCATTGGAGTTCGGCTACCCGTGCGATAATAGCCTCCCTCCTTCGAAGGAAGGCCTTCAACGAAGCGCATACCAATCTCGTCACCGTAATAAATGAACGGCACACCCGGCATGGTCAGCAAGAACAAGAATACCACCTTTAACTCCTGAATAGAGCGTCCATTGGCGAGGCGGGGTGCGATATCATGATTACCGGATGGAATGGAGATGAATCCTAATCCTTGGGTTTTCTCATAATGGATCAGGTATTCATCCAGGAACTGCCGAATATTTCCATGTCCAGAGGCGTCAAAATAGCTCCAACCATAACGATCGCCTCCCTGAAGGGCATCCCGGAAAGGCTTGCGAAACAGACCGGTATAGCCAGACATGCCAAAGTGGAGCGTAAAATCCATGTGGAAACCTGCCGGGATGGCTAGCTTGGGGTTACTCCACTCCGAGACGAGGGCAGCTTGGGGATAATTTCGATCCAGCCAGGCGCGCACATCCTGCCAGAAAGCGGAGGTGGCTTTCTTATCCGGATCATTCTTGACCAGGGAGGCGGCCATATCGACGCGGAAGCCGTCGGCCCCCATGTCGAGCCAAAATTTCATGATGTTCTTCATCTCCTGGCGAACGGCCCGCGGACCGGGAGCATCCACCGGCTGCTGCCAGGGATACTGGGGGTCAGGGGTGGCAAAACCGTAGTTCAGGGCTGGCTGCATATAGAAGAAGTTGACCACGTATGCCCCATTACGCTCTGCATAACCGCGCACATTTTGCAAGCCCGGCAGCGGAGGCGTCCAGACCGAGTCCGTCCAGATGAACCAATCGCTATATGGGTTAGGCTCATGCTTGCAGGATTCCTTGAACCAGGTACATTCAATGGAGGTGTGCCCTGCGACCAGGTCGAGCAGGATGTGGATGCCGTGCTGGTGGGCTGCCTCGAACAGGCGGCGCAGATCATCGTTCGTGCCGTAACGCGGGGCGACTTTGTAGTAATCGGCGACATCATAACCGGCGTCACCGAAAGGCGATTCGAAGCAGGGGTTCAGCCAGAGGGCATTAACGCCCAGGGAGACCAGGTGATCGAGCTTCTGGAGGATGCCTGGCAGA
>Ga0315287_10008819_pt1 | contig 10191 bp, 8 predicted proteins | sample YL17G11_0_MG_FD_205037 | JGI IMG/M metagenome (GOLD analysis project Ga0315287, IMG submission 205037) | Sediment microbial communities from Yellowstone Lake, YNP, Wyoming, USA - YL17G11_0 | ecosystem: Environmental > Aquatic > Freshwater > Lake > Sediment | place: USA: Wyoming | collected... | reverse complement strand
CGTCCCGGTCGATGGGCAGCAAAGGCAAGCCTTCGGCCGCCGTAAACTGCACCTCGAAGCCGCGGTTCCGCATTTGGAAGGCATACGCGTCGACCACCTCGTGCACGGCGTCTGCCACCGAGCCGGGCGCGAACGAATAGCGGCGCTGGCCGTCTTCGATCCGCGCGAAATCCAGAATGTTGTTGATGAGCGCGGTCAGCCGTACGGCTTCCTTGTGGATGATGCCCAAGAAGCGGTCCGAATCCCCGCGATCGCGCACCCGGCCTTGTTGCAGCGTTTCCGTGTACAGCCGGATCGCCGCCAGCGGAGTCTTGAGTTCATGGGTGATATTCGAGACAAAGTGCGACTTGAGGCGCGATAGCTCCATCTGGCGCAGGCTGAACCGCACCACGAACACCGTACCCAAGACTGCCAGGAGCGCCGCCAGCGTCAAGAGCGCCGCCTGCACACCCAGCACGCGCTTCGACCACGCGAAGCCGCTCGGCTTGGTGTAGGTGATGCGGACATGCCAACCCGGGAAGATGCCGTCGAGCGGCGCTTGCGCCAGAAAACGCTTTTGGCGCTGCTTCGGGTCCTCGTCGCCCTGGTGCCGGTGCGTGTACACTTCGCGGCCCGCATCGTCATTGACCACGAAGGTGAGGACGCGGCCGAAATCCTGTGAAAAACGCCCTTCCGCGGCATGGATGGTGGTGTCGAGGATGCGCGCCATGACATCCTGGCGCATCGCGACGTCGTTCAGAAAGAACCCGGCGATGCCACGCGGCTCGTTCTGCGCATCGCGCGCCGGAAACGCCACCAACTGATAGGGCTCGCCGTCCTCGGTGCCGACATAGAAGTGAATGTCGCCGGACAACAAAATGTGGGCGGTGCCGGCATCATCCAGCACGCTGCAGATGAGACGCTCGGCGCGGGCGTGATCCTCGGCCAGCGTCACCGCCAAGCAGCTGTCCGCAGGCGTCCGCGCGTGGCGCCCGAACAGCACGGCTCCGTCGAGCCCGCGCAAGAACGCATGCTCGATGATCGGATACTCCAACTCGACCCGCCCCAACTCGCGCTCCGGAACGAAGGGCTCCGAGTAGGACACCATCTGCATATACGCCACAATGTCGCGCTCCTGCGACATCACTTGGCGCTCGATTTCGCCGGCGGCGTATTCCACCGAGAAGCGGCTGTAGTCCTGCAGAATTTCGTTCTGGAAGTGGAACAGGCGGTCGACCAGTCCGAAGCCGAGGAGGGCAAGCACCAGGGTCGGCGCCACGATGCCCGCGGCAGCAAGCACGATCAATCCGCGGCGTGAAAACCGAACCTGAGGCCGGCGCATGGCGACCGCTCCGTAGGAACTGGGCTCGCGACGATTGTAGCGCGCCGGCCCCCGGAGCGTGCGCCGGCAGTTGCTTTAGAAGCGCACCGGGAACTGTTGAGTGGCGCTCAGCGCCGCCTGAATCTGCTTCACGAGCGCGGGGCTGGCGGACGTGTAGACCAACTCGATGCCCTCGGGGATGCGCCGCGCCGAGATATGCAGTTCGCGGAGCATCTCGGCACGCGCCCGGCACGAGGTGCAGAGGCGGGTGTGATCGCTGGAGCGCAGGGACTCCACCAACTCGCCGCGGGCCACGGCGGCCTTCCACAGCAGGTCACGGGCCGCCGGATCCGCCACGGTCGCCCGCAGGGTGATGCCGTCGGGCAGCACGCGCGAGTCGAGCCGGATGGCGTCCACCGGAATCCGCCCCGTGGTCTCGTCGGCGGCCTTGCACGCCGCGCAGTCACGCGGGGTGACATCGGGGTCCAGCGGTACCGGAGCCTCGAACTTCGGGGACAGCAGCGGGGAGGATGGCATCGAGGGCGGATCCAGGCGCACCACGGCCGGCTTGGCGTCGGCATGCGAGCCACAAAGCCCCAATCCCAGTGCCAGCAGGAGCGCGGCGCCAACGGTCCACGAGCCGAAAGCGGCGGACCTCGGGGTGAGACTTGCGGAACGAATGCCGATACGGCGCATTGGACGCCTCCAAATTCCGGCCAGGTAGCGCGACGACCGTCGAGACAACACTGAGGAACGGTGATTCGGCTCCCCAGGTTGCAGGGCTCGAGCGAGGCCCGCGAACCCGTTCAACATAAGAGGAGAGTACGACTTGCGCACGTGAAGAAAGGTCACTGGCATGTAACTTTTCTGTCGCGGGAGGTGCGTTGAGGCGTCTGGACGGGGAGCGGCGCCCGGGGGGAGCGGCCCGACGGGGGCGGACCGCGTGGGACGGCCCGCTGGGGGCGGTGCGCCGGCGCCGGCTGCGGAACCATTGCGCACCGGGCCCGTTGCAGCGTACGACTCCCGAACCGGGGGGGGTCCGGCGGCCAGAGCACCCGCCAGTCCAAAGGAGGATCCGTGGCCCTGCAGACGAAGGAAGTCGGCGATGTTTTCGTCGTGACCGGCGGCGTCCTGCTCCGGGACGATGCCGCGACCGCCGAGCTCGACACCGAGCTCCGGCGCCAGTTGGAAAGTGGCCGCAAGAAGCTACTGCTGGATTTGGGTCAGACGAGCTACTTGAGTTCGGTCGCTATCGGCCTTCTGGCCGGACTGCACGCCAGCGCGACAAGCCGGAGCGCCCACCTCGGCATTTGCAACCTCGAGCCGCGTGTCCGCAACGTGCTCAACATCGTGCGGGTCCTGGAAGTGTTGAATGTGTATGCCTCGCTGGACGACGCACTGGAGAGTTTCAAGCGCCTGTAGGCTGCTACTTCACGAGCGTCGCCGTGCGCGCCCCTGCCGGACGGCCGTCGAGATCCAACCGGTAGATGTAGGTACCGCTCGCGGCGGGCCGGCCGCTTTCCAGCATCCCGTCCCAAACAATCCGATGGGCCCCGGCCGGCAGGACGGAGTCCACGAGGCCGCGCAGACGGCGGCCGCGGACGTCGAAAATCTGCAGTTGGGCACGCCCCGCCCGCGGTAAATCGAAAGCGATCGTGGTGCGCGGGTTGAAAGGATTCGGCGTGTTCACATACAGCGTCGCAAGCGGCATCGGCGGCGCGCCACCCGCATCGGCAGCATCCAGTTGGAAGTACTCGCGGATCTCGTCGACGCTGATGTGCCCGGTCGGCGATTGATCGACAATCGACAGGTAGACGAGCGAATCCGTCCACGCCGACACGTCCCACACTTGCTCCTGCAGGGTATCGCTGCTGTCCGCCGGACCGGTGGCCGCCATTTGCAGCAGGCTGTCCGACTCGCTGTACAAGCCCAAGAAGCATTGGGTCGAGTCCGGCGTGCCGGCGATGCGGAAAGCGATGCGGTTGCCGGTGAGCGTGAATGCAGCGGTACGGATGGCGCCCAGCGGGCCGTCGCCTTGCGTGTTGCCCGGCAGGCCGTTTTGCAGCGGCCCCTGGAAGCGCTCGTAGGTGCCGATCCAGGAATTGCCGCCGAAATTGCTGGGCGCGGCGCCGCGCGCCAACGTGTTGTCCCAAAATACCGGCTGAAAGGAGAACGCCGTCCCGGAAAGACGCGACCAGTTTTCGATGATCGGCCCCGAAACCACCGTCGGCCGCGACGCGGGATTCCATTGCAGGTAGTCGACCTTGATGGTGTAGAACGCCTGCCCCAAGTACGTGACCGGCGCATGACGCGACACGTACCACCCGGAACCGAGCTCGATGATCTCGACCGCCCGCCCGGAATCGAAGAACTGTTTCGACGGGATATTCCACGGCCCGGCGAGATCGGGCGCCGCGAGGTAGGACGTCACCGGAACATTCTGCTCGTTGAAGAAGAAGTGGTACTTGCCGTTCACATGATGCAGTTGCGGCGATTCGAGCACGTGCCAGGCTTGCGGCCCGGGGTGCACGATGAGCGGCCCTTGATCCGTCCAATCGAACAGGTTCAGGGACGTGGCGTGCGAGATCGCGCCTTCCATATTCAGCGTCCAGGCCGTGGTCAACAGGTGCCACACGCCATTTTCTTGAAACACGAAGGGATCGCGGCAATTCGAGTACGTCGATTCATCCCAGGCGGCCCACGTGAGGCTCGGTTTGTACACCGGATTGAGGCTCGATTTGTTCCAGTTGTACAGGTCGTTGCTGATCGCCACGCCAATGGCCTGCGCCCAGTTGTGATTCACGCCGGTGTAGAACATGTAGTACTCGGGAGGCCCGCCCAGGCCGTTCGTTTTGCGGACGATATGCGGTGCCCAAATGAACTGCTCTTCCCACGAATTGGGCACGCACGGGATCACATCCGGATGAAACGTCCAGTGCTTGAGATCCATCGAGGTCGCGTGGCCCAGCGACTTGGCGGTCGTGGCCTCCGGAACCGACTGATCGGCCTTGATATAGAAGATGTGAAACGTATCGCCTGCGGCCTGAACGAGCGCGTGATCCTTGAGGATGAACCCCGGTTGCACCAGGTAGCGCTGGTCGAAGTCGAAGGCCTGGAACGCGGCGCTGGTCCGGGGCGAGAGCGTGACCGCCATCACTCCGGCAAGCACCAAGGCGCGGAAAACGTGGCGCAAAGCTCCCACCTCGACGATGCGGCGCAGGTTGCCAGGCTCGTGGGGCGGACGCCCGCGCCGGGCGGCCGGCAGAGGTGGCCGTCCCGGGCGAGTGTCCGGTCTCAGTCCGAAAAGTTTACAACAGAATCAGACCGGGCGGCGGAGGCGCAGCAGCAGGCCCAGAATTGTCAGCCCCAGCGCCAGCGCCACCAGGACCGAAGGCGCCGCCGGCAGGTCAAAATGCACCGACCCGAAGAGACCGCCGATGCCGGCCACGAAGGCGAACGTCCATCCCACGGCCAAGGACCGGGCCGGCCGGGACGCGGCCAAAAGCCCCGCCACCGCCGGAATGACCAGGAGCCCGAACACCAGGAGCACGCCCGCGATCTGTACCGACGACGTGACCACCACGCCAAACAGTCCGTAGAAGAGAAAATCCCACAGGAACAGTTTGCGGCCCCGGGCGCGCGCCGCCTCGGGATCGTTGGTGATCTCGAAGAACGGCTTGCGCAGGAGCACGTGCACCACCCCGATGCTGGCATACAACACTGCCGTCTTCGCGATATGCATGGGATCGACGGTGTACAGCGTGCCAACCAGGGTTTCTTTCAGGTGCTCGAGGCCCGAAGGGTTCTTCTCGAGCAGCAGGAACACGGTGGCCTGCGCGGTCGCGAAGACGATGCCGATGAAGGCCTCGAGCGGCACCCGCCGCTCTTGGCTCCGCAGCCAGGCGAAGCATGCCGCGCCCACGAGGGTCATCCCCAGCGGCCAGAGGTAGTTCGCCACCGCGTTCTCGTGAACGTTGAACACCAGCGCCATGGCCACGCCCAGGGCCGCCATCTGCGCCAACGCCAGGTCCACGAAGATCACGCCGCGGCGGACGACGTGGAAGCCGAGGTAAGCGTGAATCCCGCCCAAAACCACGATCGCGAACAGCGCCGCCCGAAAGAACGGCAAGGAAAAGGCCTCCATCACCGTGCCCCCGTGAGTTGGTTCAACACTGCCTGCAGATGCATCAGATAGCTGCCGGCACTCGTGTCATCGCAGGATGCCGCGAGCCGTACGATGCGGATGCCGGTCTGCCGGTTCAAGAACTCGCCGCCCTCTTCTGAAAAATACGTTTCCTCCAGGACGACGGGGACCCGGCGCTGCTTGATGAGGTCGACCAGTTCTTGGAGATGCCGCGCGGTGGGCGGAATCCCCGGGATGGGCTCGATGGTCTGCATGACCTGCAGCCCGAACGCGTTCGCGAAGTAGGTCCACGAACGGTGATAGGTGATCATCTCCGTCGACGGGAGTTTCTTCATCGCCTCGGCACCACTTGCCGCGAGCGCCTGCGCTGCCTGCGCGAAGGTCTCGGCACGCTGGTCGTACGTTGTGGCGTTGGCGGGATCCACCTTGCCGATTTCCGCTGCGATGGTGCGCGCCACGATGGCGGCATTGTTCGGATCCAGCCAGTAGTGCGGGTTGCCGTCCGGATGCACGTCGCCCATCGAAGCGTCCACCTTGCCGGTGGGTTTCTCGAGGACGCTCACCCCATTCGAGCAGTTCACCACCAGAAGCTTGCCGTTGTGCGAGCCGTCGATGATGCCGTCGGCCCACTGGTCCAGGCCCAGACCCACCTTCAGGTACACCTGGGCGCGCGCGACGCGCACCATGTACGACGGCAGCACCTCGACGCGGTGTGGGTCGCCATTGGGCCGCGCGATCGCCACCACTTCGACTCCATCACCACCCACACTCTTGGCGATCGAACCGAGGTCGGTGGTGGAGGCCGCGATTTTCACCACGGCGTAGGCCGGCATTGCGGTTGCGAACGGACCCGCGAGCAAGCCCGCCGCCAGCGCCAGCACCCGGAGGTTCTTGAATCTCTGCATGATATTCCTTCCGTGCCGCAGTTCAGAACTGGTGCGCCTTGTGCGGACCCATGGAGAAGACAACTCGCAATATCACGGTGTCGAACGCGTGGCCGCCATCGGGAACGAAGCGGCGCCACTCGGCGCGGAACGCGGTGGACTCCTCCAGGAGCGCGAGCCCGGCAAAAGCCCCGACGCTTTGATCCCACTCCTTGCCGGCTGTCGGCCGCTGGAAGCACTCGTACGAGGCGCCGGCGTTGTAGCGCGTTGCCCAGTTGAAGTCGGTGAACAGATAGCCGCCGGTGGGTTTGACCGTGGTGTGGGTGTACGTGCCGAGCGTCGGGTCCCAGGCGGCGTCCTCGCGGTCCAAGTGCAGCGCTTCGGCTTGGACGACCGCGTAGGCGCGTGGGCTCGTCCACAGCTTGGCCTTCACGTCGGCGCCCAACACCCGGGTTTGCGTCCCTGCGGCAACGTTGTTCACACCACGGGTCGCCGACAATCCCACTTCGAGGCCCGATTGCTCGCCCAACAGTGAAAAACTCGACACGCGGGCCAGAAACGCCGGGCGCGACTCGCCGGCGCGATCATCGCCGCCGCCGGCCAGCGGATCGCCGGGATCGCCGGAAGACTGCCGCGCGATGCGGTAGCTGTCGCCTTGCAGCCAGTCGCCGTTGACGTCGAGCGACGTGTCGCCCACCAACGCAAAGCGCCGCGACAACTGCACCCCGGGTTCGATCAGTGCTTCATCCCCGGGCAGGTACGCAGCCAGAACGTTGAACCGCTCGGCGAACGGCAGAGCGTGCGGATGCACCGGATTGATGCGGCCGAAGGGCAACCGGTACTGACCGCCCTTCAGTGCCAGGCCGGCCGGCAAACCGCGCGTCAAAATGAAGTAGCCCTCTTCGAGCCCGAGGCCGTCTTTGCCGAGCGTCATCACGAATGTGCCGTGCGCGTAAGGATTGAGCGCGGCATCGAAGATGGCTTCGGTTTCACCGATGTCGATGCGCGGCCGCTTGCGATCCACAGCATCCGGATCGTTGGTCCAGGTGATGAAGGGCTGGCCGATCACCGAGATATCGGGATTGACCACGCCGGCCCTGGCACCCGGCGGCGCGGCCAGTTCCACGGACATGCACACGCAGGCTGCGCCACCGGCAAGCGCGAGCCTGCTGCGTCCAAGACGAGGCACGGGATTTCCTCCAGAGAAGACCGCCAACGGCCACAATGGCGCGACGCGGTTTGCGCGCGCCGGGCGCGGCCGTTTCTGCGAGGTCGTGCGCCGGGCCACGAGAGCGCCGGCGGCGCGCACTCACGCGATTTCGACGGGCGATGGAGGAGCACGCAGCGGCGCGTCCACCAAGACGGGCTGGCGGCGCACGCGAGGCTCGGCTGCAGGAAGGCTGGCGATTTCGAACCGGACGACTAATTCCGCCGCCTGGATACGTGGAGTTGCGGCGGTGGTCGGGGTGACGGCGGTGCGGCATGCCGCGCAGGCGGCTTCCTCCAAGATGCAGTGGTGGCCATGCGGACCATCGACGTGCAGTCCGAGAGACAGCACGACCATCAGGATCGCGAACAGCGACCGGAAGCGCATCACGGCAGGGAGCCTCCCCGAATCGGATCCGGCACCGGGCGGCTGCCGCCCGGTCTGGTGGATGGACGCTAGGTCACCGGGAGGGACAGCGTCAACGCGCCCGCCGTCCAGTGTGTTTCCAGACGCAATCGCGATGGGCCGTGACTGGCTCCAGACGGCCGACATGGCCTCACAAGACGATTCCAGACACTCCACGGGGAACGTCTCTTGCCCTGCTGGGCCCCAGGTCATGATTTGGACCCGGATGCCTTGACCTGATTCCGGGACGGATGTAACGTATTAATGAGATTGAGTCTCAATTACAGCAGTGCCCGGCGCTGCAGCCCGGAGCCGCCATGATGGAGCCCACTCCCCGAAGCCGCGCCGCCCGCCAGCCGGGCCCCGCCGTCGAGCCCGAGGAACGTCTGCGTGAGTACCTCCGCTCCCGCAACCTGCGCATGACTCCGGAACGCCGCTGGGTCCTGCAGGGGGTGCTGTCACGCGACGGCCATTTCGATGCCGAGGAGCTCCTGCAGTTCTTGCACCGCCGCCACATGCCGGTGTCGCGGGCGACGCTGTACCGCACGCTCGACCATCTGACCTCGTCAGGGTTGGTGAAGCGCCACCGCTTCGGACAGGGGCACGCGCTCTTCGAGCACGTCTATGGCCGGCATCATCACGATCACCTGGTGTGCGACCGCTGCGCCGCCGTGATCGAGTTCATCAACGAGGACATCGAACGGCTGCAGGACGAAGTCTGTTCCAAGCACGGCTTCCTCTCCACGAATCACGTTATGCAGATCTTCGGGATTTGTGCGCGTTGCCAGGATGCGGAGGCGAAGCACGCGGACGCGCCCGCGCGCGGCTCATGAACGACGCGGAACGCAACCTGCGCTTGGGCGACGCCGACGTCACGTCGGGCGACGCCGGCCTGTCGACGGCAGCACGATTGGGCCTGGGGTCCGAAGCCGCCGAAGGCCTGCCGCGCGTCGTGCTGGTGGGAAACCCGAACGTCGGCAAGAGCGTGCTCTTCGGTTTCTTGACGCGGCGCTACGTCACCGTGTCGAACTACCCGGGCACCACGGTAACGATCACGCGCGGCAAGGCCGAGGTGAACGGCCGCACGGTGGAAGTCCTCGACTCGCCCGGCATCAACAGCCTGGTGCCGATGTCCGAGGATGAAGAAGTCACGCGCAACATCCTGCTGCAGGCGCCGCCGGCCGCCATCGTGCAGGTGGCCGACGCCAAGAACTTGCGCCGGGCGCTCATTCTATCGACGCAGCTCGCCGAGATGGGCCTGCCGTTCGTTCTCGATCTCAACATGAACGATGAAGCCGCCGAGCTCGGCGTGCGCATCGACCGGGAGAAGCTCGAACAGCGCTTGGGCGTGCGCGTCGTGCGCACCGTGGCGACGCGGCGCAAGGGCTTGGATGAACTGCGCCAGGCGCTGAGCGGCCAGCGTGCGTGTTCGTTCCAGATCACGTATCCACCCGCCCTCGAGGCCGCCATCACCGCCATGGCCGCCGCGCTGCCCGACACCCACATCGCCAAGCGGGCGCTCGCCGTCTCGGTACTCTCCGGCGATGATTCGCTGCGGGCCTGGCTGCACGCCCGCGTCGGCGACCTCGGAATGCAGCGCTTGGACGACTTGCGCCGGCACGCCGCTGCCGGGACGCGGGAATCGCTTTCCGTGGTCGTGAACCGCGCGCGCCTGCTGGCGGTCGATGCACTCTTGCGCGAGGTCGAGTTGCGGCCGGCGCACCGCACGGGCTCCTGGCTCGACCGCATCGGCAACCTGAGCATGCACCCGTTGTGGGGCCTGCCGGTGTTGCTGGCCGTGCTGTGGGCCATGTACCAATTCGTGGGTGTTCTCGGCGCGGGAACGCTGGTGAACCTGCTGGAGACGAAGCTCTTCGGCAACCTGATCTCGCCGGCGGCGACGCACGCCGTGGACGCACTCCTGCGCTTCCCGCACACGCATCAGATCGTGGATGGCGTTCTGCAAGCCGACTACACGCTTGGCGCCGTGGCCGCCGGTGCCGCCGCCGGTACGGGCGCAGTGGATCCCGTCGCCCTCACGGCCGGTCAGAACGTGCTCCGGTTCGTGCACGATCTGTTCGTGGGGCAGTACGGCCAGGTGACGATGGCGCTGTCCTACGCCATCGCGCTCATCCTGCCGATCGTCACCACGTTCTTCCTGGCGTTCGGGGTTTTGGAAGATTCGGGCTACTTGCCGCGCCTGGCGGTGATGGTGAATCGCCTGTTCCGGATGATGGGTTTGAACGGCAAG
>Ga0315287_10008818_pt1 | contig 10191 bp, 9 predicted proteins | sample YL17G11_0_MG_FD_205037 | JGI IMG/M metagenome (GOLD analysis project Ga0315287, IMG submission 205037) | Sediment microbial communities from Yellowstone Lake, YNP, Wyoming, USA - YL17G11_0 | ecosystem: Environmental > Aquatic > Freshwater > Lake > Sediment | place: USA: Wyoming | collected... | reverse complement strand
TAGACCTCTCCGAAATCCTCGGTATGGTCGGTCGCCTCGCCGACAACGACAGGGCCGTCAAAGGAAAACTGAACGCCATTCAAAAATACATCTCGACCGAATCGATCCCCGCCGACTGCCTGTTGAAGATGGCCAAGTTCGGCCTTGTCCTCGATCGCTGGGTCAAGGAAAACGACCTGGCCGGCACGGCCGTCCAGTGCTGGACAAGCCTCGAACAATTCTTCGGCGTCGTCCCGTGCACGCTTATGAGCATGATGAGCGAGTCGCTGCTGCCCAGCGCCTGCGAGGTCGATGTCACCGGCCTGTTGGCGATGTCCATCCTGCAGCTCGCCTCCGGCACGCCCAGCGCGCTTCTCGACTGGAACAACAACTACGCCGCCGAGGCCGACAAGTGCGTCCTATTCCACTGCTCCAACCTGCCCAGGTCCTTCTTCAAGACCGCAAAGATGGACTATCAGGAAATCATCGCCGGCGCAGTCGGCAAAGACAGCACCTACGGGACCGTCGTCGGCAGGATAGCGCCCAACAAGGCTACCTTCTGCAGAACCACCACCGACGATGACTCCGGCGTTATCACCGCCTACGTCGGCCAGGGCGAGTTCACAAACGACAAGCTCGACACCTTCGGCGGATACGGCGTAATCAAAATCCAGAACCTCCAGGACCTTATGCAGTACGTCTGCAAAATGGGCTTCGAGCACCACGTCGCCGTCAACCTCTGCCAAAAAGCCGACGCAATCACCGAGGCCCTCGGAAACTACCTCGGCTGGGACATCTACAGACACGAATAGAGCAGAACGCCGGCTCTTTTACCTTACGCGGCGATGAGCGATATAGCATTCGTTGCGCTCTTTGTCTTGCTGTGGTTTTTCGTTGTTGTGTGCTCTTTTTTTGGATATAATACGATGGAGGTTTTCATGATGGTCGGGTGGAAGAGATGCTTGGGCATATAGAGTTTACGATGCGATAAAATGACCGACGCGAAATGCAATATCCTATATACGATAGGCCATTCCAATCATAGGTTGGATGACTTCACGCGTCTGCTGGCATCACATGGAGTTACCTGCATCGTGGACGTTCGCTCGAATCCTTATAGTCGGTACTGTCCTCAGTTTAACCAGGAATCTCTCGCCGTTGCTCTTCACAGCGCTGATATCAAGTACATCTACTTGGGAGATCAACTCGGCGCGCGACCGAACGATGCTCTGTGCTATGACGGAAATCACGTAAATTTCGAACATGTAGCCCAGACGGAAGAATTCAAATTGGGACTAAGCCGTTTGATTGACGCCGCCTCGGAATATCGGGGCGCCATAATGTGTGCGGAGAAGGAACCTCTGGAATGCCATAGGTGCATCCTTATATGCAGACATATCAAAGACCATAACCTCTGCATCAAGCATATCTTGGCGGATGGCAGTATCGAGGATCACTCTGACACTGAACGCAGACTGGTCAGGATGCTGAAAATCGAGGGAACTCTCTTCGAACCTGCAAAAACGATTGCTGATTTCATTGAGCAGGCGTATGACCAGCAAGCCAGGAACATCTCTTACGACTCGGAATCAGAAGTGTCCGGAACAACACATGACGCCGTGAAACACTGAACCAAAAAATGGAAACCACTATACTCACCATCGGTTTCGCCAAGAAGAGCGCACGCGAGTTCTTCACCATATTGAAAGAAGCAGGCGTAAGCACCGTAATTGACATCCGTCTGAATAACGTATCGCAGTTGGCCGGCTTTACAAAAAAACAGGACCTCCAGTATTTCTTAGAAGAGATTGCACGCGTAACTTACATCCACAAACCAGAATTGGCGCCAACAAAGGAAATCCTTGACGCCTACAAAAAAGAACACATTGATTGGAGCGGCTACGAAAGGCAGTTTCGCCAATTGCTGATTGAACGTCACGTCGAGAATCTTGTAACCCCGCAACTTGTTGACAAAGCTTGCTTCTTGTGCAGCGAGCCAGAACCTGACAAGTGCCATCGAAGACTCGTTGCTGAATACCTCCGCGAGCGCTGGGGGAATGTCCAAATAAAACACTTATGAGGGGAGAGTATGGCCAGAATAATTTGTCTGGCAAATTCTTATAAGCCCGGCGGGCGTTGTATCGCAGGCATTGACCTTGATACCGGCGATTGGATACGTCCTGTTCCAAACACGCCAGAACAAGCAATCACCCCAAGTATGAGACTCATCAACGGGAACGAACCCCGGATTCTGGACATTGTAGAGATTCCACTTGAAGACTACGGTCCTGACAATGGGTGCCAACCGGAGAATAGACTGTTGAAACCAGGCAAATGGAGAAAAGTCGGCCGGATTACAGCCCAAGAATTGTTGGACTACTGTGAAGATGACACTGTAATCCTTCATAACCACGAAGAATATGTGTCGCCGGAATTCTTCTCGACGCACCCGAGGAGTGAATGGCGATCCACACAACTTATACACAACACCGAAGTTAGATTCAATCCTGCATACGACCCAAAGAACTGGCGCGCGTGGTTTCGGGATGGGAGAGGACGCACGCTCGATTTGCCGCTCACTGACCCTGTCATGTCAGACATACTGAGAAATGGTGAGAAGGTCGGGAGGGACTGCATCTTGATGATCAGCCTGGGTACTCCGTGGAAACCGAAGGATGGGGACCAATCGCTATGTTACAAGATTGCGGCAGGCGTCGTCGAACTATAGACTCGCTCGAGCCAGCGCTCGCCCTGCCAAAATGGCAAGTTCGGGATTACACAGGAGAATCATAACTACTTGCCATCGCTAATGTTACGGTTTTAGCTACATCCCGGCACGCTGTTTGCTCACTTGCCTTATTGAGTGTGAATACGCGCGTATCGTGTACGCCTGATGATAAGGATTCAGCTATGAAATTCGACAAATTTACATTGAAGGCCCAGGAGGCGCTGGCGACAGCTCAGCAGATTGTGATGGCCAGGTCGCACACAGTCCTCACGCCGCTGCACCTGCTAAGCGCCCTGTGCAGCGACGATGACGGAATGGCCGTGATGGTCCTCAAAAAGATCGGGGCCAACGTCGCTCGCATAAACCAGATGACCGAGAGCGAGCTAAACCGCCTGCCCCAGGGGACCGCTCCCGGCGGCGCGCAGCTTATGCCCGACCCGGCCCTCAGCCAAGTCGTCCTTGATGCGCAGAACCGGGCCGACAAAATGGGCGACGACTACCTCAGCGTCGAGCACCTGCTGATCTCGCTGGCCTCGATAGACAGCGACGCCAAAGAAATCCTGAGCTTAAACTCAATCACTCCCGACCAGATTGAAAACGCCCTAAAAGACCTTCGCGGCGGTGAGAAGGTCACCGACCAGAGCCCGGAGGACAAGTACAAGGCCCTCGAGCGATTCGGAATCGACCTGCTCGACCTGGCGCAGAAAGGAAAACTCGATCCCGTCATCGGCAGAGACGAAGAGATCCGCCGATGTATGCAGGTACTCAACCGCCGAACCAAAAATAATCCCGTACTCATAGGCGAACCGGGCGTCGGCAAGACCGCCATCGTCGAGGGCCTCGCCCAGCGAATCGTCACCGGCGATGTCCCAGCGGGCCTCAAAAACAAGAAAATCATCGCCCTCGATATGGGCGCCCTCATCGCCGGAACAAAATTCAGAGGCGAATTCGAGGACCGCCTCAAGGCCGTCCTAAAGGAAGTCATCGCCGCCGGCGGACAGATAATACTCTTTATCGACGAGCTGCACACCGTAGTCGGCGCAGGCAAGGCCGAAGGCGCCGTCGATGCAGGCAACCTGCTAAAACCCTCTCTCGCCCGGGGCGAGCTGCGGTGCATCGGCGCAACCACCATCGACGAATACCGAAAGTACGTCGAAAAGGATGCCGCCCTTGAGCGGCGTTTCCAGCCCATCACCATCGACCCGCCCAGCGTCGAAGAGACAATCGCCATACTTCGCGGCCTTAAAGCCCGCTACGACACCCATCACGGCGTCCGAATCACCGACGCCGCCCTCGTCGCCGCCGCTACGCTCTCAAATCGCTACATAACCGACCGCTGGCTCCCCGACAAGGCGATAGACCTGATGGACGAGGCCGCTTCAAAGTTGCGAATCGAAAACGACTCCCTCCCCGCCGAGCTTGACGGCATCCGCAGAAAAATCCTCCAGCTTCAGATTGAACGCGAGGCGCTCAAAAAAGAGACCGACGACGCAAGCAAGGAACACCTCAAGAACACCGAAAAGCAGTTGGCCGGCCTCCAGCAAAAGGACAAAGATCTCACCAAGCGCTGGGAGAGCGAAAAAGGCGACATCGACCAGATAAAACAGCTCAGACAGGAGCTCGAATACGCTTATACCCGCTTCGAGGAAGCCCAGCGCAAAGGCGACCTCGAAACCGCCGCCCGCCTCAAATACGAAACAATCACCAACCTCAAAAATGAGCTTGAGCAAAATGAGGCCGTTCTCGCCAAGTCCGGCAACGGCAAAATACTCCACAACGAAGTCACCGAGGAGCATATCGCGCAGGTCGTCGCCAAATGGACCGGCATCCCCGTCGCCCGGCTCCTCAGCGGCGAGCGGGAGCGCCTGATGAAAATGGAAGACCGCATCCGTAAGCGAGTGGTCGGCCAGGATGAAGCTGTCGCCGCGCTGTGCAACGCTGTCCGCCGCAACCGCTCCGGCCTGGGCGACCCGAACCGCCCGATAGGGACGTTCCTCTTCCTCGGCCCGACCGGCGTCGGCAAGACCGAGCTGTCCAAGGCGCTCGCCGACTTCCTCTTCAACGACCCGCACGCTATGGTGCGTATCGATATGAGCGAGTTTATGGAGCAGCATTCCGTCGCCCGGCTGATCGGCGCGCCGCCCGGCTACGTCGGCTACGAAGAAGGCGGCCGACTCACCGAAGCCGTCCGCCGCAAGCCATATTCGGTAATACTCTTCGACGAGATCGAAAAGGCCCACCCCGACGTCTTCAACGTCATGCTCCAGGTCTTCGACGACGGCCGGCTCACCGACGGTAAAGGCAGAACCGTCGATTTCAAAAACACCGTCATCATTATGACCAGCAACATCGCCAGCCAGCACATCCAGCAGCTCACCGAGGAATCCGGCGCCGACTGGGAAATCGAGGCCCACGTCAAGGAAGTCCTCAAGCAGGTCTTCAAGCCTGAATTTCTCAACCGCATCGACGAAGTAATCGTCTTCCACCTGCTCACCAAGGAGCACCTGCGGCAGATCGTCGATATCCAGCTCGCCTACCTCGCCGACCGTTTGAAAGGCCGAAACATCGACCTCGAATTCACCGACGCCGCCCGCGAACAGATTATGGACGAGGGCTACGACCCCGCCTTCGGCGCACGACCCCTCAAGCGAACAATCCAGCAGCGGCTCGAAAACCCCCTCGCATCCGAACTCTTGGCCGGAAAATTCAACGATGGTGACAAAATAAGAATAAACGCCCACGCACACAAATTCACCTTCGAAAAAACCTAATGCAAGCTGTCATTCCTGCGGAAGCAGGAATCCATAGCCCCGACATTCCTGGTGCCATCCTGAGGCGAACCTAAATAGCCTGTCCTGAGCTTGTCGAAGGGATCTGGCCCGTAAACGGTGATGCCACCCTATCACACAACAAGAGACTCTCCGCCCCGTTTAGCAGTCGTCGGCACGACGACCCAGCTCACAGTCCTCAAGAGAATCAGAACAAAGAAATTTCCGCCCGAAGCTACTTAACTTTGCTCGCCAATTCGTGTATTCTACACGGGATTGTATGTGGTCCCGAAATTGGTCAGGCCGATCAACAGACACTTTTGGAAGTCCCAATGGAACCGACGACGAGCGGCAAGAAAGGGGCAATAGATCGCCTGTCGTAAGCAGGCGAGCATAAAAAAGACTCCTCTGGGAAAGGAATCCTCACTATGTCAAAGACAAAGAGGCTGAAACGCAAACGCAAGCTCCGAAAAATGGACAACATCCGCCGGATGGCCCTGAAAGGAAGCTCGGGGGTGATGTCCGGCGCGCACAAACTGATGAAACGCATGTCCCGCGACCACCTCGATGTCCTTCAAAACATAGAGTTCGCCCTAATCACATGCTACCGTGACGACCACAGCATCGACGACCGGTTCGTCGCCGACGCCCTGCTATCGGCCATGAATGACACCGCCGTCCCGGAGGACCCGCGCGCCAAAGCGTTGAGCGACGCCATCGAGAACGTCCGACTGCTTCGCAGCGACGTTCCGGATGACGTCTGGCGGGACGGCCTGCGAACGGTCCTCCAGTCCGTCCACAGGCACTCTGACCGCAGACCGGGCGCAACGGACTATCTCGACTTCGTCTCTGCTTTCGTCGTATGAATACCGCAAGAAAACACAAAAAGCCAACAGCGCCGTGTTGTCTAACCGGCACAGATACAGATGCAATAGCCTTTCACTCGAACGCCAAGTCCTGGGCAGACACAATGAAAAGGCTTTCAATCGCCGCAGCTATTTCAATCGTCCTGTGTTGCGCCTTTGCGCCGCTCAGCGCTGCTCTTGCAGAGGGGCACTCTCCGGCCGAATCCGCCCGCCCGGCGATTCAACTGGCCAACTACACAGACGGTACGACAATTCGCCACCCCGTCCTCCTCATCCGAGGGACTCTGGCCGACCCAAACGCCGATTCGGTTACGATTATCAACAAATCGTCGAATCGAAGAACCCGAAGAATGGAGGGCCTGGCGCACAAAGGCAATTTCAAGGTCCTCACCGAGCTTGTCCCCGGCCCCAATAGACTGCTCATCCGCTCAGGCAAAGATGAGCTTGCCCTGACGCTGAATTATAAGCCGCAGACCAACCCCTACATCGTCCGCATCTTCTATCTCACCGACAACACGGGCAGCACCGAATACCAGACCCCCGTCGAAAACGACCCGCAGGACTACCGCGACAAGCTCGACACCGCAGCCAAATTGATGCAGACCTTCACCGCCGAACGAATGTACGACCTCGGCTTTGGCCGCGTCACCTTCAATCTCGAGTTCGACGAAGAAGGCCGGGTCAGCGTCCACATTCTCAAGGCCGACGACCCAGCCGAGCGCTACCACAAAATGGACGGCCTGGCCCTCTGGGACTACGCCGGGCAACTAATTCGACGCCAATACCCCAGCCGCCGAGCCAAGGACCTCGTCATCCCCGCCTTCACTCGCTTCGACCCCGAAACAAAAGAAACCTACGCCCACACCGCGCTCGGCGGCGGTTCGCTCGCCCTATTCGGAGGCGCCGACCTCTTCACCTGGCCCAGCGCCATCGCCGACGCCCAAAAGACCTTTATGGACACAACGACCATTAACACCGAGAAGTTCTTCAGCGACTCCGTCGGAAGGCACACCTTCTGGGCCACCGCATCCACGACCATCGGCGCGGCCCTCCACGAGCTGGGGCACACCTTCGACCTGCCCCACAGCACCCTCCCGCACGACATTATGACCCGCGGGTTCGACATGTTCAACCGCGTCTTCACCCTTATTGAGCCTCCTCACGCCCACCAGGACAAGTCTTATGAATTCAACGAAAGCCAGGTCGCCCGCTGGGACCCGCCCAGCGCCGCCTGGCTCAAGTTCAGCCGCTGGTTCGCCCTCGACGAGAAAGACTACAGCGAACAGGACAAAATCGTCGTCTCGGCCGACGAGGACTCCCGCACCATCCGCGTCTGCTCCGACAACGGCATCGGCGGCATTATCATCGCGACTGAGGCGGGCGCCGCCGCCGCCGTGCCTATCGACTACAACCAGCCACCACCCCGGCGGGTGGATGTCCCTATGGCCGAATTTGCAAAATACTCAACCGGCCAGGACCCCATCCTGCGAATCATCGACAGCCAGGGACTCACAAAGACCGTCTCTCTCGCCGATTTAATGCCAGGCCCCTTCGTCCGCTCCTGGCGTTTCGCCTCCCTAACCGCGCCCTGGACTGACGCCGGCTCCTTCGCACCCATCGACGACAAAAAGCTCCAGGACATCGCCGCCTCCGCCGCATCCGCCCCTCTTTCAACCTCCGAAACGGCTTACGTCGATTTCCTGACCCGCTTCACCGATGGTCCGCGAGAAAACATCGCCGCATACGTCGTCCGCACTTTCGTCAGCGATGAGCCGCGCGAAATCCAAATCTTCACCGGCAGCGACGACGCGCTGCGCGTATGGCTGAACAGCAAGCTGATTACCGAAGTCCTGACCCTCCGCCCTGCTGCAATCGACTCGGAATCCACCGGCGCCCGGCTCGCCGCCGGGCAGAACACCCTCATCGTCGAAGTTTCGCAGGCAGCCGGAGGCTGGGGCCTGTACCTTCGCATTGCCGAGGAAAAAGGCAACGACCTGATCCTCACCGACGACGGCAAAATCGCCGAGCTCAGCATGTCGCCGCCTCGCGCCAAGTAGCCGCAACGACGAATCTGCGCCTCTGCCGCTTGTCTTATCGCCCCGGGCCGTGTATGCTTGTTGCCTGTCTGCTCGTCCGCGGCAACGCGCTTTGCAGATAGCCCCGGCGACAAGAGACATTCGCCCCTGAAAGGATGTGTATGAGCATCAAGGCCGCCTTGAAATCCAGGCAAGCCAAATGGATTGCAACCGTCATCATACTATTGGCTAACGCCCTGCTGTGGATTATCCCAAGCAATGTTGCCTATCTCATCGCCCAGAACCGCGATGTCCTGCTCGGACGATACAGCCTCGGCCACTTCACGGCCCTGTTCTTGCTGATTCCAATCAGCGCCGCAATGCTGTATCTGACCTGGGCGAACGAGAGAAACGAAAAAGAGCGCAGGTTCAAGGTCATCGCCATATCCCTCTCCGTCCTTGTTTCGCTGATAGTTATGGACATTGTCGCGCGCCTCGTCTTTCCCAAACGATACGTCGCCGAGCAGACCTATTTTCACCGCCCCCCCAACGCCATCCAGGCCGGAACCGCAAAAGACGTCCCCGAAGAGGCATTCCTCTATCCGAGGACCCCGCCCGGCTACCCCGACATCGAATACACCCTGACCACCGACAAGAGAGGCTTCCGAAACAAGACCGACCTCGACCGATATGACGTCGTCGTCCTGGGCGACTCATTCGCCGAAGGCTCCCGCGTCACCGACGACGAGGTCTGGCCCGCCCTGCTCACACAGAAAAGCAATCTTACCGTCTATAACCTCGGCATGTCGTCCGGCCACCCCGGAACCTACTTGGAGACCCTCAAAAAATTCGGCCCTGAACTATCCCCCAAGATTGCCCTTTGCCTGCTCTATGAAGGAAATGATTTCCGCGAAAGCAACTTCGAGGAAGCCAACAGCCTCTCGAACCAAATCGAGCACTATTTCAAGACATCGCCGCTCCGCAACACCATCAAAAACCTCCTTATTCGCTGCTTCGGCTCGGCTCCCGCCGCTCGACCCACCACCGACACGAACAAGCCCGCGGACCCCAACAAGAACACAGCTCCAAAGCCGCCTGGCCAATCAACAAGTCCCATTTCCTGGCTGCCTGTAAGCGTCCCCGAAGGGCCGAACGGCAAATACTACACATTCACAGTCAAAAGCCTCTTGGAACACTCTGTCACGGACCGGCAATTCCTCGGCGAAAAGGGCACTAAGAAAACCTTCGCAGCCCTGCGCGAAATCAAAAAAATATGCGCCGAAAAAGATGTTCGCCTGATAATCGCTTATGCCCCTGACAAGCCTCACGTCCTCCTGCCCCTTATCGCCAGGACGGTCCCGCCGGAGCAGCTCCGCGCATTTATGGCCCTCAAGGGAAAGAAGCTCCCGCCCGCCGACAAATTGCTCGATGTCCTCCTGCCCCGGCTCGATGTCCAGGAATTCGCCATCCGAGATTTCTGCCGCACTGAATCAATCGAATTCATCAGCCTTACCGAGCCCCTGCGCCGAATAATAGCCGAGGGCGCCCAGGCCTATTTCGCCTACGACTCGCACTGGACGCCCATCGGCCACAAAATCGTAGCAGAAACCATCTGCCAATACCTCCAGACTGCCGGCAAGGCGTCAAATCAGTGAATCTCGTTTGCCCGGATTTATCTTGCAGTTTCTCACTTGGAAATCATAATACACGATACCGTATAAACAGCTAATTTGTCTCTGGGATAGCTTCGCTTATCATTCGAGGTAAATGCAATGAGCCAACGTACAGTAACTCTCGCAAGCATCGTGGCGTTCAGTCTTCTACCTGTCTGTGGC
>Ga0315287_10008816_pt1 | contig 10192 bp, 7 predicted proteins | sample YL17G11_0_MG_FD_205037 | JGI IMG/M metagenome (GOLD analysis project Ga0315287, IMG submission 205037) | Sediment microbial communities from Yellowstone Lake, YNP, Wyoming, USA - YL17G11_0 | ecosystem: Environmental > Aquatic > Freshwater > Lake > Sediment | place: USA: Wyoming | collected... | reverse complement strand
GGACACGGTCATGCGGTGTGCGTTGAAGACCTTGAGGGTGTTCCTAGGGATGTAGATCGCGATGGCCTCGGCCTGGTCCCAATAAGCGGGGTCGTTGAGCTCGGCCTTGGAGTAGATGAGCACCAGCACCACTCCGCGCACCGAGGTGTCCTGGATCTCGTCAAGATATGCTCCGGAAATCTGCATCAGGTCTTTTCCAAACGCGTCCAGGCCGTCGCCCACCCGGCCCCATTCGGAGTCCGGGAAGTAGGGCAGCCGGATGTTGACCCTGGCGGCCACTCCCAAATACCGGGCATCCGGGACCAGCATGTTGGGATTGATCCAGAAGCCGACGCCCCCGCTCCTGACCTGGTTTATATCCAAAAGTTCAAAGCGGTCGGGCTTGAATTCCTGATTGACCTTGGAGGCCATGGACAAAAGCTCGGATCTAAACCTCGCTGCCAGGTTTTTCCCGGTTTTTGTATAAGCTGAATCCGGCGTCAAATATAGCTCGGGATTCTGAGCATTTCGCCCGGCTTTTTGGCCCGAAACCGCAAGAGGAAACATTATTACTGCCGCCACTGCCACTACCCAACTAATCATTTTACTGCATCTCATTTTACTTCCTCCATAAATTATGATGCAGCTGGCAACCGCAGCGATTTATTTTTTTTGAAGGATATTTGTGAATGATTTTGAGAGGTTATGAGAAGGTGCAGAAAAGTATTAAAGGCTTGAGGGCTGGAAAACTGCTGGACTGACAAAATTTGTCATAGAAAAATCCGATTGAATCGCGAGCAAGCTCGCTCGCACATTGAATGCGAGGAATGAGAAACGGCAGAATCGGGGCTAAAGCCCCTCGCACATTGGTTTATTTTTCAGGGTCTTGGCGGTTTGTAAGCCCTTTTGGCGTTGAGGATGTCATCCACTTCTTTGAGCTTATCCTGGAAGGTCTGGTTGCTTGGTTCTATTTTGATGGCCAATTGTAGGTTTATTTTGGCAGCCTTGAAGTCTTTATTCTGGAACGCGGTCTTGGCCATTTTGTAGTATTTCTTGGCGAGCGGGTTCTGTCCTTCATCTTCCTTCTTCTCGGTCTCGGCTTTCAGGAGCCGGAGGTCGAAGCGGAGGTGTTTTTTCCGGTCCGGCCCGGTGACCAGCTTGGTGTAAAGCGCTCGTTTTTCCTGGTCGGAGAGCACCTTGTAGGCCTCGCAGACCCGTTTGAAGATTTTATTGATCTTGTCCTGGATTTCCGCGGGCTCGTTGTAATATTTATCCGGATGGTAAACCCTTGACTCCTCGAAATAGGCCCTCTTGATGTCCTCGTCAAACGCCATCTGGTCCAGTTTTAAGATCTGGTAATAATCCAGGTCGTCAATCACCTTGGACACGGAATTCAACTCTCTCACAAATTCCTGATCCAACATTCCAAAAACTCCTTTTTATTCGGGAAGCTCGGCGCTGGGCTTAAAGGTGGCGACTTCTTCTCCCTCCGCCCCGTGTTCCTTCTTGAGCTTTTCTATCTCTTCCTTGCTCAACCCGCCCGAGACCGTCAACTGCACCGACTGCGCCTGGCCCGTGTCCTTGTCCTTGGCCGTGACATTGACAATGCCGTTGGCGTCGATTTCAAAGGTGACCTCGATCTTGGGCTCGCCCTTGGGCGCGGCCGGGATGTCGGCCAGGCGGAACTCGCCCAGCAATTCGTTCTTCTCGTACATCTTTTCTTCGCCCTGGTAAATTTTTATGCGCACCGCGGTCTGGCTGTCGTGAGTGGTGGTGAAGATCCTGGCGGATTCGGTGGGGATGGGCGTGTTGCGCTCGATCAGGGTGTCCATCAGGCCTCCCGCGGTGGCGATCCCCAGGCTCATGGGCGTGACATCCAAAAGCAGGGCGCCCGCCTTGCGCTCGGTTAACGTTGAGGCCTGGATCGCGGCGCCGATGGCCACGACCAACTCCGGGTCGATGTTGGCCTGCGGCTCCTTGAAGAAATAATTCTTGACCGCGTCCTGGATGATCGGGCTTTTGGTCGGGCCGCCCACCAGGATCAGGGCGCCGATGTCTTCGGAGGTAAGTTTTCCGTTCTGGAGCGCCTCGTCGCAGACCTTGAAGGTCCTCTGGATCAGGTCCAGGATCATCTGTCCGAAGTAGTTGCGGTTGAGGGTGTATTTCATGTCCATGGGCCCGGACATGGATTCCATAATGCCCGGGATGTTGATTTCAACTTCCAGCTTCTCGCTCAGTTCCATTTTCGCATTCTCCGCGGCGTTCTTCAGCCTCTGGAGCGCCTTGCGGTCGGTGCGGATGTCAACATCGTGCTCGCGCATGAAGCGTTCCGCGAAATAATCGATCAGGCGGTCGTCAAAGTCGTCGCCGCCCAGATAGGTGTCTCCCGCGGTGGAGATCACCTCGAAGACATCGGTGCCGATCTCCATGACCGATATGTCAAAAGTGCCCCCGCCGAAGTCGTAGACCGCGATCTTCTGGGACAGGTCCTTGCCGAAGCCATAAGCGAGCGCGGCCGCGGTCGGCTCGTTGATGATGCGCAGCACGTTCAACCCGGCAATGGTGCCCGCGTCCTTGGTGGCCTGGCGCTGGCCGTCGTTGAAAAAGGCCGGCACCGTGATCACCGCCTTGTCAACTTCCTCGCCCAGGGCGGCCTCCGCGATTTTTTTCATCTCCATCAGGACCATGGCGCTGATCTCCGGGACCGAGTAGTCGCGCTCCAGGATCCGGATGCGCACGCTCTGGTTGGGGCCTTCAACGATCTTGAAAGAAGAAACCGCTTGCGCCTTCTTGACCTCCGCGGAGAAAAACTTGCGGCCAATCAGGCGCTTGGCCGAGTAAACCGTGTTTTCCGCGTTCTCGATCATCATGAGCTTGCCGGCGTTGCCCACCACGCGGCTGCCGTCCGGCATGAAGCTTACCACCGAGGCCTGGATCAGTCTCTGGTCCGGGCCGGGTAGGGCTTGGGGCTTGCCATCAATTACGCAGGCCACGCAACTGGTGCTGGTTCCAAGGTCTATTCCAACCGCTCTGCCCATCGCATTCCTCCTCTAAACAATTATCCGGGAATTTTAGCACACACTCTTAAACCTGGCAACTAAAAAGAGAAAAAACCTTCAGACCCCGCTCCCGGCCCCTGCCAAAATCCCCCCGCGACCGGCTTTACATATTCGTCCCACCCTCTTATACTTAAGCTATGCACAAAAGGAACATTTTTCAGGCGCCGCTGCTCCTGGTTTTGGCCTTCGGAGGGTTCGCGGTCTGCAACAAGATCGTGGACATCGCAATCGGGCTTCCCCTGGACGACGCCTACATCTTCAAGCGCTACGCGCTCAACCTGGCGGCCGGACTGGGCTTCAGCTTCAATCCCGGGGAACCCAGCCTGGGCTGCTCGAGTTATCTGTGGACGGTCCTGCTCGCGGGCCTGGTCAAGGTTTTCGGAAAAGATCATTATTTCGTGATCGCGCAGGGGGCCGGGATTTTTTTCACCGCTTGCGCGGTTTACCTTCTGCTCCGGCTGATCCTGGACTACACCGGGAGCTGGCTATTGGTCCTGGCCGGGACTTTCCTGGCCTGGCTTTCATCGGTAACCTTCATGAACGCGCTGAGCGGCATGGAGAGCGGGCTGTTCAGCTTCCTGGTCATGCTCAACATCGCACAACTGAGCAAATACCAGAATTCCAAAATCCGGGGCGCCTTCAAGATGGGAGTCCTGGCCGGGCTGGTTTTCCTCACCCGGCCCGAAGGGCTCTATTTCGCGGCCGCAATCGGCTTCATATTGTTTTTCAAGTTTTTCAAGAGCACCAAGTTCGCTTTTTTCCAGATGATTATTTTCGCGCTCGGTTTTGCAATCCTGGCCTGTCCTTATGTTTACTGGCTCCGGCACAATTTCCACCAGTTGCTCCCCTATACCGTGCTCGCCAAAATTTACAGCTCGGACCCCAACCTCCTGAACCGGGACCTGGCGCGGAAGTTTGGGGACGGACTGGGCTTTTTGGTCTCCGGCTGGTACCTCCTGGTCTCGCCCTGGAAGATCGCCGGGTATATCCTGGGAGGTTTCGCGTTCCTGGGTCTGTTTTACGCGGGCCTGGAGTTCTTGAAAAAAGAGGGCAACGCGGCCCTGGCCTTGATCGCGGGCTGGGGTTTTCTGCCTTTCGCCTACGGCTACGGCTTTGCGGTCACGCCCCATTTCGGGGGATACTACCAGCGCTACATCTGCTCGGTCTGGCTGGTCATCATCCTGCTCGGGCTGGCGACCGCGAACCGGGTCTATCTCCTGGTCCTGCCCAGGATCGCGAGACTAGGCTGCTTGAAGACTCTGGTTTGTCTTATCGCGCTGACCGCGGGCCTGATCTATTGCTGGCCGATCGCGAAAGGCCAGATCAGCGAGGGCAAGGCCAGCTATGACCGCGAGGTCAGCCTGAACCAGGGACTCCGGATGGCCGCGGCGCAGTGGCTTAGTCAGGACACTCCGAAAGACGCCCGGATCCTGGTGGGCTACACCGGCTTGGGCGTGGTGGGCGGGGAATCCGACCGCTATGTCCTGGATGTGGGGGCTTTGATCAATCCCGATCTTATTTATTACCTTGCCGGCACCGCCCACATGAGCGATGCCCGGTGGAAAAGCATCATGACCTACGTCTGCGCAAAAGAGTTGGACTATTTCGTGAGCTTCGCGCCCGTCTTCGGGCCGGACCCTGCCAATTCCCCGGGCTTTTCAGAAAAGGCGCAACTCGGCGAAAAGGGCCAGGCCAAGACTGCTTACGACCAGGTCCGGGTTTATCAGATCGACCGCACCGTGCTCTGCAACAAGCAAAGTCCGCCCAAATAATTTATCCAAGGGGTAAGGGAAATGTTTTTCAAACACAAATCGGGCATCATGGTTTTTTGCGCACTTTCGGTTTTGATCTCATGGCCCGGCGCGGCCAAGGAAAAGGAAAAATACGACATCACCAAAATGCCCAAGGCGCTTTATCTGACCGACCCGGATTCCAAGGACGCGAAGCTGGAATTCCCGGCGCAGGACTGCCCGGACTTGAAGCCGGGTACCGGGGGCGCTTACGGCTACCTGGAAATGATCACCCAAGCCGGCAACCGCAGAACCGGCAGCTCTGAGATGCGTTGCGCCTCGGCCGCGGTCCAAAAAGCGTTCGAAAAAATGGGTTACGATGTGAAGGTGATCGACTACCGGTTCCCGTATTATTATTTCAGCGACCAGACTTTTTCTCTCAAGGAAATCAAATCGGGCAAGGAACATCCGGCCCACCCGCTCATGTATTCGCCGGGAACCGGAGACCAGCCGGGACAGATCGTTTCCGGAAAAGTGGTCCGGCCCGAAGACATGGAAAAAGGCGACCTGGTTTACCTCTCTCCCAAGAGCTTGTTCGCCGTCAAGAACCGCTCACTGGAGGTTTTGAAATGGAAGGAAAAAGGAGCGGCCGGCCTGGTGGTTGACCCGAAAATGTTTCCTTACAATTCGATGAGCCTGCCTTTCGCGAAAAGCATCCACTCCGCAAGCTGGCATTACGGCGCTCTGCCGGGGCTGGTGGTGCAGGACGCGGACAAACTGGTGGGCAAAGAGGTCGCGCTGAAAACTCTCTCCAAGATTTACGCGGGCCGGGGCTATAATGTGGCTGCGATCACTCCCGGCGATTTCGAAAATTACATCCTGGTCAGCGGCCATCTCGACTCCTGGTACATGGGCGCGCTCGATGACGGCACGGGCGTGGCCGCGGCCCTGAGGATGGCCGAGCTTATGAAGGATTACAAGCTCAAAAAGACCGGGATCGTGTTCCTGGCCTTTGACGGCGAAGAGATCGGACTGTTCGGCTCCCAGGTCTTCTGCCAATGGTTCGGCACTGACAAGGTCAAGGCCATGCTTGACATGGACATGGTCAGCATCAAGAACAACTACCTGCATAAAAGTCCGGAAAAAGCCAAGGTCATGCCCAAGGTGTTTTCCACAACCCCGGAACTTAGAGATCTGGCCAAAGAGGTCTATTCCCCGTTGCGTTCCGCAAAGCTTTTTCTCGATGTCGGTCTTTGGAGCAAACTGGTGGGCGGACTGCCCACTGATTACGAATGGTTTTACGCCGCGGGCGTGCCCGGTATCTTCATCTACACCCCGGACAAATATTATCACACCCCGCTCGACAACATGACCTGGATGGACGCCGCGGACCTGGAAGCGGTCGCAGAGGCCAATGTGGAATTGATCAAGCGGCTCGCGGACATGGAGATCAAGCGGCCGGTTGACCCGCTGGTCCTGGACTTTGAATTCCACCGCCAGGATGACGGCGCGGTTGTGTTCGACCTGGGCCTTTCGAAGGGCAAGGAAAAAAGGCTTAAGGCCAAGCCGGTCGTGGTCTGCTACTATGAGCACGGTTTTGAAAAGAGGATCAACCTCAAACAGGGGCAGGGCGGCGGGTACCGGGGAGTGTATTACCCCCTCTATCGCGGCGAGTACCAGTTCATCGCATCGGCCGCGGTTGGCAATGAATCGAGAAAAGTGGTTAAATCTTTGAAGATAACCGACCCGGTAAAGGAAGAGCCGAAAACAAAAGATATAAAGAAAAAGAATCGGGACTAAAGTCCCTCGCGCATTTTATGCGAGGAACAAGGAACGGAACAAAAAGAATTCTCTGCGCACTCTTCGTCTCTGCGGTGCATGGGGAATTGAATCGCGCCTAACTTGTCCGCCGAAGTTTTAACGAAGGTGGAAGGCGCTCGCACATAAGGAGGGGAAAAATGAAAAAGACGTTGGGAATATTTGTGGCTCTGGTTTTCATAGCTTCGGGATTCAGCGCGCAGGCGCAGGTCTGGAAGCAGGGGGAGACGCTCCGGATCGGGCACCGCGGCACGCGCGCGCTGGTGGATGAGAACACGCTGGAATCTATGAAGAAAGCGATCGAGATCGGCGTGGACTCCGTGGAATTTGACATCCAGCGCACCAAAGACGGCGTGTTCGTGGTGATCCACGACCCCACGGTTGACCGGACCATGAACGGCAAAGGCCTGGTCAGCTCCATGACCCTGGCCGAGTTCAAGCAGCTCAAGACCACGAGCGGTTACACGGCCCCCACCCTGGAGGAAGTGCTTGAATATTTGAAGCCGCTCCCGGTCGGCATCATACTGGACATCAAGGTCAACGACTCCAAGTGCATCCCCGCGGTTTACGCGATAGTCGACAAATACGGCCTGGTCAGCCGCACCGTGTTTGAGACCACCTCGCCCAAGGTGGGCAAGGCCATTGAGGAGTTCAAGCCCGAGTTGGTGAGCGCGATCTACCCGGCCTGGCCGCCATCCGCGCTCATGATCGCCAAGAAATATAAAATGGACTGCGTATCCATATATTATCCGTTCGCGTCAAAACTTTACAAGAAAATGGCGGAGAAGGACGGGGTCAAGTTCGTGGTCTGGACCGTGAACAAGCCCAAGACCATCGAGCGGTTCGAAAAGATGGGCGTGGACGGCATCATGACCGACGACCCCAACCTGTTCAAGTCAGCGCCGGCAAAAAATTGCAGCGCCTGCCAGAAGTGACCGCAAGGAATGTGGAATAATTCAGCATTTCCGGCAAGGGGGGCATAAATGAAAACACTGCCTTTGATCAACCTGGTCTCCATGATCCATTTGGTGGTCTTGTGCTTATGGGGCGGGGTGGTGGCCACCGAGTCCGTGCTCGAGCTTTATCCCTATCGCCGAAAAGTCTTGCACGAGAACTCGATCCGCTACCATTTCTGGATCGACCTCCTGGTGGAGCTACCCCTGATTCTGGCCGTGATCGCGACCGGCATGACCCTGGTTTATCTCGCCTGGCCGCTAAGCGCCGCGCATTTCATCAAGCTGGGTTGCGTCTCGATTGCGGTCAGCGCCAACCTGATCTGCGTCTATTTAGTGGTCAGGAGGAAATTGCGGCTGGATGCCGGCGCCGCGGAGGCCGAGCTTTGGGCTGCAACCCGCCGGATCGTGATGTGCGCGGTGGTCGGGATGCCCTTCGCCGCGGTGGCCGCGAGCCTGGGCTTCTGGCTCGCGTACAGCCGTCTGCTAAAGCTTTTGGTCTGAATTAATTTTAAAATTTATTTCTGATCTTTTTCTCAGCGCACCAGCGCGAACCACTTGCGGTATTTGTTCACTTTTCCGGCCAGGATCAGGTCGAAGTAGTCGCGGAGTTTCGCGCTCACAAGCCCGGGCGCGGGCAGCTTGTGGTTTTCGATTTTGCTGATCGGCCAGACCTTGCAGGTGGTTGAGGAAAAGAAAGCCTCGTCGCATTGAAGCAGTTCGCCGCGGGTGATCTTTGCCTCGCGCAAGGGTATTTTCAGGTCGCCCACGATTTCGAAGATGCTCTGCCGGGTGATGCTGGGAAGGATGTTGCGGAGCCGGGGCGTTATCAGTTTTTTATTTTTGACTATGAACAGGCTCTCGGTGGCGCCTTCCGCGGCAAAGCCTTCGGTGTCGAGCAGGATCGGGGTCTTGAACCCCCTCTCTCTCACCTCCAGCTTGGCGAGCATCGGGTTCAAGTAACTGCCCGAGGCCTTGGCGAAGACGGGCACGGTGTCCGGGTGCGCTTTCCGCCATTTGCTGATGCCCGCGGTCGCGAACTGGTCTTCGCCGAACTTGCTGATGGTGATGTCTCGCCCGAACTGGAAGGCCGCGGCCGCGAAGCTCACGCGCTTGTCAAACGGGATCACCTCCAGGCCGAACCCGGGATAGAAAGCGGTGAGCTTGACGATCCCGGTGCTCACTTTGTTTTTGGCCACGGTCTTGAGCACGGCGCGAAATATTTTTTGCCGGGGATAAGGCAGCTTCATCATCAGCGCTTGGGCGCTGTTGGAAAGCCGCTCCAGATGGTCCTTGAGCCGGAACACCGCCACCCCCGACTCCGTGTCATAAACGCTCATCACTTCGAAGATGGCCGAGCCCCTTGCAAAGGAATGGCTCAGGATATGCACTTTGGCTTCGGGAAACGCCACAAACTTTCCATTGACCCAAAGAACTCTATCTTCTAACAACTCCCTCGTCCTCCTGTTTTTCCTCTTTTTGAATGTGCGAGCTGGCTTCCGACTTCGTCCTGTCGATAATCGACAGGACTACGGCGGACAAGTCAGCCGCGATTCAATCAATTTTTTTTTCAGCTTCTTCTTCGACGGCTGCTTCCGCGTCATCATCCCCCAGATCGATGCCCAGCTTGCTCAGCCGGTAGCGGAAGGACCGGAAAGACAGTCCCAGCAATTCCGCGGCTTTTACTTTGACTCCGTGGGTGCGGATCAGCGCCTCTTTCATTATTTTGCGTTCGATTTCCTCAATGGTCTTTTCCAGGTCAATGCCCTCGCCGGGCAGCTCGATTTCAGATATTGTCCTGAGCCCGGTCTGGGGGGACCGGATTTTTTCCGGCAGGCTTTCGGGCAGGATGACCTCGGCTTTTTCCATGCTCACCGCCCGTTCAATGACATTCTCCAACTCGCGCACATTGCCGGGCCAGTTGTAGCTTAAAAAAATCTGGTCCACGGCTTCGGAAATTTTTTTGATCGGCTTGTTAATCTCCAGGACGTATTTTTCCAGGAAGTGCTGGGCCAGGATCGGGATGTCCTCTTTGCGCTCCCGGAGCGGCGGCAGATAAATCCGGATGACATTCAGCCGGTAGTAGAGGTCCTCTCGGAACAGTCCGAGCTTGACCTGCTTTTCCAGGTCGCGGTTGCTGGCCGCGATGATGCGCACATCCACCTTGATCTCCTGCTCTCCGCCCACCCTCCGGAAGCTCTTGTCTTCGATCACGCGCAGGAGCTTGGCCTGCAGCGAGAGCGGCATGTCCGCGATCTCGTCCAGGAAGATGGTGCCCTGGTCCGCGACCTCAAACATGCCCCGCTTGGCCTGGTAGGCGCCCGTGAAAGCGCCCCGGGTGTGCCCGAACATTTCGCTCTCCAGCAGGTTCTCGGGTATGGACGCGCAGTTGACCACCACGAACGGGTAGCTGCGCCGGGGGCTGTTGTAATGGATGGCCTTGGCCACCAGTTCCTTGCCGGTGCCGCTCTCCCCGGAAATCAAGACATTGCTCTTGGTTGCGGACACCTGCCGGATCAGCTCGTAAATTTTCCGCATCGGCTCGCTCAGCCCGATCAATTGATGGAAACCGTATTTGCCCTTGAGCTCTTTCTTGAGCTGGATGTTCTCTTCCAGGAGCCGGGCTTTTTCCAGGGCCTTGTGGATCACGAAC
>Ga0315287_10008814_pt1 | contig 10196 bp, 10 predicted proteins | sample YL17G11_0_MG_FD_205037 | JGI IMG/M metagenome (GOLD analysis project Ga0315287, IMG submission 205037) | Sediment microbial communities from Yellowstone Lake, YNP, Wyoming, USA - YL17G11_0 | ecosystem: Environmental > Aquatic > Freshwater > Lake > Sediment | place: USA: Wyoming | collected... | reverse complement strand
ACGTTTTTTCTGATGACCGGGTCCGGTTTCTTTGATTATGACGGGACATGGGCTCCGTACGCGTACTTTCGAATAACACGAGAGAATGGTTTTCCCGTTGTCGGAGATCCTGATACCCTTTATGTTCCCAATTCGCTCATTCGCGCATTCGTCGACAATCGACAGTACGGCTGGCTGCCCAGGGCAAGCTATCACCACGAAGGCGGCGAGCTCACTGTCGGCGCCGAGATGCGAATTCATCGGTCTGTTCACTGGGGTGCTCTCCGATGGGGGGAAGGTCTGCCCGCGGGCGTTACACCGGATTACCACTACTATGAATACCGGGGAGCGAAGAATATCCTTTCCCTGTATGCACAAGAAGTTATTAAGCTCCGCTCTGATCTGACGCTGCAGGTTGCACTGCAGTATGCCTACAATCAGTACCGGCTGTTTGACGAAAAATATATTCATACGGACTTTTCGGTTCCCTATCACTTCTTCAACCCCCGGATCGGGATCAACTACAATCTGACTGAAAACTTCAATTGTTACACGCAAATCTCGCGTACATCGCGTGAACCTCGCATGACCAACCTCTACAATGCAGCGGAAGCGAGCACGCCCGAATCCTGGGGATCTGTGACACCACAATTCAAGTCGCTGCCTGGCGGCGGGTATGACTACTCCAACCCGTTGGTGCGTCCTGAGGCTCTGGTCAATGTCGAACTCGGAAGCGGATACAAGGATGAAAGAGTGCACGCAACACTGAACCTCTTCTACATGAGTTTCAAGGATGAGATTATCAAGAACGGACAACTGGACCGCTTCGGCATTCCGGTAACTGGAAACGCGGAGAGGACTCTGCATCAAGGAATCGAAATCTCCGGGAGTATCCAGGTGCTTGATGGACTCGAGGTGAGCGCGAATGCAACACTCAGCAAGAACCGGCTGGTGAAGTACACTGCATTCGAGAACTCTGTTCCCGTCTCGCTCGACGGGAACACGATTGCGGGGTTTCCGGATTTCCTTGCGAACGTGCGAGCCACCTATCGAAGCGAGAGATTGACCATGTCGCTTTCCCTCCAGCACGTGGGGGAATCGTACTCGGATAATTTTCAAAGCGCTGGCAAAGCAGATCCGGGCAAGACCGTCGATCCGTACACCGTTGCAAACGGCTGGTTCTCCTACCGTTTCAGCATCGAGCCAATCGGTCGGGAAGTTGAAGCGCGGGTCCAGATAAACAATCTTTTCAATGCTTATTATGCGAGTCATGCGGAGGGAGATGGGTTCTTTCCTGCAGCGCTGCGCAACGTCTTTGCCTCTCTACGAATTGATTTGTAATTTGAATGAATGCCAAACGTCCTCATGAATCGCTGCAGAACTCATGCCTAAGCAAGCACTAATCATTGCAAACGGGGATCCCCCTCAAAAGAAACGGCTGGCATTACTCATAAAGCGGGCCGGTGCCGTGATTTGTGCCGATGGTGGGGCCAACACTGCGCTCAAGATGGGCATCACACCCGATGCGATCGTGGGTGATCTTGACTCGATCCGTGCAGAGGCGCTTGTGAAGTTCCGCCGGGTGGCGATCTACGAAGACGGGAACGATGAAACAACAGACCTTGAGAAGGCGATAACCTGGGCGATTCGATCAAAATTTGATCATATCACAGTGGTTGGAGCTTCCGGTAAGCGGCTCGATCACACGCTTGGAAATCTGGGAGTGTTGCCGAAGTTTTATCCGGATGCAATCGTCACGCTGGTTGATGATAGTGGTGAGATCTGCTATGTGGGGCGTGAGTACTCATTCGAGGCCAAGAAAGGGGATGTCGTCTCCCTTATTCCCTTGAATCGTTGCGAGGGTGTCTACACCACTGGACTCAAGTATGCCCTCGAAGGGGAGGCCCTTGAACTTGGAGTCCGAGAAGGAACGAGCAACGTCGTCGTGACTTCCCCCGTCAGCATCAAGGTCAAAAAAGGACATCTGCTGCTCTTCAAAATTTTCGCCCGCTCGTAACGTCCGCCCAATGGTCCACTTCAGCCTGATTGATTCCCTCCTTATTCTTCTCTATTTCTCCGCAGTCGTATACATTGGTTTCCGCGCGGTTCGACGGGGTCGCAAAGAATCCGAGGACTTTCTGCTGGCTGGTCGCACCCTTACACTTCCGATGTTCGTTGCGACGTTGGTCTCCACCTGGTACGGAGGCATTCTCGGCGTTGGGGAATTCTCCTATAGGTATGGGATCTCCAACTGGGTCGTCTTTGGCGTGCCGTACTATTTCTTTGCTCTCGTGTTTGCCGTGTTCCTCGCGAAACGCATCCGCGCGACCAACCACATCACGATCCCAGACCAACTCGAGGCGTTCTACGATCGCAGAACGGCTCTGCTCGGCGGTGTCCTCACCGTTTTTCTCATCACACCTGCAGCTTACGTTCTCATGGTAGGCATTCTCATCCAACTCATCTTCGGCATCGACCTGTTTACGAGCGTCACGTTGACAACGATTCTGACTGTGTGTTATCTCTACTGGGGTGGATTACGGTCGGATGTCTGGGCGAACGCTTTCGAATTTGTGATGATGTTCTTTGGGTTCGCGATGATCCTTCCGTTCGCATATCATCAACTGGGAGGATGGGACTACGTCGTTTCTCACGTGCCCCCGTTGCATGTCACATGGCATGGGGGGAATTCTTGGCAGTACATTACAGTCTGGTTTTTCATCGCACTGTGGACGCTTGTCGATCCCGCGTTCCACCAGCGATGCTATGCGGCGAAAGACGGAGCGACAGCGCAACGTGGGGTGTTCATTTCTATTGTCTTCTGGTTTGTGTTCGATTTCATGACGAGCATGGCGGGCCTCTATGCCCGTGCTGCTCTTCCGGATTTGCCCAATGCCGCCTTTTCCTATCCGATGCTCGCCGAGTTGACGCTGCCGCCGATCGCAAAAGGACTGTTCTACATCGGAATGCTGGCGACAATCATGTCGACACTCAGCAGTCTCATGTTCATTTCTGCGTCGACCATTGGCCGGGATATCGTCGGGCGGCTGTCGGCTTCTTCAACGCCGGCAGGGCAGGAGATTCTGGTCCAACGTTGGACAAAGATCGGACTTGTGTTGTCGGCCGTTTTCTCCATCATTCTCTCTCTCGTCGTTCCTTCGGTCGTGAAAATCTGGTATACGATCGGGACGGCCATCGTTCCCGGACTCCTTGTCCCTTTGATGGCAAGCTATTTTGAGCCCCTGAGAATTCCCTCGCGGCATGCCTTCTGGGCCATGGTGCTTGGGTGGAGTGGATCCTCGCTGAGCCTGATCATCGGACAATTGCATCTGATCGACGGCGAGCCATCGTACGCCTTCGGCATAGAGCCCATGTATCCGGGATTGGTGCTTTCGCTTGTCGTCTGGGGAGTCGGAAGGATTCGATACAAAAAGCAGAGCCCGGCTTGAACCGGGCTCCATGAAATCCGCAGCGACTTGTGGAGAAGTGAGAACAATAATCGCGGTTCAGACGTTCGTTTGCATACAAAAACGCCACACCCAGACAGTGGGTATGGCGTGGAATGGCGCAACCTGTGACAACAAGCTACTTGGTATCCAGAATGATCGGGAGCCCGTCTTTCCCGCTGCCGATGATAATAACTTTGGCGTTGGTCGACTCTGCGATTTTCAGCGTTGCTTCGATGCCTTTCCAGCGCAGCAGTTGTTCGCTGATGCCTGCGGCGACAATCGTCTGGAAGTCAGCGATACCCTTTGCTTCAATCCGCTTCCTGTCAGCCTCTTGTTTCTCTTTCGTGAGAATGAACTCCATGCGCTGGCTGTCCTGATCCGCGCGCTGTTTCTGCTCAATAGCTTCCGTCAACTGTGAAGGCAGAGCAACATTCCTCAATGGGGTTGCCTCCACGACGATACCGCGCACTCCAATAACTTTGGCAAGTTCATCATGAACGGTTTCGCTAAGACGCTCGCGCTCTGTTGAGTAGAGCGCGCTTGCCTGAAAGCTTGCCGTAACTGCGCGGCTGATGGAGCGGAACTGAGGAATCAAGATGACTTCCTCATAATCTCCGCCGAAGATTTTTTTGTAGATGCTGGCCGCTGAGTCCGGATTGAGCCGATAGAGGACGCTGAGCTCAAGGCCGATCGTCAATCCCTCGCGTGAGAGCACTTGCATGTTTTCCTTGTGCTCTTTTGTTTGTGCGGAGTATTTGACGACCTTTGCCATCGGATTGACAAAGTTGATGCCAGGCGAAAGAGTCTTCTCCGACACCGTTCCAAAGAAATCCACGATGCCGACGTGGCCGGCGGGAATAACTGTGAACGCTTGTACGAATGCGACCATGGCGAAAAGCAAAGCGACAGCTCCGAAGATCGCAGACGATCCGCGGGCGAGCGTGTTTGTGCCTGCACTCTTGCGTGCGGATTGCCACGCTATGAATGCACCAATCGAGACAAGAACGCTGAGTACGAATATCATGGCGAGCTCCTCTGTGTGAAATGGTGTACGTGAGTAGTTGTTTGATTCCCCCATCTCCCCAGCGTATCAGATCACGTCATAAAAGGACGAGGGGCGCTAGGGTTGGGGCTTTCTTACGAATTCAACAAGCAGAAAGAAAAGCATTCCTGAGACGTGTGCCGGGAAACATGTTTGGCACCGGTGAGTGTGCTTGCAACTTACACCTTTTTGAACTGGGGAGCAATAAAAAGTATAATGTGGGCAAACGGGGTGGAGACAGACCCGATTCTTCTGTATCTTAGTCTCACGAAAGGAGAATCCAATGATTCAGTTGGCGATAGAAGCCGCCCTCGAGGCTGGCAAGTTCCTGAAAGAAAGCATAGGGAACATTAAGAATGTGGAAACGAAATTCGGTCAAGAAACGAATCTGGTGACCGAAATCGACAAGAAATCGGAAGAACTCATCATCGGAATGATCAGGAAGAAGTATCCTGATCACGATTTCCTCGCAGAGGAATCCGGAAGTCACGATCAGAAATCCGAGTACCGGTGGATCATTGACCCACTTGACGGGACGCTGAATTATACTCACGGTGTTCCCCTCTATTCTGTTTCCATCGGCGTTGAGCGGCGTGGTGAGATCATTGCAGGGGTGGTCTACGAACCGAATCTGGGCGAGTTGTTCACAGCCGAAAAAGGGAAGGGGGCATTTCTCAATCAGAAGCCGATCCGCGTTTCGAAAGTCGACCGGCTCATCGAGAGCATGCTCGTGACAGGATTCCCATACACCATTCGTGACAATCCGGACAATGCAGTACAGCATTTTGTCAACATGTTGATGAAGGCGCAGGGGATTCGCAGGCTAGGGTCGGCTGCAGTCGATCTTGCCTACGTCGCATGCGGTCGCTTTGAAGGATTCTGGGAAGTTTCCTTGAGCCCATGGGACATGGCTGCCGGTGTGCTTCTCGTTCAGGAAGCGGGGGGTCGGTTTACTAATTTCCAGGGGAGTGCATCAAGCGTTTACAGCAAGCAGGTACTCGCGACAAACGGACTTGTGCACGATATGCTTGTCGAGATTCTTGAGCTGGGGCTCTCGGAGGGAATTCCTACATCCAGGTCTTGACGCTCCCTTTTTCTACATAGCTGAGGATCAGGGGCTTTTGTTTGGGGGGTGTAGACTGAACTTGAAATGCTCTGCGGACGCGTTCGCGGGCGGGCTCGATCGCCGCGTCCTTGTCTGTGTAGAATGTCGCTAACACGTCGCCACCTTCCACTGCAGCACCAACCTTTTTCGCCAGAACAATTCCCGCCTTTGGATCTATCGTGTCCTCTATTTTGGCCCTCCCGGCTCCCAGTGTAATGCTGCTGATGCCGAGCTCAAGAGAATCGATCCCTCCAACGTAACCACGTTCCATTGTTTTCACTTCGATGGCGTGTTTGGGGAGCGGATATCGCTCAAGGTTTTCCAACGCGGAAGCGTCACCCCCCTGCGCTGTGACAATTTCAAGCAGTTTGTTGAAGGCTGTGCCGTTGTCAATGCTCGCTCGCGATAAAGCGACTCCTTCGGCGATCGTGCCTGCCTTCTTTCCGAGCATGAGCATGGCGCCCGAGAGCACATGTGTCACTTCCATCAGATCGCTCGACGCATCCGCTTTTCCCCTTGATCCCTTCAGACACTCAACGGACTCCACCACCTCCAGCCAGTTACCGATTGTTGAGCCAAGCGGTTGGTCCATGCTTGTGATGAAAGCGACAGTCTCCTTGCCGAACCCCGATCCGATACGCACGAGCGTTTGAGCGAGCTCCAGCGAGCGATCATACGATTGCATGAACGCTCCCCGCCCCGTCTTCACATCGAGGACCAGTGCGTCGATTCCTTCGGCGAGCTTTTTGCTCATGATGCTGCTGGCAATGAGCGGGATACATTCAACGGTGGCGGTGACATCGCGGAGGGCGTACATTTTCTTGTCGGCGGGGACGATCTCATTGGTTTGCCCGATCAAGACAGCCCCCACCGTGCGGATGACGGATTTGTATTCCGCGATAGAAAGGGCCGTGCGGAAGCCTGGAATGGATTCAAGCTTGTCGAGTGTACCGCCAGTATGTCCAAGGCCCCGGCCGGAAATCATTGGAACCGGCACACCGCAGGCGGCCACGACGGGAGCGAGAATGAGGGAGACTTTATCGCCGACGCCCCCCGTCGAATGTTTGTCAACCTTGATGCCGGGAATATCCGTGAGGTCGATAATATCGCCCGAATGGAGCATCATTTTTGTGAAGGTGAGGGTCTCTTCCTCGCTCATTCCGCGAAAGAAGCAAGCCATCAAAAATGCAGACATCTGGTAATCTGGTATATCCCCCGAAACATACTCCTGGATGAGCCAGCGAAGCTCTTCTTCTGTGAGCGTGCCGCCTTCCCGCTTTTTCTTTATGAGCTCAACGGGAATCATCGGCCCCTCCGCCGAATATGTAACGTTCCAGAGCGGATCTGGCGCTCAACCAGAAATATACCGCAAATCGTTTTTCCATCAACAATGTCCTGGTTCTCAATCATCTGGAGGACCTCATCGATGGGAATGGCCTTCACGATCAGATCCAGCTCTCCTTCCTCGAGCCGCTGGCCGGTCGGCAACTTCTTCAAGTCGGTTGCTACATAGAGGTGCAATTGTTCGTTGCAGAATCCCGGAGTTGTGTAGATTGCCGTAAGTTCAGTCAGCCTCCCTGCGGTGTATCCCGTTTCTTCCTCGAGTTCCCGGGCAGCGCAGACCTTCGGATCTTCGCCGGCGTCGAGTTTTCCTGCGGGAAGTTCAAACAAATTCTTCTTCACGGAATAGCGGAACTGGTAGACAAGGAGCACTGAGCCGTCATCGAGGAGTGGGACCACCACGGAACCTCCGGGATGTTCTACGACTTCACGCACACCGCGGTTGCCTGACGGGTATTCAACCTCGTCGACGACAAGATTGAACATGATGCCGCTGAATCGCCTTTCGCTTCGAAGTGTCTCAACGTGTGACATTCAAGGGGCTTGAGAGATGAACAACGCGCTGCGGCATCGCAATCTGGATTTTCTCATCCAGAAAGGCCTTGTAGATTTGTTCGCGGAGAGTGGTTTCGATTGGAAACTTCTGACGATAATCGTCGGTGCGGCCATTTAACACAAGATTCACTGATGATTCACCGAAACCGACGAGGGCAACAGATGGTGGAGGAGACTTGAGCACACCTTGATGCTCTTGTGCAAACCTCAGTATGATTGTTCGCACCCGATCAATGTCAGTCCCATATGCCACAGACATCTCAACGAAAATGCGGATATGCTCGGACGGATACGAATAGTTGACGATCCTCCCCTTAATCAACTCAGCGTTGGGGCTGACGATGAGATTGTTGTCGAAGTCGAGAATCCGAGTGCTGCGGATCCCGATTTCCTGCACGTCGCCGATTTCTCCTGACGGAAGTTTGATACGATCGCCAACCCGAAAGGGGCGATCCGTCATGATGACGAATCCGCCGATCATGTTGGCAATCGTCTCCTGGGCTGCGAGGGCGATGGCAAGTGACCCAACTCCCAGGGAAACGACAAGACTGCTGACATCCTGTCCGAAATGATGCAGGATCGTGATGACGGCAATGAGGACGATCAGGATGGTGACGAGGCGGTTGAGCAGAGGGAGGAGCGCCTCATTGATTTTCGACGACGTCTGTCGTGCGTGCCGTTCAATGAAATGCTTCACTGACGTGTCGGCAATGCGGATGACCAAAACCGTCACCACTGCAACAAAGCAGACGAAAATGACCCCTTGCGCATATCCGAGCCATTGGTGGGCGGTAATGTCGGTGGCATCTGCCGCGTGGGACAACTGCTCCGTCGCCAGGTACACACCGGCGACGACAGCGATCCACTTGATTCGATCGAGAACGATTTCAAGGATGATGCTACCGAGATCACTTGCGGTATTTGCAGCGAGGCGGCGACCGAGCGTGCTCAGGATCCGTTTTGTAATCCACCCAAGCGCCATAGCAGCAACAAACATCAAGAGCGCGTTGACGACGTGGGACAAAATGCCATTGCCAAGATATGTTCGAAGTGCTTCCATGATGCCTAGAAATTAACCCGACTTCCGGGTTTCACAACAGGGAGACCGTCCTTGCACAAAGGGCATTCCTCTGGTTTGTAGGTAACAACGTCCAATTGCAGCACAGAAAAGTGCTTTGCGTCAAAGCTGATTTTGCCATTACTCCGGTCAACGATGTAGCCCACACCGGCCAACCGTGCATCAGCCTTCTTCACCAGGTCAACAATCTCGAAAACGGATCCTCCGGTTGTCACGACATCTTCTACGACAAGGACGCGTTCCCCCGGATGGATCTCAAAGCCGCGACGCAATTCCATCGCGCCATCCTGCCGTTCGGCGAAAATCGTACGAACCTGGAGCATTCTGCCCACCTCCGTGCCAACGACAACTCCTCCTATGGCAGGAGATATCACCAGCTCCACGTCTGCGTATTCAAAGTGCCTCGCGATCTCACCGCAGAACAAATGCAGGTACTTGGGATACTGAAGCACTCGTGCGCACTGGAAATACTGTGGGCTGTGAAGACCGGATGTGAGTCGGAAATGCCCCTCGAGAAGGGCTTTTGTCTCGCGGAAAATTTCGAGAACCTGTTCTTTCGGGAGTTTCACGGTGATGGAAGGTTGAGAGTGGGAGAATAGTTGTTCAACAATGCGTTGAAGATAGCAAGAAGTCGTCTGATGTGCAACGAGGAGAATCGCGTTTTGTTGAACGCGAGCGTGGGGTGTGACAGCAAAGAATATGATGCGTTGCGGAGTTTGGTCGTCACCCGGTCGATGCCCAAAGCGTGGCGACCTCCGTCCCTTCAGATTTCTTCGATCGCTTTTGCCAGCGTGAAGTCAAGAGGAGTGAGGCCGCCTGCACTATGTGTCGACAACGTCAGATCGACTCTGTTCCAGCGAATGTCGATATCGGGGTGGTGGTTGAATTTCTCGGCGACCACTGCAACAGAGTTTACGAATTCGATCGCCCGGACGAAATCCTTGAACTCCTGGGTCTTCTGTATTTCATTTCCCGCATGGGACCAACCATCGAGCTTCTTAAGCTCGATGGTAATCTGGTCCTCATGCAAAAGAGTTTGGCTCACATTGAGTTCCATTGCTTTCCGGGCCGCATCACAACATCGAAGTAATCGTCGTGCTCTCCGTTGGCATAGGGATCATGCCCGAGCTGATGAGAACAATTGCTGCTACGATAGCAAGCAGCATAAAGACAAGACCGATAATGAGAATCCAGAACATCATCGTGTACAGTTTTCGCAGAGCATTGATCGCATTCATGAGATGCGGAATATCCTGCCCTTTGGTGTCGACGACGAGCCGGAATGACTTGCCGGCATTCAAGGTCCAGATTCCGATCAGAAGCTCGGGTGTGAGCAAAATCATGTAGAACAATCCGATCCAGGCATTGACAAACATGAAACCCACACCAGCGAGTCCAACCAGCGCACTCGCGACAATATAGAAGAAGCCGACAAAATTCATTTTCTTCGATAGCGAACGAATGACCTCATCCTGCATTAGGGTGAATTCAAAGCCAGGGCCCTGAGGTTTTGCACCCAAGGGTTGTGTGCTCTGGTGTTGATCCGGCTGTGGAGGTGTCTTCGGTTCAAGATTGGGGGGCTGAGTCATTGTGGAACCTCCTTGTTGTTGGACAATCGGTGCTTGTGGTTTTGATTGGAACGAGAAT
>Ga0315287_10008811_pt1 | contig 10199 bp, 5 predicted proteins | sample YL17G11_0_MG_FD_205037 | JGI IMG/M metagenome (GOLD analysis project Ga0315287, IMG submission 205037) | Sediment microbial communities from Yellowstone Lake, YNP, Wyoming, USA - YL17G11_0 | ecosystem: Environmental > Aquatic > Freshwater > Lake > Sediment | place: USA: Wyoming | collected... | reverse complement strand
AAGCTGACGCTGGAGGCGGTCAATCAGCCGAGCGAATTGGTCACCACGAACAATCAGCTCAGCACGTTCGTCAACGTGCTCAAGGGCGGGCTGAACGTGCTGTACCTCGAAGGATCGCTGCGCGTGGAGCAGAAGTTCCTGCGCCGCGCGCTCGACGCCTCGGCCGACATCAAGGTGGACTACGTGCGGATCGACCCCCGCGACCCGAAGAGCCGCCCGGCCGACCTGGCCGAGCGATTCAAGCCGGGCAAGTACGAGGCGTACATCCTCGGCGACATCGACTCGACGGCCTTCCGGGGCGACGAGTTGAGCAACCTGGCGCAGTGCGTCAGCCGCGGGGCGGGGCTGATGATGCTCGGCGGGTTCCAGAGCTTTGGGCCCGGCGGCTACGACAACACGCCGCTGGCCAACGTGCTTCCGATGGGCATGGACCGGCTGGAGCGGCAGAACCTCGACGAGCCGATCCGCGGCGACCTGCACGTGCCCGGCCCGCTGAAAATGCGGCCCACGCCGTTGGGGCTGATGCACTTCGCCTTGATGCTGGCCGGCAGCCGGCAAGAGAACGCGGCTTTGTGGTCGAAGTTGCCGGCGCTGGAAGGGGCCAACAAGTTCCACGACCTCGCGGCGGGAGCGGTCGTGCTGGCCGACGCCGGCGCGAACGTGCCGCTGCTGGTGGCGCACAACTTCGGCGACGGCCGGGTGATGGCCTTCGCCGGCGATTCCACATGGCACTGGTGGATGCACGGCTTCGAGCCGGCCCACAAGCGCTTCTGGCGGCAGGTGGTGCTCTGGTTGGCGCGCAAGGACCAGGCGCAGGAGGGCAACGTGTGGGTGCGGTTGCAACAGCGCCGCTTCGCGCCGTCGCAGCGGGTGGAGTTCATGGCGGGCGCCAATTCGCCCGCGGGCGAGCCGATTGCCGACGCGACCTACAAGGCCGAGATCGTGTTGCCCGACGGCACGCGCCGCCCGCTGCCGCTGGTGCGCCAGGACGAGCAGATGGCCGGCTCGCTGCGCGACACGCAGATCCCCGGCGATTACGCCATCGAAGTCACGGCGACGCAGAAAGACCAACCGCTGGGTTCCACCCGGGCGCGGTTCCTGGTCTTTCAGCAGGACCTCGAACTGGACAACGCCGCCGCCGACGCCGCCACGCTGGAAAGCCTCGCCGCCATGACCGGCGGGCAATCGCTGGCGCCCGAACGATTGCCGGAGTTGGTCCAGCGTCTGGCCGACGAAACCCAGCACCTGGAGGTGCAGCAAGAGACGAAGAAAACCTTTTGGGACACTTGGTCGTTTTTCTTGACGCTGGTGGGCTTACTGGGATTGGAGTGGTATTTGAGGAAGCGGTGGGGGTTGGTGTAGTGTCGTTTGCGCGGGTTACGCAAGCTGCGCAGCCACCCCCCGCCCATCCGGGAACCGCTACTCCAACCTAACCTTGAGAAGGGGAGCGAAACCGGGTACAAGGCAGATATATGAGCACTGATCAACCGCTCGATCCCCAGTTGATTGAACAGACGAAGCAGCACATTCGCTCGCTGGTCGGCGAGATTGCCCAACTGTCGAAGGCCGAGATTGCCCCGGAGGAGTTTTACGGGCAGTTTCTGCCGCGGGTCGTTTCGGCGTTGGCGGCGGAGGGCGGCGCCGTCTGGACGCTCAACCCCGAAGGCCGTCTCGCCCTGCAATACCAGATCGATCTTCAGAAGACGGGGCTTCGCGAACGCGAAGAGGCGCAGGCCCAACACGGCCGGCTGCTGTACCAAGCCCTCTCCAGCAGCGAGGGGCTGCTGGTGCCGCCGCACTCCGGACCCGGCGACGAACAGGACGATCAGGCCGCCAATGCCACCGACTTCCTGTTGCTCCTCGGCCTGTTGAAGACCGACCTGGAAACCGTGGGCGTGGTCGAGGTCTTTCAACGGGCCGACTCCGGACCCAGCACGCAAAAGGGCTATCTGCGGTTCCTCATGCAGATGTGCGAGTTGGCCGGCGATTACCTGAAGAGTCATCAACTTCGCCATTTCACCGATCGGCAGGTGTTGTGGACGCAATTGGAGGATTTTTCGCGGGTAGTGCATGCGTCGCTCGATCCGCGCGAAACGGCCTACACCATCGCCAACGAGGGGCGGCGGCTGATCGAATGCGACCGCCTCAGCGTGGCCATCCGCAAGGGCAAACACTGCACGATCGAGGCCGTCAGCGGCCAGGACTTGTTCGACAAACGGTCGAACACGGTCCGCCTGCTGGGCAAGCTGGCCACGGCGGTGGTGGCCAGCGGCGACGACGTTTGGTACACGGGCGACACCCGCGACATGCCGCCGCAGGTGGAAGACGCCGTGCAAGAGTACGTCGACGAGGCGCACTCGAAGACCGTGGCCGTGCTGCCGCTGCGGCGTCCGGCGGCCGAAGAGCAGGACGATCCGAACAAGCGCACCGAGCCCGAGCCGCCCATCGGGGCGTTGATCGTCGAGCAGATCGAGGACAGCCGCGTGCCGCCGAGTTTGAGGCAGCGGTCGGACGTGGTTTGCCGCCACAGTTCCACGGCCCTGGCCAACGCACTGGAGCATCAGAACCTGTTCCTCATGCCGGTGTGGCGTGCGTTGGGCAAGACCCGCTGGGTGCTGCAATCCCGCACGCTGCCCAAGACGCTCAGCATCGCCGGCGCCGTGTTGCTGGTGCTGCTGGCGCTGGGACTGTGGCCCGCGCAGTTCCGCCTTGAAGCCAAAGGCACGCTCGAACCGGCGGTGCGGCAAGACGTGTTCGCCGGCATCGACGGCGTGGTGCAGGAGCTGAAATGCGCCCACGGCGAGGAAGTTGCCAAGGACCAGTTGTTGGTCCGGCTCCGCAATACCGACTTGGAGGTGGCGATCACCGACGTCGAGGGACAGCGGATCACCACCCGCGAACGGCTGCTGGCCGTGCAACGGTCGCTGGTCGAGGAGAAATCGTTGAAGATCGAGGAACGGAACCGGCTGGCGGGCGAACAGGCCGAGTTGAAGCAGAAGGCGCAGACCCTCGACGCCCAATTGGCCCTCTACAAAGCCAAGGAACTGGAACTGCAAGTAAAGAGCCCGATCCAAGGACAGATCGTCACCTGGGACTTGCGGAACCGCTTGATTCAGCGGCCGGTGCAGCGCGGGCAGGTGTTGCTGCGCGTGGCCGATCCCGATGGGCCCTGGCAACTGGAACTGCACATGCCCGAAAGCCGCATGGGCCACATCGTCAAACAGCAGCAGGCGCTCTACGACAAGTCGCGGGCGAAATTGCGGGAGTTGCTTCTGGAGCAGAGGCACAGCCGAGTCGGCGACGCGCCCGACGAGAATCCCCAACAGGCCGTGGATGCGGAACTGGCGGCAGTGCCCGATGCACAACTGCGGGACAAAATCCTGGCAATCATCGAGCGCTGGGACGATCGGCTGGAGGTTTCGTACATTTTGGCTACCGAACCCGGGACAACCCGTTACGGCCGGGTCAAAGAGATCCACCGCAGCGCCGAAGTCCGGGGCGAGGAGGGCAACACGGTGCTGATCAAGGTGGCCATCGACAAGAGCGAGTTGCCCCAGCTTCGGCCGGGGTCCACGGTGACGGCGAAGGTGTCGTGCGGCCGCCAGCCGCTAGGCTACGTGCTGTTGCACGACGTGATCGCGTTCATCCAATCGCGCATCCTTTTCAGGTACTTCTGAAGAAGTAGAAGGGCAATGTTATGCGGTTCTCGGTATTGGGTTCTGGTTCCCACGCTCTGCGTGGGAACCCGCTTCTTCCGACGCTCCGCGTCGGACGGGGCGACGCAGAGCGTCGCGGACAGGGCGTTCCCACGCGGAGCGTGGGAACGAGAGGTAGAATACCGAGGGTCAATGCCATGCGGATTTACGATTTGTTGCTGAGCGGCTTGTTGTTGGTCTCCACGGGCGCCGCGTTGAGGGCGGCAGATTCGGTCACGCTGCCGAACTGCTTGATCTCGCTGGACGAGGAGGTCCAGGTGCCCGCCCAGGAAGCCGGCATGTTGACGGAGATTCCCGTGCGCGAGGGGCAGCAGGTGGCCGTGGGCGATCTGCTGGCGCAGGTCGACGACACCATCCCGCGGATGCAGTACAACGTGGTCGGGTACAAGCTGGAAAAGGCCAAGCGGGAGGCCGCCGACGACATCAGCGTCCGCTACTCGACCGCCGCCGCCGCCGTGGCCGAGGCCGAGTATCTCCAGGCCATCGAGGCCAACGAGAAGGTCCGGGGCACCTTCCCCCAGGCCGAGGTCCGCCGCCTGCTCTTGAAACATCGCGAAACGGTTCTCTCGATCGAAAAGGCGAAGAAGGAGTTCGCCATCGCCGGCCTGGAGAGACAAGTCAGCGAGGCCGAACTCAAGGCGGCTGCCGCGAACCTCGAGCGCCGCCGCGTCACCGCCGCGCTCGACGCCGTGGTGGTCGAATTCACGCGCCACGCCGGCGAATGGGTCCAGCCGGGCGACCCCGTGATGCGGCTGGTGCGGGTCGACCGGCTGCGCATCGAGGGCTTCCTCAACGCCAAGAACTACCGCCTCTCCGAAGTCCACGGCCGGCCGGTGAGCGTCACGGTGGAACTGGCCCGCGGGCAGCGCGAAACCTTCCCCGGCAAGATCGTGTTCGTCAAGCCGCTGGTGCAGGCGGGCGGCGAATTCCTCGTCCGGGCGGAAGTGCAGAACCGCAAGGAAAACGGCTTCTGGGTTCTCAGCCCAGGGCTAAACGCGCAAATGACCATACAACTTAAATGACGAAGCACGAATGACGAATGACGAAAGAAGGACAAACCGGCGTCATTCGTCATTCGAGTTTCGTCATTCGTCATTCGGGCTTCGTCATTCTAACTCCGATAGGCGTTTTCCCCGATGGTGACTTTGCGCGACAGTCTGGTCTCCAGTTCCGCCCGGAAGATGCCCATCCGGAAGCGGCCCGACCTGGTCGCGCGCCGGCAGCACTACCTGGGGCGCAGCTATTGGGTGGTGAAGGACCCGGTGGGCCTGCAATACTTCCGCTTCCAGGAGGAAGAGTTCGCCATCCTCAACATGCTCGACGGCCAGATCAGCCTGGACGAAATCAAGGAACGATTCGAGGAAGAGTACCCGCCGCAGAAGATTACGCTGGAAGAGTTGCAGCAGTTTTTGGGCATGTTGCACCGCAGCGGGCTGGTGGTGGCCGACGTGCCCGGCCAGGGCCGCCAACTCCACAAGCGCCGCGGCGAAAAGAAGAACAAACAGTTGCTCAACGCCGTGTCCAACGTGCTCTGCATCCGCTTCAAGGGGTTCGATCCCGAGCGGCTGCTGAATTGGCTCTATCCCCGCGTCCGCTGGTTCTTCTCGCCGGTCGCCGCAGCATTGTGCCTGCTGCTGGCGCTCTCGGCGCTGTTGCTGGTGACCGTCGAGTTCGACGTGTTCCGCTCGAAGCTGCCGGAGTTCTACCAGTTTTTCAACATGCGAAACGCCTTCTGGCTGGCGGTGGTGCTGGCGGTGACGAAGGTCTTTCACGAGTTCGGCCACGGGCTGGCGTGCAAACACTTCGGCGGCGAGTGTCACGAGATGGGCGTCATGATCCTCGTGCTCACTCCCTGCCTGTACTGCAACGTGTCCGACTCCTGGATGCTGCCCAGCAAGTGGCGCCGGGCGATGATCGGCGCGGCGGGCATGTACGTGGAGCTGCTGCTGGCCTCGATCTGCACCTTCCTCTGGTGGTTCTCCGAGCCGGGCCTGGTCAACCGCCTCTGCCTCGACGTGATCTTCGTCTCCTCGGTGAGCACGGTGGTCTTCAACGCCAACCCGCTGCTGCGTTACGACGGCTACTACATCCTCGCCGACCTGATGGAGATTCCGAACCTGCGGCAGAAGGCCACGACGATCCTCGGCCGCAAGCTGAGCGAGTGGTGTCTGGGCTTGGAGTCGCCCGAAGACCCCTTCTTGCCGCAACGGCATCAGGTGTTCTTCGCCCTGTATTCGGTGGCCGCCGCGGCGTATCGTTGGGTGGTGGCGTTCTCGATCTGCTGGTTTTTGTATAAACTGTTCCAGTCGTACAACCTGGAAGTCGTTGGCAACGTAGTCGTGGCGGCGTCGCTATGGGGATTGTTGGTGATGCCGTTGTACCAGGTGGCCAAGTTTTTCTACGTGCCCGGGAGGCTCGATCAAGTGAAAAAGCCGCGATTCTACACCAGCCTGGGGATTCTGACGGCCGTGCTGCTGGCGGTGTTGTTCGTGCCGTTGCCGCACCGCGTGATCTGCCCGCTGGAGATCCAGGCCCGCGACGCCCATCCCGTCTACGTCAACGTGCCCGGCAGGCTGATTTCGCTCGACGTGACGCCCGGCCAACAAGTGACCGAGGGGCAACAGCTAGCCCAGCTCCGCAGCATCGACATCGATCTGGAAGTCGCCAAGCTCAAAGGTCAGGCCGACGAATATCGCATGAAGCTGGAGGGCCTGCGGCAGCAGAGTTTCCGCGACCGTCGCGCCGCGGCGGAGATTCCGACCGTCCTGGAAGCGATCAAGACCGTGGAAGATCAGTTGCAGGAGAAGTCGAGAGACCAGCAGCGGCTGCGGCTCGTGGCGCCGGCGGCGGGCATGGTCCTGCCCCCGCCCTTCACCCCGCGCCGCGATGATCCCGACGAGAAACTGCCCGCCTGGTCGGGCACGCCGCTCGAACCGGAAAACATCGGCGCGCACCTCGAAGCGGGCGCGCTGTTCTGCCAGGTGGGCGATCCCAAACGGCTGGAAGCCGTGCTGATCGTCGATCAGGCCGACCGGAACCTCGTCTACGAGGGGCTGCCGGTCGATATCAAGCTCGAAGGCTTTCCGCACCGCACGCTGCACACCAAGATCGAGGAGATCGCCGAGTCGGAACTGAAGGTCAGCCCGCAAAGGCTCTCGACCAAGTCGGGCGGCGAGCTGGCCACCAAGACCGATCCGCGCACCGGCGCGGAGAGGCCGATGAGCACGTCGTACCAGGCCCGCTCTCCGATCGACGACGCCGACGGCCTCTATCAACTTGGCCTGCGCGGTCAGGCCCGCGTCCACACCCGCTGGCTCTCGCTGGGCGCGCGGCTCTGGCGGCTGCTGAGCCACACGTTCAACTTCAAGCTGTGAGCGGTTAGCCCGCCTTGCGGCAGAACGCCCGCTCTTCGGCCGGATTGGCGGATTGCCGCCCGTCGCGGAAAATCTTCTGCACTTGTCCGCCGGGCAGCACGTGGTAGCGGATGCCCCGCCAGACGATGTGCCGGCCGACCGCAGAAATGACCACGCCGATCCAGTGGGCGAACTCGACCGCCGGGTTCGCCCAAACGTCGAACCGCCGGATGGGCCGCGACGCCTTCTCCCAGTGCGGGAAGTAAGTCTTCACCAAGTTCTGACGCAACGAGCCGCGGTAGACCGTCACCAGGTACAGCGTCGCGCTGACGGCCAGGGGAATCCACGGCGAGGGCGAGCCGCTCAACAGGCTCCATGCGAGCATGCCCAAGTTGCCCAGCCAGACAACATTCGAGCACGTGGCCGCCAGCAGGCTCAGCGCCCACCAGTCGAAGGTGTAGAGCCGCGCGATCAAGTATTGCCGGCGGATGAACGACATGGCCTGGCCGAAAGGCTGATCCAACGGCGATTCCACCACGCACGCCGGCTCGAAGCGGACCTCCAACCCCATCCGCCGCATCAGCCGGCTGGCCACCAGGTCGTCGCTGAGCGTTCCCTTCCAGGCGCGGTGCAGGTCGATGGCTTCGAACGTGTCGCGGCGGATGGCCCAAGAGCCGCCCCAAATCAAGCAATGGCTGCTGCGCGTCAGCAGCGAGATCACGTCGCAGTTCATGCTGTAGATCAGCGCGTTGGCCAGCGTGGGACGCTCCGGCGTGAACCAGCGGTAGCCCGTCACCGCTCCCAGACCCGGCTGATCCAGTCGGGCCACGAGCATCCGCAGCCACTCGGGCCTGGGCCGGGCGTCCGAATCGACAAACGCCAGATACTTGATCCGCCGCGACAGATGTTGCGTGGCCACGCGGAGGTTGTGGACCTTCTGGCCGCTCTCGGTGGCCCGACCGGCGACCACTACCCGCGACGGCACCCAAGCATGCTCCCTGATCGCCCGGCGAATCTCGGGATACGCGGGATCGTCGGTGCTTTCGACGATGAACGTCACCTCATAATTGTCGTAGTCTTGCTCCATCAGGGCGCGGAGATTCGCCGCCAGATCGATGTCGAACCCTTTGCAGGGCGCAAACAGTGCGATGCGGCCGGTCGGCTGGTATCGTTGCAGCCCGCGCATGCAACTGCGCACATAGCGGCAATGCTCCCAAGTCTGTAGCGACAGCAGCAGCGAACAAACGATCACCGTTGCCGCCAGAATCAGATAGGTCGTGTACCAGAACGCATCCATGCGTCGACCGATTCGCTGCGTAGTATGGCCTCGTCAATCGTGGCCGGTGTATGTCGTGGTTGCAACGATAACTCATGGGCCGAAATGGGTCAAGGTCAGTGGCTGCGGAAAGCTGGGTAGAATGCGAAGGCTTGCCCCTTCCCACTATTGGCATAGCATCGTTTCCCGGTTTCGCGTATGATCGGCCCGCTTGGGTCGGGGTATTCGTCAAGGAGGACGAACATGAGTTCCCTGAAGAACCTGATGATTGTCGCCATTTTGGCGGCAGTCGGCTATGGGGTCTATACGTCCCTGTCGCGCAATACCGATACGAACCAATCGGCCGACTCATCGCAAGTGCCGAAGGTGGAACTGCCGGGGGCGAAGTCCTTGGGCACGCCGCTGACGGGCACGATTCCGCTGGGCAAGCCGTCTTCCTATCCACCGTTGACGCCGCCGGGCGGCGCCGCCGCGCCACCGTTTACGCCGGGCCCCGCGGCCGTCGCGCCGGGCAGCACCCCGGGCGTCTCGCCGGGCGTGGTGCCCGTAGTGCCTTATCCTTCTTCGTCGCCACCCTCGGCCGCCATCGGCGCGCCGGCAGCGCCCGACGCCGCAACGGCGGCGACGGCGCCGCCCGCTGCGCCTCCGCCAACCGCCGCGCAAACCACGCCAAGCGACGCGGTGCGCAATCTCGGTCCGCCGCCCGATATGCTGGCGGGCGGCGCCGCTGCCCCTTCGGCCGCGCCCCCCGCCGATAGCCTCTTCCAGGCCAAGTTCAGCGCCTTCATGCAGGCCGTACAGAAGAAACTCGACGAGGGCAAGCTGGTCGAGGCCCATCTGGCGCTGAGCACTCTCTACGGCAATCCCGATCTGCCCGCCGAACAAGCCAAACAAATCACCGACTTGCTCGATCAGCTTGCCGGCACGGTGATCTACTCGCGGCAGAGCCTGTTGGAAAAGCCCTACGCCGTTCAGCCGGGCGACACAATCGAGAAGGTCGCGCAGCAGTGCAACGTCCCCTGGGAATTGCTGGCTCGGATCAACGGCCTGTTGCCGCCCGGCCCCGTCAAGGCCGACGACCCGTTGAAGAATGTGCCGCTTCCGGCGGGCAACCAATTGAAGGTCGTCCGCGGCCCGTTCGATGCCGTGGTCAGCTTGAGCAAGCACGAACTGGCGTTGATGCTCCAAGGCCGTTACGCCGGGCGGTTCTCCATTGGCGTCGGCCGCGACCAGCCGAGCCTGGAAGGAACGTACGCGGTCCGCGACAAATCGCTCAATCCGCCCTACTACGGCTCCGACGGCGTGAACATCAACCCCGGCGATCCGAAGAATCCGCTGGGCGGCGCCTGGATCGGCCTGACCGACCGCATCGGCATCCACGGCACGAACAGCCCGCAGGGCATCGGCCGCGACGACAATCGCGGCAGCATCTGCGTCGGCGACCGCGACCTGCACGACCTGTATGGGATTCTTACCGTCGGCTCGCGGGTGACCGTGCAAAAATGACAGGGGAAACCCTCGTTCCCGCGCTCTGCGTGGGAACGCGCCGTCTGCGACGCTCTGCGTCGCCCGGCCCAACGCGGAGCGTCCGGAACAAGCGGGTTCCCACGCAGAGCGTAGGAACCAGAACATTTCGTCATTCGTCATTCGTCATTCGTGCTTCGTCATTCTCCCCCTCCCCCTTCCGCAAATCCCCCGCTTCTGCTATAGGGTGGATACTCCTTCTCCACATTCCCGGAGGTCCCCCATGTACGACAAACAGGCGCTGATTGATCTGGTGCGGCAAAAGGCCCTGAAATTCGGGCAATTTACCTTGGCCTCGGGCAAGAAGGCCACGTATTATCTCGACGGCAA
>Ga0315287_10008810_pt1 | contig 10200 bp, 10 predicted proteins | sample YL17G11_0_MG_FD_205037 | JGI IMG/M metagenome (GOLD analysis project Ga0315287, IMG submission 205037) | Sediment microbial communities from Yellowstone Lake, YNP, Wyoming, USA - YL17G11_0 | ecosystem: Environmental > Aquatic > Freshwater > Lake > Sediment | place: USA: Wyoming | collected... | reverse complement strand
CCCGCCATGCGCAGGTGCAACTCGTCGCGATGCAGCCGCAACTCCGGATCCTGGCCGATGCACACGTAGGTGGCATTGGTGGACCGATCGGAAATCATGAAATGCCCGCGCTTGTATTCGATCTGGGCATGGGTCCGGCTGACCCAGTCAGCTTCGACCACCAGGTGGTTGCTCGCCTCGCGCCCCATCATGAAGGGTTCGGAATTCTCGGTCAGTTCGATGACGTTGCCGCGGTGACGCAGGATCAACTTGGCGCCAGCCGCCGCCCCGGGGCCGTCGCCGATCCGGATCGCGCTTTGCACCATGGTCATGCCCGAGGTGTCCTCCTGCCAGACCACGTCGACGATTTCGATCGGAAGCAGTTTTCCGCTGACCCGGGCACGGCCGAGGCTGCGGGTTTCAGGTCCCTTCTCGGTCAGACCGTTGACGGTGGCCGCGGTGGTGACGATCTGTTCGCGCTTGGCCAGCGAGGTCATCCGCGCAGCGACGTTTACCGCATCGCCATAGACGTCGCCGTTTTCTTCCAGCGCCGCGCCATGGTGCAGGCCGATGCGCACGGCCAGGTTGTCGCGCACGAAATTGATGTCACGGACCATCTTGCGCTGCATGTCGCAGGCTGCCAACAGGCCGTCCAACGCCGTAGGCAAGGTGCACATGATCTCGTCGCCGATGGTCTTGATGACGCGACCACCGTAGCGGACGCATACCAGGCTCAGGGCATCGAGCACCGCCGCGATCAGTCGCCGCGCCTCGACGTCACCCTTGGTTTCGAACAGCCGCGTGCTGCCGCTGACGTCGGCGAACAGGATGGTTTGTGGCCGGGACTGGCTCATGCGTTAAGTATAGGACACCGGGGGGAGCGTTGGCCGCCAAGACAATTGAACGGAGTCAGGCGAGTTCAGCGGCCATAGTGACAATATCTTCCTCGCCAGGCAACACCAGCAGGGCCGCTCCGGCCAACGGAGTGAAGGTATCGACGCCGACCACGCGGCGCAGTGGCTTGGCGCCATGCCCGGCCTCGACGATGGCCGTGATGATTCCTTCGCCGACGCCAGCGCTCCGCCTGCCCTCGTCCACCACCAGCAGCCGCTTGCACGCCGCGGCATGGCGTCCGATCGCTTCGACGTTGAGGGGCAGCAGCCAGCGCAAGTCGATCACTCGCACCTTCCACCCGTGCCGCTTCTCTATCTCCCGCGCCGCCCTCAAGCTCATGGGCACGCCGTTGCCGAATGTGAAGATCGCCAGGTCATGGGCCGCTGGCGAATAGACGCGCTCTTCCCCGAGCACCAGGGCCTTCTCCGGAGACGGATAGCCGGCCTGCCACAGGCCATCGCCCGGCTCGTACAGGTCCTTGGTCATGTACAGGGCGATCGGCTCCAGGAAGGCGCAGACGCGCCCGTCGACCTTCGCCAACGCGGTCATCGTGCGCAACATCATCGCCGCATCGTCGCCGCGGCTCGGGCAGCCCACCACCAGGGCAGGTATATCGCGCAGGGCCGTAATGGAATTGTCATTGTGGAAATGACCGCCGAAACCCTTCTGGTAGCCGAGCGAGGCGATGCGCATAACCATGGGGTTGCGGTACTGGTCGTTGGAAAAGAATTGCAGGGAGCAAGCCTCGCCGCGGATCTGGTCGCAGGCGTTGTGGAAGTAGGCCAGGTACTGGATTTCCGGTAGTGGCAGCATGCCCATGTTGGCGAAACCCTGGGCCAAGCCGAGGATTATCGTTTCGTCCAGCAGCGTGTTGAAAACGCGCGCGCCCTTGAAGGATTTCTGCAGCCCCTTGGTGACCGTATAGACACCGCCCTTCTGCGCAACGTCCTCGCCGAACAGCAGGGCTTCCGGGTACTTGCAGAACAGATCGTGCAAGGCGTTGTTGATCAGGATGGCGAGGTGTCGCGGCGGCTGGTTCTCGGGCAGCTTGGCCTCCCCGCCGAAAACGGCCAGGCGCTTGTCGGAATAGTCGAAACGCTGCGCTTCCGCGGCGACCTTGGCAGGGGAGTACGGGGCCAGCGGCGCAATCACTTCCGCCAGGCTGGTCAGTTTCGGCCTGCGATCGGCCTCTTCGGCCGCGGCGAAGCACTTCGCGCGGGTGAACTCGTAAAGGCCAAGCAGGTCGTCGACACCCATCAGTCCGGAGGCCAGGGCAATCTCCGCGGATCGAAGCAGCGGATCACTCGCCTCGACGGCCATCAGTTCTTCGAAGCTGCGCCACTCGATCTCGAAATCGGTGCCGGCGTGGCCCATGATCCGCGTGGTCCGCAAGTGCAGGAACGTCGGCCGGCGGCTGCTGCGGCAGTGCTCCACGGCGCGCGCCACCTGGCCGTAGCCTTCCGCTATGTCCAGTCCGTCGGCGTAAAAGTAGTCCAGCCCGTTGCGCCGGGCGAAATTGCTGGCTATCCAACCGCTCGGGGTCTTCACCGAGATTCCGATGCCATTGTCCTCGCAAACGTAGAGCACGGGAGCCGGCAACTGCTGGTAGGCCGTCCACGCCGCCGCGTTGAACGCCGTCTGCGCCGTGGCATGGTTGCTCGAGGCATCCCCGAACGAACAGATGACGATCGAATCGGCGGGAACAGGCAACTGGTGACCGATCCTGCGAGCCTGCTCGATCGCCACCGCGGTACCCAGTGCCTTGGGCAGGTGCGATGCAATGGTCGAGGTCTGTGGCAAGACCCAGAGCGGCTTGCTCCCCCATACCTTGTGCCGTCCGCCGGAAATGGGGTCTTCCTTGCTGGCCGCGAAGCTCAAGGCTGAATCCATGATCGGATCCATTCCCGGCAGCTTGCGAAAGCGCTCGGCCATGAATCCGCCGGAGCGGTAGTGCAGGAAAGCCGGGTCGGTATGGCGCGCCAGCCGCGCCACCATCGCATTGCCCTCGTGACCGGAAGAGCCGATCGTGTAGAACACTTTCTGTTGTACGCGCAATACGCGAGCCATCAGGTCGAGGTGTCGCGAAATCAGCTGCGACTCGAACAAGGCGACGAAATCCGCCGCAGTGCATGCGCTTCCCGGCAGCACTGGCGCCTCGGGCCGGGGCTTGGGCGCCGCCTTGCCGTTCCAGTGGCGGACGAACTCGATGAAGTTCTCGTCGCAAACCTTGGCGCGGTTGACGTCCTTGTGACGGGCTGGAATGAGCTTGGGGACTGCGGACATGGGAATTGATTCTTCTTGATCGGGCGCAGGCATCAATACTGATGCGCGACGAAGCCGGGTTGCGATTCGACCCGCGCGAGCCAGGACTGGATCGCGGGGTAGTTGACCAGTTCAAAGCCGCCCGTGGGGGCGTCGTGCGTGTAGGCATACAGTGCGATATCGGCGATGCCATAGCTGGCGCCCGCCATGAAATCATGGCGCGAGAGTTGCTTCTCCATTACGTCGAGCGCCTGGTAACCCCGCTCCCGCAGGCGCGGCAGCTCCTGGCGACGAGGATGATCCTGCGGGAGCCACTTGGCGATGAAGCGGGCAACCGCCACATAAGGCTCATGACTGTATTGTTCGAAGAACAGCCATTGCATTGTCTGCGCACGCTGCCATCCATCATCCGCAAGCAGGCTCGTTCCTTCCGCGAGATAGCAAAGAATGGCATTGGACTCGGCCAGGGTTCGGCCGTCCGGAAGTTCGAGCAGGGGCACCTTCCCATTGGGATTCTTCGCCAGGAAGTCGTCTGTCCGCGTCTCGCCTGCGGCACTGTTGATCTCCACCCATCGATGGGGTTGGCCGACTTGCTCGAGTAGCAGCTGTACCTTGAAACAGTTGCCCGAGGCCTTCATTCCGTAGACGGTGACCATCTCGCTCATGGCTGCCCAGGCCCCCGTGCAAGCCATTGCTCGCGTGATTGCGCCCAGATGTCCACCCTTACGTCGGCGAAGGGCTCGGGCAACTTGCCCGGCCCCCGAAGCTGCGATCCCAGCCGTTCGGCCAGTCGGATCGACGGATGATTTCCTGGATCGATGCTGTGGATCACCTCGTGCCAGCCAAGGGACTGAAACGCAAAATCGATGGCGGCCCGTCCGGCTTCCATGGCATAGCCCTTGCCCCAGGCATCGGGATGGAACGACCAGCCAACCTCGGTCCCTGGCCAGCCTTCCGGTTTCCACGGACCGGCCTGCCCCAGCCAGCGCCCGCTTTCCTTGTCGATCACCGAAAACATTGCGTACCCCTGCACCAGCCACGCACCGGGCATTTGCAGGAATCGGCGCCATGCCGCCGCGCGCGGGGTCACGCCGCCGATATGCCGCGCGGCCGGCTCATCCGCAAGCATTTCGGCGAAACGCTCGAAATCGCCGGCCTCGGGGACGCGCAGGATCAACCGTTCGGTTTCCAGCCTCGGGCCTTGCAGCATGGCAAATCCTCGCAGTCGTCGGACCGTGGTCAGAACGCGTTGATACCAGTCACTTCGCGGCCGATCACCAACTGGTGCACGGTTTCCGTGCCTTCATAGGTAATCACCGATTCAAGATTGAGCGCGTGGCGGATCGGTGGATATTCGGTGGTGATGCCCGCGCCGCCCAGGATGTCGCGCGCCTCGCGCGAAATATCCAGCGCCATGCGTACATTGTTCCACTTCGCCAGCGACACCTGGGCCGGCTGCATGTTGCCCGCATCCTTCAATCGGCCAAGTTGCAGCGAGAGCAATTGCGCGAGGGTGATGCGCCGCGCCATGTCGGCCAACTTCAACTGCACCGCCTGGGTTGCGGCGATCGGCTTGTTGAACAGGATTCGCGACTTGGAATATTCGAGGGCCGAGCCATAGCTCGAGATCGCGGCGCCAATCGGCCCCCAGGTGATGCCGTAGCGCGCCTGGGTGAGGCATCCCAACGGGCCCTTCAGGCCCTTCACGTTCGGCAGGCGCTGGCTGTCCGGAACCCGCACGTTGTCGAAGAACAACGCCGAGGTGACCGAAGCGCGCAGGCTCATCTTCTTGTGGATCTCCTGCGCCGCGAAACCGGGAGTGCCCTTCTCGACCAGGAATCCCTGGATGCCGTCGTCTGTCTGCGCCCAGACGATCGCGACGTCGGCGAGGTTGCCGTTGGTGATCCACATCTTGGCGCCGTTGATGACCCAGTCGCCGCCGTCACGACGGGCGTTGGTCTTCATGTTCGCCGGGTCCGAGCCACCCTGGGGTTCGGTGAGGCCGAAGCAACCGATGATCTCGCCGCGGGCCATGCCCGGCAGGTACTTCAGGCGTTGTTCTTCCGTGCCGTAGGCATAGATCGGGTACATGCACAGCGAGCTTTGCACCGAAACGAAGCTGCGAATGCCGGAGTCGCCGCGCTCCAGTTCCTGGCAGATAAGGCCATAGCTCACCGAATTGAGCCCCGCGCAGCCGTATTTTTCGGGCAGGGAGGAGCCGAACAGCCCCAGGGCGGCGATTTCCGGCACGAGTTCCTGTGGGAAGCGGGCCTGGTCGAAGCAGTCGCCGATGATCGGTATCACCCTTTCGTCAGTGAACCGGGCCACTGAATCCTGGATCATTCGCTCCTCTTCGGAAAGAAGCGAGCGCACATCGAACAAGTCGGTTGGGTTCAGGGCCATCGGAGTGCCTGCAGGAGGGATCGGGTAAACGCCTATTTTAGCCCGAGTGGCGCTTGCAGCGCATCGCCGCGCCTCTCATCCGCCCCATGCTAATTTGTCAAGCCAAGGAGACGCCCATGTCCAATCCCCTCACCGACCCGATATTCGGCTACGCAAGCCGCCTCCGGTTCCCCACCCTGTTCCTGGTCACCGCCGCGCTGTTCTTCCTCGACGTCCTGATCCCGGACTTCATCCCGCTTGTGGACGAGTTGTTGCTCGGACTGGGCGCGCTGCTGCTGTCCACCTGGAAACGGGATCGCGGGCCGAAGCCGCCTATCGACGTCACGCCCGATTGAACCCTCATGGATGGCGCCATCTTCGATAGCCACAGCCATGTCGACGCACCCGAGTTCGATTCCGACCGCGAAGCGGTCCTGAAGCGCGCCGAGGCGGCAGGGGTCCGGCAGCAACTGGTTCCGGCCGTCGACCATGCCGGCTGGTCCAAGCTGAAGTCGATCTGCGCCACCTGGCCTGGGCTGCTCCCCGCCTACGGGCTGCATCCAATGTTCCTGGACAGGCATCGGCCCGAACACCTCGACGCCTTGCAGTTGTGGATCGAGCGCGAGCATCCCAGGGCGGTCGGCGAATGCGGCCTGGACTTTTTCCTGGACGGCCTCGACGTGCAGGCCCAACGCATGTATTTCCGGCGCCAACTGGAAATTGCCCGCGACTTCGATTTGCCTGTCGTGCTGCACGCCAGGCGAGCCGTGGAGGAAGTGATCGCGACCATACGCAGCGTGGGTCGACTACGCGGCGTGGTCCACAGCTATTCGGGCAGCGAGGAGCAGGCCCGGCAACTCTTCGAACTCGGCTTCCTGATTGGAATCGGCGGCCCCGTTACCTACGAGCGGGCGAAACGCCTGCGCCGGATAGTCGGCACTGCCCCCCTGGAGTGCCTGCTGTTGGAAACCGATTCACCCGACCAACCCGACTCGCTGCATCGCGGCCAGCGCAATGAGCCCGCGTTGATCGTGGCCGTGCTGGATTCGGTCGCCGCACTCCGGCGGATGGACCCTGCAGCCTTGGCTGAAGCCACCTCCCGGAACGCCCGGCAGCTGCTCGGACTGGCTTCCTGACCGCGAGGCGAAAAAAAGCCCGCTGCGCGGGCCTTTTTTCCTATCGGCCAGCCGGTTCAGCCTTTGCTGATTGGCTGGCTGTCGAGCACGATCCTGCCGTCGACTACTGGCAGATGGGCACCAGGTTTGCGATCCATGCGCACGGTGGACTGCTTGCCCTCGAAGCTGTAAGTGACGTCGTAGCCGACCGTCTTGCTGGTCGAGCCAAGATCGACGCTGCCGCCTACCGAGGGCTGGTTGTCCATGCGCATGCTGCCAACGCTGCCGTTGGGCTTGCGGTAGGTCACCTGGTAGCCCGTGACCGTGGTCGTTGACCTGGTCTCGGTGTGGCACTGCTGTTCGGTCTTGCTGACGACCTTGCCATTCTCGTGGCGCTTGTCGATCTCATGGCCTGCAAAACCGCCGGCCACAGCGCCCGCCACCGTGGCCAGTTTCTTGCCGCTGCCACCGCCGATCTGGTTGCCGAGTACGCCACCGACCACCGCGCCGACAACGGTTCCGCCGGTATTGCCGTCGCGCTCGGGTTGACGCTCCTGCACCACTACGTCCTGGCAGACTTCATGCGGGGCCGACGAGGTCTGGACCAGTTCCTCGGTCGCCGTCACCGTTCCGAGAATTCTCTGTTCGACCCTTACCGGCTTCACGTTGACGACATCCGCGTAGGCAACGGCGGGCACGGGGACTTCGGCTGCAGGCGGGGAAGCCGGAAGGGTAGCCGTCTGTTCCGCCGACTCCGGCGCCGAACTCACGTAGCCTTGCGCGCCGGATTGCTCGGCAGCCCGATTGCAGGCCGAAAGCCCAATCGCGGCCATGGCGGGAATGAAAGCGATGAGCAGCAGCTTCTGACGATTCATTGGGTTTCCTGTGTCGAGCGCCCATGGGCGGGCCGGGCACATTCGAGCACAGGTTGGCTGAACGGCTTCCACACGGCGAAGCGGCTCACCCCTTGGCCGGTGACCGCGCAGGAGCCGATGGACCTGGTTCACGAAGCAACAATTCCAGCGCCTTGCCGACCGCAGCGAAGGCGAACGTGCCGGTGACATGCGTGGCTGCGCCAAGCCCCGCGCCGCAGTCGAGCTTGAGCGCGGCATCGGGCCCCAATGCCGGACGCGTGCCGCAGACCGTGCCATCGCTTTGCGGATAGCGGACGTTTTCCAGCGAATAGACCGCCGGCACGCTGAAGTAACGCTCCTTGCTCTTGGGGAACCCGAATTCGCCCCGCAGCTTCTTCCGCACCAGTGCCAGCAATGCGTCGTGCTCGGTGCGGGACAGATCGCGAACCCTCACCTGGGTCACGTCCGTGCGGCCGCCAGCGGAGCCGACCACGACCAGCGCAAGCTTCCTGCGCCGGCACCAGGCGATCAGCTCGACCTTGCTGCGAAAGCTGTCGCAGGCATCGAGCACCAGGTCATAGCCCTGGTCGAGCAACTCGGCCAGATTGGAAGGCGTCAGGAATCTGGCGATCACGTTGACCTGAATGTTCGGATTGATTGCCCGACAACGCTCGGCCAGGGCATCGCCCTTGCCTCGTCCGAACTGCCCATCCAGCGCATGCAACTGGCGGTTGGTGTTGGAAAGGCAAATCTCATCGGCGTCTATCAGCGTCATTCGGCCAATGCCGCTTCGGGCAAGCGCCTCCACGGCCCAGGAACCCACGCCGCCGAGGCCCACGATGCAGACATGCTTGGCTGACAGGCGCCGGACGCTGCCGCGGCCATAGAGACGGTCGACTCCGGAAAAACGCTCGTTCAAGATCTGATCCATGGGTAATTGTAAGGCCTTGCCCGGCGAGGACCGGGCCTCTGGCGCCGAACCCAAACGCGAGCATGGTATCTTTGAAAGAAAATGGAGATGCACCCATGCGTTCATTGATTCTCTTTCTGATCGGCCTCGCGATCGGCGCCGTATGCACCGCCATGCTGGTCAATGCCTTGAACCGCAAGTCAGCCTATCCGCATGCGGTGATGACGATGATGGGCCACCAGATGAAGGCCCTCGATGCCAGTGTCAAGCAGAACCGCTGCGCATCCACCGACCTGACCCCCCGCCTGCAGATCCTGCGCTTCGTGGCCAACGACATCGAGCCGGCGTTCATCGACCTCAAGGACGACGCGCAATTTGTCCGCTACGCCGGCGACCTGCGTGCGGCGGCCGACGCCGCCCTGATGACACCGCCAGCTAGCTGCGCCGCCGCTTCGGCTGCCGTCAGCCGTCTCGACAAGGCGTGCGACAGCTGCCACAGGGACTACAAGGACTGAGGCGGGTCACCCTCGATGGGGCCTGCCAGGGATTCCGGCCGCCCTGGCGCAGCGCAGCATGCGAACTGGCTCACAATTCGGTAAGGTTGGGTCGCCCGCCGCTCTGCGGGCGTTTTGTTGAGCCACTTTCCCCGGGGAGTCTGCATGTCCAATATCGTCCGCAACATCGTGCTTGCCACCGCTCTGGTATCCGCTACCGGCGTTTCATTCGCCGCGCGCCAGGGCAATGAATCCGTGATGAGGAATCCGCTGAGCATCAGCATGCTCGCCGACAGCAGCAGCGCCCAGGCCTTCATGGGCACGGTCGAGTTCAAGGTCACCAACAACAGCAACGCCGTGCTCAAGGTGCCGCACTGGCAGCTTCCGAGCGCCAGCGAGGATGGCAAGCTCTTCCAGGTCTTCCACAACGGCAAGGCCGTCACCTATCTCGGCCGGATGATCAAGCGCCCGGCGCCGACCGATGCGGACATGGTCATCTTCCAGCCCTACGAAACCAAGCTGATCTCGGTCGACCTGAGCAAGTCGTATGACCTGAGCAAGGGCGGCGATTACACGGTCAGCTTCCTTTCCTACCTGGACGGCGCGCGGACAAGTACCGGGCACCGGCTGACGGCAAGCAATGGCCGCATGGCCAGCCTGCAGTCGGTTCCGCTGAAGCTGTGGGTGGATTCCAGCAACACCCTCAATTCGCTCAAGGGCGGCTCCGACGGTTACGCCCGACCGGGTTCGGGCACCACCGTGGTTAATGGCGTTTCCTATGTCGGCTGCAGCTCAACGCAAATCAGTGGAGCCGGTGCCGCAGTGAACCAGGCGCGCACCTACTCCGAGAACGGCAAGGGATACCTGGCCGGAAACAACCAGGGCCCGCGCTACACGACATGGTTTGGCGCCTACACTTCGGCCCGCTATTCGACCGTCAACCAGCATTTCGTCGCGATCGATTCCAAGATGGACCAGAGCGCTGGCGAGGTGAAGATCAACTGCGGGTGCAACCAGAGCTACTACGCCTATGTCTATCCGACCAAGCCCTATGAGATCTTTGTGTGCAAGGCGTTCTGGACCGCGCCGCTCGCCGGAACCGATTCGAAGGGTGGCACGCTTATCCATGAGATGAGCCACTTCAACGCCGTGGCGAGTACTGATGACTGGGTGTATGGCCAAGCCGGAGCCAAGAACCTGGCGCTGACCAACCCGACCAACGCCATCGACAACGCGGACAACCACGAGTACTTCGCGGAAAATACGCCGAGCCAGAACTGAGTCCATTCGCCGTGAGAAGAAGGCCCGCC
>Ga0315287_10008808_pt1 | contig 10201 bp, 9 predicted proteins | sample YL17G11_0_MG_FD_205037 | JGI IMG/M metagenome (GOLD analysis project Ga0315287, IMG submission 205037) | Sediment microbial communities from Yellowstone Lake, YNP, Wyoming, USA - YL17G11_0 | ecosystem: Environmental > Aquatic > Freshwater > Lake > Sediment | place: USA: Wyoming | collected... | reverse complement strand
ATATCTTCGTATATTCTTTATTCCTGATCGTCGTCTTTATTCGGCCTCAGGGGCTTTTAGGGAAATGACATGGGTTTGCAAAAGAAAATCCTTGCTATCGCTTTGGTCGTTCTCTTTTTTATTGCCTTTCCTTGGATATTTCCGAAGACTTTCGCCCATCATTTGATGATTCTGATTTTTTTGTATGCCCTCATGGGTACAGCTTGGAACATCCTGGGGGGATATACGGGCCAAGTTTCCCTTGGGCACTCTGTTTACTTTGGAATCGGGGCCTATACCTCTACCTGTTTATTGATCTGGTATGGATTGTCTCCTTGGCTGGGAATGATTCCCGGAATTATTTTGGCCGTGATTGTTTCCCTGATTGTCGGATACCCTTGCTTCCGGCTTAAGGGGCATTATTTCGCCATTGCGACTATTTGCGTGGGGGAAATCATTCATTTGCTTTTCTTGAACTGGCCATTGATTGGAGGAGCGGTAGGCCTCTATCTTCCCATCCTCCCAAGTTCCTTTATTAATTTTGAGTTTCATAAAAGCAAACTCCCCTATTACTACATCATTCTCTTTTTCCTTCTTCTGGCAATTGGAATGACCGGCTGGATTGCCAGGAATCGGTTGGGATTTTATTTGAGGGCAGTCAAAGAAGACCAGGATGCTGCCCGTTCTATTGGAATTCCCGCCACACGATACAAAATGATTGCCATGGGCCTATCCGCTGCGTTTACTGCAATCGCGGGGACCTTTTATGCCCAATACATACTCTACATTGACCCAACCTCCGTTCTTTTGCTGCAATTGTCGATTCAAATGTGCCTCATTGCGGTCCTCGGCGGCACGGGAACCATTCTTGGTCCCCTGATTGGCGCAGCCATCCTTATTCCTCTCTCAGAATTTACTCGCTTCTATCTGGGCGGAAAAGGTCAAGGCATTGATTTAATGATTTACGGGGGCCTTATTATGGTGATCTCTGCGTACAAACCGGCAGGTCTTATGGGTCTATTCCAGAAAAAGGAACAAGTTTGATGGCAAAGGAACTATTGGTCGTCGATAAACTTACAAAGAGGTTTGGTGGGTTAATCGCGAACGATCGGATTGATCTCAAGCTTCATGATGGGGAAATTCTCGGGTTGATCGGCCCAAATGGCGCCGGGAAAACCACCCTCTTTAATTGTATTGCCGGGTATTATCCAAATGAGGAAGGCACTGTCTTTTTTCAGGAGAAAAACATCACCAACCTCCCCCCGGAGGAAGTCTGCAAGATCGGCATCGCTCGGACATTTCAACTTGTCAAGGTTTTTAACGGGATGACCGCCCTGGAAAACGTGATGACCGCAGCCTTTCTTCATACCGCCCATGCGGCTAAAGCCCGGAAAAAGGCCCAAGAAGTGCTGGATTTTGTAAGGCTTGCTGACAAAAAGAATTTTCTGACGTCTACTTTAACCCTGCCAGACAAAAAACGTTTGGAGTTTGCACGGGCCTTAGCCTCCGACCCTAAGATTATTATGCTGGATGAAGCCATGGCCGGTTTGACTACGGGGGAAGTAAAAGAAGCCGTTGAGCTGATAAGCCAAGTTAGAAAATGGGGGATTTCTTTTATCGTTGTTGAACATATCATGGAAGTCATTATGCCAATTTCGGATCGAGTCATCGTACTCGACCATGGAGCAAAAATCGCTGAGGATACCCCGGAAGCAGTCGCCAAAGATTTGCGGGTAATCGAAGCTTATTTGGGGAAAAAATACGTTGCTAAGCGTAGAGAAAATTAAAGTCAAGTACAAACAGATTACAGCATTGCATGAAATCTCCCTGCAGGTGAAAGAGGGAGAGATTGTTGCTGCTTTGGGTTCCAACGGGGCCGGAAAATCAACCCTCCTCAAAAGCATAGCTTCCCAACTTAATCCCGAAGAAGGGGCGGTCTTATTTCAAGGGGAGAGAATCAATGGCATTGGACCCCACGAAGTTGTCCGAAGAGGCATATCCTTGGTTCCCGAAGGCAAACGAATTTTCGCCAAAATGAGTGTTAACGAAAACCTACTTGTGGGCGCCTATATTCAGAAGGATGAAAAAATCCGGGTAGAGACCTTAAACCGGATCTTCGAATTATTTCCCCGGCTCCGGGAGAGAATGAAACAGAAAGCGGGAACTCTCTCCGGCGGCGAGCAACAGATGCTCGCAATTGCGCGGGGGCTCATGAGCAAGCCAAAGCTCCTGATGCTCGATGAACCCTCTCTCGGAATAGCCCCAAATCTTGTGGACCGCATATTTGAGACCATTGAAATAATCCGGAAATCGGGGCTTACCATCCTGATTGTAGAGCAGCATGTCCAGGAAGCTTTGGAAATGGCCGATCGAGGATATATCCTTCAGACAGGAAAGATAATTTTGGAGGGAAAATCTAAGGAACTTCTTGACAGTGAACTGGTCCAAAAAGCGTATCTGGGGATTTAACGTTCCATTTCCTTAAGATCTGGCTCTGGTTTTCAATTTGTTTTTCCTTTTCTTGCTTTTCAGCACTGACTCATTTTCCAATAATCAGAATAAAAAGAAAAAAGGGTTAGAAAATAACTCTTTCTAACCCTTCGATAAGGGGTATCAAACTCTATGCCGACGTCGGAAAAATCTCGCCTTTTTAATTCCCTTGGTGGCTATAGTTTTTCGGAGCAATAAACGGGCGGACGCTTCCTGTAAAATTTGGTGCATCTTCATAGGCATAGGCGATTCTCAGAAGCAGGCTCTCCTGCAGCTCATTCCCGACAATCCGCAATCCAATAGGCATCCCGGCCGGGCTGAAACCGCACGGAACGGCCACCGAAGGAAGCCCTGTCCAGCTGAACGGCAATGGAAACTGCCGTCCCCGATCATAGTCCTTGGATCCCCCCGCCAGGGGCGGAGCCGCAGTCGGGATTGTGGGGGTTGAAAAAAGCTTGACAAGTTTTTTCAATGATTTATAATTTGTACGCTATTTGTATACAATAATATTCAATAAAAAGCTATGACTTATGCCGCGAAAAACATCCCAAGGCCTTACGAAGAAAATCTATGATGAAATCAAGAAAAGGATCATCGACCATGATTTTCGGCCCGGGATGCATCTGAAGGAATCCTGGCTCGCCGAACTGTTGAAGACGAGCCGAACCCCTGTCCGGGAAGCGTTGCGACAAATGGAAACCGATGGGTTGGTCATCAAGGAGCCCAACAAAGGTTTTTCTGTCGGACAAATGTCGATCGAGGAATTTTATGAGGTTTGCGTCGTGCGGGAAAAGCTGGAGGGCCATGCCGCGAAACTGGCGGCCCAGAAGATATCTGATAAGGAGATGAGGGCTTTAAATAAGATTTTTGAAACCTATAAACGCTTTTCCCAAAAGGAAGTATCCATCTCCATCCTTAACAAGTCGGATGACCAGCTTCACCAACTAATCCTGCAATCATGCGGCAATCAGACGATTCAACGGATTCTCCAGAGCTTGCGGGACAAGATCTGGCAGATCCGTCGAAGGGCGCCTCCCCCGCGGCTGCAAAAAAGCGTCAGGGAACATCTCCGAATTATCAAAACCATCAAGAATCGCGATGGGTGTGGAGCGGAAAAGGCAATGATCGGTCATCTTCGCGCTATGAAAGAAGACTTTCACAAGCAGTGGTAAACATTGGGGTCTGCCCAATCCTACTCCAAAGAGTGCAATATTCTGAGAACAAATCAAGAGGGTTTTGCCATCCAAACAAACGGAAAAAGGCATATCGTATTTGAAATCATTGGTGAACTTAACGTGTCAAACATTTTCGATTTTTATGCTCCAGGCTACCCAAGGTGATTTTTGATTTGCAAACAACGAAAAGGAGGATTTTTTTTATGAGGAAATATGCTTGGTTCGACGGAGTCGGAACTTTGGCCATTGCTCTGACGGCATTAATGGCATGGACAGCTCTTGATCCGGGCCTGACATGGGGAAAAAGCTATCCTGCCAAAGAAGTAAGTCTATATGTTGGCGCCCCTCCGGGAGGGACGTTGGACATTTCCGGGAGGGTAATCGCCAAGGTTTTAAGCAAAATGTGGGGGCAACAGGTTTTAATCGTCAATAAACCCGGCGGAACCCAAACGGTTTCCTTCTCCCATGTAATGAACACGAAACCGGACGGATATTCCTTGGCATATATCCTTCAACCTTATTTGATAATGAAAAAACTTGAAGAGCCAAGTTTACCTTACACCCCAGAGAATTTTACCTGGCTGGGGGCCATTGCCCGCTCTACCCTTGTCTTAACGGTTCGAGGCGACTCTCCATGGAAGACGTATGAAGATTTTATTGATTATACCGTTAAAAAGGGAGGCAAGATTATATTTGGGAATGACGGAGCGGGGGGACTGCAGCATCTGTTCCTGAACCAATTTGCTGAAAAGGTCGGGATGAAGAATTTCACCCAAGTTCCGTTTGCCGGAGGTGGGCCGGCTGTCCAGGCCCTACTGGGCGGACATGTTCAGGCCATCGCTCCATCAACGGGACCCACCGCTTCGTATATCAAATCTGGAGACGTTCGCTATTTGGTTTTTTTTGGTCAGAAACGGGATCCCAGTTACCCGGATGTTCCCACAATCAAAGAAAAGGGGATGGAGCATTACGGCGGCTCGCAGGCCATGTTCGCCGGCCCTAAGGGTATTCCCAAGGAAATTTTCGAAAAGATTACGCAGTCCATTAAAGAAGCCATGGGGAGCCAGGAAATTAAGGACATTTTCACCAAGATCGGTTGGGAACATGAGTATTACCCCCCCGAAGAATGTCTGAAGATCTGGAAAACGGAAGAAAAGATATATGGCCAGGAAATGAAGAAGTACGGATTCATCAAGTAGAACAAAAGAAATCTCCTGATTGATTGTTCCTTTTCGAATAGGAGGGAGGACTTTTATGGCGGGATTGGATGCTGATTTCGTCTTGATTAATGGAAACATTATCACTCAAGATCCCCAAAATCCGCGATGCCAGGCCCTGGCGATTTACGACCAAAAAATCGCGGCTGTTGGAAATGATCAAACCATTGTGGGGATGAAAGGGCCGGAGACCAAAGTTCTGGATCTCCAGGGGAAAACGGTTCTGCCCGGATTTATCGATCCTCATCAACATCTCTTGAGCTATGGGATCACCATGAAAACCTGGATCGATCTGGCGGGGACTTCCTGGAGGGATGATATTTGTGCCCGGGTTGCCGAAAGAGTCAGAGATTTTCCCAAGGAGAAATGGATTTTGGGCAGAGGATGGAATGAGGAAGCCGGAGGAAGGAAGCTGCCTACCCGGTGGGACTTAGATGAGGTGGCCCCTGACAACCCCGTTATCCTCAAAGATATTTCCGGCCATTACGGACTGGCCAACAGTCTCTCTCTAAAATTTGGAAAAGTGACGAAAGATACTCCCCAGCCACGGGTCGGTTGGATCGACAAAGATCCCGACACCGGAGAGCCTATCGGAATCCTGCGGGAAGCGGCAATGAATCTCTGCTGGGACGTCAACCCCCCGCCGAGCTACGAGGAGATCCTCGAAGCCGTTGAACTCGGTTGCCGGCGTGCGAATTCCCTCGGCCTTACGAGCGTGCATACGGTAGGCATCCCTCTACCTCAAGGATCCGGATACACGTCAGAAGAGCTACGATCATATCTGGATCTCAAACTTCGGAACAAATTAACGGTTCGAACCTATTTGCTTATCCCGGTCTGCAAATATTTCCACAAGGCGGGTGATGATATCACTCTCGATCATCAAATTGCCTTGGGGCAGAAAACCGGGTTTGGAGATTCTCTTTTAAAAATCGGGTGCGCCAAAATATTTGTCGACGGGAGCATCAATGCCCGCTCGGCGGCCTTGTATGAACCCTACAGCGACAACCCAAAAACTTCCGGGATGATGTTTTACACCCAGGATGAGCTGGATCAGGTAGTCTTGAAGGCCCACAGGGCGGGATTCCAGTTGGCAATTCACGCTCATGGAGATAAGGCCATCGATACGACCTTGAACTCGCTGGAAAAGGCGTTGAAGGAATATCCAAGGGAAAATCACCGGCATCGCATCAAACACGTGGAACTGCTGAACGATGAGAGGATTGACCGGATTCGGAAATTGAACCTGATTGTTACGGGGATTCCCACCCCAGCAGGCTTTTCTCCCTGGTTTCAAGAGATGGCCCGGGTTCGCGTAGGGGAAAAAAGGGCAAAGGAGCTCCATCGCTACAAAGATGTGATGAAGAGCGGAACGCTGGTAATCGGGGGGACGGACGGGCACCCGGTGGGAAAATATCTCTCACCCCTACAGGGGCTGAGAGATCGGGTCAAAGTGGCCGGATTCACTTTGCAAGAAGCCTTGGCCATCCAGACTATCAATTCGGCGTATGCTTCCTTCGAAGAGGATGTGAAGGGATCGATCGCTAAAGGAAAATTGGCGGACTTGGTGATCTTGGCGGAAGATCCCTTTACGGTGGATATCGAAAAAGTTCCGGAGATACGGGTGGAAAAGACCTTCCTTGGGGGGAAGATCGTGTACCATGGATCAAGCGCTTCCTGAGAAATCGGAAAATTTCCTATTTGCCAAGGGAGGGATTTGTGATGAAAAGGAAAGTACATTTAGGGTTTTATGGGCTTTGTGTGGCAGTTTTGGTTTTCATGGTCGGTCTTTTCCCCTCTGGGGGCATATCCAAAGAAAAAGAATATCCATCGAGGGAGGTTAATTTTTATGTGGGTGCCCCTCCGGGAGGATCTCTGGATATCTCCGGGAGGGTGATCGCCAAGGTCTTAACCAAACCCTTGGGACAGCCGGTGATTGTTGTCAACAAGCCGGGAGGGACCCAAACGATCTCCTTTTCTTATGTCGCCAACTCCAAGCCGGACGGTTACAACTTGGCTTACATTTTGAATCCATATTTGATCATGAAAAAATTGGAAGAGCCAACCCTGCCATTTGAGGCGGAGAAATTTACCTGGCTGGGGTCGATGTACAAATTTAACTTTATGCTCACCGTTAAGGCGGATTCTCCCTGGAAGACCTACGAGGAGTTTGTAAATTTCGCCCGAAAAAACCCGGAAAAGATAATCCTTGGGTCGGACGGAGCGGGAGGATCCCAGCATATCGCCCAGGCACAATTTGCCGAGATGGCGGGGTTCAAATTCAAACATGTTCCTTTTGCCGGGGGTGGCCCTGCGGTTCAAGCTCTGTTGGGTGGACACGTAAATGCGGTCACTACTTCTCCAGGCCCTACGGCAGCATATTTAAAGTCCGGAGACCTCCGTTATCTTGTTAACTTTTCCGAGAAGAGAAATCAGGAATACCCTGATGTTCCGACTATAAAGGAAAAAGGATTGAGCCTTTTTGCCGGCGGGTGGATGGCTTTTGCCGGACCGAAGGGGCTTCCGGCAGACGTGGCGGAAAAGCTGACCAAAATGCTCAAAGAGGCGGCTGCAGCCGATGAAGCCAAGGCAATGTTTAAGACCATGGGATGGGAACATGAGTATCGGACTCCCCAGGAATGCCTGAAGATGTGGAAAGAAGAAGAAGCAATGTACGCGAAGGAAATGAAAAAACTGGGCATGATTAAATAAAGGAACGAAGAAGGAAGACTGAAACCTTCCTTATCGTGTATGTAAGGGCAGAGGAACAACTGTTATGACGGCAGTCGATCCGGTAAGACAAAAACGGGGTAAGAGAGTCGATGGAAGCCTGTTTTTTTTCATCCTTCTTTCGGGCGCCATTTGTTTTGAGTCTTATAATCTGGGTTTAGGGACCTTGAGCAACCCGGCGCCCGGCCTTTTTCCTTTCTTGACAGGGGCGATTTTAGGATTTTTGTCGATCCTTTGGCTGGTCATAAATCTTTTGCCGGGGGGGCCTTGGGGATGGCTGAATATCTCCATCTCGTGGGGCCGGGTCGTACCCATGCTCGGAGGACTTTTTCTCTATTCGATTATTCTCGATTTTTTGGGATTCGCCTTAGCGACTTTCCTTTTAGTTTTGGCGTTGCTCAAGGGGATCGAAAGGAAATCATGGGTATCATCGAGTATGGTTGCCATAGGGATTTCCATTTTTTCTTATATCGTTTTTCGAATTTGGCTGAGGGTTCAACTTCCGGAAGGCTTCCTTGGGATCTGAACCGAAAGGGGTTCTGACCTTACGAAGATTTTCCTGGCTGACCTTTATTTCTTGCGAGGCCTCTTTATTCCATGTTTGAGAATGTCCTTTATGGGTTCAGCATCGCCCTGGACCCAATCAACCTCTTGTATTGTTTCTTCGGCGTTCTGATCGGCACGCTGGTAGGTGTTCTCCCAGGCGTTGGCCCGCCGGTGGGAATCGCCCTTCTTCTCCCTGTAACTTACCAGGCGCCCCCTTCATCCACGATCATTCTCCTGGCGGGGATTTATTACGGTGCCATGTACGGTGGATCGACGACTTCCATCCTTCTAAACATGCCGGGGGAAGCCGCCTCTGTTGTTACATGTCTGGATGGATATGTTATGGCCCGAAAGGGGAGAGCCGGGCCGGCCTTGGGGATTTCCGCCTTCGGGTCCTTCATTGGGGGAACCGTCGGAATCATCGGACTCATGATCATCGGCCCCCCCTTGGCCCGCTGGGCCCTGAAATTCGGACCCGCGGAATACTTCTCGCTGATGGTTTTGGGATTGACGCTTCTTACATTTCTTGGAAGCAAGTCCATGATTCGGGCGCTTATGATGGCGGTATTGGGTCTATTCATCAGCACCATCGGGGTGGATTATATCTCGGGCAAACCCAGATTCACCTATCATATTATGAGTCTCATGGACGGTCTGGACATCGTTCCGGTAGTAATGGGCCTCTTCGGGGTCGCTGAAGTGCTTATCAACATCGAAGCAGAGGTTAAGAAAGATTTCTACGAGACAAAAATCAAGAATATCTTTCCCACCCTGCAGGACTGGAAGGATTCCATTGGGCCTATCATCCGCGGATCTTTCCTCGGCTTTTTTGTCGGTATTCTGCCCGGCCCGAGCGCGGTAATCGCGTCTTTCACCTCCTATACGATTGAAAAGAAGATTTCGAAGAAGAAATTCGGCACCGGCGTAATCGAGGGAGTCGCCGGCCCGGAAACCGCCAATAACGCCGGGGCGACGGGCGCCTTCGTTCCTCTGCTTACTTTGGGCCTTCCCGGAAATCCGGCTACTGCCATTCTCATCGGAGCCCTTATGATTCATGGGGTGACTCCGGGCCCGATGCTTATGCGCGACGCCCCGGAAATTTTTTGGGGGGTGATAACGAGCATGTACGTCGGCAACGCCATGCTCCTCGTCCTCAACCTGCCCCTGATCCCGCTCTGGGTTAAATTTCTGCGGTTGCCGTATTATGTTCTCTTTCCTTTGATCCTGATTTTCTGTGTCATCGGCTCTTATAGCCTGAGCAATAGTGTCGCCGATGTATTCACCATGATCCTCTTTGGCCTTTTCGGCTACCTCCTCCGGAAATTCGACTACGAGGCCGCCCCGTTAATCATGGCCCTTGTCCTGGGCAAGATGTTCGAGAACGCTTTCCGCCAATCGTTGATCATATCCGGAGGGAGTTTCTCCATTTTTTTCACCCGCCCCGTGTCGGCGGTGCTTTTAATCATTGCTTTCGGTCTGCTGGTTTCCCCGATCTTTTTGCGCCGGAAAGTGGTCCAGGAAGCGGGAGATTAAGGGAACAGGGCGTAATTGGTGTTGTCTTTGACTGATTGAAAAATAACTTTTGAAAGGGAAATGCCTGTGGGTGATCCATCTATCGATATAAAATGGAAGCAAAAGACCTTTTTTGTCAATGGGAATGTCCTCTCTCTTGATGAAAAAGATCGTAAGTATGAAGCGCTGGTTGTGGAAGGAGACCGTATCCTTGCTCTGGGTGCCACGAAAGAGATCCTTGCGCTCAAGCGGGGGTGGGATCAGGAGATCGATCTAAATGGGAAGACCCTGATGCCCGGATTCATCGATGTTCACTGCCATATCATGTCCTTCGGTTTGAATCTGAAAACCTGGTTGGGGGTTCCCGAAGTTACAAAAGTCGAGGAAATCCAGGTTAAACTGGCCGAACGAGTGCGTCTCACTCCGCCAGGCGAATGGATCAAGGGGCGGGGATGGTGCAAAGGGAGGCTCAACGACAAGCTTCCAACCCGGTATGACCTGGACAGGGTTGCTCCCGACAATCCGGTCGTGATCATCGATGCCACCGGGCAT
>Ga0315287_10008804_pt1 | contig 10202 bp, 6 predicted proteins | sample YL17G11_0_MG_FD_205037 | JGI IMG/M metagenome (GOLD analysis project Ga0315287, IMG submission 205037) | Sediment microbial communities from Yellowstone Lake, YNP, Wyoming, USA - YL17G11_0 | ecosystem: Environmental > Aquatic > Freshwater > Lake > Sediment | place: USA: Wyoming | collected... | reverse complement strand
TGTAGAACAGGGCGGTGAACTCGATGATTATAAAGTTGAAGATGATCCGCTGGAAAATGACATAAAGGAACAACTCAGAAAATTCAGGGATCTTAAAGGTGAATATACCAAGGGACAGGATGAGCAAAAGCATGGCAACCTCGATGAAAAATATAAGCTCATTGAAGAGATCAAGGAACTTGTAAAAAACAAGGAATCAATAAACCGTACTTTTCAGGAATTCCGTGAACTACAGAAACGATGGAGGTCTATCGGTCCTGTTCCCCAACAGAATGTTAAAGACCTTTGGGAAACCTACCATCATCACGTTGAGGCGTTTTATGATTATATCCGCATAAACCAGGAATTGCGTGATCTCGATCTAAAAAAGAACCTTGAGTCAAAAATGCACCTGTGCGAAAAAGCGGAAGAACTTTTGCTGGAACCAAGCATTGTAGAAGCTTTTAAGGTATTGCAGGAACTGCATGATTCATGGCGTGAAATCGGACCTGTTCCTGCTGAAATGCGGGTTGAGATTTGGAACCGTTTTAAAGAGGCAACTTCCAAAATAAATAAAAAACACCAGGAGCACTTCGTTGACCTTAAAAACGAACAAAAACACAACCTCGAAGCCAAGGTGGCGCTTTGTGAAAAGGCTGAGGAACTTTGCAACCAGGAGATCCGATCAAATAAGGACTGGACCGGCCGATCCAATGAGCTTATTGAACTGCAAAAGGTATGGAAGACGATCGGATTTGCTCCAAAAAAAGACAATGCAAAGATTTACAAGAGGTTCCGTGATGCTTGCGACGCTTTCTTTAACCGTAAGCGCGAGTTCTACGGCGTTTTTAAAGAAGAGCAAAACAACCACCTCCAGCTCAAATTAGAACTGTGTATTCAGGCGGAAGCGTTGCGTGAAAGTTCCGAATGGAAAAAGACTACCGAAGAACTGATTGCCCTGCAACAGCGTTGGAAAGAGATCGGACCTGTGCCCCATAAGCATTCAGACAGGGTTTGGAAGAGATTCAGAACTGCCTGCGATACTTTCTTTGAACGAAAAGGCAAGCATTTCTCAGAAATTGACAATTCATTCGGAAGCAACCTGCAAAAGAAACTTGATCTCATCAAACTTATCCAGGATTTTACCATTGGTGAAAATGCTGAAGACAGCCTTGAAAAACTGAAGGATTTCCAGCGACAATGGTCAGAGATCGGTTTTGTACCCCTGAAAGACAAGGATGACATCCACGAAAAATACAGGGAAGCTATTAATAAAAAGTTCGATGAGCTTCGGATTGATGATAGCCACCGTAATATGCTTAAATTCAAGAATAAACTTGAAAGCTTTCTCGAAAAACCGAATGGTATCCAGCGAATCAGGCAGGAACGGGAGAAATATATTACCCGTTTAAAGCAACTTGAAGGTGATATTGTATTGTGGGAAAATAACATAGGATTCTTTGCGCGTTCGAGAAATGCCGAAACAATGATCAAGGAGGTTGAAATGAAAATTGAAAGCTCCAAGAAAAATATTGATCTCCTGAACCGTAAAATCAACATGATTGATGATATCGACGATTAATCATGTATGGGTCTTCAGGCAGTCCATGAAATTCGAATTGTAATGTTGTTAAATGATTAATAAACAGGGTAAGTTGGTACCAACGAAATATATTTTTGTTACAGGAGGCGTTGCTTCCTCATTGGGTAAAGGAATTATTTCCGCATCCCTTGCCAAGTTGCTTCAGGCAAGAGGTTATTTTGTTACCATTCAAAAGCTTGATCCATATATCAATGTGGATCCGGGTACACTGAATCCCTATGAACATGGTGAATGTTACGTAACAGATGACGGCGCAGAAACCGACCTGGACCTGGGCCATTATGAGCGGTTTCTTGGTATACCCACCTCACAGGCGAACAATGTTACCACAGGCCGTATTTACCAATCGGTCATCAACAAGGAACGGCGCGGAGATTATCTTGGTAAAACAGTTCAGGTGATTCCGCACATAACCGATGAAATTAAAAGGAGGATCAAGCTTCTTGGCGGCCGCAACAAATATGATTTTGTTATTACCGAAATTGGCGGAACGGTTGGTGATATTGAATCTTTGCCTTATGTGGAAGCCGTACGACAGCTTAAATGGGAAATGGGTGACCAAAATGTATTGATCATTCATTTAACCCTTGTTCCTTATCTGCATGCCTCGGGTGAACTCAAAACAAAGCCAACGCAACACTCGGTTAAGATGCTTCTTGAAAACGGAGTTCAGCCCAACATCCTCGTTTTAAGAACAGAACGGGAGCTTGGCGAAGAACTTCGCAAAAAGGTAGCCTTATTCTGTAACGTTGATGCCGATGCTGTTATCCAATCCATTGATGTGAGCACCATTTATGAAGTGCCCATTTTAATGCAAAAGGAAAAACTGGATGTAACGGTATTGAAAAAGCTGGGCATGGATTACTCCGGTACTCCGGAACTGGGACCATGGATTAAATTTCTGAAAAGGCTACAGAATCCCAGGTACAGCTCAAAGGTAGCACTGGTGGGAAAGTATGTGGAATTGCCCGATGCTTACATTTCCATCAATGAATCGTTTAAACATGCAGGCGCTATGAACGACTGCAGGGTGAATGTACAATTCATCCATTCTGAAGATATTGATGAGAACAACTATAAGGAATTGTTAAAAGGATACAACGGTATTTTGGTGGCTCCGGGGTTTGGTGACAGGGGTATCGAGGGTAAGATACTGGCTGCAAAGTATGCAAGGGAAAATGATGTGCCATTCTTCGGAATATGCCTGGGACTCCAATGTGCTGTGATAGAATTTGCACGGAATGTGATCGGACTTGAGAAGGCCCATTCAACGGAGATGTCACTTAAAACTCCCGATCCGGTTATTGACCTGATGGAAGACCAGAAAGGCGTCACTGAAAAGGGTGGTACCATGCGTCTTGGAGCCTATCCGTGTGTAATCAGGCAAGGAACTCGCACCAGTGAAGCCTATGGTGTCGCTGAAGTGAATGAAAGACACCGTCACCGCTATGAATTCAACAACAAATACCTTGAAGCATTTGAGAAGGCAGGAATGATCTCCGCCGGGGTTAATCCGGAGACCGCACTTGTCGAGATCATGGAGATTCCTTCGCATAAATGGTTTGTTGGCGTTCAGTTCCATCCCGAATACAGCAGCACTGTACTTAAGCCCCATCCCTTGTTTGTAAGTTTCATTAAAGCAACTATTTGCTGATTTCTAACAACTATTCAACACCAACAATTTAAGCATGGATAAAAATTCGATTTTTGGTATAATCATTATTGCCGCTATTTTAATTATATGGGGTGTAGTGCAATCTCCTGATAAAAAGAAATTGGAAGCCTTGGCCATTGATACAACAGCAGTGGTCAATCAGCAGCAGGTTTTGAATGATTCGGCCATTATGGCCCCCCAGCAAGCTATTGCGACGTCTGAAATAACTTCCGATTCGGCAGATAAAGAACGGATTAAGAACGAATTGGGTGAATTTGCAGCAGCTGCAACCGGCGAGAATAAATTCTACACCATTGAGAATGATCTTATCAGGCTAGTTTTATCCAGCAAAGGTGGCAGACCTTATTCTGTTGAACTGAAGAAGTATAAAACGTTTACGCGTGAACCGGTGGTGCTCTTTAACGGGGACTCCACACAGTTTGGGCTTGTTTTTTACAACCAGAACAAACCCATTTCCACTAACGAACTGTTTTTCAGCGCTACAGATACCCTTCCCCACCAGGCAGTTACCAGTTCTGACAGCCTCGGTATGCGGCTTATTGTGGGTGAAAACAGGTATATAGAATACCGTTACACGCTTGAACCGGGAAGTTATATGGTTCAACTTTCCCTGCAACTGGTTGGTATGAATGACATCGTTACACGGGATCCCTCTTCGATCGACATGAGTTGGGAAATCAATGTTCCCCAGCACGAACAGCTCAAAAAAAATGAAAACCAATATACCTCTATTTATTTCAGGCATTACAAGGAGGATGTTGGTTTTCTCAACTCCAGTACGAAAAAAAAGGAACAACAGCAGGATATCCCCACCCAGGTGGAATGGGTTGCCTTTAAAAATCAATTCTTCTCCTCCGTACTAATTGCCGATGGTGCCTTTTCCAACGCCCTGCTCAAATCAACCACCCTGCCCGAAGAAAACAAATACCTCAAAAATTTCAGGGCGGAAGTTGGAATTCCATTTCAACGCCTTGATAATGAAACCATTAAACTTAAAATGTTTTTTGGTCCCAACAAATTTAAATTGCTGAAGAAATACAAGGAGTACAAGCTTGAAGACCTTGTATCGTTGGGTAAAAGTGTAATCCGATGGATCAACCAATTCGTCATTATTCCGATTTTTGACTGGCTCAGCAGGTTTATCGGCAATTACGGCCTGATCATCCTGTTGCTCACCATCATTATTAAAATTGGATTATTGCCGCTCACTTACCGTTCCTACCTTTCGCAAGCCCGAATGAAGGTGCTTAAACCGCAAATCGACGAGCTGACCCAGAAATTTCCAAAGGGCAAGGAACTTGAAAGGCAACAAGCCACCATGGCTTTATATAAGAAAGCCGGCGTGAGTCCCATGGGAGGATGTCTTCCCATGTTGCTGCAATTCCCTATTTTGTTTGCCATGTTCAGGTTTTTTCCAACATCCATTGAACTCAGGCAGGAAGGCTTCTTGTGGGCAAAGGACCTTTCCACTTACGATTCCATTATTTCATGGAGCCATGCCATCCCTGTGCTGGGTGATCATATCAGCCTTTTTACCCTGCTAATGACAATTTCCACCATTATCAGCATGAAAATGAGTGATACTTCCGGCTCCACACAACAGGTACCAGGGATGAAAACCATGATGTACATTATGCCCGTGATGTTTATGTTTATGCTGAACAATTTTTCGTCAGGTCTTACCTATTATTATTTCCTGGCCAACGTAATAACAATCGGCCAGAACTATCTTTTCAAACAATTTGTTGATGAGAAGGAGATCCTCCGGAAAATCGAAGAGAAAAAGTCAAAGCCTGTCAAGAAATCTAAATTCCAGCACCGGATCGAAGAAATGGCAAAACAAAGCGGATACAGAACACCCAAGAAAAAATAAGTTCGTTAACCTCTTAGTCCCGTTAACCCATGAAACTGGCACAGAACCGCTATTCCATTGATGGCATCGATGTGGTAGAACTTGTTGAAAAGTACGGATCACCGGTATATGTATATCAGACTTCCAAAATGAAGCAACAGTATGAAAAAATGCTTCAGGCTTTTAGGGAGGTCAAAGTGAAGGTTAATTTTGCGTGCAAAGCGCTCAATAATATCAATGTATTGAAATTTTTCAGGAACCTTGGCAGTGGCCTCGATGCTGTTTCGATCGAGGAAGTGCAACTGGGCTTAAAAGCCGGTTTTAATCCCCAGGACATCATGTTCACCCCAAACTGTGTATCCATCGAAGAAATTCTGGAAGGGGTGAAACTTGGCGTAAGAATCAACATTGATAATATTTCAATCCTTGAGCAATTCGGAAATCTCCACAGTAATAAGATTCCGGTTTGCATCCGCATTAATCCGCACATTCTCGCCGGCGGCCATGAAAAGATATCCACAGGACACATCGATTCAAAATTCGGTATTTCCATTTACCAGCTTCCGCATGTTCACCGTGTTGTTGAAGCCACAAACCTAAGGGTGGAAGGACTTCATATGCACACTGGTTCGGATATACTTGATGTGGAGGTATTTCTCAGGGGAGCGGAAATTATGCTGGATGTGGCAAGGAGTTTCCCCGACCTCGATTATATTGATTTCGGGAGTGGTTTTAAAGTACCGTATAAGCCCGATGATTATTTTACAAACATTGACAACCTCGGCAAAGACCTGGCCAGACGGTTTAAAAAGTTCTGTAAAGAATATGGACGGGAGCTGACCCTCGTTTTTGAGCCGGGCAAATACCTTGTAAGTGAGGCCGGTTACTTTTTTGCAAGGGTTAATGTGGTGAAGCAAACATTGTCAACGGTTTTTGCCGGACTTGATACCGGATTGAATCACCTGATTCGTCCCATGTTCTACGATGCCTACCACCAGATCCTTAATGTTTCAAATCCAAAGGGCAAGGTAAGAATCTACACGGTGGTAGGATACATCTGTGAAACCGATACCTTTGGCTGGAACCGTAAAATCCACGACATCCGTGAAGGTGATTATCTTGTATTCCTTAACGCAGGTGCCTATTGTTTTACAATGGCATCAAACTACAACTCCCGATTGCGTCCTCCGGAAGTCCTTATCCATGATGGAAAAGATTATCTGATACGCGAACGCGAAACGCTCGAAGATGTACTGAGGAATCAGGTGATTATCGAATTGTAATAACCTGCTTATGAAAAGGCCTGGAATTGTATTTCTTGATGCAGAAACAGTGGGTGATGTAAATGGATATTTTCAGTTAACCCGGCTGGGTAATCTGACAGTATATCAGTCCACCGCGCACAGCCAGCGGATCGAACGAATGCAGGGACGGGAGATTGTTATCACAAACAAGGTTATCATCGACAAAGTGGTGATGGATGCCTGTCCTGCCCTTCAACTTATTTGCATTGCTGCCACAGGCATGAACAATGTAGATCTCAATTATGCAAGGTTTAAGGGGATCTCCGTAAAAAATGTGGCAGGATATTCAACAGAGAGTGTGGTACAGCAAACTTTCTCGATGCTGTTTTACCTGATGGGCAATCTCCCCTATTATGACAACTATGTGAAACAGGGCAATTATGCAACCAGCGAATTGTTTACACATCATGGCAGGCCATTTCATGAACTTGCCGGCAAAACCTACGGCATTATCGGAATGGGAACCATTGGCAAACGGGTGGCTGCCGTTGCCACTTCCTTTGGCGCTTCTGTTATTTGTTATTCCACAACTGGCAAAAACCTGCAAAACGGTTATAACACCGTTTCTTTAAATGAACTGCTCACCGCCAGTGACATTATTTCAATCCATTGTCAGCTTACGGAGGCAACCCATAACCTGATAGGATTTGAACAGTTGCGTCTAATGAAAAAAGGGGCCATGCTGATAAACGTGGGACGGGGAGGAATTGTGAATGAAGCCGGACTGGCACGTGCCCTCGATGAGGAAATTATTGCAGGTGCCGCCCTGGATGTTCTTGAAACAGAACCTCCCGATCCGTCAAATCCTTTGTTGCGCCTGCAATTCCCTGAGCGAATTCTGATAACCCCTCATATAGCCTGGGCCGGCCTTGAATCACGCGAAAGACTGATGGCCGGGATCATTAGAAACATAACCGAATACCTCAACGAAAAAAGCAGGGGATAAAATCCTGCAGGGCTGTCGAGATTATTCTCTATTTTTATAAAAAAAATTTCCGGTGAAAAACAAACGATTGAATATCGGTCTGGTTCAAATGGCCTGTTCTGCATCCGTGGAGGAAAACCGGCGAAAGGCAGCAGCAGGAATCCATGCGGCCGCAACCCGGGGAGCCAACATTATCTGCCTGCAGGAATTGTACGCAACGCGCTATTTCTGCGATAAGGAATCGTATGATAGCTTTGCCCTTGCAGAACATATTCCTGGTGTTGTTACTGAAGAACTGCAGGTCCTTGCAGGCAAATTGAATGTGGTGCTTATCGCCTCGCTTTTTGAAAAACTCGATTCAGGTATCTATTTTAATACTGCTGCGGTTATTGATGCCAATGGATCCTATCTCGGAAAATACCGTAAAAACCACATTCCCGATGATCCGGGATTTTATGAGAAGTTTTACTTTTCACCGGGTGATACCGGCTACCAGGTTTTCACAACGAGGTTTGCCCGCATTGGTGTGCTGATATGCTGGGACCAGTGGTACCCCGAAGCTGCAAGAATTACAAGCCTCATGGGCGCTGAGATCCTGTTTTACCCCACAGCCATTGGTTGGTCAGACAGCCAGTCCATGGAAGTAAATAGCGAACAATACCAGGCCTGGCTTACCGTTCAGCGCAGCCATGCCATTACCAACGGCGTGCATGTGGTAGCGGTTAACCGCACGGGGCGGGAGGAAGATATGCAGTTCTGGGGTGGATCCTTTGTCTCAAATCCCTTTGGCACCATCCTTTATCAGGCTCCGCATGACAAGGAAGACATTAGTGTGGTTCCCATAGATCTATCCGAAAGTGATTTCTACAGAACACACTGGCCTTTTATGCGTGACCGCCGCATTGATACCTACCAGCCTATTGTTAACCGCTATATAAAATCCTAGCGCGTTCCATGGTGATCAGTGAAACACACACACCTTCGCAGCTGGGTTACAGGTTTCCGGCCGAGTGGGAAAAACATGCCGCCACCTGGTTGAGCTATCCCCATAACGAAGCTTCCTGGCCTGGCAAAATTCATACAATATTTCCGCATTACCATCGGTTCATAAAGGAACTGGCAACCGGTGAAAGGGTGAATATCAACGTGACGGATGAAGGCATGCGTTCACATGTAATGCTAGCATTGCTTAATGCCGGGGTGAATATGGCGAACATCAGCCTTCATGTTTTGCCTACGAATGATGCATGGTGCCGCGATCACGGACCAGCCTTTGTTGTAAATTCCAATGCCGTGCATCCCAAAGCCATTGTCAATTGGAAATACAATGGCTGGGGCGGCAAGTATCCGGCTGATCTTGATACTACCATACCGGCCAGGATCGGTGAAATGCTCGGTTACCCTGTTTTTCATCCCGGTATTGTGATGGAAGGCGGATCTGTTGATTTCAACGGGAAAGGAACCCTGCTCACCACCACTTCATGTCTGTTGCATCCAAACCGGAATCCAGAGCTGAATCAGCAAGCGATAGAAAAATTCCTGCTTGATTATTATGGTGCTGAACAGGTACTATGGCTTGGCGAAGGCATTGAAGGTGATGATACCAACGGCCATATCGATGATCTTACCCGGTTTGTTAACCCTGATACGGTTATTTCCATGGTGGAACATAACAGGTCCGACGCCAACTTTCTTCCGCTCCGTGAAAACATTGAATCCCTTGGACGCTTCAGGCTTATGAACGGTAAACAGCTGAACATCCTGGAGATTCCTATGCCACGACCCCTGTATTACGACGGTCAACGGCTGCCCGTATCCTATGCCAATTTTTATATTGCCAATGCCGGTGTGATGGTTCCGGTGTTTAACTGTCCCCAGGACCAGGCAGCAATCGATATACTGTCAGGGTGCTTCCCAGACAGGCCTGTGATTGGCATTGATTCGGTGGAGATTATCTGGGGACTGGGAAGCTGGCATTGTTTGAGCCAGCAGGAACCGGCGTGAGGAAGGTAAATGGTGATTTACCGATTACCGATTACCGATTACTGAAAACTGAATACTGGAGGGAAAGTCACAACTTTCCCCTACTCGTCACTTTTCACTTTTCACTCAATGACCCCCGACCCTATCAGTTCATCTCCCTCATACCATGCAGCAAATTGTCCCGACGTTATACCTCGTTGCTTCTTATCGAAAATGATGCAAATTCCTTCGGCGGTTTTAATGACCTCGGCCTGCTGTAAGGGCTGCCTGTAGCGCACCCTTACCTGCATCCGTTTTCTTTCACCGGTTTGAAGCGCCATGTCCATCCTCACCCAGTGAATATCAATGTGTGGGACAAACAGGCCCCAGCGATTCAGTCCGGGATGTTCATGCCCCATGCCCACATACAGGTTGTTGTTTACAGTATCGTTCGAAATAACAAACACCGGTTCAGGCTTGCCACCGATGTTCAACCCTTTTCGCTGACCAATGGTGTAATAATGGGCGCCTTCGTGGGAACCAACCAAGGTTCCGTCTGCGGGACCGTATTGAAATTCACTGCTGAGTTTTTCAGGATGATCCGTTGATTTAAGCCATTCCCGATGCAGCCGGGCGTATTCATGGTACAAGGGCAAACTGGCAGGAATTTCAAGGATCGGACCTTTTTTTACCGCGAGCTTTTGCTTGAGAAATTCAGGCAAATCAACCTTGCCTACGAAACAAATGCCTTGCGAATCCTTTCTTTCAGCCGTGGTCAGGTGCTGCTCCCTGGCAATTTCCCTAACTGTTTGTTTTAAAAGACTTCCGATGGGAAAAATCGCTTTGCTTAATTGTTCCTGTGAAAGCTGGCAAAGAAAGTAGCTCTGGTCCTTGTTGGGATC
>Ga0315287_10008803_pt1 | contig 10202 bp, 8 predicted proteins | sample YL17G11_0_MG_FD_205037 | JGI IMG/M metagenome (GOLD analysis project Ga0315287, IMG submission 205037) | Sediment microbial communities from Yellowstone Lake, YNP, Wyoming, USA - YL17G11_0 | ecosystem: Environmental > Aquatic > Freshwater > Lake > Sediment | place: USA: Wyoming | collected... | reverse complement strand
TCGACCTCGTCGACGAGGCCGCGTCGAGCCTCCGCATCGAGATCGACTCGGTGCCCACCGAGATCGACGTGGTCGAGCGGCGCATCCGCGGCCTCGAGATCGAGCGGGTGGCCCTGGCCAAGGAGAGCGACAGCACCTCCAAGGAGCGACTCGACGCGCTCGACGAGGAGCTGGCCAACCTCCAGGAGCAGGCCGACTCCATGCGGGCCCACTGGCAGTCCGAGAAGGACGCCATCGTGGCGATCCAGGAGGTCAAGGAACGCGCCGAGCAGCTGCGGGCCGAGGCCGAGCGTTGCGAGCGCGAGGGCGACCTGTCGCGCGCCTCGGAGATCACCTACGGCCACCTTCCCGTGCTCGAGCGCGAGGTCGATGCCGCCACCGCCGAGCTGGCCGAGCTGCAGTCCGAGCGCAGGATGCTCAAGGAGGAGGTCGACGAGGAGGACATCGCCGCGGTCGTGTCGCTCTGGACCGGCGTTCCCGTGTCGCGCCTCATGGAAGGCGAGATGGCCAAGCTGGTGCGACTCGAAGACGTGCTGCACGAGAGGGTGGTGGGCCAGGACGACGCCGTGACGGCCGTGGCCAATGCCATCCGCCGCAGCCGCGCCGGCCTGTCGGATCCCGACCGGCCGATCGGCAGCTTCCTGTTCCTCGGCCCCACCGGGGTGGGCAAGACCGAGCTGGCCCGCAGCCTCGCCGACTACCTGTTCGACGACGAGCGGGCCATGGTGCGCATCGACATGTCGGAGTACATGGAGAAGCACTCGGTGAGCCGCCTCATCGGTGCCCCTCCCGGTTACGTCGGCTACGACGAGGGCGGCCAGCTCACCGAGGCGGTGCGGCGCCGGCCCTACGCGGTGGTGCTGCTCGACGAGGTGGAGAAGGCCCACTCCGACGTGTTCAACGTGCTGCTGCAGCTGCTCGACGACGGTCGCCTCACCGATGGCCAGGGCCGCACGGTCGACTTCACCAACACCGTGCTCATCATGACCTCCAACCTGCAGGGCGACCCGCGGGACTTCTTCCGCCCCGAGTTCATCAACCGGGTCGACGAGATCGTGCGGTTCCGCTCGCTGGAGGAGTCCGACCTCGAGACCATCGTGGAGATCCAGCTCGACCACCTGCGCCGCCGGCTCGCCGAGCGTCGCATCCACCTCGAGGCCACCCCCGAGGCCATGGCCAAGCTGGCCCACGACGGCTACGAGCCCGCCTTCGGGGCGCGGCCCCTGAAGCGGCTCATCCAGAAGCAGGTCGGCGACCGACTGGCGCTGGCCATCCTGGAGGGCAAGGTGGACGAGGGCGCCACCGTCACCCTCGCCGTCGACGGCGGCGAGTTCACCGTCGGCTGACCCTGCGGCGCCGACGACGCGGTTGGCGCCCCGGTGCCCGTTCGCGGTACCACTGGGGCCGATCGCCGGAGGGCGGCGACGACGGGGGGCCCGTGAGCGAGGGAGTGTCCACAACCGAGCGGGTCAGCCGAAAGGGGTTCCTGCTGGTCGGTGCCCTGCTCACCCTTGCCGCCCTCGCGCTCGGCAGCGTGCGGTTCGCCCGGGCGGACTGGACGGGGATCCCCCTCGACCGCTGGCCCGACGGGATGCAGCTCAGGGTGGGCCCGGCCCGTTGCCACGAGGACATCCCGCCCTACACGACGGAGACCGGGCGGGTCATCCACGGACTGGTCGTCGACGAGGAGCAGTACCTCTCGATCGTGGAGCTTCGCCGCGGCGTCCCCCGCGACGAGCTCGCCGCGAAGTGCCTGTACTCGCCCTTCACCGACCGCCCGGCCGTCACCTGGATCGCCCACTTCATCCCCGGGGACGAGGGCGTGGCCCTCAGCGCGGTCAACCTCGTGATGATGGTGGCGGCGGTGTGGGCCCTGCTGGCCGCGATCAGGGCGGCGGGGGTCGGTCCGTTCGCCCTGGCCGTCGCCGGGACCCTGGCCGTCGTCAACTTCAACACGCTCATGTCGGGTTCGGGCCTGCTGATCGAGCCCCCGGCCCTGCTGTTCGCCGCGCTCGCCTGGTGGTTCCTCCAGCGCCGCCGGGAGTGGCTGCTCGTTCCCCTGATCTTCTTCGCCGTGGCCTTCAAGGAGCCCCTGGTCGTGCTGCTCATCCCCATCTGGCTCTGGGCGCGGGCCGAGCGGTCACGGGGCCGCGCCGCGAGCGCCACCTGGCTTCCCGCCCTGGCGTCGACCGTGGCGCTGGCCGCGGGGGCGTTCGCCGCGATGAGGTGGTCGACGCCTGCGGACGCCACCTGGCCCGCGAACATCAACCTCAGCCTGCTGCTGGGCAACCTGACCGACCCGGTCGGCATCGTGGCGTTCGCCCTGGCCACGGTGCCCCTCGGGTTGCCCGCCTTCCTGCGGATCCGCGACATGCGCCGCGAGCAGCACGCGGAGCCGGATGTGCGTCACCCGCTGCTGGCAACCCTGCTCGACCCGGCCGTGGCCGGAGTGGCGGTCGCGGTCGTGCTGTGCGTGTACGCCGCGGCGACGGCCGACCTGTCGCCCCGCATCGCCTGGGTCGGCTTCCCCTTCGCCGCCACGCTCGCCGCCCAGTGGGTCGATCGCCGGGTCGGGAGCCCGGGCCCGGCCGGGCGTGGGGGCCGGGCGGGGATCGCGGATAGGATTGACCGTTCCCTGAGTCAGTGATCGAGGTGATTCGCGTGCCGGCAACCGTTGTCGTGGGCACCCAATGGGGGGATGAGGGCAAGGGCAAGCTGACCGACCTCATCGCCAAGGAGATGCAGTTGGTCGTCCGCTACCAGGGCGGCCACAACGCGGGCCACACCCTCGTGGTCGACGGGGCGTCGTTCGCCCTGCAGCTGGTGCCCTCGGGGGTGCTGTACGACCACATCACCCCGGTGATCGGCAACGGCGTGGTGGTCGACCCGTTCGTGCTGCTGGCGGAGATCGCCACCCTCGAGTCCAAGGGCGTCGACTGCTCGCGGCTCAAGGTGTCGGGCAACGCCCACCTCATCCTGCCCTACCACCAAGAGATGGACCGGCTCACCGAGCGCTACCTCGGCAAGAACAAGCTGGGCACCACCAAGCGCGGCATCGGCCCGGCCTATGCCGACAAGTCGATGCGGGTGGGCATCCGGGTGCAGGACCTGCTCGACGAGAAGATCTTCCGCGAGAAGCTCGAAGCCGTCCTCGGCGACAAGAACAAGGTGTTCGCCAAGGTCTACAACCGGCTCCCGTTCGACGTGGACGAGATGGCCGAGCGGGTGCTCACCGAGGTGGCGCCGCAGGTGAAGCCGTACATCGCCGACACCGTGAGCCTGGTGCACGACGCCCTCGACGCCGGCGCGCACGTGCTGTTCGAGGGGGCGCAGGCCACCTTCCTCGACCTCGACCACGGCACCTACCCGTTCGTCACCTCGTCCAACCCGGTGGCCGGTGGCGCCTGCACCGGCGCCGGTGTCGGCCCCCGCCACATCCAGCGGGTGGTGGGCATCGCCAAGGCCTACATCACGCGGGTGGGGGCAGGGCCGTTCCCCACCGAGCTGTTCGACGTCGACGGCGACACGCTGGTGGACCGCGGCCACGAGTTCGGCACCAACACCGGCCGCCGCCGCCGCCCCGGCTGGTTCGACGCGGTGATGATGCGCCAGGCGGTGCGCCTCAACTCGCTGTCGGAGCTGGCCATCACCAAGCTCGACATCCTCGACACGTTCGACACCCTCAAGGTGTGCGTCGCCTACGACGTCGACGGGGTGCGCCACGAGCACCTGCCCTACCACCAGTCCGACCTGCACACCGCCACGCCCGTCTACGAGGAGCTGCCCGGCTGGGGTGTCGACCTCACCGGGGCGCGCGAGCGTTCCGACCTGCCGGCGGCCGCGGTGGCCTACCTCGACTTCCTCCAGGAGCAGGTGGGCGTGCCCATCACCTTCGTGGGTGTCGGCCCCGGCCGCGACCAGTTCGTCCATTTCAACGCCTGACCCACCGGCCCGACCCCCGGGCCCCACCCCAACCGGAGCGTGAGCAATGTCAGTGGTGAAGATCAATGCCATCGAGGTGCCCGAGGGCGCCGGCCCCGAGCTCGAGGCGCGGTTCGCGGCCCGGGCCGGTGCGGTCGAGCACCAGCCCGGCTTCCAGGCCTTCCAGCTGCTGCGGCCCGTCGAGGGTGAGACCCGCTACTTCGTGATGACCTGGTGGGAGTCCGAGGAGGCGTTCCAGGGCTGGCTCTCCAGCCAGGACTTCGCCAAGGGTCACGCGAACGCCGGCGGCGCCGCAGCCGCCGGTGGGGCCGGCGGCCACCCCGGCGGTCATCCGGGTGGTCATCCGGGTGGTCATCCCGGCGGGCAGCCGGGTGGTGCTCCCGGCGGCGGCCAGGCCCCCGTGGCCACCGGGGCGTCGCTGCTGTCGTTCGAGGTGGTCGAGCAGATCCCGGCCCCGCCGGCCTGAGTCGACCCCAGGGCCACGGCTGGCGGAGGCCGTCGCCCGATCGGCTAGAAACTCCCCCATGCTGGGAACCTCGTCGTGAAGGTCTGTGTGGTCGGCAGCGGTGGGCGCGAACACGCGCTGGCGTCCGTGCTCGGCCGCACCGCCGAGGTGGTGGTGACCCCCGGCAGTCCCGGCATTCCGGGGTCCGTGCCCACCCCGCCGGAGGATGTCGGCGCCGACCTGTTCGTGATCGGCCCCGAGGCCCCGCTGGTGGACGGCCTCGCCGACCGCCTGCGAGCCGCGGGGAAGCTGGTGTTCGGCCCCGGCGCCGACGGTGCCCGACTCGAGGGCTCCAAGGCGTGGATGAAGGAGCTGCTGGCCGAGGCGGGGGTGCCCACCGCCGCCTTCGGCACGTTCGAGGAGCCCGCGCCGGCCCTGGCCTTCCTCGACACCATGACCCCGCCGTTCGTGGTGAAGACCGACGGGCTCGCCGCCGGCAAGGGTGTGCTGGTGACCGACTCGCTCACCGAGGCCCGCAACGCCGTGGGCGACTACCTCTCGGGGGCCGCCTTCGGCGATGCCGGCCGCCGCCTCGTCATCGAGGAGGGCATGGTCGGCCCCGAGCTGTCGGTGCTCGCCGTGTGCGACGGCCACCGGGCCGTCCCCCTGGCCCCGGCCCAGGACTTCAAGCGCATCGGCGAGGGCGACAGCGGCCCCAACACCGGTGGGATGGGCGCCTACTCGCCCGTCCCGATCGTCGATGACGCCCTGCTCGACGACGTGATGGCCCGCTTCGTCGTGCCCACCCTCGCCGCGCTGCGGGCCCGGGGCATCGACTACCGCGGCGTGCTGTACGCGGGGCTGATGTTCACCCCCGAGGGGCCGAGGATGCTCGAGTACAACGTGCGCTTCGGTGATCCCGAGACCCAGGTGGTGCTGCCCCGGCTCACGAGTGACCTGGCCGCCCTGCTGGCCGAGGCCGCCGCCGGCGACCTGCGCAGCACACCCAGCTTCACCGACGACGCCCGGGTGACGGTGGTGTGCGCCTCGGAGGGCTACCCCGAGTCGCCCCGGACCGGCGACCTGATCGAGGGCCTCGATGCCGCCGGCGCACTGGCCGGCGTCGAGGTGTTCTGCGCCGGCGTCGGCATCGACGGCGAGGGCCGGCTCACCACCGCCGGCGGCCGGGTGCTGAACGTCTGCGGCACGGGGCCAACCCTGCAGATCGCCCGTGAGCGGGCCTATGCCGGCGTCGGGTGCATCTGGTGGCCGGGCATGCAGGTGCGCGGCGACATCGCCGCCGCCCCGGCCGGGGCCTGAAGGGTTCGGAAGTGACCCATCCGGGGCCGGCGGCCCAACCGGGGGCACTGCCGGGGGCACTGCCGGGCCGGCCCGCGGCGGGGCCGGTGGTCGGCATCATCGGCGGGGGACAGTTGGCGCGCATGCTGGCCGAGGCGGCCACGCCGCTCGGCGTCCACGTGCGGGTGCTCGTGGCCGAGGGCGAGGAAGGGGCGGCGGAGGTGGCCCCCGACGTGCTCGTGGGCCGGGCCGACGATCCGGCCGCCCTGCGGGCCCTGGCCGAGTCGGTCGACGTGGTCACGATCGACCACGAGAACGTCGACCACGAGACCCTCGCCGCACTCGAGGCCGAGGGCGTGGCCGTGCGGCCCTCGGTGCACACGCTCGGCTACTCCGACAAGGCCCACCAGCGGCGCCACTTCGCCGCCGCCGGCCTGCCCGTTCCCCCGTTCACCGTGGTCGACCCGGCTGCGGGTGCCGCCACCACCGAAGCGCTGGCCTTCGCCGGGGCCCACGGCGGCCGGGTGGTGGCCAAGGCCTCGCGGGGTGGCTACGACGGCCGGGGCGTGTGGATGCTGTCGGCCGAAGAGCTGGCCGACTTCCTCGCCGGGTACACCGGGGCGCCGCTGGTGCTCGAGCCCCGCCTCGAGCTCGAGGTGGAGCTGGCGGTGATCGTGGCCCGCCGGCCCTCGGGCGAGGTGGCCACCTGGCCGGTGCTCGAGACGGTGCAGGTCGACGGCATGTGCGACGAGGTCGTGCTCCCCGCCCCCGTGTCGCCTGCGGTGGACTCGCAGGCCCGCGCAGTGGCCGCCCGAGTCGCCGAGGTCACCGATGCGGTCGGGGTGCTGGCCGTGGAACTGTTCGTCGTCGGTGGGGAGGTGCTCGTCAACGAGATCGCCCCCCGGGTGCACAATTCCGGGCACCTCACCATCGAGGGCACCGGCACCTCGCAGTTCGAGCAGCACCTCCGCGCCATCCTCGACTGGCCCCTCGGGCCGACCGACCCCCGGGCCCCGGTGGCGGTGATGGCCAACGTGGTCGGCGGCCCCGACGCCGATCCCCGCGACCGCCAGGCCGAGGCGCTGGCCGCGGTGCCCGAGGCCCACGTGCACCTCTACGGCAAGGCCGCCCGTCCCAAGCGCAAGATCGGCCACGTGACCGTGCTCGGCACCGACCGTGACGAGGTGCGCAGACGGGCCAAACGGGCCGCCGACCTGCTCGCCGGCGGTGCCGGTCCTGCCTGACGGCGGTGCCCGCGTGCCAGTATCGGACACATGACCGCAGACCCGGAAGGCCCGCCGCTGGTCGGCATCATCATGGGCAGCGCCACCGACGCCCCCGTCATGGAGGAGGCCGCGACGGCGCTGGCCGAGCTCGGCATAACCCACGAGGTGCGGGTGGTGTCGGCCCACCGGAGCCCCGAGCGCATGGTCGAGTACGCCCGCACCGCCCGCGACCGCGGGCTCAGGGTGGTGATCGCCGGAGCGGGCGGCGCCGCGCACCTGCCGGGGATGGTCGCGTCGCTCACCACCCTGCCGGTGATCGGGGTGCCCGTGCCCACCCGGCACCTCGGCGGGGAGGACTCGCTGCTCTCCATCGTGCAGATGCCGGGCGGTGTGCCCGTGGCCACGATGGCCATCGGTGGCGCGCGGAACGCCGGCCTGCTGGCGGCGCGCATCCTCTCCCTGGGTGACGAGCAGCTGGCCCGCCGGCTGGAGGACTTCCGGCTCGGCCTAGCCGACTACGCCGCCGGCCAGGACGACGCGCTGCGGGCCGAGCGCACCGAGCGCACCGAGCGCGGCTGAACGCGGCTGAACGCGTCTGAGGTCGCGCCCGCACCCGGGTCCCGGCCCGGATCGTGCTGTGGCCCGTGGCGCCGCGGCTCAGAACTTCTTCGACCAGCCGCCCACGTCCTCGGCCCGCTCGCTGCCGTCGAGCCAACGCTCCTCGGCGTCGTCGACCGGCGCGGGTGGCGGGGGAGAGGGGCGGGCCAGGGCGGCGCGGGCCCGGTGCTCGGCCAGCCGGTCCTTCACCTGACGCTCGGTCAGCCGGGGCCGTCCGGTGTGCTGGCGGCTGACCCCGCCCGCCTCGAGCGCACAGGAGATGCAGAGCGGCGGCTTCTTCAGCCCGAACGGGAACACGACGCACTCGGGGCAGAACTCGTGGCCGCATCGGCCGCACACGTACTCCGACACGGCCATCGGGTGTTTCACACATGACGCCATGCTGCTGCCTTTCGGACTCGACTGCCTGGGCGGTGCCGGGTACCACCGGTGCCCTCGTTCCCCCTTGGGATCGACGCGCCCGGCCCCTGTCCTTGAGCATTTCCCCCGCCCAGTTCCCGGTGGGGGAGAATGTTGCCGTGGTTGTGCCCAACGTCCTCGCGAACCGATACGCCAGTGCCGAGATGGCCGGGCTCTGGTCGCCCGAGCACAAGGTCGTCCTGGAGCGGCAGCTCTGGATCGCGGTGATGCGGGCCCAACAGGAGCTCGGCATCGACGTGCCGGCCGACGCCATCGCCGCCTACGAATCGGTGGTCGACCGGGTCGACCTCGAGTCGATCGCCGAGCGCGAGCGGGTGACCCGCCACGACGTCAAGGCCCGCATCGAGGAGTTCTCCGACCTCGCCGGCCATGAGCACGCCCACAAGGGGATGACCTCGCGCGACCTGACCGAGAACGTGGAGCAGCTCCAGGTGCGCCGCGGCCTCGAGATCGTCCGTGACCGGTCCGTGGCCGCCCTGTGCCGGCTGGCGGCCCGGGCGGGCGAGCACGCGGAGCTGGTGATGGTGGGGCGCAGCCACAACGTCGCCGCCCAGGCCACCACCCTGGGCAAACGCTTCGCCAACAGCGGCGAGGAGCTGCTGGTGGCCCTGGCCCGCCTCGAGGACCTCATCGAGCGCTACCCCCTTCGGGGGCTCAAGGGCCCGGTGGGCACCCAGCAGGACCAGCTCGACCTGCTCGACGGCGACCCTGTGGCCATGGCCCGCCTCGAGTCCGCCGTGGCCCGCCACCTCGGCTTCGAGCGCGTGCTCGACAACGTGGGCCAGGTCTATCCCCGCTCCCTCGACCTCGACGTGGTGTCGGCCCTCGTGCAGGTGGCGTCGGGTCCCTCGTCGCTGGCCACCACGCTGCGGCTGATGGCCGGCAACGAGCTGGTCACCGAGGGCTTCCGCGAGGGCCAGGTGGGCTCCTCCGCCATGCCCCACAAGATGAACGCCCGCAGCTGCGAGCGCATCAACGGGTTCCGGGTGATCCTCAACGGCCACCTCACCATGGCCGCGGGCCTCGCCGGGGAGCAGTGGAACGAGGGCGACGTGTCGTGCTCGGTGGTGCGTCGGGTGCTGCTGCCCGACGCCTTCTTCGCCGCTGACGGGCTCTTCCAGACGCTGCTCGACGTGCTCGACGGCTTCGGTGCGTACCCCGCGGTGATCGACCGCGAGCTGCGGCGGTACCTGCCTTTCCTCGCCACCACCAAGGTGCTCATGGCGGCGGTGCGTGCCGGTGTGGGCCGCGAGGCGGCCCACGAGGCCATCAAGGAGCAGGCGGTGGCCGTGGCCCTGCAGATGCGCGAGCAGGGCACCGACCACAACGACCTGATCGACCGTCTCGCCGCCGACGCCCGCCTCGGCCTCGACGCCTCGGACATCGGGGTCGCCATGGGCGAGCCGATCACCTTCGTGGGCAACGCGGCGGCCCAGGTGGCCGCGTTCGTGGCCCGGGTCGAGGCCCTGGCGGCGCAGTACCCCGACGCGGCCGGCTACCGGGGCGAGGAGATCCTGTGAGCACGCTGGCCGAGGTGCCGGAGCTCGGCCTGGCGCACCTGCACCGGGGCAAGGTGCGCGACCTGTTCGACGCCGGCGGCGACCGCCTGCTCATGGTGGCCTCCGACCGCCTGAGCGCCTTCGACGTGGTGATGGCCGAGCCGGTGCCCGACAAGGGCCGGGTGCTCACCGCCATGTCGGCGTTCTGGTTCGCCGAGCTCGCCGACGTCGTGGGCAACCACCTGATCTCCACCGACCTCGCCGACCTGCCCGAGCCGGCGCGCCGCCCGGAGCTGGCCGGCCGGGTGATGCTGTGCCGCCGGGCCCGGATGCTGCCCATCGAGTGCATCGTGCGGGCCCACGTCACCGGCTCGGCGTGGAAGGAGTACCGCGAACGGGGCACGATCCACGACATGGCCGTGCCCGGCGGGCTCGTGGAGGCCGACCGCCTGCCCGGGCCCATGTTCACGCCCTCCACCAAGGCGGCGGTGGGCGACCACGACGAGAACATCTCCTTCGACCGGGCCGTCGAGCTGGTGGGGGGTGGGGTGGCCGAGCGGGCCCGCGAGGTGAGCCTGCAGATGTTCCGCCGGGCCGCGGCCCGCGCCGAGGCCCACGGGTTCCTGCTGGCCGACACCAAGTTCGAGCTGGGATTCGTCACCGACGCGCAGGGCGCCGAGCACCTCGTGGTGGCCGACGAGGTGCTCACCCCGGACTCGTCGCGCTTCTGGCTGGCGACCGACTGGTCACCCG
>Ga0315287_10008801_pt1 | contig 10203 bp, 5 predicted proteins | sample YL17G11_0_MG_FD_205037 | JGI IMG/M metagenome (GOLD analysis project Ga0315287, IMG submission 205037) | Sediment microbial communities from Yellowstone Lake, YNP, Wyoming, USA - YL17G11_0 | ecosystem: Environmental > Aquatic > Freshwater > Lake > Sediment | place: USA: Wyoming | collected... | reverse complement strand
TGCCACTCGGTGATCAGCGCCACGACCGGATGCGGCGTCTCGGGATCGAACTCGGTGCTGTTGGCATGGGCAAGCCCCGCCTTGTGCCGCGCGTACTCGATCACGGCAAGCTGCATGCCGAGGCAGATGCCGAGGTACGGGACGTTGTTCTCGCGGGCATGGCGGATCGCCGCGATCTTGCCCTCGACGCCGCGCTTGCCGAAACCCCCGGGGACGAGGATCGCGTCCATCGCCCGCAGGCAATCGGTGCCGTCGCGCTCGACCACTTCGGAGTCGACATAGTGGATGTGGACCTTGCTGCGGGTGTGAATCCCCGCGTGGGTCAGCGCCTCCGACAGCGACTTGTACGACTCCGTGAGGTCGACATACTTGCCGACCATGGCGATGTGCACGGCGTGTTCCGGATGCTCAAGCGCATCGACCAGCCGGTTCCAGATCGCAAGGTCGGCCGGCGGTGGATCGAGCATGAGCTTCTTGCAGACGATCGCGTCCAGGCCCTCCGCGTGCAGCAGCGCCGGGATCTTGTAGATCGAATCCGCGTCGGCCGCCGGGATCACCGCCTCCGGCGGCACGTTGGTGAAGAGCGCGATCTTGCGCCGGTCGCCGTCCTGCAGCGGACGGTCGACGCGGCAGAGGACGACGTCGGGCTGAATCCCGATCTCGCGCAATTCCTTCACCGAATGCTGCGTCGGCTTGGTCTTCATCTCGCCGGCCGTGGCGATGTACGGCACCAACGTCAGATGGATGTAGCAGACGTTCTCGCGGCCCAGCGTGATGCCCATCTGCCGGATCGCCTCGAGAAAGGGCAGCGACTCGATGTCGCCGACCGTGCCGCCGACCTCGACCACCGCCACCTCGGCCTCGATTCCGTCAGCCACGGCGCCGGCCGAAATCCAGCTCTTGATCTCGTCGGTGATGTGCGGGATCACCTGCACGGTGCCGCCGAGGTAGTCGCCGCGGCGCTCCTTGCGGATGACGCTCTCGTAGATCTGGCCGGTCGTGAAATTGTTGCGCTTCCCCATCTTCACGTCGACGAAGCGCTCGTAATGGCCGAGATCGAGGTCGGTCTCGGCACCGTCCTCGGTGACGAACACCTCGCCGTGCTGGAACGGACTCATCGTTCCAGGATCGACGTTGATGTACGGGTCGAGCTTGAGATTGGTAACGCGGATGCCGCGGGAAGCGAGAATCGCCGCCAGCGACGCGGCGGCGATGCCCTTCCCCAGGGAAGAAACGACGCCGCCGGTCACGAAGACGAACTTGGTCATGGGCGACAAGTTCCGGAAATTGTCATTGTAGCCCGGGTTGAGCGACAGCGAAACCCGGGGCCGGAGCCGCCACGAAGCGCCTGCCCCGGGTTTCGATGTCGCTCAACCCGGGCTACGGGGCTACGGGGCTATGGGGCAATCGGTTTCTGCAATCCGGCGGCGAGTCGCGTCCGGGTGACCTCGCGCCCGAGCAGCGCCAGCACGGCGTCGATCGCCGGCGTCTGCGGCGTGCCGCACACCAGGACGCGCAGCGGCATCATCACCTGCGGCGGTTTGAGGCCGTGGCGGGCAGCGGCAGCCTTGAGCGCAGCGCCGATCGCTTCGCGCGTCCAGGCGAGCGTGTCGAATTCGGCGTGGAGTTCGGCCAATACGGGCCGGTTCGCGGAACTGACCTGCGCAGAAATCGCGCCGGGGTTGGGGTCCAGCGGCGCGTAAAAGTAATGCGCGGCGTCGGCCATTTCGGTCAGGGTCGCGACGCGGTCGCGGACCAGCACCGCCACCGCGCCCGGATCCGGCCCGGCGGCGGGGTCGAGCCCGGCACGTCGCAGATACGGGACGAGGCGCCGGCCGAGTTCGTCGCCGGGCATCCGCTTCATATGCTCCTCGTTCACCCATTTCAGCTTGCCGGTGTCGAACCGTGACGGCGACGGGTTGATGCCGTCGAGGTCGAACCACTCGACGAGCTCCGCCCGGGTGAAGATTTCGGCATCGCCGTGCGACCAGCCCAGCCGGGCGAGGAAGTTGACCAGCGCCTCGGGCAGGTAGCCCATCTCCTCGTACTGCATCACGCTCACCGCGCCGTGCCGCTTGGAAAGCTTTTGCCCGTCCTCGCCCAGCACCGTCGGAACATGGGCGTACACCGGCGGTTCCGCCCCGAGCGCGCGGATGATGTTGATCTGCCGCGGCGTATTGTTGACATGGTCGTCACCGCGGACGACGTGGGTGATCCGCATGTCGAGGTCGTCGACGACGACGCAGAAGTTGTAGGTCGGCGTGCCGTCCGGACGCGCGATCACGAGATCGTCGAGTTCGGCATTCGCGATCTCGATCGTGCCCTTGACGCGATCGTTCCATGCCACGGTCCCCGCCAGCGGATTCCTGAAACGGATCACCGGTGCGACCCCGGTCGGCGGCGCCTTGCCAGCGGCGTTCTCCGGCCGCCAGCGACCGTCGTAGCGAGGCTTTTCGCCACGCGCCAGCTGCGCGGCCCGCAGCTGATCCAGTTCTTCCGGCGGCATGTAGCAGCGGTACGCGAGCCCGCGTTCGAGCATCAGCGCGACGACCTCGCGGTAGCGATCCATCCGCTGCATCTGGAAGACCGGGCCCTCATCGTAATCGAGTCCGAGCCAGTCCATCGCGTCCAGGATCGCCTGGACCGCCGCGGGCGTCGAACGCTCGACGTCGGTGTCCTCGATCCGCAGGATGAACGTGCCCCGATGCCGGCGCGCGTAGGCCCAGGCGAACAGCGCGGTGCGCGCACCGCCGAGGTGAAGAAAACCGGTGGGACTGGGCGCGAAGCGGGTGCGAATCACGAGGGTTTCACGGCGTTGGGTTGCCAGCGCAGGTCGAGCGTCGTCGGCGTCGCCGCGTTTGGCGGCTCGTCGGCAAGCCGCATCGGCCCCGGCGTGTGGCCGTGCGCCCAGAAGCGCCCGTGGCGCCGGGCCTCGGCTTCGTTGGCATTCACGGGGAAGCTGTCGTAATTGCGACCGCCCGGGTGGACGACGTGATAGGTGCAGCCGCCCAGCGCGCGGCCGGCCCAGACGTCCACCAGATCGAACACCAGCGGCGCCTGCACGCCGATCGTCGGGTGCAGCGCCGACGGCGGATTCCAGGCGCGAAACCGCACCCCCGCCACGAATTCTCCGGGTACTCCCGCAGAAGCCAGCGGCAAGGCGCGACCGTTGCAGGCGATGCGATGCCGCTCGCCGGTCATGCCGGTCACCTTGACCTGCAGCCGCTCGACCGACGAATCGACGTAGCGCGACGTGCTCGCGCCGCTCATCTCCTCGCCCAGAACATGCCATGGCTCGATGGCCTGCCGCAGTTCGATCGTGATCCCGTCGTAGCTGACGGTTCCGAAGCGCGGAAAGCGGAATTCGAGGAACGGCGCGAACCAGGCGTGCGTGAACGGGTAGCCGAACGCATTGAGGTCGGCGACGACATCGTGCAGGTCGAGCGCGACGAAATGCGGCAGCAGCCAGCGATCGTGCAGCGCGGTGCCCCAACGCACCAGCGGCCCGCGATAGGGTGTCTGCCAGAACCGCGCGACGAGCGCGCGCAGAAGCAGCATCTGCACCGCGCTCATGCGGGCGTGCGGCGGCATTTCGAAGGCCCGGAACTCGAGCAGCCCGAGCCGTCCTGCCGGGCCGTCCGGCGAATAGAGCTTGTCGATCGAAAATTCCGCCCGGTGCGTGTTTCCGGTGAGGTCGGTAAGCAGGTGCCGCAGCAAGCGGTCGACGAGCCAGGGCGTCGGCGATTCCTCGCCCGCAACGTGCTCGCGGTTCATCTGCTGAAACGCGATCTCCAGTTCGTAGAGCCGATCGTCGCGCGCTTCGTCCACGCGCGGCGCCTGGCTGGTCGGTCCGATGAACAATCCGGAGAAGAGGTAGGACAGTGCCGGGTGGTTCTGCCAGTAGGTGACGAGGCTCTGCAGGAGGTCCGGTCGGCGCAGCAGCGGACTGTCGGCCGGCGTTGCGCCTCCGAGCGTCACGTGGTTGCCGCCGCCGGTGCCGGTGTGGCGGCCGTCGAGCATGAATTTTTCGGTGCCGAGGCGCGACTGCCGCGCCTCTTCGTACAGGATCTCGGTGGTCGCGATCAATTCATCCCACGATGATGCCGGATGGATGTTGACTTCGATGACGCCGGGGTCCGGCGTGACGTTGAGCACCCGGATTCGAGGGTCGCGCGGCGGCGTGTACCCTTCGATCGCCACCGGATGGCCCGCGCCCGACGCCGCGGTTTCGATTGCGGCAAGCAGTGCGACATAGTCTTCGAGCCGCATCAGCGGCGGCATGAACACATGGACGTGGCCGGCACGGACCTCTACGGTCAGCGCGGTCTTGATGACGTCCTTCGGGACCACCTTGGATGGCTTGGCCGTCGCGGTACGCTTTGGCGATGGCGCTGGATCCGCCAGCGCTGCGCGCGGCGCAAACGGATCGACCGCCCGCTCGGGGTCGGCGTCTGCCGGCAGCACGTCGGGCAACGAGGCCAGCGGCAGGCGCAGACCGAGCGGCGAGTCGCCCGCCAGCGCATAGAGACGCTCGCGGCGCAGCGGCCAGGAACTGCTGTGCCACGCGGGAACGCCGTCGTCATCGCGGATTGCGGCACGAAGCGGCAGCACGAAGCCGGCGGGTCGATCAAGGCCCTGCTGCAGCAACCGGGCGAGGCGCGCGCGTTCATCGGGCTTGGTGAGGTCGGCCTGCAGCGGATCGGCATTCGAAGGCAATGCCGCTTCCGCCGCGAGCAGGCGCGGCAGGTCTTCGTAGGCGGTGATGACGTAGTCGGCATCGAGTCCGAGGTTCGCCGCCAGCTCGACTGCGAATTGCCGTCCGGTGGCGATGTCGGCGCTGCCTTGGGTGCGGGTGTCGGCGATCAGCGCCGGATCGCGCCACAGCGGCTTGCCGTCCGTGCGCCAGTAGGCGCCGATTGCCCACCGCGGCAACGGCTCACCCGGATACCACTTGCCCTGGCCGTCGTGCAGAAAGCCGCCGGGCGCGAACCGCGCGGCCAGACGGCGCAGCAGCGCTTCCGCGAGGTCCCGTTTTTTCGCGGACAGTGCCGTATGGTTCCACTCCGGCCCCTCCATGTCATCGATCGCAACGAAGGTGGGCTCCCCGCCTTGGGTGAGCCGCACGTCGTGGCGAATCAGGTCCCGGTCCACGCGCCGGCCCAGATCCTGGATCGCCGCCCATTGCGCGTCGCTGTAGGGTTTGGTGACGCGCGGATCCTCGTGGACGCGCGTCAGGTTCATTTCGACCGCAAACTCGACCTCGCAGACATCGGTGTAGCCGATCACCGGCGCCGCGTTGCCCGGATCCGCCGTGCAGGCGAGCGGAATGTGGCCTTCGCCGGCGAGCAGCCCCGACGTCGGGTCGAAGCCGATCCAGCCGGCGCCCGGCAGATAGACCTCGGCCCAGGCGTGCAAGTCGGTGAAATCCTTCGCCGGGCCGGCCGGGCCATCGAGCGGCTTGATGTCCGCGACGAGCTGGATCAGATAGCCCGACGCGAAGCGCGCCGCGAGACCCAGATGGCGAAGGATCTGGACGAGCAGCCAGCCGCTGTCGCGGCACGAGCCGCATGCGCTCTCCAGCGTCTTCTCGGGCGTCTGCACCCCCGGCTCCATGCGCACGAGGTAGCGAATCTCGCTTTGCAGCTGCTGGTTCAGCCGGACCAGCATGTCCACGGTCTTTTCCCCGCCCCGCAGCGTCGCGCGAAAACGCTGGAGCCAGGCCGCAAGCTGCGGCCCCGGCGACGCAGTCTCGAGGAAGGGAATCAGCTCCTTCGCCAGTGCCGGCGCGTACGCGAAGGGAAAATAGTCCGCGTACGGCTCGACGAAGAAATCGAACGGATTGACCACCGTCATGTCGGCGGTGAGGTCGATCACGACATCGAGCCGGTCGGCGAGGTCCGTGAACACGAGCCGCGCGACCCAGTTGCCGTAGGGGTCCTGCTGCCAGTTCAGGAAGTGCTTGTCGGGGTCGACGTTGAACGAGTACCCGAGGATCGGCGTTCGGCAATGCGGTGCCGGGCGGAGCCGGATTTCGTGCGGCGAGAGCTTGACCCGTCGATCGAATCGATAGGTCGTGCGGTGCTGAAGGGCAACCCGGATAGCCATGCGCGTGACCGGCCGCCGGCCGTCAGGTCCAGTCGGGATTCGGCAGCTGCGCAAAGACCTGGCGCAGGCCCTCGCCCCATTGCTTGTGGACCATCTGGAAATACGGATCGTCCTCGTCGATGCGGCGCTGCAGCCCGACGGTCAGCGAGTCCGTTCGATAGACGACGAGGTCGATCGGCAGGCCGACCGAAATGTTGGACCGCATGGTCGAATCGAAGGAGACGATGGTGCACTTGGTCGCGTCGACCAGCGAGGTGTGCCGGCTGACGACGCGATCGATCACGGGCTTGCCGTACTTGCTTTCGCCAATCTGGAAATAGCAGGTGTCCGGCGTCGCCTCGATGAAATTGCCCTCGCTGTAGACCTCGAACAGCCGCGGCGGCTCGCCACGGATCTGGCCGCCGACGAGAAAATTGGCGTTCGAATCGATGTTGTTCTGCGCCAGATAGACGCCATCGCGATTCTTGACCTCGCGCAGCGCGTCGCCGATCAGCCGGGCAATGTCGAACATCGACGGCGCATTCCAAAGGTGCATCTGGCTGTCGCCGCCGCGGGCGCGCTGGTCGAGCGTGTTGAGCGCGTTCTGCGTGATCGACAGGTTGCCCGATGACAGCGTGACGATGACGCGGTGGCCGTCGCGCGCGAAGATCCGCATCTTGGAGAAGCGGGCGATCTGGTCGACGCCCGCGTTGGTGCGGGAATCCGACGCGAATATCAACCCCGCGTCGAGGGACATGGCAACGCAATAGGTCATCGCCGGTCGGCCATCCAAAACCTGTCATTCTACCGAAACCTGCGCCCGCTAATACGAAGGGGCCAGGAAGACGCGGCTGATTTCGTCGCCCAGGCTCGAAATCCGCTCCAGGAAGTCCATCAGGTACTCGTGCAGGCCGAGGTCGATGATGTCGTCGGTGCGGCCGTAATGCAGCTGGGCGTGGAGCTGGCCGGAAGCGCGCTCGAGCTCGCGCGAATGGGAATGGTCTTCGCCGAGCCGCTCGATCGTCTCGTGGATGAAATTCATGCAGCAATGCAGCGATCGGGGCATGTCGTCGCGCAGGATCAGCAGTTCCGCGACCCGTCGCGGCGTGATCACATCGCTGTAGATCTTGCGGTACGACTCGAAGCCGGACACCGACTGCAGCACCGCTGCCCACTGGTAATAGTCGACGGCGCCGCCGACGTCGGCCGTCGACGGCAGCAACAGATGGTACTTGACGTCGAGGATGCGCGCGGTGTTGTCGGCCCGCTCGAGATGGGTGCCGAGCCGGATGAAGTGGTAGGCCTCGTCGCGCAGCATGGTGCCGAACGTCACGCCGCGGAAGAGGTGCGAGCGCATCTTCACCCATTCGAGAAAGTTGGACACCCCCATCTGCTGCACGGTGTCATAGTCGTAGCGCCGCATTTCCAGCCACGCCGTATTGAGGTCCTCGTACATTTCGGACGTGATCGCGCCGCGGACGTTGCGCGCCGACTCGCGCGCGGCGCGCAGACAGCAATAGACCGACGACGGGTTGGTGCTGTCGAGGATCATGAATCGCAGCACGGTCTCGGCCGACAGCACCGGGTTGTCCCGGTAATACGCGGTGGCGAGTCCGCTGGTGATCAGCGGCACCGACCAGGGCTCGGCCCAGGCAAGGCCCGGTTCAGTCACCTGATACGGCAGCAGCGACGTCCGGTACGTGACGTCGAGCATTCGCGCCATGTTCTCCGCGCGCTCGATATGGCGCGCCATCCAGAACAGCTCACTGGCCACCCGGCAAAGCATCCCGTTGTCCCCTTGTCCGTCACCGGTCGGCGCGCGGCCGATGGTCAGTCCGCCACGACCCAGGTGTCTTTCGTTCCGCCGCCCTGCGACGAGTTCACGACCAGCGACCCTTCGCGCAGTGCTACCCGGGTCAAGCCACCCGGCACCAGGTTCACCGTCTTGCCCGACAGGACGTACGGCCGCAGGTCAACGTGGCGTGGCGCCAGGCCCGACTCGACGAAAGTCGGGCAGGTCGACAGCGCCAGCGTCGGCTGCGCGATGTAGTTGCCCGGGGCGGCGAGAATCCGCTCGCGGAACACGGCCCGTTCCGCCGCGGTGCTGGCGGGTCCGACCAGCATCCCGTAACCCCCGGCGCCGTGGACCTCCTTGACCACGAGGTCGGCAAGATGCTCGAGCACGTAGCCGCGGTCCGCCGGCCCGCCGAGCTGGTAGGTCGGGACATTGTTCAGCACCGGCTCTTCGGCGAGGTAGAAACGGATCATGTCCGGAACGTACGGATAGATCGACTTGTCATCCGCGACACCGGTGCCGATCGCATTGGCGAGCGTCACCCGCCCCGCGCGGCAGGCGGCGAGCAGCCCGGGCACGCCGATCATCGAATCCGGCCGGAAGGCAGTCGGGTCGAGAAAGTCGTCATCGACCCGCCGGTAGAGCACGTGGACCCGCTGGGGGCCATGCGTCGTGCGCATGAACACGGTGTCGTTCTGCACGAAGAGGTCCTGCCCCTCGACCAGCTGGACGCCCATCTGCTGCGCCAGAAATGCATGCTCGAAGTAGGCCGAGTTGTAGGCGCCCGGGGTCAGCACGGCGACGGTCGGCGCATCCTCGCCGGCCGGGGAGACCTCGTGCAGGTTCTTGAGCAGCATGTCCGGATAGTGCTGCACGGGCCGGATCGACTGCGTGGCAAACAACTCCGGCAGCAGCCGCATCATCATGCGGCGGTTCTCGAGCATGTACGACACCCCCGACGGCACCCGCAGATTGTCCTCGAGGACATACCACTCGCCTTCGCCGGCGCGGACGAGGTCGACGCCGGCGATATGGGCATAGATGCCGCCCGGCAGGTCCAATCCCCGCATCTCGCGCCGGTACTGCGTGTTGCCGAGCACCCGCTCGGCCGGCACGCGACCGGCGGCGAGAATCCGTTGCTCGTGGTAGATGTCGTGCAGGAACGCATTGAGCGCCTGCACGCGCTGCTTCAGCCCACGCTCGAGCATCGCCCATTCGGCGGCGGGGATGATGCGCGGCACCAGATCGAACGGGATCAACCGTTCGGTGCCGGAATCTTCGCCATAGACCGCGAACGTGATGCCGAGACGGTGGAATGCGCGTTCCGCTTCCTCGCGCTTCTGGGCGATCCGGCCTGCGGGTGTTTGGCCGAGCCATTCGGCGAACGACTGGTAATGCGGCCGTATGCCCCCGTCCGCAAGGCGCATTTCGTCGTAGGGGAGGCGCGACATGGGGGCATCCACGGTTATTCGGTAACTGCTAAGCAAGCCCTGGGCCATTTGTGGAATTCCTTTCCTTTCAATGAGTTTGCCAGTCCCGGGCCCAGTGACAAGTCTCGACGGCACTGAAGACGAACAGACGCCGCACCGAATTGGGGCATTTGTCGTCCTGGACACGATTATACGATCAGCTGACGTTGGTTTGACCCTCTTCTTGGCGTCATGGTTAAATGGCGCCTCCTGTCTGGGTTCGCGGGGCGGTTAGCTCAGTGGTAGAGCACTGCCTTCACACGGCAGGGGTCACTGGTTCGAAGCCAGTATCGCCCACCATGCGAATCAAGGGGTTGTCCGTTCTGGGCAACCCCTATTTTTTTGGCTCCCGATCGACTCGAATGATGCGAAATCGATCCACGCAGGATCCGCATCGGTTGGTCGGATCCGAATTCCCGCTCGTGGTTGATCCCCGTCAATGCGAGCGCTTGAACGCGTCGCAGAACGGCCCAAAATTATGATTGGGGACGGTTCCGAGGGCTCGGAATCGGAACCAAGATGTGGCAGTTGGAAGGAGGTCATCATGAGCAATATCGTTTCCTATGATCCATTCCTCGACACGGGTCTCGACGAGGTCTTTCGCGGGTTCTTCAAGCCTGTCCGGATGGAAGGAGTCCGTGCGCCGATCACGATCAAGATGGACGTGAAGGAAATCGGTGACGGCTATCTGATCCACGCCGAAATGCCGGGCGTGAAGAAGGAAGACATCAACGTCGAAATCGAAGGTCACGATGTCACGATCACCGGCGAAGTCAAGCGTGAATGGGAAAAGAAGGAAGGCGACAAGATGTTGCGCAGCGAGCGGTACTACGGCAACGTCTATCGCAGCTTCAC
>Ga0315287_10008800_pt1 | contig 10203 bp, 7 predicted proteins | sample YL17G11_0_MG_FD_205037 | JGI IMG/M metagenome (GOLD analysis project Ga0315287, IMG submission 205037) | Sediment microbial communities from Yellowstone Lake, YNP, Wyoming, USA - YL17G11_0 | ecosystem: Environmental > Aquatic > Freshwater > Lake > Sediment | place: USA: Wyoming | collected... | reverse complement strand
TGGGACCAGCCATCCTGTAGCTCGTCACCTCACGCGACTTGCCCTCAAAATCACCCCGCCCGTACTGGAAGCGCCCTTGCTGTCGATGATTCCCTCCGCGCTTCATGTAGGGACGGCCTACACCGGCAGCGGTGTGGTCATCTATAGCCTCGTCCAGGGTCCCGACGGCATGAAGATCGACGCGAGCACAGGGGTCTTGACCTGGACCCCGCCCCTCATGATGGAGGGCCAGCAGGCCTCGATCGAGGTCTCAGCGACCGACGGCGCGCTCAATGCCGGCGTCACCTTCACCGTGCAGGTCGCGGCGACACGATCGCTCACGACGTCCGTGTCGGACACAGCAGTAACGGTCACACAAGTGGGGTCCTTGAAAGACCTCAGGTTCACCTTTCCATCGACCGTGCCGGCCGGTGTGACGGTGACCACGGTGGATTCGCCCGACGCCCCGCCCGTGCCGAACAACATCGGCAGGATCTCGGACTTCTTCCGAGTGTCCCCCGTCCAGGTTCCGGGAGACCACATCACGGTGACGATGCCGACCACCGGCCTGCCGGCCGGGGTCAGCCCCGAGGCGGTGCGATTCTATGTTTGGGCGCGAGCTCGGGAGGCCCTGGTCGACGAGACAGGAGGCAGCGACCGCGAGTGGGCGTCCTCCTCCTATGGACTGAAAGTCCTGCTGCCAGGGGCCGCGACGGTTCTCGTCGACCGCGTTGGCGGCTTGAGCTTCGTCGGGTACGACGTTGGAGCGGCGGAAGTGATTGCCCATGCCGCGGACAGCTCCAGCCTGCAGCCTCGTGTCGCCAGGTCCAGAGCCCTTAACGCCCCAGTCGTGTGTGTTCCACAACCACAAGAAGGAGGGTACAGCGCCGTCGACACCCAGATCTGCACACTGACTGGCACAGACCTGAACCCGAGCCCGATCGTGGTCACCGTCCGTGGTTTTCGCACCAACGCGTGGGGCTACCCGAGGCCCGCCATTGAGGATCTCCTCGGTTGGCTCGCGCTGGCGAACGCGAGATTCAGCGCCATGGGCATGAGCTCTGACCCGAGGATCGATGTCATAGTCGAGGACTTCCCAAGAGGAAGCAGGTGCTACGGAATGGCGGGATGCACGTTCTCAGACACGGGGGAGTTCTTCGACGTTCTCCACCTTGCGCGTCAGGACGCCACCTTCCGTGCGGACATGGAAGTCGTCGCAGCTCACGAGTACTTTCACCATGCCCAGTCGCGAACGATGAAGAAGGATTCCATCAACCTCACGCCGTTCGTCGAGCACAAGGAAACCAACTGGATTGTCGAAGGCACCGCGACGTGGTTCGAGGATGAGGTGTTCGACGACATCAACAGCTACAGGATGGTGTTCACTCTCCCTCTCCGGCCGATCCTGGAGGATGGCCTTGGAAGCAAGTATTCGTCTGGATACGACTACTTCGCGTTCTGGAAGATGATCAGCTCGCACTGCCCTGGTTTCTCTATCGCAGACGTCATCAACGACGTGTCCGATCGGACCGCTCCCTCTCTTACGGGCGTGGCGGACTTCAAGGCCCTCCACGAGTCACCCCAGTGGACGTGTCTCTACGATCAGAGGTTTGGTGACAGCAACAAGTACCTCGCCGCCGCGCTGACCTACTACACATGGGCGACAACGAAGTTGCAGGCCATCTCCATGCTCGATGATGGCGAGAAGTTGAGCTTCTCGTTTGCGCCGCCGACCCATCCTCCGTGGCGGCCTGACACGTGCACGTCGTCGCCCGACTGCTCAGTTGGCTACGGCGACATAGTGGCGCCTCCGGCCAGCGCCGTGCCGTTCTTGATCGACCAGGCGAACAACCTTGACGGCAAGCTTGTGTATGTCCAAGTCTCTCCGCGGCCGAGTGACAATGGGCTATGGGTCATGGCCAGCGACTATCACGTCGCGAGCCTCCACATGCACGGAGGCCAAGAGAACCCGATCCACGACACGATCACCTACTTTTATCCCAGCAACGCACAAGCGCCGTCGACAGAGATCGCAGTCGTGAACCCCGACACCGTCTCGGGTGCCCACTTCTCGATTCGCGCTGCCAAGATCCTGCCGAGGATCACTGTCGCGTCTGCAGCGTGCACCGCTGGGCCTAGGCTCTCTCAGGACCCGAACCACTGTGCGAGCTACACGATCTTGGTCAAGGGAAGTGTCACCGGGGTCCCGGGCGCGTCCTTGTTCTACCCAGGGGCCGGACCCACCCTAACCTACCGTGATTACTTCTATTCGGGTTGGTCATGCCCCCTTTCTTCCTACTGTGAAAGCCGCCCCGGCGATGCGGACACGCAGCCCTGGGGACTGGAGGTCGAAACGGCTCCGGGCCCGTGCCCATACACCTATTCGAGGAAGCTGTACCTTTACACCCACGAGATCGATGAGGCGTCCGCGACGGAAACGCTGAACATCGTCTGCACGCCTCCTACTCAGTGAGCGCAAGGTTGTTCCAACCGAGCTACGCAGACGGGATTCTTGGTACGTAGCCGGCGGCAGCGCCTACGCCCCGGCGCCCGCGATGGCGCCGTGGCACTTCTTGTACTTCTTACCGGAGCCGCAGGGGCACGGGTCGTTGCGGCCGACCTTCGGGGTCGAGCGGCGCACCGTGGTGGGAGGGCCGGAGGTGGGGGAGTGCTTCGCTTCCGGCCGTTCCCCGCCGGCAAGCCCCGACGCCTCGGCCTTGACCGCCGTGGCGCGCTGCGCGGGCCGGCGCCGCTCGGGCGTCTGCTGCACCAGCTCGACCCGGTAGAGGTACTGCACCACCTGGTCCTCGATGCGCTCCATCATCTCCTGGAAGAGGTCGAACGACTCGCGCTTGTACTCGACCAGCGGGTCGCGCTGGCCGTAGGCGCGCATCCCGATGCCCTCCTTGAGGTGGTCGAGCACCAGCAGGTGGTCCTTCCACTGGGCGTCGAGCACCGAGAGCAGGATGTAGCGCTGGAGCTGGCGGAACTGCTCCTCGCCGAGCGTCTGCGAGCGCTGCTCGTAGCGCGCCTCGACGGCGGCCGCGAGCGCCTCCTCGAGCTGCGGTCGGTTGACCTTGTCCCAGACGATGTCGGCCGCCGTGAGCGAGATGCCGAACATCTCCTTGATCTCGCTCTCGAGGGCGCCGCGGTCCCAGTCGCCGGGGTGCTTGTCCTCGGGGCAATGGGTGGCGATCGCCGAGCCGACGATCTCGCGGGCGGCGCGCAGCACCCAGTCGCGGCCCTCGCTGCCGTCGAGGATGTTGCGGCGCAGCCGGTAGATCGACTCGCGCTGCTTGTTCATGACGTCGTCGTACTGGAGGAGGTGCTTGCGGATCTCGAAGTTACGCCCTTCCACCTGCTTCTGCGCCCGCTCGATCGAGCGGGAGACCATCCGCGACTCGATCGGGACGTCCTCCTCCATGCCGAGCCGGAGCATCACCGCCCGCAGGCGGTCGGAGGCGAAGATACGCATCAGGTCGTCCTCGAGAGAGAGGATGAAGCGCGAGGTGCCGGGGTCGCCCTGGCGGCCCGAGCGGCCGCGGAGCTGGTTGTCGATGCGCCGCGCCTCGTGGCGCTCGGTGCCGAGGATGTACAGCCCGCCGGCGTCGAGCACCTTGGCGCGCTCCTCGGCCAGCTTGCCGCGGTACTTCTCGAGCGCCTTGGCGTGGCCTTCCGGGTCCTGCGCGGGATCGACCTCGGTGCGGGCGAGCCCGTCGGGGTTGCCGCCGAGGATGATGTCGGTGCCGCGGCCCGCCATGTTGGTGGCGATGGTGACGGCGCCGTGGCGGCCGGCCTGTGCGACGATTGACGCCTCGCGCTCGTGGTACTTGGCATTGAGCACCACGTGCGGCACGCCGCGCCGCTTGAGCAGCTCCGACAGCTTCTCGGACTTCTCGATCGAGACCGTGCCGACGAGGACCGGCTGGCCCTTGTCGCGCAGCTCGCCGATCTCCTCGACGACCGCCTTCCACTTCTCCTTCTCGGTGCGGTAGATGACGTCGGGGTGGTCCTCGCGCACCATCGTGCTGTTGGTGGGGACGACGACGACGTCGAGGCCGTAGATGTGGGCGAACTCGTCGGCTTCGGTCTCGGCGGTGCCCGTCATGCCGGCGAGCTTCTCGTACATGCGGAAGTAGTTCTGCAGCGTGATCGTGGCCAGCGTCTGGTTCTCCGCCTCGATCTTCACGCCCTCCTTGGCCTCGACCGCCTGGTGCAGGCCGTCGGACCAGCGGCGCCCGGGCATCAGGCGGCCGGTGAACTCGTCGACGATGATCACCTGACCGTCCTTGACGATGTAGTCGCGGTCGAGCTGGTAGAGCGAGCGGGCGCGCAGCGCCTGCTGCACCGCGTGCAGCGTCTCGATGTTGGACGGCTCGTAGAGATTGGGGCAGGAGAGCAGCTTCTCGGCCTTGGCGATGCCCTCCTCGGTGAGCGCGGCGGCGTGCGCCTTCTCGTCGACGATGAAGTCGCCGGTGGTCGACTTGTTGCCGTACTTGTCGCGTATCTCCTCGCCCTTCGTGAGCTTGGGGATGATGTGGTCGACCTCGTAGTACAGCCCGACGGAGACCTCCGAGGGGCCGGAGATGATCAGAGGCGTGCGCGCCTCGTCGACGAGGATCGAGTCGACCTCGTCGACGATCGCGAAGATGTGGCTCTTCTGGACCATGTTGGCGACGTCGAACTTCATGTTGTCGCGCAGGTAGTCGAAGCCGAACTCGTTGTTGGTGCCATAGGTGATGTCGGACTCGTACGCCGCGCGCCGCTCGGCGTCGCCCATCTGGTTCTGGATGCAGCCGACCGTGAGGCCGAGAAACGTGTAGAGCTTTCCCATCCACTCGGCGTCGCGCTTGGCCAGGTAGTCGTTGACGGTGACCAGGTGGCAGCCTCGGCCGGTCAGCGCGTTGAGCACCAGCGGCAGCGTGGCGACGAGGGTCTTGCCCTCGCCGGTCTTCATCTCGGAGATCTTGCCGTCGTGCAGCACCATGCCGCCGATGAGTTGGACGTCGAAGTGGCGCATCCCGAGCGCCCGCTTGCCCGCCTCGCGGACGATCGCGAAAACCTCATCGAGGTGGTCGTCGAGAACACTCTGGACGAGCGTGCGCCGCTCGACGTACTCGGACGGCAGCTCGGCGGAGGCGCCGCGGATCTCGCCGCGGATGGCAGCGATCCGGGAGCGCAGCTCGTCGTCGGAAAGCGCAGCCACCTGCGGCTCGAGAGCGTTGATGGCGGCGACGCGCGGCGCCAGCCGTTTCGTCTCCCGCTCGTGCTTTGAACCCAGGAAGATCTCGATGACCTTGTCGACGACCGTGACCGGCATACCCACCTCAGACCGTGTAGTTTAGAACACTCCGCCGGCGCTCGCTCGGCTCGGACCGCGATGCCGCGATGTGTCGGCGCGCCGCGGGCGCCGTGTGCCCGTGGACGACGGCAACCCGTGCGGTGCTTGCGAACCGGGACGGCGGCCGAGCAGGCTCGATGGCCGGCGCGTTCCTTCCTTGACCTTCCTGCAAAAACCGCTAGAGTTGTCACGGGCATGTGAAAGGCTGGACGATGTCGATTATTACTATCTCCCGCGGGTCGATGAGTGGTGGGCAAGCGCTGGCGGAGTGTGTCGCGTCGGCGCTTGGGGTGCCGTGTATCGGGCGCGAGATTCTGGTTTCCGCGGCGGGCAAGGTCGGTGTGTCGGCGGAGCAGCTCAGCCAGAACCTCGAGAAGAGCCCCGGCCTTTGGGACAGGTTTACGTCCGAGCGCAACCTCTACGTGGCTGGAGTCCAGGCGGCGCTCGCCGATCTGGTTGCGAGCGGCAGCGTGGTCTATCACGGGCACGCGGGCCACCTGCTCTTGCGAGGCGTTCCGGCCGTGTTGCGCGTCCGCCTCATCGCTCCGCTGTCGATGCGCCTGCGAGCGGTGATGGAGCGCCAGCACCTCAAGCCGGACGCCGCCCACGCCTACATCCAAAAAGTCGACGAGGAGCGCGTCCGCTGGGCGCGCTTCCTGTACGGAGTCGATCTCCGCGATCCGGGTCTCTACGACCTCGTGCTCAGCCTGGAGTCGATGTCGATTCGCAGCGCCTGCAACGTCGTCGTCGCCACGGCGTGCCAGGCGGAATTCCAGGTCGGCGACGACACCAAGGCGAAGCTCGCCGACTTCGCTCTCGCGTCCCGGGTGAAGCTCTCGCTCGCCACCAACGCCGCGTCGCGCGGGCTCGACCTGACCGTCAAGGCCGAGCGAGGCACGGTCACGGTCTCCGGCGACGTCCCGCAGGCGGCGCGATTGGCGAGCACCAGCGATCGCCTGGAGAAGGAGTTGCGCGAGATCGTGGCGGCGGTGGAGGGGGTCAGCGGCGTGGATCTGTCGGTGCGTCCGTTCGATCCCCGTGTTTAGCAGGGGGTGGAGCACGGCTGGGCGCCACCCGGGGGGGATCGGGCGCCGCAGGGAGGAGGCCGTTTGACGAGGCCCGAGGCCGGCTCCACGCCGATCCGCGTGCTGGTCGTCGACGACGAGGTCGATTTCGCGACCGCACTCGCCACCCGACTGCAGCGCCGTGGCTTCTCGGCGGCGGCGGCTTTCTCGGGGGCCGATGCGGTCCGCAGCGTGGAAGAAGGGCAGTTCGACGTCGTGCTGCTCGATCTCAAGATGCCGGGCATGGATGGTCTCGCGACGCTGCGCGAGGTGCGCCGCGTGGCGCCGCAGGTTCGCGTCATCGTCCTGACCGGGCACGGTACCGTGAGGACCGGCATCGAAGGCATGCAGATCGGGGCCGAGGACTTCCTGCAGAAACCCGCAGACATCGAGACGTTGTCCACGGCGATCATCGCCGTAGTCGAAAACGCGCGGGGCGGTCATGGCCCCGAGGCGACCGGAGGAGGTGAGGGATGAGCGGATCGGGAACCGGTGGGGCGATCGGGCGCTGGCGGAGAGCCGCCCTGGGCCTGGGGGTGCTCGCGTACTCCCTGGCTGCGAGCGACGCGCTGGCGGTAGGCGGCAAGCCGGCGAAGAAGCTGGTCAATGTCGCCGACACGCGGGGTCTGCAGCCGGGACTCAGCAAGTGGCTGGCGGACATCTACAACACGAACCTCTGGCTCTACAGCGCCGTGGTCGTCACGACCATGGTCGGCATGGGGCTCATCCTCGGGTTCGGCGTAGACCGACTCGTCGGCCGGCTCGGCATCGACCTCGGCAAGCTCGAGCACCACGAGTAGATCGGTGAGCGGGGAGGCATCTCTCATGGACATGTTCAACATCTACTTGCCGATCGCCGGCATCCAGTTCAACGTGCTGATCCTCCTGTTGATCGGCTTCACCGTTGGAGTCTGTGGCGGCTTCTTCGGAATCGGCGGCGCCTGGATTGTCACGCCTGCCCTCAACATCTTCGGCTTTCCGATGCCCTACGCCATCGGCACCGATCTCGCTCACATGGGGGGAAAGTCGATCGTCTCGACGATCCGCCACGGCAAGTTCGGCAACGTCGACGTCAAGCTCGGCATGTCGATGGTGCTGGGGACGACGATCGGCATGGAGCTGGGCGCAAACCTGGTCATGGCGCTCGAGCGGGCCGGCCTTGCCGAATCGTACATTCGCAAGGCGTACATCGTGTTCCTCCTCTCGATCGGCTCGTACGTTCTCTACGACTACATCCGGTTCACGAAGCGACAGAAGCGAGCGGCGGCCGCGCCCGGTTCGGTGCCGACCGGCGAGAGCGTCGCCCAGAAGCTGCAACGGATGCGCATCCCGCCGATGGTGCACTTCGAGGCCTCGGGCGTCACCTGCTCGCTGTGGCTCCCCGTGCTGGTTGGGCTGACGACCGGCGTCGTCGCCAGCGTCCTCGGCGTCGGAGGCGGTTTCATCCGCATGCCGGCATTGATCTACCTGGTCGGCTGCCCGACGGTCGTCGCGGTCGGCACTGACCTGTTCGAGGTGATGATCACCGGTGCCTACGGTGCTTTTACCTACGGCGTCAAGGGCAGGGTGGACCTCCTGGCGGCGATGTGGATGCTGCTCGGGGCGGCGATCGGCGCCCAGCTCGGAACCGTGGCCGTCAAGTACGTCCGCGGCTACTCCATCAGGCTGCTGTTCGCACTGACTATCTTCATCGCCTGCGGGTCGGTGATTCTCAAGCAGGCGAACCTGCAGCTCGCCTCGTCGATCACGATCCTCACGGCGGGTGTGGCGATCAGCGCCGTGATCATCGGCTGGCTGGTGAGCGGCGTCCGCCGTGAACGCCTTGCGGCGCGTCGCGCCGGACGGGGGCTGTCGGTTTAGGAAAGGGGCCGAGATGAGACGTCTCTCGATTGTCCTGGGTGGCGCCATCACCGCGGCGCTTCTTACCGGCTGCGTCGACGCGCCGAAGGTGGTTCAGGGCACGGTGGTGAGCTACGAGAAGGGAACATCGTACGCGGTGGTCGTCAAGGACGAGCGGCCCCCGAACGCCGAGCTCACCCTCGCTCTCGAGGGCTGCGAGATCGGTGCCGACCCGCTGCCGGGTGACGAGATCCGCGTCGCGTACGTGGAGCAGGGCGGGAAGCTCCGCGCCCTGCGGGTGATGAACCTGACCCGCCAGGCCGAGGTCGGCAAGAAGGGGCAGGCATCATCAGCGAGCCACTGAAGCCGTTGCCGCGGCGAGGGGACGGCACGGTACGGAGGGCGCCGTGAGGAAAACCAGGGTCATGCTGGTCGATGACGAACGGCTCTACGTCGAGTCGCTGGCCAAGGTATTGCGCCGCAGAGGTTTCGAGGTTGTCGTCGCGTTCGACGGGAGCTCCTCGATCGCCCTCGCCGCCGAGCAGGATCCCGATGTCGTCGTTCTCGACATGCGCATGCCGAATCAGGACGGTATCGCCACGCTCGAGGAGCTGCGCAGCGTCATCCCCTCGACTCCCGTGATCCTCCTGACCGGCCACGCCGACCTGGAGAGCGCCAGCGCCGCGTTGGAGCGGGGGGCCGCCGACGTCCTTCTCAAGCCCTGCCCCGTCGACGTACTGGTCCCCGCCATCGAGAACGCCGCCGAGCGCAAGGCGGTAGCGCTCGGCCTCGTGACCGTCGGCTAGGTCAGTTCCTCGTGTCCGCGGGGGGCGGGACGCCGAAGCCGTAGTCGCCCTCCAGAAAAGCGTCCTGAACCTCGGCAACGGAGCCTTCCGAGGTCATGGCCGCATCCATCTGGCGGAAGAACTGCAGCAGCCGGCCGAGCATCTCGAGCTGGTCGACGGCCTCCTCGAGGCTCGGCTTGGAGAGGCGGGCGCTCACCAGGTCCTGGTCCACGCGCACGGAGAACCCGTGGTGCTGCAGCGCTCCGGCAATCGCGCGGGCACGGCGCCCGCGCCGCACGCGATCCGCAGCGCCGCCCTTGAACTGCATCGAGATGTAGTTCTTGTTCGCCGTCTCGCTGCAGTAGCAGTCGACCACGCCGAAGTGGTAGCCCACCCGGGCCGTGTAGTTGAGATAGCAGTCGGAGACGAGCGCATAGCACGGGTCGCGGAACGTCCGGTCGTTCTCCGGGTTGGACAAGGCGTGGCGCATCATCACCGAGACGAAGCCGCCGAGGTCCATGCGGCGCGCTCCGGAGCGCGGTATCCGCTTGTCGAGGATCCCGCGGAGCAGCGCGGCGAGCGGCACCGAGAGCACGTTTGCCGGCTTGACCTTGTTGCCGCGCTTGGGCGCCGCGAGCCCGCCGCCGAGGTCGATGATGTACAGATCGATGGGCAGGAAGACGTCGAGGTAGTAGCTCGAAGGGCGGAGATCTCCCAGGCCGGCGCCCATGCGGAACATCTCCTCGTACGACCTCTCGTGGACAAGACGGGCGATGTCGTGGAGCGTCCGGCAGTGCTCGGCGCCGAAGACGCGCGAGCGGGGATCCGTGAGGTTGAGCGGGATGATCAGCTCCGCGACCCGGCGAAGCAGCGCCAGCTCCGGCGCCTGGGAGCCCGGCAGCGGCTCGGGCCCATCGATCGCCGCGGCCGTCGAGGCTATCCCGGTGACCTCGCCCTCGTAGACGAAGCGCCCGCCCGCGTCAACCGTTACCACTCGGCCGGCGGGGAGGACGCGGCTGGCGTCGCGGGCGGCGAGCAGCGTCGGCACGCGCAGCTCGCGCGCGAGCGTGGCCATGTGGCCGGTGGTGCTGCCCACGTCGGTAACGATGGCGCGGGTCCGGGCCATGACCCGGATGAAGCGCGGCGACGGCCGCCGGGCCACCAGCACGGCGCCCTCAGGGAAGGCGTCGAGGTC
>Ga0315287_10008799_pt1 | contig 10203 bp, 4 predicted proteins | sample YL17G11_0_MG_FD_205037 | JGI IMG/M metagenome (GOLD analysis project Ga0315287, IMG submission 205037) | Sediment microbial communities from Yellowstone Lake, YNP, Wyoming, USA - YL17G11_0 | ecosystem: Environmental > Aquatic > Freshwater > Lake > Sediment | place: USA: Wyoming | collected... | reverse complement strand
CGGTCCGTTCTACGCCCTGGTGTTTCCCCGGCCACGCCGTGCGGCCTGGCTCCTCGTCGCCTGCGTCGTGTCGGTCGCCGCCAGCGTCGCGCTCTCCGGCATGCTCCCATGGGCTCAGTTGCTGCCCCCCGTCGTCAATCTGGTGATGTTCGGGGCCACCCTCGCCGTGGTGGCGGTCTTTGTGTTCGTGACGCTGCGCTACTTTGTCCGCGAGCGCGACAGAGCATTGGGGCTTCTCCGGGAAGCGCAGGAACGCATCTCCAGGCTTCTCGAGTCGTCACCGCGCGCGTCCGAGACCGTTCCCGAGTGGTCGAGATCTGTCGCGAAGGACATCGGTGCTGCCATCGGGGCCGACGCGATCGGCATCTGGGAACTGGAGGGCGGGGGCCTGATCCCCGTGTCAAACGAGGATCTCCCGCCGCCTTCCGTCGAGGAACTCGCTGCGGCGCTCTCCGCGGCGGGCTCGCGATTCATCGAGAGGACTGACGGAGTGGCCGTGCCCCTGGCAGGCATGAGCGGCGAGCTATGCGGCGCCCTTGTGGTGCATGGCGCGGGGCTGGTCTGGGGCGAGAGCGAACGGCGCCTCCTCGCCGGGCTGGCCCATCAGCTTGGCGCGGCGCTCGACATGGGCCGGATGCGCCGGCAGCTCGACGTGGCCGAGCAGCGGCGCGCGAGCACTCGTCGCGAGATGCAGGCGCGCGGCATTGCGACGCTGCAGGTCTGCCGGTCCTGCGGCCGGTGCTACGACCACGCGGCGGCCCGCTGCCCGGCCGACGGTGCGCCGCTCGAATCGCCCCGGACGCTGCCCTACCGCCTGCTCGACCGCTACCGCTTCCTGCGGGTGCTCGGACAGGGCGGCATGGGCATGGTGCTCGCGGCCCATGACGAAAAGCTCGCACGCGATGTCGCCGTCAAGCTCATCCGTGCGGAGCACTTCAACGATCAGGGCATGAAAGAACGATTCGAGCGGGAGGCCCGCACGGTGGCCCGCATCCAGCACCCGGGCGTGATCAACCTCCACGATTCCGGCGAGCTTGAAGACGGTACGGCGTTTCTCGTGATGGAGAAGCTGACCGGTCGCGATCTCGCCGCCGTGCTCAGGTCCGCCGGCCGTGGAACGCCCGCACAGGTGGCCGTCCTGATCCGTGAAGGGTGCGCGGCCCTCGGGGCCGCCCACCGGGCCGGCGTCGTGCATCGCGACGTGAAGCCGGAGAACATCTTTCTGGTCGAGGCTCCGGGTGGATTCCTCGTCAAGGTGCTCGACTTCGGACTGGCGAAATCGATGACGCTGGAGAAGGGGCTCACGCAAACGGGAATCATGGTCGGTACGCCCCGGTACATGTCCCCCGAGCAAGTTCGCGGCGAGGACGTGGACGCTGGCACCGACATCTACGCGTTCGCGTCCGTCTGCCACGAGGCGCTCACGGGCCGGACGGCGGTCTCGGGCGACGACCTCGCGCGAATCCTGATCAACGTCTGCACCGAAGTGGCGGCCGTCCCTTCATCGATCGTTCCCGGGCTTCCGCTCGAGCTGGACCAGGCGTTCGCATCGGCGCTCTCCAAGGACCGGGCTCGACGGCCCGCAGACATTGAGCGGTGGGGAGCTGCTGCCGCCCGGATCCTGGCACGCCTTCCTCCGGATTCCGGAGCGACAGGATGGCCGGCCCCCGGGGAGATGAGGTGCGAGGAGCGTCAATCGCTGCCCGGTGAGGCGGATACGGTTGACACGGCCGCCGCATCGTCCGCCCTCCCTTCCGGCTCGGCCGAGGCCGCACAGACCACCGGCGTCGATGCTGACCGGACCGGCCGGCGTCGATGAACCGGCGCGTGGCCGGCCGGGAGTGCTGCTGGTACTCCCGCCGCGCTCCGGCCGGATGCTATGATGACCGTCGGGTACACCACGTGAACTTCAGCCCCCGCTTCCAGACCCTCGCGCCCACGGTCGCCGCTCAACCCATATCGTCGTGCCCCATCGTCCCCGCGGCTCTCGACGCCGCGCTGAAACTGGATCCCACACACGCGCCCGCCTCGCGCGAACTCCAGACGCTCAAGGGCTGACGCGCGATGTCGTTTTCGAGCGACGACGAGCCGACCATTCTGCCGGCGCCGGGATCGGGCGCATCCGATGCCGGGAGCGACGGTCCGCGTCTCGCTGACGGGCAGATCATCGGCCCGTACCGGATCGCAGGCCTCCTCGGCAGGGGAGGGATGGGCGAGGTTTACGAAGCCGAGCACCTCGAGCACGGCCGCCGCGTCGCACTGAAGGTGCTGAACCAGCGGCTCGCGGGTGCCGACGACCGTGCGCGGTTCCTTCGCGAAGGGCAGCTGGCGGCTTCCCTCAATCATCCGAATACAGTCTTCGTCTTCGGCAGTGAGGAGATCAGCGGCAACCCCGTCATTGCGATGGAGCTCGTGGCGGGCGGCACGCTCAAGGACGTCGTCGACCGCGACGGGCCGATGGCGCCGCCGGCCGCGGTCGACGCGATCCTGCAGGTGGTGGCTGGCCTCGACGCCGCGCTGGCCTGCGGCATCCTCCACCGGGACGTGAAGCCGTCGAACTGCTTCGTCGAACCCGATGGCACGGTGAAAGTCGGCGACTTTGGCCTGTCGATTCCGGTGCTCGCGCCCGACGTCACGCAGCCGGGAGAGATGGCCACGTTCCAGGGCACCCCGCAGTTTGCCGCGCCGGAGCAGCTGCGCGGCCAGCGGCTGGATGTCCGCGCCGACATTTATGCCGTCGGCGCCACGCTGTATTACCTGCTTACGGGCCGCCCGCCGTTCGAGGACCGCGACCTGATGGCGCTGCTGACTCGGGTCGCCACCGAGCCGCCCGCACCGCCCAGCCGGCCGGGAACCGTCATCGCGGCGGGCTTGTCGGCGGTCGTCCTCCGTTGCCTCGCGAAGGACCCGGCCGCCAGGCCGGCGTCGTACGCCGAACTCGAGGCCAGCCTCGGTCCGTTCAGTTCGGCCGTGCCGGTGCCCGCGAGCCTCGGCCTGCGCGCCGTGGCCGGGCTCATCGACGCGCTGCTGTTGGGGGCCGTCACCGCGCCGCTCGCGATTGCGCCCGTGCTCGAGCTGGCGGGCAACAACACCATCAACGCCTCAATCCGCTACTCCAGCCCGCGCGCGCTCGACAGCCCCCTGTGGATCACGCTGGCCGCCGGCGCGCTCACGCTCCTCTACTATGGCCTGCTGGAAGGACGGTGGAGGAGGTCGCTCGGCAAACTGGTCTGTGGTCTGGAGGTCGTCGCGACGTCGGGCGGGCCTGCAGGCGTGCGCAAGGCGCTGCTGCGCGCGCTCGTGTTCGTGCTGCCGTACTGGAGCGTGATCGTGCCGAAGCTCGTCGCGGCCGCGGCCGCGCCGTCGCGAGGTCCCTCCACGTCAGGCTGGTGGGGGGAGGCGCTCTACTGGGGCGGCGACCTGCTGCTGCTGCTCATGTTCTCGTCCATGCGCCGGAGCAACGGGTTTGCCGCGTGGCACGACCTGGCATCCGGTACGCGTGTAGCCACCACGCCGCGACGCAAGCGCAGAGACGCGGTCGAAGCGCCCGCCGATGCGCCGCTTCCGCCGATGGTCCGGGTTGCGGGAAGCGCCATCGGGCCCTATGTGACGGTCGGTGTGCTCGGTGAAACATCGGCCGGCGCCATGATCCTCGGGTTCGATCCGGCGCTCAAGCGGCATGTGTGGATTCACAGGCTGCCGCCGGGCGAGCCTGCCGTCGGCGCTCTGCGCGCACGCCTGGGCCGCGCCGGTCGTCTGCGCTGGGTCAACGGCCGGCGCTCCGGCGATGAGGCGTGGGACGCCTACGAGGCCCCGGACGGAACGCCGCTGTTGATCGTGAGCGCGGCCGCGCAACCGTGGCGCGTCGTGCAGCATTGGCTCGCGGACCTCGCGCGCGAGTTGGAGGCCGCCTCGGCGGACGGATCGCTGCCCGTGCTGGCCCTCGACCGCGTCTGGATCACGCGCGGCGGCCAGGCCCGCTTGCTCGACGTCCCGGCGCCGGGACTGGAGACAGCATCCGTCGCCGGGTCTGTCGATGCCATCGCGGACCCGCAGCGCTTCCTCGCTCGGACGGCGGCGCATGCTCTCGGCGCCGGATCTGAGTCGGCGCCGGCGCGAGTTCTGCCCCACGGACCGCTGCCGCGCCTGGCGCAGCTCACCCTCGACACGCTGGAGCGCAGCGGATTCCCGTCGCTGGCCGCTGTCGCGGAGCGGGCGGCCGCGCTGACGGAAGGCCTCGACCACGTCACCCGGGCACGCCGCGCGGCGTCGATCCTGCTCGCCAATGTCCCCCTGTTCTTCGCCCTGATTGCGCTGTCGATCGGGCTGCCCACTGCCGTCCGTCTGCTGGAGACCCAGTTCCTGGAGATGAGCAGGGCCTTGGTGGAGATACGGACACTCGACGGGAAGACGGATCAGGAGTCCGTGAAGGCGCGGGAGGCGCTGGAACTCGACGTGGCGGACCGTTTCGGTCCGGAGCTGGCCGACGAGCGCACGTGGCATGACCCGCGCTCCGCCGGCCTGCTGACGCCGCTGAGGCCGATCGCCGCCCGCATCCTGGCCGGCACGTCCTCCCCGTCGGACGAGGAACGCCGCGCCGCGCATGCCGCCGCCGCCGCTCGCCTCGGGAACCCGGTCTCGATCAGGAAGCAGGCAGTCAGCATCGCCACCCTTCTGCCGGCCATCGTCCTGCTGGTGTCGGCGATCGTCGCGGTGCTTTCGGCACTGCTGTTCAGGGGCGGCCTGCTGCTGAGGTCGCTCGGCGTTGCCGTCGTCTCTCCGCGCGGGTCGGACGCCTCGCGGGCCAGGGCGGCGTGGCGCGCGATCGTGGCCTGGAGCCCGGTCCTGCTGCTCTGGCTCTACGTGTTGGCGTGGTCGGCGGCTGGCGGCGAGGTGTTCGACGCGTTCTCGAACTGGTGGGTGCCAGCTGCGGCGGCAGCTGCCGCGCTCGCGGGTGCCGCGTGGGCCATCTTACATCCCGGGCGCGGCCTGCCCGACCGGTTGACGGGTACGTATCTCGTGCCCCGATAGGACTGGCCCTGCCCCTTGTGCCACTCCACGCGCTACGGGGTGACGCCTCGCCGGGTGAACGCCGAACGTGGCTGCGCCGCCTACTTCGCGGCTGCCGGCGGCGTCTCAGGAAACAGGGTGACTCTGACGTAGTTGCCGGGGTTGAGGTACCTCTGTGCCGCCTCCTTGATGGTGGCCGCGTCGAGCTTCCTGTAGTAGTCGGGCAGCCGGAAGTACTCGTTCACGTCCTCGCCGGTCTGGTACCTGAGGTAGATCTGCGACATCACGTTGCCGTTCTGCTTCATGGCCGTTTCGTAGTCCCTCAGGAAGGCCTCCCGCGCGTCGTTGACCTCCTTCTCGGTCGGGCCGTCCGACCTGAGCGCGTCGATCACCTTGAAGACGGACTTCACCAGGTCGTCGGTCCGCTTCGGGTCGCATCCGAACGCGATCTGGAACGCGTACCGCTCCTCGGGAACCTTCGTGTAGTTCGGCGACGCACTAACCCCGTAAGTGCCGCTCAGGTCCTCGCGCAGGGTCTCCCTCAGTCTCGTGTCGAGCACCGAGCCGAGCGCCCGAATCGCGATTCGGTGCACCTGGTCGTACTGGAACGGCCCGGTGAACACGATGGCGGCCTGGCTCTTGGGCTCGAGCCCCTTTCTGACGACTTTCTCGACCACGCCCGTCGGCGGGCGGATCCCGACGTTCTTCCACGTTTCTTTGCGGCGGGGCGATGGCAGCGACCCGAGGTACCGCTCAACCAGGGGTTTCATGGTCGCCAAGTCGAAGGTTCCGACAAAGACGAACGTGAAGTCGCTGGCATCGGCGAAGCGATCCTTGTAGAACGCCAGGGACTTCTCGAGATTCATCTCGCCGAGGAGCGCGGGCGTCATGAGACGCGCCCGCGGGTGGTTCTGCGAGAGCGTCGTCTGCAGGGCCTCGGTGAACGCCCAGGCCGGGTTCGCTTGCTGGTTCGCCAGCATGGCCTTGCCCTGGGCGACGTGCGCCGCGAAGGCGTCCTCGTCGGCGCGCGGCTGCGTGAAGGTCAGGTAGATCAGCTGGAAGAGGGTCTCGAGGTCTTTGGGCGAGCCGCCGCCCATCAGGCCTTCTTCCGTCTCGCCGATCACGGCCCGTACGGAGGCGATCTTGCCGGCCATGACCTTGCGCAGGTCGATCGCACTGAACTTCCCGATGCCCGTGATCGACATCACCTGCGCCGCAGTGCTGGCAGGGATGTAGTCCGCATCGGAGGCGAGCGACGTGCCGCCGGGGCTGAACGCGCGGAACACGATCTCGTCCTGCTTGAAGTCGGTCGGCTTGAGCGCCACCTTCACGCCGTTGGACAACTCCCATTCGGTGATGCCCGCCGCCTCCTGGCGCCCCGTCTTGACGACAGTCCCGGGCTCCGGGACCTTCTCGAGGAGCGCCATGTTTCCGACCGTGTCGACGTAGGCCGTGAGCGGCTTCTCCCCGATGCCTTTGATGACCGCCGCGAGCGTCGCTTCGTCGGGCACGGCCAGGCCGGGCTTCTGCGGTGCGGACACCATCACGACCCGGCTCTGGTCGCCTGTCCAGTTGCCGGCGATCTTGTTGACTTCGTCGAGCCCGATCTCCGGGAGGAACCGCTGGTGGAGCGCGTACTCCAGGGCGGCACCCGGCAGCGTCTCCTTCTGCGTGAAATTGCGGACCAGTTCGTCGGCGAGCCGTGCGGAGTCCTGCTTCTCGCGCTCGGTGAAGAGCCGTTCGTAGGTCCTGAGCGTCTCGCGCTTCTGGCGGTCGAGTTCGGTCGCGGTGAACCCGAATCGCCCCGCTCGCGCGGCCTCGGTCAACACCGCGTCGAGCGCGGGGTCGATGGACCCTTCTTTGGGGATGGCGTTGAGTACGGCCGCTTCCTTGGATCGGACGAAGACCGATCGGCCGGCCGCCGCCATCACGAACGGCGAGCTGGGTTTCTGGGTCATGTCGGACAGACGGCGGCTCAACATGCTCGCCGCCAGACGCTCGACGATCTCCTGCCGGTAAACGCCTACCGTTCCCGGCTCGACCAGCGGCAGCTTGTTGTACACCGACACCTGCGTCATCGTCGCTTCCTTGTCAGTGGCGACCGTGTAGAGCGTGCCAGGGTTGTCGGGCACGCTGTAAGTCGGACGCAGCCGGGGGACCTTGACGGCGGGCAGCGACGCGAAATGCTTCTTGAGCAGGCTCTCCACCGCGGCCTTGTCGAAGTCGCCGACGGCCACGACGGCCATCAGGTCGGGCCGGTACCAGTCCTTGTAGAACCGCTTCAGGGCGTCGTGCTTGAACGTCTCGATCGACTCCTTCTTGCCGATGGGCAGGCGATCGGCGTAACGCGATCCCTTGAACAAGACGGGGAACTGGACGTCACGCATCCGGGCAGAGGCCCCGCGTCCCAGCCGCCATTCTTCGATGATGACGCCGCGCTCCTTGTCGATCTCGGCCGGATCGAAGGCCAGGCTGTGGGCCCAGTCCTCCAGGATCAGGAACGCCTTCTCCATGACCTCCGGTTTGTCGGTCGGGACCGTCAGCATGTAGACCGTCTCGTCGAAACTCGTGAAGGCGTTGAGGCTCGGGCCGAAGCGCATCCCGATCGACTCCATGAAGCTGACGATCTCCTGCTTCTGGAAGTGCGCCGTGCCGTTGAAGGCCATGTGCTCGAGCATGTGCGCCAGGCCGAGCTGGTCGTCGTCCTCGAGCACGGAGCCCGCGTTGACCGCCAGACGGAGTTCCACGCGCTTCTCCGGCAGCTTGTTCGTGCGCAGGTAGTAGCGCAGGCCGTTCGGGAACCTGCCCGTTGTGATCTGCGGGTCGACGGGCATGGCTTGCGTGAGGGTCAGGGCCTGCGACTGTGCCTGCGCCGGCACCTGGGCAGGGCTGGTGGCCACCTGCTGCGCGGCCGTCTGCACACCGAGCGCGGCCACGGACGCCGCCAGTATCAGCAGGAACCGGATTCTCATGCGTCCACTCATCGGCGTCCCTCCCAGTCTCATGACCAATGGTGCGATTTCGCCGTCTTCCCGTCGCCGGACGATCGCTTCTCCCGGCCCGGCGCGCCCCGTGGGCCGAGGGCCAAGCTCAGGTCAGACCCCACTCACGCAACTTCCGGTAGAGGTTGCGCTCACTGATGCCAAGGGCCTTCGCCGCCAGGCCGCGATGGCCGTGCTGCGCGCGCAGCACGCTCTCAATGTGCGCGCGCTCGACTTCCTCGAGCGTCAACGTGGCGCGCCCGGCGCCGTGCGGCGAAGAGTCCTGGAGTCCCGACTGCGGGTGGCGTGTCCCCGCCGCGCCTGTCCGCACGGACACCGGCAGGTGGTCCGGCCTGATCACCGCCCCCTCGCAGACCACGATGGCCGCCTCGACGACGTGCTGGAGTTCGCGTACATTGCCCGGCCACGCATGCGCCCGGAGCACGGCCAACGCCTCGTCGCCGAGGCGGCGCTCGACGCCGAAGCGCGCGTTGAACACGTCCACGAAGTGCCCCGCCAGCAGGTCCACGTCCTTGCCGCGCTCCCGCAGAGGAGGAAGGTGCGCGCTGATGGTGCTGAGCCGGTAGTAGAGATCTTCGCGGAACAGGCCCTGCCGGACCATGCCGGCGAGGTCGCGGTTGGTGGCGGCGATCACGCGCACGTCGACGCGAATCTCGTGCGTGCCCCCCACGTGCCGGAAGGTGGAGGTGTCCAGAACGCGCAGCAGCGTAACCTGGGTTGCCGGGCTCACCTCGCCGATCTCGTCCAGGAAGATCGTGCCGCCGGACGCCACCTCGAAGAGGCCGGGCTTCGCGCGTTCAGCGCCCGTGAACGCCCCGCGCTCGTGGCCGAAGAGCTCGCTCTGCAGCAGGCTCTCCTGGAGCGCGGCGCACTCCACGGTGATGAACGGGCGGGCCCGCCGCGCGCTGCGGACGTGGACGAGCTTCGCGGCGATTTCCTTGCCGGTGCCCGTTTCACCCGTGAGCAGCACCGTGGAATCCGACTGGGCCACGCGCTCCAGCAGCCGGAGGATGCCGACGAACGCCGGGCTTTCGCCGATGAACGCGCTGCCGAGATCGGGCGGCGTGAGGCCACGCTCCAACAGGCTGGCGCGGTCCTTCAACGCCCGGCGCTCGAGGGCGCGCTGGATGCGGATCTCGAGTTCGTCGAGGGGACAGGGCTTCGAGACGTAGTCGAACGCGCCAATGCGGATGGCCTCGATCGCGGTGTCGATCGATCCGTGCCCGGTCAGCATCACGACCTCGCCAGGCGCATCGCGATCCCGCAGCGACTTCAACACCTCCAACCCGCTGATGCCCGGCATCTGGAGATCGAGCAGGATGACCTGCGGCTCGGCCGTCGCGCACACCGCGAGCGCGTCTTCGCCGCTCGCGGCCGTGCGGACGTCGTAGCCCGAACGCGAGAGTTCGGCCGCCATCACCGTCCTGAACGCCGCGTCATCGTCCACGAGCAGGAGCAGCGGCTTTCCAGTCATCATGCGCTCCTGGCTTCCAGCGCCGCGGCCGGTGGCAGGACGACCTCGAAGGTCGATCCCCGGCCCAGGGTGCTCTCGACGACGATGTCGCCGCCCCATTGGCGCACGGAGTTGAGCGACAGAAACAGGCCGAGGCCGGTCCCGCCTTTGCGCAGGCTGAAGAACGGCTCGAAAATGCGCTTCTGATCATCGGGCGCGATGCCGCAGCCGGTATCGGTCACGCGGATCCGAACCGTCTCGCTGGCATCCACGGCCAGGCCGACCCTGCCACCAGGCTCGCAGGCCTGGATGGCGTTCAACATCAGGTTGATGAGCGTGTGCTGCAATTCGGCTTCGTCGGCGCGCACGTGCAGGCCCGACGGTACCGGGCGCACGGCAATGGTCACGGTGTGGTCGCGCGCGGTCGGCTCGACGAGGCGTTCGACGGCCGCAATCATCCGCTGCAGATCGACCAGGTCGCCGGGTGACGGCTGCCCGCGGGAGAGGCGCAAGAAGTGCTGCGTAATGCCGCGGCACCGCAAGACCTGTTCCCGCGCCGTGGCGGCATAGTCGGCGGCCCGGACCGCGTCGGGAGCGTCGGACGACGCCTGCTTGGCGTCGCGCAGGATGGCCTCCACGCACGTGAGCACGGTCGCCAGCGGCGTGTTCAGTTCGTGCGAGAAGCCCGACGCCAGCATGCCGAGCGAAGCCAGGCGATGCGATTCCGCCATGCGCGCC
>Ga0315287_10008798_pt1 | contig 10204 bp, 5 predicted proteins | sample YL17G11_0_MG_FD_205037 | JGI IMG/M metagenome (GOLD analysis project Ga0315287, IMG submission 205037) | Sediment microbial communities from Yellowstone Lake, YNP, Wyoming, USA - YL17G11_0 | ecosystem: Environmental > Aquatic > Freshwater > Lake > Sediment | place: USA: Wyoming | collected... | reverse complement strand
GGCCCTGCGCCGGACAAGCCGTATAATCCAGGCCGCGTCGCCTGGCCCGACTGGTATCTGATCTGGGATTATTGCGCCGGATTCATTACGAACTGGGGCGTGCATCATCTCGATATAGCCAACTGGGGTTGTCCTTCGATTGGCGCCGAGGCGTTTGAGGTCGAATGCCGGGCCACGTACCGCAAAGAGGGCTTCACTGACAATGTAAACACGTGGCGTGCGAACTTTACATACGCAAACGGGCTGAAGATGGTTTTTACCGATAGCCCGCAGCAGAAGCCGGGCTGCCGGTTTATTGGCGACGAAGGCTGGGTCTATGTGGACCGCGCCGGCATCTGGGCTGAGCCGGAGTCATTGCTCAAGGCGGTGTTGAAACCCGGCGAGTTGCGTTTGACCGATTCGAAGCATCACCAGGATAACTTCCTGCGTTGCGTGCGCAGCCGAAAGGATCCGGTCTCAGACGTCGATGCCGCGCACCAGGCATCCGGCCTCGGACTCATTGCCGACATCGCGGCGCGCCTGGAGCAGAAGCTAAAGTGGGACCCGATAAAGGGGCAATTCGTTGACAACGCCGAGGCGAACAAGATGCTCAAGCGTCCGATGCACAACGGCTACAAGCTGTAGAAGCCGATGCAGGAAGGCCCCCGTTCGCCATACGACACGGTTTGCTCATGCCACATCATGGCTGCTGATTGGCGCTGTGTTCACGTGGCTCGTATTCGGGACCGAACGTGCAGCCTCCAATTCGCCGCTGTCGGCAGAGATATTCCGCGCCGGCGCGCACCAGGTGGACATCTCGCCGGAGAAGTTGCCGGTCATCGTCAACGCGATGTTCACCGAGCGGTCGGCCAGCAATGTCGTGGATCGTCTTTACGCCAAGTCGCTCGTACTCGACGACGGCCGGTCGCGTGTGGCGCTGTGCGTTGTGGACACGTGCCTGATGCCGCGAGATCTCATCGACCGCGCCAAGGACATCGCGGCCCGGACTACGGGCATCCCGACCGACAAAATGTGCATCTCCGCGACGCACACACATTCCGCGCCGTCGGCGATGGGCTGTCTCGGCAGCCGCGTGGATGCCGACTATGCCGCGGCGCTGCCGGCGAAGATTGCTGAAGCAATCATCGGTGCGGTCAAGAACCTTGAGCCCGCGCGCATCGGCTGGGCGGTGGTGGATGATTGGGAGCACACCTTCAACCGGCGCTGGATTCGCCGCCCCGACAGAATGCTCACGGACCCATTCGGCGAACAAAACGTCCGAGCGCACATGCACCCGGGACACGAAAGCCCCGACGTAGTTGGCCCATCCGGGCCGGTTGACCCGGGTCTGTCCGTCCTCGCAGTGCAGTCGCTCGACGGCCGAGCGTTGGCGCTGCTGGCGAATTACTCGCAGCACTACTACGAATCGCCGCTTCTGTCCTCGGATTACTACGGCCGGTTCGCCCGGCACATCGAGAAGCTGCTGAACGCACAGAACGGTGCGCCGCCTTTTGTCGGGATGATGTCGCAGGGAACGAGCGGCGATCTGATGTGGATGGACTACGGCTCGCCGCGCCGCCAGATCGGCTATGACGCCTACGCGCGAGAGGTGGCGGAGCGCGTGTATAGTGCATATCAAAGTATAACGTGGCATGAGTGGGTCCCGTTGCGGATGGCCGAGCGTATTCTGGCGCTTGGATGTCGCGCGCCGGATGAGAAACGCCTGTCGTGGGCGCTAGAGATAGCTGCGAAACTGGATGGCCGCCTGCCGCAGACACTGCCCGAAATCTACGCCGGCGAGGCGATTGCCCTGCACGAACGGCAAAAGGCTGAACTGAGGCTTCAGGCGCTGCGGATTGGGGACCTCGGCATCGCGGCTATTCCGAACGAAGTTTTCGCCATCACGGGTCTCAAGCTGAAAGCTCAAAGCCCGCTCCAGCCGACCTTCAACATCGAGCTGGCCAACGGGGCCGACGGCTACATCCCGCCGCCCGAGCAGCACAAGCTTGGCGGGTACACGACGTGGCCCGCGCGCACGGCAGGGCTGGAGTTGCAGGCCGAGCCTCGCATCGTCGAGACGGTGCTCAGCCTGCTCGAAGAAGTCGCGGAGAAACCCCGGCGTCAGGTCGTCGAGGAGCATGGCCCGTACGCCCATAAGGTGCTCGATGCCAGGCCGCTTGCGTACTGGCGCCTGAACGAGATATTGCCCCCGACCGCGCGAGACGCCGGCGGCGCGGGCCTGGGTGCAATCTATGAAGACGGCGTGGCGTTCTACCTGCCCGGCGTCGGAAGCGGCAGCGGATGTTTGCCGCAGCCGGCGCTTACCCCGTCTGCCTTCTGCGGTTCGCAAATCAACCGCGCACCGCACTTTGCCGGCGGTCGGCTGCGCGCGAATGTGCCACAGCTCGGCGGCTCGTACAGTGCGGAGCTTTGGCTGTGGAATGGCTTGCCATCGAATGCGCGCGCAGTCACCGGCTACTTCTTCTCGCGCGGTGCGGACGGCGACAAGGCGGCGCGCGGGGAACACCTTGGAATCGGGGGAACCAATCAGGTCAACGAGACCGGACGGCTGATTGTCTTCAATGGCAATGAACAGAAACAGGTACTCGTGGGTCGGACGCTGCTTGCATTGCGCCGGTGGCATCATGTGGTGCTCGTGCGCGAGCGCCGAGCCGTGACTGTCTATCTCGACGGCAGGGCGGACCTCAGCGGCGAGCTGGAGTTTACCGTGCCGCCGGGCGAGAACACCGTCTTCATCGGCGGACGCTGCGACAAATTCGCCAACTTCGAAGGCAGACTGGACGAGGTGTCGCTCTACAGTCGCGCGCTTAGCGCCGCGGAAGTCGCCTCACACTTCAAGGCCGGCGGTCTGTAATCTCTCGTCACGTCCCTGCTTGCGGAAACCTATTGAACTGCCCTCCCGCGGGGCCTGGGATACGATTTTCTGAACGCAATCTACTATCGCCACAATGGCAACCTTCGAACCTGTCTGCGAGTTTTCTATGGTATGCACGCCGGACTACCAAAGTCTTGACTCCGACAGCGGCCAAGCGTACCATAGTGTTATCAGAAACACGGCTTCGTTAAAAACAGAAACGGGACGGCTTGAGCTATGTTGGGTAAAGGATTTACGCATCTGCATCTGCACAGTCAGTATTCGCTGCTCGACGGGGCGATTACGTTCGACAGGCTGTTGGAGCGGTGCAAGCAGCTCGAGATGGACTCCGTTGCCGTTACGGACCACGGCAACCTGTTCGGCGTCGTCGAGTTCTATACAAAGGCGATAGCGGCGCACATCAAGCCGGTCATCGGCATCGAGGCATACATTGCTCCCGGCAGCAGGCTGGACAAGACAAAGACGACCATAAGCGATGCGGCATTTCACCTGATACTATTGGCTCAGAATAACGTCGGCTATCAGAACCTGCTCAAATTGGCGAGTATCGGTTACACGGAGGGGTTTTACTATCGGCCGAGGATCGACAAGGAGACTTTGGCGGAATTCAACGAGGGCCTTATTTGCACCTCGGCGTGCGTGAAGGGCCAGGTCGCTGTTGAGATTGCCCGAGGCAATGAGCAGGCCGCGCGCGCAGTGGCTGAGAGCTATCTGAAGATCTTCGGGCCGCAGCGCTACTTCATTGAGGTTCAAAGTCACCAGGGTGACAGCCCGGCTGTTCAAAAAGGACTGGTCGATCTGGCAAACAGCCTTGGAATAGGACTTGTCGCAACCAACGATGTGCACTTTCTCGATGAAGCCGACCACGAGGCCCATAACTGTCTTTGCGCCATCAGCACCGGCAAACTGAGCGACGCCCCGGACAGGATGATTTATCCGCCGGACGTCTATCTTAAAAGCCCCGACCAGATGCGAGCGCTTTTTGTCGATACGCCCCAGGCGTGCGACAATACCCTGCAGATCGCCGAGCAATGCAGCGTCGAGATTGACCTTAAGACCCGTCACGCGCCGCGATTTGAACCGGAGGACGGCTCGGCGCCTGAGGAGTTTCTTACGAAGTTGTGCTATGAAGGAGCCAAGGCTCGATACGGACAAATCACGGACCGGATAAAAGAGAGGCTCGACAGGGAGCTGGAGGTAATTGAATCGAAGGGCTTTGCAAGCTACTTCCTTATCGTCTGGGATTTCTGCAGGTACGCGCACCAGAACAACATCCCCATCGGCGCCAGGGGCAGCGGCGTAGGCACGGTGGTCGGATACTGCCTGGGTCTGTGCGATGTTGATCCGATTCGGTATGATCTGCTCTTCGAGCGGTTTATGGACCCGGAGCGCAACGAGATGCCCGATATCGATATCGACATCTGCCAGGTCCACCGCGCGCAAATCATCGACTATGTGCGGCGGAAATACGGGCAGGTGGCTCAGATCATAACTTTCGGGACGATGAAGGCGAAGGCGGTGATCCGTGATATATGCAGGGTCCTGGGCGTGCCGCTGGGGGAGGCCGACAGGCTCGCCAAGCTTGTGCCCTTTTCGCTGGATATGACTCTCGATAAGGCGCTGCAGACCGAGCCGGAGCTAAAGCGGGCCTACGAGAACGACCGGCAGACCAGGAAGGTAATCGACATCGGCAGAAAGCTCGAGGGACTGGCGCGGCACGCCTCGGTGCACGCGGCCGGCGTGGTAATAGCCGATGAGCCGTTGACGAATTTCGTGCCCCTCTACAAGGCCTCCGGGTCCGACGACATTATCACGCAGTTCGAAGGGCCGATAGTCGAGAGAGTCGGGCTGCTCAAGATGGACTTCCTCGGACTCAAAACGCTCAGCGTGCTGGAGCGGGCAAGGCAGCTCGTCCGCGAGATTCACGGCGTCGATATCGACTTCGAGAAGCTCGACCTGGCCGACCGGAAGGTCTTCAAGCTCTTCGCCGAGGGCAGGACAAAAGGAGTCTTCCAGTTCGAGTCGGGCGGCATGCAGAACATGCTGATAAGGATGAAGCCAGACCGGATAGAAGACCTCATAGCAGCCAACGCCCTCTACAGGCCGGGGCCTATGATACTGATCCCGGACTACATCGATCGAAAGCACGGAGCAAAATGGTCGCTGCCGCACCCGATAATGACGGAGGTTTTGCGGGAGACCTACGGCATTATGACGTACCAGGAGCAGGTGATGCGGATATGCAATCAGCTCGGCGATATACCGCTGCGCGAGGCCTATAAGCTCATCAAGGCGATAAGCAAGAAAAAGGCCCGGACCATCGCCAAGGAGCGTGAGAGATTCGCAGCAGGCTGCGCCAACAAGGGCCTGACGCAGCAGCAGGCCGAGCAGATATTCGAGCTGATCGAGCGATTTGCCGGTTACGGGTTCAACAAGAGCCACTCGACCCGCTACGCCTTTATCGCGTACCAGACGGCGTATATGAAAACGCACTGGCCCGTCGAATTCATGGCGGCCCTGCTGACATACGAGATGGACAACACCGACAAGATTGTCGATTACATCGGCGAGTGCGGGCAGATGGGCATCAAGGTTATGGCGCCCGACATAAACGAAAGCGGGGTCGATTTCACGCCGCTCTACGTCCGCCTGGGGACGGCTGGCGCCGCCGAGGCCGACGACGGCCAAAAGGAAAAGGCCGTTATACGGTTCGGATTGGCGGCGGTCAAGGGCATCGGCGAAAAGGCGGTCGAGCAGATTATCGCCGCCCGCGGGAAGGTCGGCAGGTTCGAGAGCCTGTTCCACTTTTGCGAAAACGTGGATTTGAGGGCGGCGAACAAGCAGGTCCTCGAGGCGCTCATCAAGGCCGGGGCGTTCGACAGGGTCGGCGGGAACCGTCACCAGATGATGGCCGGCCTGGAGCAGGCAATGGAGAACGGCGCCAGCCTGCAGGTTGACCGGGCCAACGGACAGATGAGCTTTTTCGGCCAGGCGGCCCAGCCCGATTATTCGCAGGACCAGAATCGCCTGCCGCACGTTGCACCCTGGCCCGAGCCGCAGATGCTCGCTTACGAAAAAGAGGTGCTCGGATTCTACGTGACCAGCAATCCGCTGAGCCACCACGCCGAGATAATTAGCATCTACTCCACGCATAACAGCTCACAGTTGACCGAGGCGACGCAGGAAAAAGAGGTTGTGATCGGCGGAATGATTACAAGGGTCAGATACAACCTGACCAAGACGGGGCGGACCGCCGGGGCGAAAATGGCCGTCTTTACGCTCGAAGACCTCCAGGGCCAGGTCGAGGTTGTTACGTTCCCCGAAGTGCTGAACAGATACGCCGACCTTGTAAAGGATGATGCCGTTATTTTCGTCAAGGGAAAGCTCGACTTTCGACGGGAACGGCCGAACATACTGGCCTCGGAGCTTATACCCATTGGGCAGATAAGGGAGAAAGTGGCGGCGAAGGTCAGGATCAGGCTTAACGCCCCGGACGTCACCGAAAAAAAGATTGCCGAGATAAAGAGCATCTGCCAGCACCACAAAGGCAAGAGTCCGGTCTTGGTGGCGATCCGGACCGAAAAAGGCATGGTCCGCGCCGCTGCCGATAAGGCACTGAGCGTGAACCCGGACCCGGACTTCTGCCGAAAAATGAAACAGCTTCTCGGCGAAGAGAATTTCCAGTTGACCACGTAGTGAGCGAAAAAAGGGGGCGCGACTTGAATAGAGAAGACTGGAAGAAGAAGTTTTCGGGCAAGCTCATAGTGCTTGACGGGCCGGACGGCTGCGGCAAGACCACGCAGGCCAAACTGCTGACACAATGGCTCCAGGCCCAGGGCGTGCCCGCCAGCAACTTTCGCGACCCCGGCGACACCACCATCGGAGAGCGGATAAGGGACATCCTGTTGAGCCCCGAGCACCTTGCGATGAGCACGAGAACCGAGGTGCTGCTGTATATGGCGGCGAGGGCGCAGCTCTGGCAGGAAGAAATTGCGCCGGCCCTGCGTGAACGAGAGTGCGTCGTCTTAGACAGGTGGGTATCGAGCACCTACGCCTACCAGGGATGCGCCGGCGAGTTCGGAACTAAGAATGTAATGCAGCTTGCCTCCATTGCCCTTGCGACGGTGTGGGCGGATTTGACTATAATACTTGACGTGGATTTGGAGACCTGTGAGGCCCGGCTGCCCGGCAAACGCGACAGGATGGAGGCAAAACCACGCCAATATCATCAGAAAGTCCGGGAAGGCTTTCTGCAATTGGCCGATGAGCGGGATGGTTTCCTGGTGGTCGATGCCGCCGGCGATATTGAAACGGTCCACGAAAGGGTCAAAGGAAAAGTTGTGGCATTTTTTGAATCCGGAGATTCCACCGACTAATGGCGCTCAAAGACGTATTTTGTCAGGACGGGGCCGTCGGCCTTCTGCAAAGGGCGTTCGCGGCAGGCAGGGTCCCTCATGCGTATATCTTTGCCGGCCCGGAAGGCGTGGGCAAATTCAAAACGGCAGCCGAATGGGCCGGGCTGCTGCTCTGCAGGAATCCGGTTGTTGAGAAGGGCCGGCCCCAGACCCCAGGGGGAGCCGACTGGGCCGAAAGCTGCGGCTCGTGCGAATCCTGCAGGGCGCTGGCGGCCGATGCGCATCCGGATTTCAATACCGTTTACAAGGAATTGATCGAGTTCACCGAAGACGGCAAGGGCAAGAAACCGCCTCTCGATCTGCCGATAGACGTCATCCGGGAGTTCCTCATTCAGAAAGTCTCCACCCGGCCGACCCTGTCGGACAGGAAGGTATTCATCGTCAGGGAGGCCGAGAAGCTCAACATCAGCTCGCAGAACTCCCTGCTCAAAGTTTTGGAGGAGCCGCCCAAATACTGCTGTATCATCCTGCTATGCACCCGTATGGAGCAGCTTTTGCCCACAACCAAGTCGAGATGCCAGGTAGTCCGCTTCGGCCCGATTGACGAAGAGATAATCTTAGGCAAATTGAAAGAGATGGGCATCGGGCAGGACCAGTGCCGCTACTTTGCCCGCCTGGCGCAGGGCAGTCTGGGTCTGGCGCACCAGTGGACGGCGCTTGAGCTGGCCGAGGCGAACCTTTACCAAACAAAGAAAGAGATGGTCGCCTCTGTGGTTGGCCTCGAATTTGCCGATGTCCCGGAATACGCAGAGAAGCTCCAGGCCAAAAGCAAGAAACTCGCCGCCGCCTGGGCGACTATCGAGCCTAGCACAAGCAGAACGGACATCAATCGAAAGGCCGCGAAGAGCCTGGTCGGGATAGTCATATCGGTCTTATACGACGCGATGAAGCTGAGTGTTACGCCGAACGAGCCGCTCATCAACTTCGACCAGAAGGGATCGATAGAGAATCTTGCTGCTCGGCTTGGCCCGGAGCCGCTCGCCGAAAAAATCGCCGATTGCTATCGCATGCTGCGATGGATCGAGGCCGCGGTCAATGAGAGGCTTATTTTCGAGCAGTTGTTGTTTAATCTGGCCGGTTCTGATACAATGACCGTTTGAACGGTATGGCGTAAGAATAGTACTCAAACTGACCGGCTCGCCTTGTCATACCTGCGAAAGCAGGTATCCAGTAGTGTGGCGGGTGAGTGGATTCCCGCTTTCGCGGGAATGACACACTGTGCTATATTGCTGTCGCGTAAGGACTTATCGTGCCGTTTTCTTGAAAACCGGTCAGTTTGAGAATAGTAGTATCCCTGGAAGTTCGGATGTCAAATACCACGGAAACAAGGCCGAAACAGGCAAGGAACAGAAAATACATGCTCGTCCGCTACGGGCGGATGAACCTGCTGGGCTTCTTCGAGCACAGCGAAACCAAAATACCCAAGGTTCTTACCGCGGTGGTGGTAAAGACCGACAAGGGCCTCGAGCTGGGCTGGCTCGTCGGGCAGCTCACCTCCTACAGGGCGGGACAATTCAAGTTGAGCGAGGACGAGGTAAGGGAGTACTTCGGCGACAACGGCATCGACCTGCCGGCGAACCAGGGCGGCAAGTTTGTGCGCTACGCGACCGCCGCCGACCTGAGCGAGCAGGAGCATCTGAAGAAAAACGCAAGAGACGAAACGGAGTGCTGCAGGCGTTTTGTCGAAGAGCTGAACCTGCCGATGAAGATTGTCGATGCCGAGCACATACTCGGCGGCGAGAGAGTGGTTTTTTATTTTATGTCGGACGGGCGCGTCGATTTCCGCGATCTTGTCAAAAAACTGGCCCACGAGTACCAAACGAGAATCGAGATGCGTCAGATCGGCTCGCGCGACGAGGCCAAGCTGCTTGGCGACATCGAAAGCTGCGGGCAGGAGTGCTGCTGCAAGAGGTTCCTGCGGCTCCTCAAGCCGGTCAATATGCGGATGGCGAAGATGCAAAAGGCCACGCTCGACCCCGCCAAGATATCGGGTTATTGCGGACGGCTGAAGTGCTGCCTGCGATACGAGGACAAGACGTACACCGATCTCAAGAGGCGGCTGCCGAAGAAGGGCATCCTGGTAAAGACCAAAACCGGCCAGGGCAGGGTCGTGGACACACAGATACTCACGCAGCTTGTTGTGGTCGAATGTGAAGACGGTACGAGGATTGCTTCGCCGGTGGATGAAATCGAGATAATCCCGTCTGGTCGCCCGCCCGACCAGAAGAAACAAGCCGGCGCCGCAGAGGCTGAAAGAACGGCGAGGAACAAACACTCGGCCCCGGGCCCCTCCGCTGGGGGTCCCGGCACCGGCCGTCCCCAGCGGGACAAGTGGGACGTGGGGGGGCAGGATAGGCGCCCGGCAGGAGATGACAGTGCCGTGGAGGACGAAGAGCCGGATGGGGAGGAGGATCAAGGGCAGTAATCGTCAGGGAAGAAATATGCCTCGCAAAATCGTTGTAACCTCGGCCTTGCCTTACGCAAACGGCCCAATACATATAGGGCATCTGGTCGAGTATCTCCAGACCGACATCTGGGTCCGCTTCCAGAAAATGTGTGGCAACGAGTGCCTCTATTTCTGCGCCGACGACACCCACGGCACGCCGATTATGATAAGCGCCCGCAAGGCGGGGATAAGGCCCGAAGAGCTCATCGAGCGGATGCACAAGGAGCACAAGGCGGATTTCGACGTATTCGGCATCGAGTTCGATAATTACTACTCCACCCATTCGCCCGAGAACCGCTATTTCAGCGAGCTTATATTCTCCCGGCTGAACGAGGCCGGCTCAATCGTCACGCGGGACGTGCAGCAGACCTATTGCGAAAACTGCAAGATGGCCCTGCCTGACAGATACGTTCGCGGCACGTGCCCGCGGTGCAAAGCCGAGGACCAGTACGGCGACTCGTGCGAGGT
>Ga0315287_10008797_pt1 | contig 10205 bp, 5 predicted proteins | sample YL17G11_0_MG_FD_205037 | JGI IMG/M metagenome (GOLD analysis project Ga0315287, IMG submission 205037) | Sediment microbial communities from Yellowstone Lake, YNP, Wyoming, USA - YL17G11_0 | ecosystem: Environmental > Aquatic > Freshwater > Lake > Sediment | place: USA: Wyoming | collected... | reverse complement strand
CATATAGGACTTCGTTTCGCAGGAGCCAAGATCGTGCATGTCTGTCAAATGCTTGCAGAGGAACACTACGCTGAACATCGGGGGAAAATTTTCCATCCCGCCCTGATCGAATACATCATGGGCATTTCCCACTATCCGAAAGCAAAGTGGAAGCGCCGGGTGATTGCCCTCATGTTCCAGGGCCCTGACGCCCCCCGGAAAATCCGCCAGATCGCCGGTCCCACCGATCCACACACCGCACGGGAGGAACGGCCCGGATCGATCCGATCTCTTGGGGCGCTGGTCCCTATCAAGGATGAGAATGGCAAGGAAATCGGCGAGAGGATGGACAACCTGATCCACACCTCTGCATCGCTTGCGGAAGCGGAAAAAGAAATCAAGCTCTGGTTTAAACCTGACGATATTCCTCCCCTGATGCGGCCCTACCCGACGGAGTTCTGCCAGGAACATTACTACTTCAAATCCGGCAGGCTCTGCGCGGATTATGAACAGGGAAGCGTATGCCTGCTTGCTCCGGGTAACATTGCCTGGAAGACCGATCTGGATGCCTTGAAGATGCATCTCCGGAGCCAGCCTGCGCCATACACAGTTGAATCCGTGGCTGCGAAATACCTGACCAATGAAGAATCCGAAGAATAGTAGCTCGAAATTTGGGGTCAGGGAAATTTGGGGGAAATTTGGGGTCAGTTTATATACTTTATATACTTAAAAATATAGATATCTGATAGAAAAGCCTTTACGAATCGCATTGATTCAAAAGAAAGAGCAATAGAGTGGATGAATTCTATAATGTTTTTATCCTTTAAGTATATAAAGTATATAAACTGACCCCCAACGGAGCCTGTTTGATTCCATCGAAAAGATCATTGATCTCTCTTTACTCCATCAAATTCAAAATTCAATATTATAATGTCTTCTGCCTTGACTTTCTTTGTAACCCGGGTGAATAGGAATAGTATTCGACTCGATTATTTTACAAACAGGAACAGGTCCTTGGAGAGGAAAAATTATTTCGACGCGATCGAGCAATACAGCCCCAAACGCCTTGTTTTTATTTTCTTTTTATTCAATGCGATTTTCAAACTCGTTCTGATAACCATGAACAGGGCGGAATACACGGACGGGATTCTTCAACTCACCCTTTTTTCCTCCCCCAATAAATTGTATCCTCCTTTATTTACCCTGTGCGCCCTGGGACTTGCGCCCTTTTTCCGCAATCCTGAAATGGCAGGTCGTTTTGTCTCTGTCTTATCGAGTTCCTTCATCCTTTTCCCGCTTTTTTACTTTTCATTGAGACTTTTCAACAAGCGGGCAGCCTTTTTTACATGCCTGATCTATACCATCTCGCCGGTTCCCCTGCGATGGTCTATCCACGCCATGACCGACGCCCTGTTTGCCGTTCTTTTTTTTGCAGCTGCGATCTTCTGGATCGAGGCGGCAGGGGAGGAGTCGAAAACCACCGGGAAATCCTTTTTCCTTGCGACATTTTTTTCCGTTCTTTCGGCCCTGACGCGGTATCAGGGCTTTCTCCTTTTTCCGCCTCTCTTTTTCCTCGTGATAACCAAATCGTGGCAAAGAAAGAAGATTTTTCTTCCGGGATTTCTCATGCAGGTTTTGTGGCTGGCGCCTGTTTTCTGGATTGTGTATTCCGGATTCCGGCATCCGGAGCAGTTTGTGGAACGCGCGGGTCAGACAGGATTTTCCACCATGCTGAATATTTTGAATCTGTTTGAAAGCTTCCTGGCTTATAGCCCCTATTTTCTCACCTGGCCCGTGTTTTTCCTTTTTCTGGCAGGATTATTTTATCTCGGATGGGATGTGAAGCCGCGGATTCTTTTTTTCAGCCTTTTTATGTATCTTGTCATCACGCTTCTCCTCCTTCAATCCGCCTTCTCCTCGTTTCAGGCGCGGTATCTTCTGCCCCTGGTTCCACTTGTTACGGTCTTTGCAGGATGGGGCATGGAAACCCTCAGAGTGAGGTGGAATAAGCATCCGTGGCTGGTGAGCCTGGTTTTCTTTATCGCCCTTTTTTACGGATTGGGTTTCGGGCTGTGTTCCGTATTTCTCCAGAGGGATACATTCAGGGATTTAAAGGCTTCGGCTCTGTATGTGAAGGATCTCCCCGCTGATACTGTCATCTATTCCAACGAGGCATACAAGGACCTGGGACCTGTGAAGATGCGTTTCTGGTCCGGCAGGGATATTCGCGCTTATGACGCTGCGAAGGATCTGCCTTCCGGCGCTGTGGTTTGCCTCACGAGCGCGTATGGGGGCGCATGGGCGATTTCCCAGCACACGATACAGCTTCAGCAGAAATATCAGCCGAAACTCCTCATGTCCTTTGAGGCAAGGATCGTGCCCCTGCTTCCGGATGTAATGCAGGAACCCATGACCCATCAGAATCCCCTTGCCATAACCTTTCGCTATACCCCCCAGGATTTCCGCACGGACATTTATCAGATTCCCTGAGAACGAAAAATTCCTTTTAAAATGAATTTTGAAATGTCACATTCAAATCCAGTGAGTCTTACAGGATCTTGACAAGGGCGGCAACGGATTCCTCGTCCGAAAGACGCGACAGCTCCACCTGCGCAAGCGTCGTGATGTGGCCTTTTGTGAGAAGTCCGGAAAGATCTAGTATCCGTCCCCGGAAAAGCAGAAAGAAACTCGGAAGAGATCGTCCCGCATCCCCGTATTCCGTATGGCGCTGGATAAATTCCCCGAGCGCTTCTTCCATCTCCCTCTTCGGGCGGATGATCGCATCGCCCCGCGGGATCTGGAGCCGGATCACGCCCTCCCGATCAATCACGCGGTATTGGCTGCGGGATGAGGAGACAAGTCCCAGGAATTTTTTTTCTCTGGTGTCGATCCTGTACACAATCAGGCCGGCCGCTTCACCCACGCAGGAAAGATCCCCGACAGGTTCCCGGATGGATCGCCGCACTTGAGCGGCCAGTTCCTCCGGGGAGAGGGCTGCCTTGGAAAGATCCCGCGCGCGCAGCTCTGTCGTTCCTGTGGCGATCGCCCGCACAAGGTTTTTCTGGGGATCGATCTCCACCTCTACTTCCACGGATTCCGGATGCGCCCCCATTTTGACCACTGCCTCTTCCGCCTCCTTCCGGATTTTGAGGATATCCTTATCCGAGGGATCGACCACGCTTCGCTCGATGACGTCCCTGACCATGGCGAGCGCTGCGCCTATGGCGGAAATCACAGGCGCATTCGGCGCAAGGGAGAAAGGGAGCCCCATCTTTTTGGCTGTATAGGGCACAAGGGCGGGAGCGCCTCCTCCTCCTCCGGATAAGGTCAAAAGGTTCCGATCGAGCTCATAGTCCACGATGAGATCTTCCACCGTATTCGCAGCCCTGGGAAAGGATTTGTCCAGGAGCTGCTCAGCCGCCTGTTCCGGGGATGCGCCGAGAAGATCCCCCAATACGGAAAAAGAGGCCTGAATCGTATTCAGATTCCCTGCGGCGGAATCATCCGGCGGAATGAGACCCAGCAGGTTCGAGGCGCAGGTGGGCGTGACGGTGAAGGCTTTGTTCTGAGCTGTCAGTTTGACATAATCCGGAGGATCGTCCTTCATCGGACTGATCAGCTCATAAGAGGGGAGGATGCCCTGGGGGAGATCGGTGAACGAGGCATAACCGAGACCTGCGATATGGGCGCTCCGGGGGCCCACATCAACGATTTTTTTGTCTTTGATGCGGGGAATGGATCCGCCGGCGATCCCAACGGTGCGGACGTCCAGGGTCCGCAGGTAAAGTCTGTGGCCTCCGACTGTCGCGGTTTTGACGAGGGATTTGCCGTTCTTGATCGCGGAGATGTCGGTGCTGGTTCCCCCGACCTCGAGAAATATGCCGTCCGTGATCCGGGCGTACATCAGCGCTGCAGCCACGCCTGCTGCGGGACCCGAGAGCATGGTCAAAATCGGCCGACGCCTCATCTCGCTCACATCCATGATCCCCCCGTCGCTCCGCATGATCATGAGCGGGGCTTTGATTCCTGCCTTGCGCACACTCTCCTCCGTCATGTTGGCAGTTTCCATCATTTTGGGAAGCATGCTGGCATTGATCACCGCTGTGCGCGTCCGGATGCGGAGTCCGTAAAGCTGGGAGATGTCATGCGTGTTGGTGGCAAGGAGCCCCCGCTCCAGGCAGGTTTTAACAACAAGATCCTCATTGGCAGGATCTTCCACGCTGAAAGCCTCGCTTGCGACAAAGACCCGGGCGCCCTCAGCCTGGAGCTCGTCCAAAGTTGTCAAGATCAGGTCCTGGGAAAGGGGAGTGGAGGTGTCGATGAACCTGTGACACGTTTTGAGGAACCGGCCGGGCGCCAGCTCGATATTCCCGACTTTTGTTTCCGTCCTTGCCCTGGACTTTTCGATTCCCCTGCCCATGCCGATGATGCCCGCAGGCGCCACATCGCCTTCCAGAAGGGCATTGGTTGCCTGGGTGGTGCTGTGCGCGATCAAGATGATCTCCTCCGGATCTATCCGTCCCTTCTCGAGGAGAAGGAGAAGGGAATCGATGATCCCGCGCGCAACGCCCTCCCTGGCTGTATGGGTCGTGGGGACTTTCACCTGGGCAAGGAGAGAAAAATCCGCGGTGTCAATGGCAACCGCATGGGTGAATGTTCCCCCGACGTCAATGCCAATGCGGATTCGTCTCTTGTGAAGGGCAGGGTTTTGTGGCATGATTTCGTCCTTATCCCAAACCTCAAAGATCGATCATTTTTTCAGAGACTCTTTGCCGTGTTTATATTGCATTTTAAAGTTTGCAGCTGTGGCTTCCTCCGGCCCCTGCTCACTCTTTTTCTCTCCGCACGAGTTGCGAATAGTGAGGGTGGGATGGAGTATTTCCCGCCTGACTTTTTCCCCCCTGATCAGGGCTGAAAGTTTCCGCGCGGACAGGGCGCCCAGGTTGTATTTGGGCTGGGCTACGGTGGTGAGAGGAACTTCTGCGATGCTTGCGAGAAAAAGGTCGTCAAACCCCATGATGGCGATATCCTCCGGAACCCGGAATCCGGATTGCCGGAGGGCATAACTGGCTCCGATTGCGATAATATCCCCGGCGCAGAAAACCGCCGTAAGCTGGGGGCTTGTCTGCAGGAGGATTTTCATGTTGTTATAACCCGCCTCCCAGTCGAACGTGGTCTCCAGGATCAGGTTCTCATAACAGGGGAGGGAATATTTTTCAAGCGCCATCCTGAAGCCCTTGAGTCGATCCTGGCTGATGTGAAAACGCCGGGGACCTGCCAGGTGTCCAATGATTTTATGGCCATTTTTCACAAGGTGTTCCGTGGCAATATATCCACCCTTCACATTGTCCACCCCGATATAGCAGGCATTCCCCACAGGCGGCTCGTTAAGTATCGCCACGAGGGGAACCTTGCGGTCCATGATATCCTGCCACAGGTCCACATTATCTCTCGTTTCAACCGGGTCTGCTATGATGCCGTCCACCCGTTTGTCCCGCAGGAGGGAAAGATACCACCGCTCCCGCGCCGGATCCCCGTTCGTAGGGCAGAGGATCGCGCTGTATTTCTCCTCGCTCAAAACGTCCTCAATCCCCTGGATGATCTGGGGGAAAAAGGAGGACATGATGTCTGAGATGATGAGTCCTACCATCTGGGTTTTTTTGTGGACCATGGCGCGGGCAATGACGTTCGGGTGATAATGGAGCTTCCTGGCAAGGCTTTTCACCCGGGCTTTGGTTCTCTCGCTTACACGCGGATGGTCATTCAGGCACATGGACACAGTGGAAGGTGAAACTTTCAGGAGTTTGGCGATATCCTTGATTGTCACCATGGCGGAATACCCCTCTTTCCAGAGACATGAATTTTTTGGGAACCGATTTTCAATCTCAAAAACATATCAATGTAAGGAGATAAGTGTTACCTATGTCTTGGAACAACCGAACAACCGACAACTGACAACCGACATTTATTGTGACAGGCTTTTGAGACGTCTGATCTGGTCTTCAGTAACCAGAGCCTGGATAACCTCCTCGATTTCCCCCTCCAGGATCATATTGAGTTTGTACAGGGTGAGGCCGATGCGATGGTCGGTCAGGCGATTCTGTGGAAAGTTATAAGTGCGGATGCGTTCGCTGCGGTCTCCTGACCCGATCTGCTCGCGGCGGGTTGCGGAAATTTCCGCCTGCTGCCGCAAAATTTCCTGATCGTAAAGCCGCGCACGCAGAACCTTCATGGCTTTGGCCTTGTTCTTGTGCTGCGATTTCTCATCCTGGCAGATCACCACAAGGCCGCTGGGGAGATGGGTGATCCGCACCGCAGAATCCGTGGTGTTCACGCTCTGACCTCCGGGACCGGTGGCTCGAAACACATCGATCCGCAGATCCTCAGGCTTGATCTGCACCTCCACCTCCTCCGCCTCCGGCAGAACCGCCACAGTAATGGCAGAGGTGTGGATCCGTCCGCTCGATTCAGTCGCCGGAACCCGCTGCACCCGGTGGGTGCCGCTTTCATACTTCATCCGGCTGTACACGGACTCGCCCTCGATCGAGAAGATGATCTCCTTGAAACCGCCCAGGTTGGTCGGATGCTGGGTGATGATCTCCGTGCGCCATCCCTTTTTTTCCCCATACCGCGCATAGGCGCGGAAAAGGTCCGCGGCAAAGAGCGCCGCCTCCTCGCCTCCTGTGCCGGCACGGATCTCGATCAGGATGTTTTTCTCATCGATCGGATCCCTGGGAAGGAGAAGGAGTTTAAGTTTGCGCTCCGTCTCCGCGAGGGCATTCTTGAGCGGTTCCATCTCGCCGGCTGCAAGGGACGCCATCTCCGGATCCGGATCGTTCGCGAGATGCCTTGTCTGCTCCAGATTTTTCAGAAGATCCTTGTATTGTTCGTATGTCTTGATGATTTTACCCATCTCGCTGTGCTGCTTAGCCAGCTTCTGATACACCCTGGGATTTGATGTCGCATCCGGAGAGCTCAGATTCGCCTCCAGCTCGGTAAATTGTTTTTCGAGTTCTTTGAGATGAGATTCCATTTCCAGCATGTCTGTCGCTCCTTTTCATTGAAAAACAAGTGTCCGCTGCAGCATCCCTTACCTGGGCTATGAGCATCCGGTAATCATCCTAGTCTGGCGCATGATTGGGGGACAGCACGGAGAGGATCGGTTCCTTTTGTCCCGGGCTGATGGCCATGGCTCCCTCGAGGGAGGCGATGCTGACCTCCAGCTGCTCGTCGTCAGGCTTCCTTGTAGTGATATGTTGGGACAGAAGCCCGGGATAGGTCAGGAGCCGGGTCAGGGGATTGTCCAGATGTTTGGATCCATACTTGATAATCTCATAGGATATGCCTGCAACCAGAGGCATGAAAACGATATGAAGAGCCATGATGATCATTTTTCTGAATACCAGTTTCAATCCGTGGAAGGGGGGATACACAAGGGTGACAAGCCAGGCTATGAAGGCAAAGATGATGATGCTGATGATAATCACCACACCAAGAAACGTGGTTCCGCACCGGGGATGACGGGTGGAATAGGGACGGATGTTCTCAAGCGTCAGGGGCTTTGCATCTTCAAATGCAAACACGGCTTTGTGTTCCGCGCCATGATATTCAAACACCCTCCGGATGTCCCTGGACAGGGAAATAACCCAGATGTATGTGACCAGAATGACAGCCCGGAAAAATCCCGCAATGAGATTGTATAAAAGAGGGGAGCGCTCTTCCACCAGACCACCAGGCCCGGCATTGAGAATCTCTTTCGCCTTTCCCAGGGTGAAAACCTTGCCTGCAAGATGGGTCAGGATATTCGGGAGCACAACCGTCAGGACCAGCGCCAGGGCGAGACTGAACGTCATAAGCCCTACCATGGCCGGCAGACTGATCTGCCGCTTTGGTTCAGGGATTGTATTCTTTTCATCTTTTTGGGGACTTCCCGGATTGGGGGGATTTGCTTTTGCCTCTGTCTCAGGTTCCTCAGCTTTTTTCCCTTCCTTCTCTTTGGGATGATCCCCTTCCCATTCGTTCACCGAAAAATCAAGACCCTTCAGCCCGATCACAAGCATCTCGAAAAGAGTGACCACTCCCCTGAGAAAGGGGAGTCCCAGGATTTTGATGCGTCTGGTCAGGGGACTGTAGGGCACGGATTTGAGCTTGATGGATTTGTCCTTTTTGCGCACTGCAATGCAGTATCCCGTGGGACTCCGCATCATAACTCCCTCAATGACCGCCTGTCCGCCCATCTGGATCTTGTCTTCTCTGTGCTCCACAAGAAAATCTCCATATCTTATTGATTCAAACAGCGTCCATAATTGAAAAAATTTCTCCAACTCGGGATCATGATGTCAACAACGAAAAAAAATACTATCCTCATCATAATCGTAATCGTGCTCGTAATCTCTCTCCAATTGAAGCTAACATGTTACCTATGTCTTGGAACAACCGGCACGACAGATAATTAACTACCCACCACCCACTATCCACTACCCACTCTTACAGAGGGATTGATAAATCCCTTGTTGACACAAGCCCTTGATCGTCTTATATGAATATTGATAGTATTTGACTTGGGCGCTGGATCTGAAAGCTCAAATTAAACCGGGGATTTGTCCATGAGAAGATATGTGTTCCTGGGGATGGCTTTTCTGTCTCTTTTATATTATTCCCGAGCCTTTGCCTGGGAAAAGAACCTGGCTGAAAATGAAGAGGATTATGCCATTGGCGATAATACCCGCAATCCGGGTTATCCCGCTCCCGTGGCATTGGGGGATATCAACGGCGATGGATACTGCGATCTGATCCTGGGAGCGCCTCACGCCACAGCCCTGGGACAAAGCGATACGGGAATTGTGTATATCCGGTTTGGACTGAATTTCGGGAGCGAACCCGGCCAGATCGCAGAAGACTGGTTTGATCTGTCCACCAGCGCCTCCCAGTCGCTCGATCCCACGGTTTCTGCAGTGAATTTTGACGATGGCCACGCCAGGCTGGGCGGAGTGCAGATCAATGGCGAACTCCCAGGCTGCCGTTTCGGCGCCTCTGTGGCAACAGGCGATTTCGACGGCGACGGCACTCTTGATATCGCCGTGTCCATGGCGCAGGACCGCGCTCCGGCAGGCCCGGGACGCGTGTATGTGCTCAAGGGACGGCCGGACATTGCCGGTACTGTTGATCTCTCCTTCGAGAGATCCGAATCCCGCTCCTTTTATATCATCGGCAGGGAGAATGGAGACCGGTTCGGACAGACTCTCTTTTTCCTCGACTTCAACAATGACGGAAAAGACGATCTGATCATGGGCGCCCCGCACTCTTCCGGCGGAGGAACTGTGGATGTGTTTTATGGCCGCGACTTTACTCCCTTCTTCAGCCAGGGCGTGGATTCCCTTCCCCATCCCCACACAACGTTTCTTGCGGAAGGAACAAGCGACGAACTCGGTCAAGCCTTTGCCGGCGGGGATCTCACAGCAGACGGGCTTCTTGATCTGTGCATCGGAGCGCCCGGCAACTCGGACTATGCCCCCTTTTCCGGCAAAACCTATCTCCTCAAGGGAACCTTCGATCTTCCGTTCCAACGCGGAACAGTTGACCTGGGCGCCACAACGCGGACCCTGGCTCTCATTTCCCGGAGCGATGATGAAAAATCCGGTTCCTCGCTTGCGTGCGGGGATTTCAACTCCGATGGACTCCCGGATCTTGTCATCGGCGCGCCGGGCTGGGGCGCTCCGGAATCCCTGAACCGCGGCCGCGTGTACGTTCTCTCAGGCGACGGCCAGAGATTCAAAGTTCTCGGATCCGGCGCGCTCGAAATCTCCTCCGCAGAACTCCGCTTCTCCTCCCTCGAGTCTGAATCCCGTTTCGGAACCCGCATCGCGTTCATGAATCTGGACAACCGGAATGGCGAGGATCTCGTCATCACCGCGCCTTATAAAAATCCCTCGGGTCGCACCCATGCAGGCGAAGCCTGGATCATCCAATCCCGAAGACAAGGCAACCCATTTGACAAATGGAATTACCATGTCGAGTGGTATGATCTCGGGGTGTATATTACCGGTCAGGCTGCGGGCGACTATATGGGGAGCGGCCTTGCAACAGGGGATTTCAACGGTGACAACATGAGGGATGTGTTTTTCACCGGTCAGGCGGGCATCAACTCCTCTTATAAAAGCGCATGGGGGCTTTTCGGAAGCGAATCCTACAGAAGAACCTCCGTCCCTTCCATGCTCTGGAATCTC
>Ga0315287_10008794_pt1 | contig 10206 bp, 6 predicted proteins | sample YL17G11_0_MG_FD_205037 | JGI IMG/M metagenome (GOLD analysis project Ga0315287, IMG submission 205037) | Sediment microbial communities from Yellowstone Lake, YNP, Wyoming, USA - YL17G11_0 | ecosystem: Environmental > Aquatic > Freshwater > Lake > Sediment | place: USA: Wyoming | collected... | reverse complement strand
GCGAGCCGCGCACCCAGACGATCTCGCGGATCAGCGATCGCGAGATCGAGCTCCGCGTGACGCCCGGCGCGCCGGACGGCAAGGATCCGCCGATCCCGGAGGACACGCTGCCGGCCTCGTACATCGACGCCGTCGCGCCCGAGATCCGCGGTGCTCTCCAGTACCTCCGATCCGGGGGTCGCTCGGGCTCGCTGCCAGAGATCCGCCGCGCCAATGCGACCCCGGTCATCGCGCGGGCTGCGCTGATCCAGAACCCCTCCGCGTTTTGGAAGGATCCGGCCTCCGTCGCTGACATCGTTTCACGATATGTATACGCGATCCTGCCGGACAAGCGCCCGACGTTCTCCATGGCCGACGCGGTGACGACCTTGAAACAGGGCACGGGCGACTGCACCGAGCACTCGGTTCTGTTCGCGGCGCTCATGCGCGCCCACGGCGTGCCGACGCGCCTCGTCGCCGGGCTGTACCTGTCGCCAGGCGGGTACTGGGTCTACCACATGTGGGCGACGTACTGGGACGGCTCCGCGTGGCGGCAGATCGATCCCATCACCACCGCGACGCCGGGCGCGCTGTACGTAGCCATCGGGCGCGGCGCGACCCGTTTCACGGACGTCCGGCCGGACGTCGCCGCGTTCCTCGACCGCACCTTCTCCGGCGTCAGCTTTGATCTCGTCTCCGCGTCGTCGGACGGCGAGTCGCTCAAGCTCTCCTACCCGCGCACGCCCGGCGGCACGGATCGCGACGCCGCGAGGTTCAATGCCGCCGTGCTCTCGGTCCGGGGCGACGCGGGCCGGGCCCTCGCCGCGCTCGACAGCTCGATCTCCGCGGACACGGCGACGGTCACGGCCCGTCTGTTCCGCGCCGAGCTGCTCGTGGAGCTCGGCCGCGTCGACGATGCGCTCGAGATGATCCGCGCGCTTAGGAAGAACACGTCGCTGCCGGCCAACACTGCCACGCTCGACTCGCTCGAGCTGCGCGCCCTCACGACCGGGGGCGACGAGGCCGAGGCGTCCGCGGTGCTGGAGCGCATGGCCGGGTCGATCGGCGCCTCTTCTCCAGCGATCCTCGCGCACCGTGCGAGGCTCCTGTCCGCGTCGGGCAAGGAGGGCGAGGCTCTCGAGCTGGTCGTCAACGCCATCGCCTCGTCCCCGGGCGACGCGGAGCTCAAGTCGTGCTTCGCGGAGCTCGCCTCTCGTGCGGCCGCCGCGCCCGACCTCGAGCTCTCGACGAGCGCGGAGCGAGAGGGCCGCGAGGCGCTCGAGCTCTCCCACTACGCCGATCCGCGTCTCTACGCCTCGATGGCGCGGCTCGAAAACCGCCTCGGGCGGCGGGACCAGGCGCTCGCGTACGCGGACAGCGGCCTCGTGCTCGCCCCCTTCGATCGCGACCTCGCGGCGCTGCGGGAGGCGATCGCGAGCTGCGATTCGAAGCCCTAGTTGTTCTTGAAGAGATCGGGGATCTTGAGGCCCGAGGCTCCGGACCCCTTGTCCGAGCTGGAGCCAGAGCCAGCGCCGCCGCCGCCCTTCCCGTCCCCGCCCTTGGTCTTCTTCCCCCCGCCCCCGCCGGCCTTGGGCTTCAGATCGAACTTGATCTCGCGGTTCTCGGCAGACGGCGTGAACGCGGTCTGCTCCTCGCGGGCACCCGCCTTTGCCGAGATCTGGACCGGCGTGCCCGCCTCGAGCACCACCGTGCACGGCGCGGCCGAGCATACCTGGCCCATGCCCTCGACGAACACCACGGCGCCCTCGGGCTCCGAGATCACGCGCACGTCGACCTTCTCGGGGACGGGATCGACCTTCGGCGCGACATCCTTGCCGGCGGCCTCGGCCTCGCTGCCGACCGCCGCGTCGCCGACCGCCGTGTCGATCGCGCCTCCCGCAGCCGAACCGCCCACGTCCGCGGCCCCGGCTCCGGCGACCACGGCCCCGCCGGCCGCTCCTTTCGCGCCGCCGGCCGCCTTGACCTCCTCGGGCCCGCCGCCGCCGATGTACCCGCCCAGGTACGCGGCCACGGCCCCGCCCGCGAGCAGTAGCGCGACGATGATCCCGCCGGCGAGCCGCGCCCGGCTCGTGCGCTTCGCGCCGCCGGTGGTGCCAGCGGGCGGCGCCCAATCCATCAGCGTCTCGATCTTCTCGGCCGGGAGCCGCTTCTTGGTCAGATCGAAGCGGGCCGTGCTGTCGCGGTTCGGCTGCGTGACGACGTAGTCCGAGTCCTCGAGCGCCCGCGCGAGATCCGCGCGCAGCTCGTCCATCTGCGCGTAGCGATCCGACGTCTCCTTGGCCATCGCCTTGTACACCACGGCGCGCACGGACGGCGGCACGTCGGTGTCGGGGTTCGCCACCTCGATGAGCGGGATCGGCTCGAACATGTGCTGCGTCAGTACGGCCATGAACGAGTCGCCGTCGTACGGCACGCGCCCGGTGAACAGCTCGAACATGATGCAGCCGAGCGCGTAGATGTCGACCTGGTTGTTCAGGACGCGGCCCGCGGCCTGCTCGGGCGACATGTACTCGGGCGTGCCGAAGATCATGCCCGTCTTGGTGAGCCGCTTGCCCTCGGAGTCGCGGTCCGAGATCTTGGCGATGCCGAAATCCAGGACCTTCACGAAGTCGGCGTTGCCGTCGCGCTCGATGATGAAGACATTCTCGGGCTTCAGATCGCGGTGGACGATCCCCTTCTCGTGCGCGGCCTGGAGCGCCCGCGCGATCTGCTCGATGATCGGCACGGCGCGCTCCAGCGGCACGGTCTGTCCGCGGCACACCTCGTTGAGGCCGCGGCCGCTCAGCAGCTCCATGGCGAAGTAGACGCCGCCCTCCTCAAGCGTGCCGAAGTCGGTGACGTCGACGATGTGCGCGTTGCCGATCTTGCTCGCCGAGCGCGCCTCCTGGCGGAACCGCTCGACGACCTCCGGGCGCTTCGAGAAGTCGTCGCGCAGCACCTTGAGCGCGACCCGCTTCTCGATCTCGACGTGCTCGGCGACGTAGACCACGCCCATGCCGCCCTCGCCGATCCGCTCGATCACGCGGTACCGACCCTGGATCACCCTGCCGAGGAACGGATCCGTCTCTGGCGGGAGCGTGGAGAGTTGCTGGCCTTCGGTCCACCTGTCGCCGGAGAGGCGCGTGCCGTCGACCGGGCAGAACATCGCCGCGCCCTCGTAGGAAGCGCCGCACTTGGAGCAGGTGCGCGATACGATGCGAGCCGCGGTCGTCACGTTAAAAACCTACCATCCCGGGCAGGGCGCGACAACAATCAAGCCCGCGCCGCGGCCCCACGAATCATGACGTGCCGTGAACAAAAAGGCTCTGCCGCGGGCTCGCCGGTGGGGCAGAAGGAGCGATCCGACCTATGCGATCGATACGACCTATCAAACGGATCTTCTTCTTCCCACCCCGCCCGATCTGCGTCAACCTCGACGCGGATTCGCCTTCGGAGGTCGCGTTGCCAAAGCTCGTCGTCGGCGGAAAAACCGTGTCCCCTCCGTTCGCCCTCGCGCCGCTCGCGGAGCTCACCGAGCCGCCGTTCCGCGCGCTCGTCCGCGACCTCGGCGGGTGCGGCCTCTTCGTCGCGCCCATGCTGACGCCGGCCGCGATCCGCGCCCACGAGACGCACCGCATCCCGATCTCCGAGCCGCGACGCGACGGGGACGCGCCGCTCCTCGTGCAGTTCGCGCCGTCGCGCCACGACGACGTGGAGGCCTCGCTCGCGCGGCTCACCGGCCTGATCGCGCCCGACGGGATCGACATCAACATGGGGTGCGCGGCGCCCCGCGTCCGCCGCGCTGGAGCCGGCGCTGCGCTGCTCGCCCACCCGGACGCCGCGATCGATATCGTTCGCCGCACCCGCCGCGCCTTCCCGGGCACGCTCGCGGTCAAGATGCGCCTGCCGGGCAACGGCTCCCTCGACGAGCTCCACGCATTCGCGGCGCGGCTCGCGGTGGAGGGCGTCGACGCGATCGCGCTGCACCCGCGGATCGCCCGGGAGGGGTTCACGCACTCGGCGCGGTGGGAGCTCGTGGCCGCGCTCGCGGCCGCGCTGCCGATCCCGGTGATCGGCTCCGGCGACGTCCGGGCCGCGCGCACGGCCCTCGAACGGCTCGAGACCTCGGGCGCGGCGGCGGTGATGATCGGCCGCGGCGCGCTGCGCGATCCGTGGATCTTCTCCGAAATCGCGGCGCTCTCTGAGGGCAGGGGCTTCGCGCCGCCGACGGCGGCAGAGCTGCGCGATCGGATCCTCGCGCTCGCCGACGGGATCGCGGCGGCGGTGTTCCCGGAGGGCAGGGCGGCGGCGCGGATCGCCCTCGCGTGCGGCTACCTCCTCGAGCCGACGCCGTTCGGCCGGCGCGTCGCGCTGGAGCTCAAGCACATCGGCGAGGTCGCCGCGCAGCGCGCGCGCCTCGACCGGTACTTCGCGCGGCTCGTCGCGGACGGCTGGTCGCGGCCCGATTCCGCGCGACATTCCTCATTGACATCGAAAGCGACGTGAAGATACTCAGTCGAGCCGGCCGCCTGGGTAGCTCAGTCGGTAGAGCAGGGGACTGAAAATCCCCGTGTCGGCGGTTCAACTCCGTCCCCAGGCACCTATAATCGGAACCCCGCGGGCTCGCTCCGCGGGGTTTTTTTTCAGACGCGGTAGTGGAACCCGATCGTGAAGCCGCCCTGGTGCCGCACGTCGTGGAGGGTCCGCACGTTGTAGTCGCCGCTGACGTAGAGGCCCCAGTCGAACCCCTCGGGGAGGAACTCGAAGCCAGCGCTGAAGGACGCCGCGAGGTCGTACGTCGTCACGTCCTTCACCTTGTCGGTCAGGATCGTCGGCCCGAGCTTCAGGTACGGGGCGAACCACTCGGTCACGTGGAACGGCACCGTGAGCGACACCTCCACGGGGATCGTGTACTGGTGGCCGCCGAGCATGGCGCCCACGGCCACGCCCAGCTCCAGGTGCTTCGGCAGGAGCACGAACCCCACGGTGAGCCCCGGCCCCCCCACGGTCGGCCCCTTTTCGGCGGCCCAGTACGAGAAGTCGAGCCCGGTCAGGAACTGGTAGTCCTTCTTCTCGACGTCGCCTTTCTCTTCGCCTTCGCCCTTCGGTGCGGCGGCGTCCCCGCCCGCTGCTCCCGTCGCTTCGGTCCCTTCGGTCGCCTCTCCCGCTTCTCCCGCTTCCGCTCTCACCGCGGCGATCAACACAACTGCCGCCGCCAGCGCTGCCAGTGTCCGTCCGTTCATCGAATCCTCCCGAGCAAGGGGCCGTCCCCCCCACCGATCGAGCCCTAGCAGTACCCGATTTCCGCGGTTTTCGCCAAACCCCGGCTCACCGCCGTCGCCCGCCGCGCCCGCCGCCGCTCGCCCGCCCGCGCGATCCGCGCATCTTGATCCCGTGCTCCTCGCACAGCGCGAGCAGCTGATCCCGGAGCGCCGCGGCGCGCTCGAAGTCCAGCGCCGCCGCCGCCGCGAGCATCTCCTCGCGCAGCGCCTCCGCGGACGCCCGGGGGTCGCCGGCGAACTCCCCGCGCTCCGAGCGCCGCGAAAGGGGCGCGTAGTCCGTCGTCGTCGCGCCCGGGCCGATCTCGCCGATCGCCTTCTGGATCGTGGTCGGCGTGATCCCGTGCTGCGCGTTGTACGCCTCCTGCCGCGCGCGCCGCTCCCGCGTGATGCGGATCGCCTCGGCCATCGCCGCGGTGGTCCGCTCCGCGTACATGATCACGGCGCCGTCGACGTTGCGCGCCGCCCGGCCGATCGTCTGGATGAGCGAGCGCGCGGATCGCAGGAACCCCTCCTTGTCCGCGTCGAGGATCGCGACGAGCGAGACCTCCGGCAGGTCGAGCCCCTCGCGCAGCAGGTTGATCCCCACGAGCACGTCGTAGACGCCGGCGCGCAGCTCGCGCAGGAGCTCGGTGCGCTCGATGGTCTCGATGTCGCTGTGCAGATAGCGCACCTTGACGTCGAGCTCGGCGTAGTACTCGGTGAGCTCCTCCGCCATCCTCTTCGTGAGCGTCGTGACGAGCACCCGCTGGCCGCTCGCCACGCGCGCGCGCAGCTCGGCGAGCAGATCGTCCACCTGCCCGATGGCGGGCCGCACCTCGACGACCGGGTCCATGAGGCCGGTGGGCCGGATCACCTGCTCCGCGATCTCTCCCGCCGCCTTTCGCAGCTCGTGCTCCGCGGGCGTGGCCGACACGAAGCACACCTGGCCGACGCGGGCCTCGAACTCCTCGAACGAGAGCGGCCGGTTGTCGATCGCGGACGGCAGGCGGAAGCCGAACGCGACGAGCGTCTCCTTGCGCGCGCGATCGCCGCGGCACATGGCGCCGAGCTGCGGCACGGTCTGGTGGCTCTCGTCGACGAACGTCACGAAGTCCCGCGGGAAGTAGTCGAGGAGCGTTGCCGGCGGCTCCCCGGCCGCGCGCCCCGCGATGTGCCGAGAGTAGTTCTCGATCCCGGGGCAGTGGCCGAGCTGCTCGAGCCGCTCGAGGTCGTACATCGCGCGCTCCTCGAGCCTCTGCTTCTCGACGAGCTTGCACTGCCCGGCGAGCTCGGCGAGTCGCTCCCGGAGCTCTTCGCGGATCCGCACGATCGCCGCCCGCAGCTTGTCGGCCGGCGCGACGTAGTGCGAGCCCGGGAACAGCGCCGCGCGCTCCACGCGGCGGATCACCTCGCCGCGCAGGGGATCGATCTCGCTCAGGCGCTCGATCTCGTCACCGAAGAACTCCACGCGCACGGCGCGCTCGTCCTCGTACACGGGGAAGATCTCCAGCACGTCGCCGCGCACCCGGAACGTCCCGCGCGCGAAATCGACGTCGTTCCTCGAGTACTGCACGTCGACGAGCCGACGCGCGAGGGCGTCGCGGCTCATCCTGTCTCCCACGGCCAGGCGGATCAGCATGGCGCCGTAGTCCTCGGCCGAGCCGATGCCGTAGATGCACGAGACGGACGCGACGATGATCGTGTCCCGCCTCGTGAGGAGCGAGCGCGTCGCGGAGTGCCGCAACCTGTCGATCCGCTCGTTGATCGCGGCGTCCTTTTCGATGTACGTGTTCGTGGAAGGGACGTACGCCTCGGGCTGGTAGTAATCGTAATAGCTCACGAAGTACTCGACCGCGTTGTGCGGGAAGAGCGTCTTGAGCTCGGAGTGAAGCTGCGCGGCGAGCGTCTTGTTGTGCGCGAGCACGAGCGCCGGCCGCCCGAGTCGCTCGATCACCTTGGCCATGGTGAACGTCTTGCCGGACCCCGTAATCCCGAGCAGCACTTGGTTGGCGACGCCGGCCTCGAACCCGCTCACGAGCTTCTCGATCGCCTGGGGCTGGTCGCCGCGCGGCTCGAACGGCGACAGCATCTCGAACCCATCGCGCTCTGCGATTCCGTCCCCGGGGCTGTTGACAGACATGTGGAAGAACCTCCGCCTTTCCTGCCGCCAACCTGTGCGTTTCTCGCGGGCGCGGCTTTCCAAGGATCCGCACCGGCACCTGTCCACAACGGCGCCTGGCTCTGTCGGCAACGATTCCGGACCCTTCCGCCTTCTTTTCACATTTTCACCTCCCCTACGACTTCTAGTTTTTAAATGATCGTGCATTTGGTAAGAAGGGTGGAACCCAAGCGGTTTCCAAAAACGCAAGGATGATTCGTTCATGGAATTAACCCTCTCGAAACAGAGCCTCGCCTCGGCGCTGGCGCGGACCACGACCATCGCGGATCGCAAGAGCTCGATGCAGATCCTGTCGAACGTGCTCATCTCCGCCGAGGGCGCGAAGATGGTGAAGCTCTCGGCAACGGATCTGAACGTCTCGGTCGGCGGCTCGCTTCCGGCGAGGGTCGTCAAGGGCGGCGCGCTCACTCTGCCAGCGAAGACCCTGTACGACGTCGTGCGCGCGCTTCCCGAAGGGGACGTCACGCTGAAGTCTCACGAGGAGTCGGTGGAGATCACGAGCGGACGCTCCAAATTCAAGCTCCTGGGGCTCCCAGCCGAGGATTTTCCGCGCATGCCCGATCCGTCCGGCGTCGAGTTCATCACGATCGAGGCGAGCCTCGTGCTCGACATGATTGAACGAACTTCGTTTTCGATTTCCAGCGACGAGACCAGGCCGCACCTCAACGGCGCTCTCTTCCAGGGCGACGGCAAGGTGATGCGCATGGTGACCACCGACGGGCACCGCCTCTCGAAGGCGGAGTACAAGACCGACGAGAGCGGCTTCTACAACTTCTCGTTCGTCCTCCCGAACCGCGGGGTCCTGGAGCTGAAGCGGCTCCTCGACGTCCGCGAGGGGCCGGTCCAGATCGGGACGAACGAGGGCTCCCTGTTCGTGCGGCGCGAGGTCGAGATCGAGCGCGCGGCCGAGGGCGCGGCGGCGCAGATCGCTGAGTTCGTGCTCTCCAGCAAGCTCATCGAGGCCGAGTTCCCGCCGTACGACCAGGTGATCCCGCGGGGCCTCGAGAAGAAGATCGTCGCGTCGCGCTCTGCGGTGCTCGAGGCGATGCGGCGCGTGTCGGTCGTCTCGGCGGAGCGCACGCTCGGCGTGAAGTTCTCCCTGAGCGAGGGCGCGCTCGAGATCTCCACGGACAACCCTGCGGTCGGCGAGAGCTCCGAGCTCGTCGACGTCGGCTACGAGGGCGCCGCTCTCGAGATCGGGTTCAACGCGCGCTACTTCATCGACGTGCTCGGGGTGCTCACCGACGAGGAGATCCACATCGAGCTGTCGGGGCCGCTCGATCCGGCGGTCGTGCGCGACGCGGCGGGCTGCTTCGTCGGCGTCATCATGCCCATGCGCATCTGAGCCGCTGGCGGACAAGCGCGTGCCATTCCCGACGGTCCAGCTCGACGCGTTCGGCCTCACGGACTTCCGCAACATCCAAAGGCTCGAGATCGAGCCCGGACCCAGGTTCAACGTCGTCTCGGGGCGCAACGGCAGCGGCAAGACGAACCTAGTCGAGGCGATCTACCTCACGGGCGCACTGCGATCCTTCAGGACCACCGCGAGCCGGGATCTCGTTCGTGAGGGAGCCGACGAGGCCAGCATCTCGGCCGTGTTCGGCGGCGCCGCGGCCGGGCTCCGTTGCGAGGTGCGACTCGGCGCGGACGGGCGCCGCGTCCGGGTGGACGGCAAGGCGCCGCGCGCCGACGGCGGCCACTTCCGCACCCTGCCCATGGTGCTGTTCCATCCCGGGCACATGGAGCTCGTGCAGGGCGGGCCGGACGCGCGGCGGCGTTTCATCGACCGCGCGCTCTACCAGGCGGATAGGATCTACCCCGCCGAGCACCGGGCGTACCTGCGCGCCCTCGCGAGCCGCAACAGGCTCCTCAAGACGCCGACACAGGACGTCCGCGCGCTCGAGGCGTTCGAGGCGCAGCTCGTGGCCCACGGCGCGCGCGTGGTCGCCGCGCGGGAGCGTTTCGTCGCGGCGCTCGCCCCCCTCTTCGCCGAGGCGCTCGAGGAGGTGAGCCGGGAGGCGGGCGGCGGGATCGCCTACGCCCCAAACGCCCGCGACGAAGGGGCGCTCGCGGCGCGCCTCGGGGCGGACAGGGCCGCGGACCTCGCCCGCGGCTTCACGGCCGCGGGGCCCCACGCCGACGAGCTCGAGTTCGAGGTCAAGGGGCGCAGCGCGCGGCGGTTCGCGTCCCAGGGACAGCAGCGGACCGCGGTGCTCGCGGCCAAGATCGCCGAGACGCGGGCGCTCGCCGCGGCAACGGGCCGCACGCCGCTCCTCCTGCTCGACGACGTCTCCTCGGAGCTCGACGACGCGCGCAACGCGAGCCTGCTCGCGTTCCTCGACGGCGTCGGGGGGCAGGTGTTCATCACCACGACGCACCCGAAGCACGTGGTCGTGACCGGCGAGCGGGTCGATTTCGAGGTGGACGGCGGCGCGATGCGGCGCGCCTAGGGAGCCGCCGGGCGCAGGCGGAGCTGGACCGTGCGATCCTGGTCCGGAACAACCTCGACGGCGAGGGGCTCCTTGCCCGGTGCCGTGGCGCGCAGCCGGACGGGCGTGCTGCCTCTGGGCACCGTGATCGGCCGCTCGGCGATCGGCGATCCGTTCAGCGTGACCTGCGCCTCGAACGGCTCGACGTCGAGCCAGAGCGTGACGGTCCCGCCGGCCGCGGATTTCGCGCCGATCGCCTCCTCGGCCAGGGCCGAGAACGGCTTGGCCCCGTCGTCCGCTCCGGCGGCCGGGGCGCGACCTTTCAGCTTCCACGACTCCTCCTGGCTGATCTCGCGCC
>Ga0315287_10008793_pt1 | contig 10206 bp, 8 predicted proteins | sample YL17G11_0_MG_FD_205037 | JGI IMG/M metagenome (GOLD analysis project Ga0315287, IMG submission 205037) | Sediment microbial communities from Yellowstone Lake, YNP, Wyoming, USA - YL17G11_0 | ecosystem: Environmental > Aquatic > Freshwater > Lake > Sediment | place: USA: Wyoming | collected... | reverse complement strand
CCCTCGGCGACGAGTTCCGTCACCGCGATCAACATCCTGCTGGAGCCCGATGCCACGATGCTCCAGCGTTGCGAAGCCAACAACGCCCGCCTGCGCAAGGTTTTCCCGAAGGGTTTCGCCCTCGATGTGACGCACCGTCCGCACGTTACGCTCCTGCAGCGTTTCGTTCGCACGGCGGACCTCGACAAGATCTATGCCGCCGCCGGGACAGTTTTCGCTCGCACCGATGTACTCGGCCTGCGCATGGAGGCTTTCAAGTACTACTACATCCCGAGCGGTCCCATCGGGCTGGCCGGAATCGTCGCGAGGCCGAGTCAGGAATTGCGCGAGCTGCAACAGGCGCTGGTCGATGCCGTAGCCCCCTTCACCGTGGCAACCGGACTCTCGGACGCCTTTGCCACGACGCCAGAGGATCCGGTCATCGACCCGCTGCTGATCGACTACGTTGCGACGTTCGTGCCGAAATCATCCGGCGAGCATTTCGATCCACACGTCACCACGGGCGTGGGGCCTCGTGATTACCTCGACAAGATGCTCGCGGAACCGTTCGAGGCTTTTACGTTTTGCCCTGCAGGCGCAGCCGTCTACCAGCTGGGTCAGTTCGGCACCGCTGCAAGGAAACTCCATGAATACGGCTTGAAGCGCTGAGGCGGCGTTGCCGATGAGTCCTGGTCCAACGGCCGCTTCTCCGACGGCCGACAGACCGCTCAGGGTCGTTCTTTCGCCTACAAGGACCGCTTTCGGGAACGGTAAGATCGTCCATAGACGGCCGCAGACGTCGGCATCTGGCTGGGAATCACGTAACTTCAGCCCCGAGAAAGTTGAGAGGTATCTTCTATGCGCGGTCCGACCCCGGTGACGCGGCGCGTTTTGCTGACCGGCGCGTTGGGCAGCCTTGCAGGGGCCGTGCCCTTGTTGCTGCGCAGTCCTTGGGCCCAGGCTCAAGGCACGCAGCCCGATTGGCGCGAGGCAGAGCCGATTGCCCGCGCCGACCAGGTGCTCAACGTGATGGACTTCGAGGCCATCGCACGCAGCAAGCTGCCTCCGGCGCACTTCGGTTACATTGCGACCGGCGTCGACGACGACGCGACCGTGGTGCGCAACCACATCGCCTTCGCCGACTACCAGATCCGGGCGCGGCGCTTCTTCGACGTCACGTCGATCAGTCTCGCCACCAGCGTGTTCGGCACCGCCTGGCACAGCCCGGTCTACATCAGCGCCGTCTCGTCGCAGCGCGCCTTCAATCGTGAGGGCGAGATCGTCACCGCGCGGGCCGCCGCGACGCGCTCCTCGCACATGATGCTGTCGAACGTCGCGTCGCTGCCACTCGAGCGCGTGACCGAGGCGCGCGGCGCGCCGGTCTGGCAGCAGCTGTATGCAACCGACGACTGGGAGGTCGCGAAGGGCGTAATCCGTCGTGCCGAGGCTGCTGGCAGCACTGCGATCGTGCTGACCGTCGATTCGGCCGGGCCGCGCAACAACGAGACGCTCACCCAGGCACGGCGCCACGATGCTCGTGACTGCAGTGACTGCCACGACCCGCAACAGCCGGATACTTGGAAGCAAAAGCCGATGTACAAGGGCCTCGACCTGACGCGCGCCACACAGATCTCGCCGCTCAACATCGACGGCGCGTATCTCGATCGCCTGCGCGACGCGGTCAAGGTGAAATTGCTGATCAAGGGCATTGTCACCGGCGAGGACGCTGCGTTCGCGATGGAGCACGGCGCAGACGGCGTGATCGTCTCCAACCACGGCGGTCGCAACGAGGAAACGCTGCGCGCCAGCGTGGACTGCCTGCCGGAGGTTGTCGCCGCCGTGCAGAAGAAGGTGCCGGTGTTCCTCGATGGCGGCGTGCGCCGAGGCACTGACGTGTTCAAGGCACTCGCGCTTGGCGCGGCCGGCGTCGGGATAGGCCGGCCGCAGGCGTGGGGGCTGGCCGCGTTCGGCCAGCCAGGCGTCGAGGCCGTGCTCGACATCCTGAATCGCGAGCTGACAGACATCATGCGGCACGCAGGCACGGCTAGCGTGGACCGGATCGGATCGCAGCACGTGCTACACGCGCGGACCGGCTGAAGGCGGCCCCACGACTGGCCGCTACGGAGCGACGTTTCGCAATCCTTTGTCTGCACTGTGCGAACGACCGTCCGCAAGGGGTCGATTGTTCGCGTACACAGTCCGCTTTCTGGAACCAAAGTCAGGCGTTGCCAGTGACCGCGGGATTGCGGACACTCCCGGACGAGAACAACCGGCCATGTGCGACTCATTAGCGAGGACCGGAGCACTCGGACCGCGAAAACGTTTCTTGTGCCGCATAACGCCGCGGTCCAAGTGTTGTAATGCGGCGCAGCCAGCGTTCCGCGGGTGCCAACAGCCATGCCTGCTACTGAGGGGTAATCATGACGCTAGAGCAATATGCCTCCCTTGCCCAGATTATCGGAGGCATCGTTGTCGTCGTTACGTTGATCTATCTGTCGATTCAAGTTCGGCAAGGCGCGCTGTTGTTACGATCCGAATCGAGGCAGGCACAAGTCACCAACGACCAACTTGGCGTGTATATGTTCGTCGAGTACCCCGAACTTGGACGCCTGTTCTCTCAAGCCGACACGCCTGATTTTGAAGAGAAAACGAAGTTGATGTTTTGGATCATCGGTCAGATGCGTGCCCGTGAGCACGAATGGCTCCAGCATGAGAGCGGCGCCTTGGACGAAGCTACGTGGTTAAGCTATCGAGGCGTAATCTACTTCCTGCTTGGCACTGAACGTGCTCTGGCTCTTTGGAACCTGTGCAGCCCGTATTTCAACGCAGGCTTCGTGCGTATGGTTGGAGAGATGATGGCAGAAGTTCCCCGAGTCGACTTTTGGGAGAAGTTGGAAGCGGTAGGCTAGACGCGTCACCCTTTCGCGTTAGACGAGACTTTCAAGTTGCCGGACTTCCGCTTCGGGTCGGGAACCGCCGGTGGCGGCGGCGTAAGATCGGCCAATAGCCGCCAGTCGTCGCCTAGCAAGGTTGCACTAGTCTTCTGAGGGATCTCGAGTCGCGGCGCGGCCGGAAAGTCCGAGTTGGTTGTACCGAGAAAGCATCGCGCCAACCAACGCGTCCGTTCGAGTTCCAGGTCGCCACTCGGTCCTGGTCGTTCTGCCAGTCAGTCGCGATCGTCGAAGATTCGCTCCACGCTGGACTTAAACAGGCGGGCGATGGCCAGCGCAAGCGGTAGGCTCGGATCGTACTTGCCTGTTTCGATGGAGTTGACCGTCTGTCGTGACACGCCGAGTCGCGCCGCAAGATCGGCTTGCGACCAACCTCGCTCGACGCGTTGATTCCGGACCTGGTTCTTCATCGACCGCGTAATCGAATCAGCGATAGCGCCCGGCTGCCAAGCAAAGACCGACTCCATACAGGGGAGGCAGGAAACGCCACGCGTTGCGCAGTTCAGTCGAACCATGTTGGTCGGGGAGAGACTCAAGCAGTCCGAGCACCATCATTAGGACGATCGTGGCCAGAAACGCGAAGGCCAGTGCTTCCAGCTGAATACGTCGCATCAGCTCATCGGTTTCCTTCAGGGCGAGGTGCACAGCGCGAACGAACAGGAGAAATGCCGGCATCGGGGCGAGCGCGATGAGCATTCCCCACGGGTGGGCAGGTGCAAGTGAGTCGAGTGCAAAGCGCGCAGCCAAGTAGACACAGATCCAGACAAGGCCCGCGGCAAGAACGCGACGAGATGCAGTCGTTCGGAACGGTATTGCTGCAGAATTCATGGGTTCCCTACGCGGTGGTATGTCAAGGACACTTGACATGCACGTTACAGTCCAGATTGGGAAATGTAAAGCGTGCTTTACATAGCGCGAATTGGTTCCAAGTGTCTCCCGCCGACTGTCATCGCAGATATCGGCGCATTCCGTTCAGGGTCGGAAGCCGCCTTTCCCACGGTAAGGTCAAGCAATAGTCGAGATCCAGCCATACGTATGAAGACACACAAATTCTCGCTTCCTCTTGCGTTTGCGCTATCCGCGTCTTTTTCGGCTCTCGCTGCGCCCCCGTCTGGGTCGTCGCGACTAGATGCCGCGTGCGGGCAATTGAAGAAGGTGATCGCCGCGCACGATGGCCTCGTCGAGACCGGTCCTGCTGGAGTGGGTTGGTTCTGCGATTTCGCACAGACTGGAAGCGAGCTCGACGACGAGTGGTACGTGATCGCGCTTCGGTCAAACAGAACTTGCGAGGGCATTTGCAGCAACCTGATGGGCTGGTATGCGGTTCACCGAGAGAGCGGTGAGGTCCACGAGTTCGACATCAGCGAGTTCGCCGTCGGAGCAAGACTTTTAGTGCCCGTTGGTGCGGTTCGTTAGCCCAAATGAGGGACAGCTATGGGTCGATTTTCCCCGTACAACGTCCGCTAACGGGAAGGAGATTCCTCGCGTTGCGGCTCGGCACCACGGATAGCCATTTATGCAGCGGCGCATTCCTAATCGCGAGATGCACAGTCGCCGGTCCGTTTGTACACTGAGGACCACCCGCCCTCGGGCGTCAGAAGATGCACCCCGGGGCGGAATATGGATTGGCGTCTATCGTCACAGCACCACGCACGCATGAAGTCCATTTTCGGGTTGCCGGGGATTGCACCAATCGCCGTCGTCTCGATGTTGACGATCGCTGCGACCGGCTGCGGCGAGACCGAGCCTTTCGCGTACGAGGGGTTGGCGCAGACCCACCAACTGATCGAAAAGTCCACGCTCTCGAAAATCGTCAAGGAACATCGCACGCGCGCGGACGTCATCGGGCTGCTTGGCGAGCCCGACAAGACAAACGAAGAAGTCCGCAGCATCGGCTATCAACGATGCACGCTCTCGGACGGACGAACCGTTTCGGTTTTCTTCCTGGTGCCGGTGTGGACCGCGTCGGTGGAGGTGAGGGACTGTCAAAGGGCGGGCGTCTGGTTCGACCAGGAGGCACGGGCGATCGCCTGGGACGCAGAGCGCGACACGAGCTATGGAGAATTGGAACACGCGGTCGGAAACTCGCTCGAGGACTGGTTGGCGAAACCCGGGGGATCGCGCGACTGATGTATCCGGCGTTATTTCCGGTGACCCTTCTTGGGCTTGATCGATTCGGGAGGGTTTGGCGAGGGGACGGTGGGGATTGGGGCGGCAGCGACTAGCGTTGATACGTGTACGAACCACTTGTTCGACAGCGCGGGTGCGGTTCAGGTGAGGTTCTGGCCTCAACACGAAGGTGCTCGTTAGACTCGAGGCTCGGCAGATGGCGCCGATGGAGAACCCGATCGAATGCTGCAGGGAATGCAACGCTTCGCGCTGCTCGCCGCAGCGACTGCCCTGCTGGCCGCATGCGCGAGTCCGCCGCGCGCACCTGCCGTCGATCCCGATGCCGTGCGCGCAGAGATCCGCGGCCTGATGCCGGCCACGGTCGCGAACACCGAGGGCTGGTCGACCGACATCTACGCCGCGTTCGAAGTCCTCGGTGTCCCCGTGACCACGGAACACATCTGCGGCGTGCTGGCTGTCACGGAACAAGAGTCGAATTTTCAGGTGGACCCGGCGGTGCCCGGCCTTCCCGCCATTGCGCGTCGCGAAATCGATGCCCGCGCCGAGAGCCACCACATTCCACGACTCCTGGTGAGTGCCGCGCTCGAGCTCCGTTCTCCAAATGGCCTGAGCTACGGGGAGCGCCTGGACCGAGCCAGGACTGAGCAGGACCTCAGCGAGATGTTCGAGGACTTCATCCGAGAGGTTCCGCTCGGCGAGCGGCTGTTCGGCGACCTGAATCCCGTGCGCACGGGTGGGCCGATGCAGGTCAGCATCGCGTTTGCGGAACGACAGGCGAAAGAGCGGCGATACCCCTATCCGATGCCGGGAACCGTTCGCGCCGAAGTCTTCACGCGGCGCGGCGGGCTCTATTTCGGCATCGCGCATCTGCTCGACTACGCAGCGCCGTACGACGACATGGTCTTCCGGTTTGCAGACTACAACGCGGGGCACTTTGCGAGTCGCAACGCCGCTTTCCAGAACGCGGTGAACATCGCGGCAGGGACGCGCCTTGCCCTCGATGGGGATCTGCTCATCGAAGGCAGCAACGAATCGAGTGCCACGGAACAGGCGATCCGGTCGATCGGCCGACGGTTGGACCTGAGCGATGCGCAGATTCGCAGTGCGCTGAAGCACGGCGGCGAGGCGGAGTTTGAGCGGACCCCGCTCTACTCGCGTGTGATGGCCCTGGCGGACGCGGTCCCACCCGGCCGCCCTGCGCCTCGAGCCATGGTGCCGCGGATCGAACTCAAGAGCCCGAAGATCTCCCGCCACTTGACCACGGACTGGTTCGCACGCCGCGTCGACGACCGCTACCAGCGGTGCGTCGCTCGAGCACGGTGAGCCGGACGCTCGGTGCTCCCGCCCGCAAAGGTGAATGCCGACCTGCGGCCTGTTCCTGGCACCAATCAGGGTGACCGACTGCTGCGGGTCGTTTCTTCCCGTAGGTCGGCTGCTTGCGGGGGCGGCGGGCGGATTACTCGGCCCCGCGACGCTACGCTGTCGTGCTTCGCTGCGGACGGCCGGGACGTCAGTGTCCCGGCGTTCGCCGGGTCACAGCACGTTCAGTGCTGTAACTGAAGGAGTCCGGCTCACCTTGGGCCTCGCCCTGCGGGCCCGCCTTTGGCGGTTGGGTAAACGTCCCGCGTTTGCTGAACGGGCGAAACGTTCTGCGCCTGAACGCTACTGCGCTGTACACACCTTCAAAGCAGGACCGTTTCCCGTTGGAGGGGGACGCCGCTGCGGAGGCAGCGGCTCGACGGCTCGATCGAGCCGTCCTCGATCCGATGGTTTATCGAGGGGTGCGGGCGTCGGGCAGGAGCGGCCCTTCAGCCTCTGTTCATCCAGAGCAAGTCGATCGCCCTTGGGCTACGCTGTGAAGATGTCGGCGGTCTCGTCGGGTGTAGAGTCGAGAGAGGAGTCCCATGACACTTCCTGGTGCTGAATGACGCCTTTCGAATACGTCAGCGTGCTGCTGTCGATCGTCATATCGCTGGCACTCACGCATCTATTGATCGGCATCACGAAGATCATCAGGGCAGGCGTGAGTCGATGGTCCATACCGCTGGTCGGATGGATCGGTTTCATGGCGTTCATGTGCGTCGACTATTGGTTCTCCGTCTGGCACGCGCGTAACGATCCCGTGTGGTCGCTGGGATTCGTCTGCTTCCTGCTCTTGCTCGGTGCCATCCTCTTTGTAAATTGCTGGCTGATCGTGCCCGAGGTTGAAATCAAGGAGCCGGTCGATCTCGCGGCTCACCATGCCGCCGTACGACGCAAATTTCTGACCGGCCTTTTTTTCTACTTGATCCTTGGGCATCTCGCGAACCTGATGCTGGCGGGCTTTCAATCGTCGGCCGTGAAGTTGCTTGGAATCGCCCAGATCAGTCTCATTGTCACAGCGTGGATCTTCGAATCCCCACGCATCCAGCTAGGCGTTATTGCGGGCATGTATTTGCTGACAGCCTGGTACGCCTTGAATTTCATCCCCGCCTTGTAGCGGGACACCTGAGACGCGCTGCAAGGACACACAGGAGGTAGCCCAATCAGCGAGATACGCTGCGGGTCGTTCCTTCCGGTTGAAGGTCTGCTCTCGGGAACGGTGTTCCGGGCGTTGCGAGGGGAGGCAGGATTGCGGACACTCGCGTACGGGGACAACCGGCGAGAAGCGGTCCTACGACTTTCTGGGCCGCAAGATCACTGGCCCACCTTTGAGCACCAAGCAATGAACACGAGTCGATTGACACTTTTCGCCGCAGTCAGCCTTGCCATAGGCGGCCTGTTGGGCCTCGCTGGGTCGTTCTCACCTCCTGCAATCCGCGGCGTTGCCTGGGGTCTCGACGGCACCGCGCTCGTTATGGGCGCGCTCCTTCTCGCAGTTCATCACGTCAAACTCGGCAACGAGCAGTTGGCTGCTGGGTTTTTCACCTTCGTCGCCGGTCAAACCCTGGTGGTTTCGAGCTCAGCGATGGACCTCGCAGCAAGTTCCCCTTCCTTCGGTGCAGGTGTCGGGCTTTGGGCCGCCGGGCTGGCTCTGGTCAGTGCTTCCCCAGGAATGCCGATTTTCGTGAGAGCCACGGGTGCCATTGCGTCCGTGTTGTTCGCAATAGTCGCTTTACAGATCTTCGGTGGTACAGCGCTCACGCCTCTGTCCAATCCATTGCCCTTCAATGCGTACCCCTTCCTTGTGCTTACGCTGTTTGGTTGGGCATGGGTTCACTGGCGGCGCGCCCGAGATGGAGCCTAACAAGCCCATAGACCGGAAAGTGCGCAGTCGACTTCGCCGCCTGCGGTCTTCCGGTCATGGGCAACGTTGAGCGTCAGCTTTCATTGCTCGCGGCCGTCTCCTGTGGGTCGATTTTCCCCGTTGAGCGTCCGCTTTGCGGGAGAGCTCGCCGACTTTACCAGCACGAATTGGTGACAGAGCCATAGTGAATAGTGACTGCTCACCATTCACCATTCACCATTCACCATTCACTATTCACTATTCACTACTCACTTCCTCAGGCTTCGAGGTACGTGTAGCCGGCGAGTTCGGCCTCGTAGAAGCGCCGCATCGCCTGGCTCTCGGGCAGCGTGATGCGGCCCTCGCGCACGGCGCGCTCGCAGTCGCGCGCGAACTGCGGCACGAGCCGCTCGACGTCGTACTGCATGTAGCGCAGCACTTCGGTCGCCGAATCGCCCTTCACCGTTTCCTCGATCCACCAGCCACCCTCGTCATGCAGCTTGATGTGCACGACGTGCGTGTCGCCGAAAAGGTTGTGCAGGTCGCCGAGCGTTTCCTGGTAGGCGCCCACGAGGAAGAACGCGATGTAGTACGGCTCGTCCGGCTTCAGGTCGTGCAGTTCGAGCGAGCGCTTGGTCTCGCGCAGGCTGACGAAGTGGTCGATCTTGCCGTCGGAATCGCAGGTGATGTCCGCCAGCACGCCCGTGCGCGCGGGACGTTCGTCGAGCCGATGCACCGGCATGATCGGGAACAGCTGGTCGATGGCCCAGCTGTCGGGCAGCGACTGGAAGATCGACAGGTTGCAGAAGTAGATGTCGCTCAGGATCGTCTCGAGGCCCTCGAGTTCCTCGGGCACGGATTCCAGCTTGCGGCAGAGATCGCGGATCTTGGCGCAGGTGGCCCAGTACAGGCGCTCGACCAGGCCGCGGGCCTCGAGGCCGAGATAACCGACGCTGAACATCTGCAGCGCCTGTTCGCGGGCCTGCAGCGCGTCGTGATAACACTCGACCAGTCGGCGCTCGGAAACCGAGCGATAGGCGTCGAGCAGGTCCTTCACCGGCTGCGGGATTTCCTTGCCGCGGACCATCTGCTCGTCGGCGTCGGTGACGCGGAATCGATCCAGCTGCGAGCTGCCGAGCACGTCGCAGATCAGCAGGCTGTGGTGCGCGGCGATCGCGCGACCCGATTCGCTGACGATGACCGGGTGCTCGATGCCGCGCGCGTTGCACACGTTGGCGATGCGGTAGACCACGTCGCTCGCGTATTCGGCCAGCGTGTAGTTCATCGACGATTCGTAATTGGTGCGGCTGCCGTCGTAGTCGACGCCCAGGCCGCCGCCGATGTCGATGTACTGCAGGCCGGCGCCCATCTGCTTGAGCTCGGCGTACACGTGCGCGAGCTCCGTCACGGCGTCCTTCACGCGGCGGATGTCCTGCAGCTGGCTGCCCGGGTGGCAGTGCACGAGCTGCAGGCAGTCCTCCATCCCATGCTCCTTGAGCACGCCGACGAGGTCGAGGATCTCGGTGACGAACAGGCCGAACTTGCTCTTTTCACCCGACGATTCGCGCCAGCGGCCGGCGCCTTCGCTCGCGAGTTTCACGCGCACGCCGAGACGCGGACGCACGTCGTACTTCTGCGCGTGCTTGAGGATCAGGGCCAGCTCGCTGAAGTTCTCGATCACCGGGATGATCGTGCGGCCGAGCTTCGCGGCCAGGATCACGGCCTCGATGTAGCTGTCGTCCTTGAAGCCGTTGCAGATGATCAGCCGCTCGGACTCGCCCTCGGTCAGCGCCATCACGGCCAGCAGTTCGGGCTTGGAGCCCACCTCGAGGCCGAAGCCGAACTCGCGGCCGTAGCCGTAGATTTCCTCGACCACCAGCCGCTGCTGGTTGACCTTGATCGGGAACACCGCGCAGTAGCGGCTCTTGTATTCGTTCTCGG
>Ga0315287_10008790_pt1 | contig 10209 bp, 12 predicted proteins | sample YL17G11_0_MG_FD_205037 | JGI IMG/M metagenome (GOLD analysis project Ga0315287, IMG submission 205037) | Sediment microbial communities from Yellowstone Lake, YNP, Wyoming, USA - YL17G11_0 | ecosystem: Environmental > Aquatic > Freshwater > Lake > Sediment | place: USA: Wyoming | collected... | reverse complement strand
CGAGGATCGGCGAAAGGCAATACCCATTGCCGCACGAAACCTTTGAATGCGGAAGTCATCCCGAACCGGCTTCCATGGGCCAGTATTGGCAGCAGCGCAATTTCTCCACCGGCTGCCCGACGAGATCGGGCCGTCTCCAAAGCCGTTGGGACACATGGACACGCCAGCGAATGGCCGCTCCGTGCCACAGACGGCGCAGTGACTTCTCCAGTTGAGATCCAGGCAATTGTTGGTCAAGCACGGCACGGCGGAGGTTGACGCGTTCGTTCTGATACGCATCGGAACCAGAGATTGACTTCTGCCCCGCATGGCGGCGAAACGCACTGAACGTCAGTGGGACATATTGACATTTCCCATGAAGCGCCATCCGAAGAAACAGGTCGAAGTCCGCCGCATACTTGAGTCTTGGGTTGATCCCGCCAACGCGCTCATAAAAATCCCGACGCCAGAAACAGGCATCTTGAAGCGGCGTCCATCCTCCGTATAGCATCGCGCTATGGAGATCCTTCACATATCCCCGACTGAAAAAGATTACCTGCCCCTCTTCATCGACATACAGATCATCCCCAAAAATCATCTCGACGTCGCTATCGGTCAAGGCCCGGCGAGCGGCGTCCAACGCACCAGGAAGCAGAAGATCACCTGCATTGATCCAACAGAGAATATCGCCTGTCGCTCGCGCGAACCCCTTCGCCAACGCGTCCGCATAGCCCTTATCCGGCTCGCTCACCCAGCCTGTGAGGCGACTCCCATAACTTCGGATGAGCTCCACGCTGCTGTCTGTCGAACCTCCGTCGATAATAAAATATTCGTCACCAGTAGACAGATTGCCAAGAACCGACTCGATCGTAGCCCTCAAATATCGGCCGAGGTTGAGATTCGGGGTGACGACGGATATCCGCCGGACGATGGCCTTCGATCCAACCAACGTCGCCGGATCGCTGGAGGCCGAACCAATCATTTCGAAGAACTCCAGCAGCGGGCAATCGGTTCGAACCGGTTAAGGAACTCGAAGACCCCACGGACATAGTGGGAAGCCGTCCATTTCTGTGCCCGATCATGCCCGGCTTTAATCAACCGGTCTCGTGTTCCCTGATCACGCCACACCTCCAAAACCCCAGAAGCGATACTGTCCGAATCACCGGGCTCGACAAATATAGCGGCATCCCCCAATTGCTCTCGTGCACCCGGAATATCCGATGCCACCACGGGACATCCCAAGGCAAAAGCTTCCAACGGAGGCAGGTTTTCCGGCCCACACCAGGACACATAGGCCAACGCAATTGCCTCGCGGTACAGAGCAATTAAGTCGTGACGCGACACGAATCCGACAACGTGTACGGCCTCAGAAACGCCGCAGCGAGCAGCAGTCTCCATAACATGATCCCGATTACCCTTGTCCGACCCGACCAGAACGAGGTGCAACGGCACCTGGTGGCGTTCACGAAGAATCTGCAACGCCATGACCAGATTCACATGGTTTTTGTGCGGCCAGAGCTGCGCCGGATACAGGATGAATGGGCTGGAAATCCCCATCTTCGCCAACGCTCCTGAATCCGTCTTCTCGCCAGTGGCTGCAAGAGCGAACGCAGGGGTCGGATGCGGAAGCTTGACGATCCGCTCTGGCGGAAGCTGATAAAACCGCTCGAGTTCCTGTTGACCCACGCTGGTTCCCGAAATCACTCCGGTTGCACGCTGCAAGAACCAGCCATGCGATAGCTCCCGACCGTCCCACAGCCCTTTCTCACTCATTTCTGGAAACCAGGGAGTAACACGATGCTGCAGGTCCCACACAACGGTCAGAAATGGCAGATCTGTACAGTGGACTCCTGCGCCAACGAACCAGAGAAAATTTACGCCCGCCGCCCCTGCTACGTGATCCAGACGACTGGGTCGGCGCCAATGGGCACGCAGAAATGGTGATTCCCGCCTAATTGCCACGGCGACTCGTGACAAGCCTTTCGCCTCAGGCACCGACGAGATGGTGAGGCCGACGGATTGCACGTCGCGTTGGACTTGATTAGACGACCTGGCGGGACACAGGATAGAAAAGGTATGCTTCGACTCCCGATGAAGATCGAGCAACCCCATAAGAATGTCACGCTCGAATGTGTATCCGCCACCTGACTCGGGCGCATACCCGGCGACGTAAACCCCGACTCTCATCGATTAATCATTGCCTTTGGTGGAACACCACGATGGAGAATCCTGGCAAGAATGATATCCTACGCTCACGCGTGACGTTTGATTGCGTGACACACTCGAGCAATGGTGGGTTCGTCGAGGCGGTTTGCAGAAGGTAGATACAACCCCTTTCCCCACAACCGATCCGCAACGGGGCAAGGGATCTCACGGAACCCTTCTTGTTGGCGCAAAAACGGTTGCTGATTCATGGGGCAGAAGAATGTCCGCGTCTCAATGCCCTCGTCTGCAAGATTCCGCGCCACTTCATCGCGCGACAATCCGAACTCTGGTTCGATGGTCACCGCATACATCCAATAGACATGACGCGCATCCGGCAACTCAGCGGGCAATCGCACACCACGCACCCCACTCAACAACCGGTTATACGTATGGGCCACCCGCCGCTTGTCGGCGAGAAACTGATCGATGCGGGCGAGTTGAGCCAGCCCAAGCGCAGCCTGAAGCCCGGCCATGCGAAAGTTATAGCCAGCGGCCTCGTGGTAGAACCGTGGCTTGCCGAATGCAAGATTGCGTAAGAGCCTCAGACGCTCGGCCAGCTTTGTGTCGTTCGTCACGACCATCCCGCCTTCACCGGTTGTGATGATTTTATTGGCATAAAAGCTGAAGCATCCCATGTCGCCGAACGCCCCGGTCATCGTGCCCTGCCAGGTCGCACCGTGAGACTCTGCGCAATCTTCAATGACAATCAGATTATGGCGGCGTGCGATGTCACAAATCCGATCCATGGCGGCGGGATGACCGAACAGATGCACGGGGATAATCGCCCGCGTCCTCGGAGTGATCAGACCTTCAATCAGATCTGGATCCAGGTTCCAGGTCACCTCTTCGGAGTCGACGGGCACTGGCACGGCATTGTTGTGGTAGGCGGCCAGAGCGGTCGCGATATTCGTCGAGGCGCTGATCAGCACCTCATCGCCACGACCGATACCCGCCGCGGACACCGCGAGTTGCAACGCGGCCGTCCCGCTGTTGACCGCGACTCCGTACTGACAGCCGCAGAAAGCGGCAAACTTGGCCTCGAACTCGGGAATGGCCTGGCCGAAAGAACCGGAAATTTCTCCCCGCCGGAGGGCCGCAACGACCGAGGCAATCTCCGCCTCCCCGATGTCCGGTTCGTGAACCGGGATTTTACTTGGATTCGACATTCACCTTATCCATCTTGTCTCCCATGAACGGGCCCTGTTTCACGCTGATACACTGCATGTCCTCAAGCACCTTGATGGCATGGACACCATGAATCAAATTAATCGCATCACCGGCACGTAGTGTAATCTCCTGCAGTAACGTGCCGCTATCTGTATAAAGCGCCACAACCACCACTCCGCGCTGGACGACAAACATCTGTTGCAGATCAGTGATGGTCCGGGTGACCGGATGATGGAAATGGGGGGGCTCCACGAAGCCGGCACCATGAGCCAACAAGCCAAATTGAAAGGAGGAATCAGGCGGGGAAAAGAATCGTGTATTCTCCACTGTCGTATTTGCCCAGATAATCTCCGCATAGCGAACGCCGTTGTGCTCAATGACTTCAAAACTCATACGACCATCCCTCTAACTCCATGGCTCGGTGCTGTTCATGCAAGGTAGCTCGCAATCTTTGTGAGTTGATTCCGCTCAATATCAAACACCTCCATCTCTTGAATCACACGCAGCCGATCTGGCCCAGTCGCGAATGTTAACGCACCGGATTGACTGCGTGATTCTCGAAATCGCGAAGAGACATACCCTTCCTCGGCACTCAACCCTTTCAGTGGGCCTATCCGCTCTTTCCGTATGAAATACGCGTTGTTTCCAGCACTATTACAGCCGACGAATACATACCCTTTACGTTCCGCCAACAAACACAGTGCCTTCAGTGAGCATCCCCAATACAAATTGGAATAATGCGCCTGCGAACGGCGAAAGGTTGGACTGTAGGGAATCGTAATCGCATGCAGGGGGCCAAACACGCTATTATACTCGACCACCACGATCGCCGGGTTCACCACATCTATACGCTCCCACACCCAGTAATCATTTCCATCGATATCGATGCTCAGCAGACCTATCTCACCAGTAAACTTGTGCCTTTGGAAAAGATCGTTTACGTTCTCTCGATCAATAAACGCCGCCGCCGCTGTCAGGTCATGCTTCCAATAATAACCGCTAGCGCGGACAAACGCCATATTCACGACGTTACCGTCCATGACAAGCCCACGCCAGTTATCATTCATGAGCAGAAAACGCGTATTAGCCTCTTCATAGTTCTCGACTCCGAACTCAATGAAGACTCGCTGCTCCCGAGTGACACCCACATGGTGGATAAGGTACTGGACGATGCCATCGTCCCCGAACTGGGAAAAGACTTTGAATTCGGCTTCCTGGACGGAGCTGATTACTCCACCCCCCTTCATCTGATTAATAAGCACTCTTGCTGCAAGCAGCTTGGCCTCGCTGACCTGCTCGCGGAGAACTCCCAATCCTAGCCCGTGACCAATGCGGTGAAGCTGTTTCTGAAGCAGCGCGCGCAACCTCACTCTCAACTCTTCCCCTCTCCGTCCTTCCGGCGAAAGATGAAGCCTTTGAAGCGGGCCTTCAGCACCCCATGTCCTAACTGACCATCTACTGAGTCAAAGACAGCTAACTCGTCATACCTACCTTGGAGCGGGGCTTTCATCTGTTCTTCATTAAACAGCCAGACTGGATAGCTGGAACGATTGATCGTTTCTGGGACATGCTGCACCGAAATCACTTGCGTGCCACACACCACGATTGGAGTCCGGTCTATCACAATGAACTCCGCGCCAATCGCAACCAATTTATTGAGAAGCTGAATTGGCTCAGCCAGATACTGCAAAACGCCGGAAAGCAACACGACATGAGGATGAGCTTCGGCTATTGAAGCTTCCACGCTTTCATAGAAGTACAGGGTATCGCTCTGGAATTCCCGTTGCCCACATGCGACGAACTTTGGCTGCTCAACAATACACCAGCGCAGGGTTTTTAACCCGTGCAAAAATTCCCGGCACTGATAGTAGGAACTCCCGAGCGCTCCTCCGAAATCGAGCACTGTGAGGTTACCCCCGCTTTCCTGCGCTGCTCGCAGCAGGGTGGCGATCAGAGGGAAAGGATACTGTGGCGTCTCGAATAACACTGAATCCCGCTCGGCAACCGCCTCACCCTGCCTCACCTTCAACGTCGCACCCCTGACGCGACAAAGAATGTTGTCTGCGTCATACCCCTTCGCATGCTTGCAAGCATCCTCCCAAGTTTGATAGCTCCCGCGAAACACAATGCCCGTGCGGCGCAATGATCTGTAGCACTCTGCAAACACTGGCGGTGTCAGAGCTCTTAACATTCCCCTCATGAGCGTTGGACCATGATTAGTGGCTAACCACATACATCAAAGCTTGTCGATACCCGGCGATAACCGTGTGAATATTTATTTCTTTGTCGATAATCTCTCGCGAATGCGCTCCCATCTGTCTGCACCGCTCGGGATCAGCCAATAGCTCAGATATCTTGAGGACAAGATCATCTTCATCACCTTCGCGGAAAAATCGCCCATTGAAGCCATCGCGAACCAGTTTCTTCTCGGTTCCATCACAGACAGAACAAATGATAGGTAGCCGGTGGAACATCGCGTCGTTGATCGACAGCCCGCCCATCCCTGCCAGCACATAGACGCTTGAAGCGCGAAGATATCGAGCGAGGAGAGATGGATCGTATACTCCACCAACAAACCGCACCGAATCGTCAACCTTGAGAATCACCGCTACTTCTTTTAGCCGCTCTTCCAAGGGGCCTGTCCCGATAACCAGCAACTCGGCAGCGGGGAAGCTCTCTCTGATTCTGGCGAACGCACGAAGCAATAGGTCGACCCTCTTCCATTCAACAAGACGGCCGACATGAACGAGTCGTTGCGAAGAGTGCGGGAGAACCGGTGGCATAGTTTCTGCTAGTTTTTCTGTCTCGATGTGCGCATCGGTATCAGGCGAGTTATAAGTGATGAATATCTTTTCTTTTGGCACACCATAACTACCGAAGATATCGATTGCGTCCTCCACATAGTTCAAATGCGCATTCACTCGTCTGAAAGCATACTTGCGTAACAGGAGATACGACATCCGCAACACACGTTCCAACCCCAATCCTCGAATCATCAGCATCATCAGCCATGGAAGCTGACCGATTGCCTGAGAGCGTTCCGTGCACCTGTTCTTGGCGTCGAGGTACTTGGGCAAACGAAACGGGATCGACTGCAGAATGAGCTTGACCCGCAAGAGCTTCGTCGTCAGAACTAGCGAAAGACTCAGAACAAAACCGAGCAGATGAATTTCTGAAGTGATAATGGCATCTGGGGTTTCACGCATCAATAGCCTTGCCAGGCCCTTGAATGTTGTATATGCCCTGAAGCGGCTAACCTCGTCCAATCGATAGAACTTGAACGTGACGCCAGACTCAGTCTGATAGACACCTTCACCGATATTGCCGCTCACATTACCAGGCACGACAACGATGACTTCCATGTCTGGCTGCTGGTCTAGCCTGTTCAATACAAGGTTATAGTAGTGAGTCAATCCGTTGGTGAGATAGAGCACTTTCATGCGACGCGGTGAAGTCTGAGTCAACTCTGAACTCACGCAGTTATCTTCTGAAACAGGAGACAAGTAATGTGGTGTCCGTCAGTCGACGTGACTTCGACAGGTGGGCATACCGGTTGACCGAGGGTCCAGAATTCTCCGGTGAAGAACCGCCAATACTCCTGCGCAACGAGCTTCGCACTGTTTTCTGTCAACCATTTATCTATTTGTTGGCGAGAATAGACTTGTGTAACGAAGGGGAACTTGCCCTCTCCCACGGAGCCAGGAAGTTTGTAGACATTATCGACGTACTTACATTCATTATAGGGGAAGGTCAGCACTAAGTGCCCCCCGGGCTTGAGCAGAGAAAACATACTCCGGACGGCGGCATCGTGATTGGGAATATGCTCTAGCACGCTGATACAGGTAACGAAATCAAACTGGTTCTCAGTGAGTCTGGTTTGAGTGATGTCATCATGAATCACATGGAAATGCCTATTGACCATGCCATCCGGCCAATAGTCGTGGATATTGTCTATCGCCGTTACGACACAGCCGCACGTCCTCAGCAGACTGGGCAAGGCAGTCACCCCTGTACCAACATCCAAAACCTTAGTCGGACATAGTTTAGTCAGATGATCAAAGACGAAGCGAAGCTCTACTGGCCGCTCATTGAAACCCTGAAACGCCTGACATTCATACTCGCGTCGACACAGTTGCCGAACATATATGTTTCCAACTTTCTGTATCCAGCGCTTCAATTGATGCACTTACTTTCCTCGACGGGTGGATTAAATTCGTAAGCAGTTGTCCTGCTTATAGAAGATCGTCGTGCGCCAGACCGCAGAAGTAATTGGCCCTGGGCCTCGAAAATGTAGAAATTTATAATTGTTCGCCAATAAGAACTGCAGTGCCCCGCAGTATTCCGAATCATCACTGTTGTCTAATATGACCACTCCGTTCGGCCTGAGCGCACCGAGCGACTGTTTGACACAGTTCACCCGATCTCTGCCATCAACAAATACAATGTCAAGCTCACGATGAAACTTGGCCGCCAGCCGAGAATAGGCGCCGTCACGTTCAAGTGGAATGTGATACAGTTCCACGTTAGCTGGCACAGTCTTCTTTACCTCGTCATACCACAACTGGTCATGCTCGCACGAAACCACACGCTGCACTCGTGATGCCCACCAGAGGGTTGAGTTACCACATCCGTACTCAAAAACATTCATGCTTGACTCTAGTCTCTCCTCAAGAAAGGAGAGACATGGATACGTGATCCATGGGATCGGCTTCCCATCACGGCCAATAGCCTGCTTTGCACGAAAGCTTTCAAACCACCCCATCTCAAACAGATATCCTCGGGTATAGACTAAATACAGCCCGAACAGTTTGCACCGGTCAAGGAGCTTCGCTAGCGTTAATTTGACTGCTTTAAAAATGATACTTCTCTCTCGAAAACAGTGGGAACAATTGGGGATCAACTTAACACAAGAGCAGAAAACAGTTATTCACCTGTCACATCTTGTATCCCCTGATCTACCTGAAACTCACAAATCTCCATTCAAGCGGATTGAGAGAACGCAACATCATGACTGTCTGCTGCCGGCCTTGCACAAATAGGCCCATAGAAATGGTGGCAAACGAATAAGAAATCAAGGTTGCAACGGCGGCGCCCAACGCGCCGTACTTTGGAATCAAGAGCAGGTTCAGTCCCAGATTGCACATAAGGCCAATGGTCGTCCTGTACATTGAAATCTTTTGTAAATTCTCAACGATTAAATACTGACTGCTTGCGACTCCCAACGAAACAGCGACAGCAGCCCAGACATGCATAACCAACACTGCTCCCGCGGCCTCATAGGACTGACCAAAGATTAGGTTCACAAGCCCGTCTGCAAAAATCGTCACAATCGTTGCCACGGATATACTTAGCGCTGACATGAGATTATAAACATTGCGAAGTCTGGCCTGGAACAGCTCTTCACTATGCTCCTTAGCCCGCATAATTGAAGGCTGAAGGGACGCAACGAGGGCCATTGGAACAAAATACCACGCCTCGGATATTCTGGTCGCAGCCCCATAAATCCCCACTGCAGCCTCGCTATGCATTTCACCCAACATGATCACATCAATCCGCTGATACAAGACAGCCGTAAGAGCCGAAATCAATAGCGGCCAGCTTTCTCTCAGTAAGACCTTGGCTCGGTGCAAGTCAATTAGCCATGTACTGATACGCTGACCACTCATATGATAGACGATGATCAATGCAAGCGTAGATAACAATGCTTCGGCCAGGCCTGCCCAAGCAAAAGCAACAATCGGTGCATAGAGCAGAACCAGCGTCACTTTTACCGATGCCATGATAAGGACCGCGATGTTCTTCGCCCAGACAGTGTATTTAGACTGCACCTGTGCTTGAAACCACAGAGTAATCGTTTCCATTGCCTGAAACATGATCCCAGCAGCCAAGATAATCACGAGCCACCTCACCACGGTATCTTCCGGCCTGAGCACGATAATGGCCACCATGCATAGGGCGCCCGCTAACAATCCGCCAAGAAACTTGAGAAATGTTGCCGTACCCAAAATCTCGTCTCTCGCCGAAGGCTCTCTGACGACATCTCGTATGACATTGGCGTCTGCTGCCAAGGCCCCAACCATACTGAAAATCGTGATAAAGGCTAACGCGTAACTGTACTGTCCAAACTGTACAGGTCCGAGATATCGCGCTATCCATACGCCCACGAACAATCCCACCGCCATCCGCACTATGTTGTCAACGAAAAGCCACGCGAGATTGTCGATCACCTTTTGAAGAGACTGACGTCCCTCAATGTGGATGCGAACGAATCCGGGAAGATATCTAATCCAAGGAGTCAGCAAGGCTGGTTATCGATATAGTGTGATTAGTGGGGCCCAAGATTTTGTCTGGCATGACTGTTGACTTTCGACTCGTGGTGAAAGCGCATGGAAATGGTTCGAAGTTCGAGGTTCACGGTTCAGGTTGAGGTTCAGAACATTCGAGGTTCGACGGTGCTGCGACATGAGCAACACGCGACGGATACGTCTGTTGCGTCAGCGACTGCGAGACGAGCGGAACGCGCGAGACGGGTGATCGGTCAATTTGGTCTGTTTGGTTGGGCAGACCGCGAGAGCACCGGGAACCACGCGGAGTCAGTACAAGAACTCTGCAAGGCTTATCTGGCTTTTGAGGCTCCGTAACGAACCGGCAGAAGGCGGTCAAGGTCTAGGTGCAGTGAGGCATCTAGAATCTCGATTCCAATAATCTTGCCTCCTGCACCGATGTCCAGAACAACATCATCGGTCACCCTTTTGTTTTCTACCTCCTGCTTGCGCTCGTCAAATCGAAGGTACAGCAGGTCCGTTCTGTCATCATAGGAGATCTTCACTTCTGTTCCTCCCATTTACCGTAGAAAAC
>Ga0315287_10008788_pt1 | contig 10210 bp, 8 predicted proteins | sample YL17G11_0_MG_FD_205037 | JGI IMG/M metagenome (GOLD analysis project Ga0315287, IMG submission 205037) | Sediment microbial communities from Yellowstone Lake, YNP, Wyoming, USA - YL17G11_0 | ecosystem: Environmental > Aquatic > Freshwater > Lake > Sediment | place: USA: Wyoming | collected... | reverse complement strand
CGGTCTGCCTGTGGGTGTAGTAGTGGAGACCGAACATCTGGTACGGCAGGGTGCCGACGGTGGTGTTCTTGGTCACGCTGTTGAGCGAGACCAGGAAGGCCTGGCACTCCTGGCTGTTGACATATGACATGCTGAACGAGGCCTGGGCTCCGTCGTCGTTGGTCTTGGTCAGGTTCTCCTTGGTCCAGTATTCCTCCGTGAACGTATGGTCGAGGACCGCCTTCTCCTGGCCGGGTTTCCATCCAGAGGACGGCAGCGCCCCGGCGGGCGAAACCATCAGAACGGTCGTAAACAGGGCAAACAACGCTACCAATGTCTTCCTCATATTCATCACCGATTTCCGGCATCTTCACGATTTTCAGAATATATAAAGTTAGAGGAAGCATTTATTCAGCTACCAATAACAATATAATAGTTGAACCGAATTGGCATCGGTATGTGTCTGGGAATTCCTGCCAAGGTGCTCGAGGTCCACGACAATATCGGGAAGGTGGACTACGGCGGCGTGATACGCGAGGCCAACCTTTCCCTCGTGGACGCCAAGGTCGGACAGTATGTCATTGTCCACGCCGGCTACGCCATCCAGATACTCAGCGAGGAAGATGCGAAAGAGACGCTAGAACTTTTCCGGGAGATAGCAGAGGTCTCGAACAGGAGCTGAGGCCCCAAATGCACGAGCTCTCCGTGATGACGCAAATCGTTGAATCGCTGCACAAGGAGCTTTCCGGAAAAGGCGTTCTGAATGTGGAGGGCGTCCGCCTCGAAATTGGTGAGCTTATGATGCTTTCCAAGGACCCGCTCTTGTTCGCCTGGGAAATTCTCACACAAAAAGGGCTGCTCAAGGGCGCCAAGCTCACCATCGTCAAGAAGCAGGCCACGGTCGAGTGCCTCGAGTGCGGGTTCAGGGGGAAGGCCGTGCATCCGTCGAGGCTGGCGAGCCATTTCGGGATGCCGCTGATAGCATGCCCCAAGTGCAACGGCGAGATCAAGATAATCTCGGGGAAGGAATGCATCATCCGGAGCGTCAGGGCCAAAGTCAGGGAAAAGCGGAAAAAGGGAATTGTTAGAAAATGGAAGGTCAAGAATAGAATTGCGAGGGGGAAAAAATGACGAGCATCGACCCTTCGCAGTTCAGGTTCCGAAACGCGAAGGTTGCCGCCGGAATAATGGAGAGGCTCAGGGAGCTGGACGTGAAGCTGAGGGTGATGCATGTCTGCGGAACCCATCAGGACACGCTCGTGAGGCACGGCCTGCAAGACATGCTCTCCTCCTCCGGTGTCGAGATACGGCAGGGCCCCGGATGCCCCGTTTGCGTCACGACACCGAGGGAAATAGAGGAAATCCTGACGCTTGCCCGGAGCGGAAAGAGGATAGCGGCGTTCGGGGACATGATGAATGTGCCGGGACCATCCGGCTCGCTTTCGGAAGCGCAGGCCAAGGGCGCCGACGTGAAAATCGTATTTGGAATCGACGACGCCGTCAAGCTTGCGGCAAAGGATGGCAAGGAAACGGTATTCATGGGCGTCGGGTTCGAGACGACCGCTCCCGGCACTGCGGTTGCGCTGAGGAGCCGACCGCCCAGGAACTTCTCCGTCCTGTGCTGCCACAGGACGGTGCCTCCGGCGCTGAAGGCGCTGGTGGAAATGGGCGAGGTGAAGCTCGACGGCCTGATAGAGCCCGGCCACGTGAGCACCATCATCGGCTTGAGGCCTTACGACTTTCTTTCCAAGGATTACCACATGCCGCAGGTCATCGCAGGGTTCGAGCCGCTGGACCTTCTGATGGCAGTTTACATGCTTGCCAAGCAGAAGAAGGAAGGAAGGGCCGAGGTGGAGAACGAATATGCAAGGGCCGTGAAGCCCGAGGGCAATGTGTTGGCCATCGAGGCCATGAATGCGGTATTCGAGCAATGCGATGTCGAGTGGCGCGGATTCCCGACGATACCGGGAAGCGGCCTGAGGCTCCGCCCCGGGTTCGGGGCCAATGACGCTCGCAAGAAGTTCGCAAGCGAGCTCGATGTTCTCAAAGGAAAGAAGTTCGGGGAGCCGAAGGGCTGCCTCTGCGGCGAGGTCCTGAGGGGAATCCGCGACCCGGAGAAATGCCCCCTGTTCGGAAAGAAGTGCCGGCCCGACAATCCCATCGGGCCCTGCATGGTCAGTTCGGAAGGCAGCTGCAACATCCTCTACAAATACGGGAAATCGTAATGTTTTCCTGAACGGTCGCCCGCCCAGTTCCCTGTGGAACGTTCAAATGTACTTGCCCTTGCCCAGTATCATGGCGATACGTCCGGCCGATCTGCCGTCCCCGAAGGGGGATGCCTTTTCCGGGACATTCGCGCCGGCCTTCCACCAGCGGGCCATCACCTTCAGGGCCTTTTCCGGGTCCACGCCCAAAAGCTCGCAGAATCCGGCCTTCACGGCCTCCTGCCGCTCCGTTGAAATGCGCAGGACGAAGCACTTCTTCCTGATGGGGGGTGCCGTGGCCTCCTCCTGAATGCCGCCGCTGTCCGTGAGGAGGAAACCGGAGTTCTTCATGAGTGCAAGAAAATCCCAGTATCCGACGGGCTCGATGACGCGGATGTTCTTGGAGCCTGAAATGCGCCTCCAGAGGCCGAAGCGCTTTGCGTTCTTGACCGTGCGCGGGTGGAGGGGCAGGAGCACCGGCAGAGGCGAGCCCGAGAATATTGAAATGAATGACGAGAGCACCTTCGCATCGTCGACATTCTCCGCCCTGTGGACGGTCGCGACGGCGTAGGCTCCCGATTTCAGGTCGAGCGTGTCCATTATCCTGCTCCGGCGGAGCGCGATGGGCAGGTTGTGCAGGCATGCGTCTATCACAGTATTGCCGGTGACATGGATGGCGCCGGGCACGTTTTCGTCCCTTAGGATGGCGGCGTTGTCCTTCGTCGGCGCAAAGAGAAGGTTCGAGACATGGTCCGTCATCCGGCGGTTGTGCTCCTCCGGCATTCGGTTATCGTAGGAGCGCAGGCCTGCTTCAACATGGCCCACCGGAATTCCGAGCTTGCACGCCGCGAGCGCTCCGGCGAGGACCGTGTTCGTGTCGCCCTCGACCAGCACGATGGAAGGCCGGTCCTTGAGGAAAGAGGTCTCGAGCCCCACGAGGGCATTTCCGGTCTGGGCCGCCTGCGTCCCGGCGCCGATGTCCAGGAACTCGATTCTCCTCCGCAGGCCAAGCTCGTCGAGAAAGACCTGGGACATGTTGAATGAATAGTGCTGGCCGGTATGGATGAGACGCGCCTGCTTTCCCAGCACGTCCACGAGCGGGGCCATCTTGATTATCTCGGGCCGTGTCCCGATGACTATTGCAGGGCCGGACATGACGGCCCGGTATCGCGTTCGGCGGTATATGCGTGTTGCTGGGCCTGGACTGCACCCCGTTCAGTGGACTCTCCGAATAGCGATTTTTGGACCCAGAGGTGAATTATGAAAAGACATAACCCGGTTTGTCGAAGCCGTGTACAATGCAAAACAAATGCACCCGTCACTCGGATATCGGTCTCCGATCGAATTCGAGCAACAGCGAGGGTTTAATAATGTCGCTATCGTCCGAGTCCACTTGGAGGGGTTCATACCACTGTGCAGGTGCCTCTACTTTGGGACCGAGCACTCCACCCGCTGGAGCCCGTACTTCTTTTCCGTTTTGAAGGTGGCGCCTGTCATGAGGTTCATGAGCCACATCACGGTCTCCTGGTGGCTCGTGACCTCCTTTATCGTAAATGAGCCGCCCTTTCCGAGGGCCAGATATGGGCTCATCTGGTCCGCCATGTGGACATCCAGCGATGCACCGGCCTTCAGCTCCGCGGCCAGCTCCCTTCCCGCCACGGCGCCGACATTCTCCGCACGGAGGCCCCGCTCGCCGAGGGCGGAGGCGCCGAGGATGGAATATTCCGTTTCGCAATACAGGGTGATGCCCGTGCCCTCGCCTACGCCTTCGGCCGTCTCCTCGTCGCAGGACGTCTTTGCGGGGTACGACTTGAGCTCCGCGAGCGCGGACGTTTTCATGCGCTTCAGGATGTCCGCCGGTAGATTGGCGACATGTACGTTGCCCTTGATGTTGAGCAGCCTGCCGGGCCCCTCGACCTTGAACGGGGCGAGGCTCGCCGGCTGAATCTTCGCGACGACCTCTCCGCCGCCCCTCGGATAGTATCCGCGCTTTTTGACCTCGAGGGCAACGGAAAGGGCCACCTTGGAGAGCATGCGCGCCGTCACGAACCTGAGATAATCCATGGAGGGCGCCTTGCGTACATCCGTGCCGCCCGTGACGGTCAATGTGACCTCCCCATCCGCAAAAGCGGCCGCCAATATTCCGGCCTGGAGAACCAGCGGAATGGAGCCGGCGGTCCCGACATCGACCTGATATGAGCCTCCCTTGACGGCGGAAGGCTTGAACGTCAGTTCCTTCGAGCCCACCTTGTTGCCCTCGACCCGGGCGGAGCACATCTTCGCAACGCAGTCCACGGCAGCGGAGTGCTGGGCGGCAAGGCCCGGGGTCTGCCTTCGGGCCCGGATGTTCATGATGTGAATATCCTTCCCGGTCGCGGCCGCAACCGCAACGGCGGTCCTCAATGTCTGGCCGCCGCCCTCGCCGTGGGAGCCGTCTATCTCAAGCATCGATAACGTGATGGGTTACGGGTTGCCGCTTTAAATTCTTTGTCAGGGAGCTCATGGCCTTTTTGCGGAGGGGGGGAATATTGCCCTCCTTATACCCTTTCCGCCGAGGAAGAACAGGGCCAGCTCGGTCATGAAATCAGACCATGTGAAACGTGCGGACCATCGCTTGTAACGCAATGAGCGCGCTATCGCGGGTCCGAGCTCTCTTTTCCACCGCCGGTCGTATTCGGATAGCTTCCCCTTCTTTGCGATGAACGAGGCGGCGGTCTCGCCTGCGGCCCTCCCCGATATCACGGCGGTCGGGATGCCGGTCCCTCCCGATGGAAGGCTCAGACCCGCCGCATCGCCTGCGAGAAGTACGTTGTCAATCACAGCAGTCTCAAGCGGGCCCGAAACGGGGACCACTCCGCTGGTCTCGAGCATCGGCCTGTCATGTATGCCGAGGTCGAACACGAAATTGTCGAGGGCCCGTATCAGCGAGCGCCTCGTGGTCCTGATGCCGCCAAGGCCGACGTTGGCGCCCTTGTTCTTGGGGATGAGCCAGGCGTGGCCTCCCGGGGTGCGGCTGCCCAGATATATCTCCGTGACGTCGCCGTAATCGCCGGGGATGGTGTACTGGACGAAGGCGTTCAGCAACGGGTCCGGCAGTTCGAGGCCCCTTCTGATGAACGACAGGGGCCCGTCGGCTCCTATGATGACCTTCGATTTGATGCGGCCCTCGTCCGTGTCCACCCCCGAGGAATCGAACGAGCGGACCTTCATTCCCGTGCGGAGGACCGCACCCGCCTCAGTTGCGAGCTTGGCCAGATGCTGGTCGTACTTGGCGCGCCACAGCGACACGCTGCTGAAGTCGAATTCGAGGCGCCTTCCGGCCGGCGTGACGATGCACATGGTGCCGATGTCCATGGACACGCATCTCTTCGGTATCTCGAACAGCGAGGGAAGGTCCTTAGAGTTCTGGAACATCTTCTGCAGTATCTCCACCGAGGGAATGAACTCCCCGCAGCGCACCGGCACCCCGACCTCGTCCCTCTTGTCCAGCAGAAGGGTGGATGCGCCCCCCTGCGCGGCGAAACGGGCCGCCGTGGACCCGGCGGGCCCCGCTCCGACGACAACGACGTCGAAATCTGTCAAGGCTCACCTTCCCCGCGGCGATGGAAATTTTTCAACTCGTCCCACCTTCACCTGATGCCGAGCTTTCTGAAATGGTGGTCGCATATCCCGCCGTGCTCGAGATGGGCCTTCACGAGCTGCTCTTGCCACCTTGCGTTGAACAACCGGCAGTTCTCGGCCTCGCAGAAGGGTTCGCCCGTGAGGTCATAGAACACCGCCTGCGCGGCCAGGCCCATCACAACCTCGGTGAGACGCTCGTCGCCGTGCTCCAGGAACCGGCCGGAATACTTGCGTTTCGCTTCGTCGTCGGAAAGGCCCATCATGCGGGCCACCTGGTATCCGCGGGGCTTGTCCGGCCCCTCGACGGCGCCCGATGTCGAAACGATGGAGGGGAAACCGCATACAACAGTCCTCGGGCGGTAACGGTCGTCCGCTCGGTCCCAGGTCGAGGCCAGTGCGGATGTGAGCACGATGTTGATGTCGCTGAAGCGGTCCGCTCCGATCCTGGAGCCGAGCGCATGCTGGAGCGACGGCCCCGAGAAATGGTTGCGGAGGATGTCGTCCTTCGAAGCGTCTCCGCGCACTATCCTTGCAACGGAGTTCAGCTCCTTGCGGGTGTGCTTCCGCCCTGCGAGCTCCTGCCTCTTGAGGTTCGGGATGCGGATGGACATCAGTCCCTTGGAGAAATGGAGGACCCTGTCCGGCGGCACCAGCGGTCCCGGAGAGGCGCAGCCGAGCTTCGGGAAGGTCTCCTGCAAATAGGCGCACACATGGTCGAGCTCGAGGCCCGAACCGAGGTCCCATAATTTGATGCGCCCCTTTTTGACGGGCATGTTAATGTGGATAGTGCTGGGGATAAAAATGCTTTCGCTGCGCAATCCGACAGTCGGACCGTCATGCACGCCGCACATCAGCGACGGTCTGCATGCACCATTCACACTGGCGTCATTCTTTTGGGCCTTGGGTGGCGCAGGTGAGGCCGTTGGGGCCGCACCTGCGCGAATATGTGCATGCACGACCGTCTACGGATGGAATAATGCTTCGGAAAAATGGAATATGAACGTACTAGGCGCTCCTGTCCTTCTTCGGGAGCCTGAAGTTCTTGGGGTCCAGGAGCTTCTTGTCGAGACCGCGTTTTTTGAGCTCGCGCCATCCCAGCCCCATCGCCACGACTATGGCGACGACGATGAGCACCCACCACTGGAACCCGGGCTGAGGCCCTGCCGGCCCCCCGTGAGGTCTGACGAGGCTCACATTGCCCTTGTCGTAGAACGGTTTGAGCATCGTGAGGCATGTGCCGTTCTTGTATTCGGAGCTCGGCTTTCCGAACTGCCACGGCACCACACGCGGGTTGTAATCGAGATTGTCCATCGTGCCGTTCGTTGCGCCCCCGAAGACGAGAGTTGCAGTGATGGCATATTCGATGGATACCTCCCAGTACTGGACGCTGGCCGAGCCGGGTATGATGGTCGGCCTGAAACGGAGGGCGAAGCCCTGCCCCGAGACATCCACTCCCATATAGATGCCGTCGTCGGAGATGTCCAGTTCTTCCTTTCTGGTGCCCGTGACGGTCGGAGCGGTGGAGCCTGAAAAATCAGGCGTCCCGTCGCCGTTGGTATCGACGCGCAGTCCGAGATTTCCCACGGAGCGGTCGTCGAGGTTCACCGCAACATACTGCATCTCGAGGATGAGCTTCGTCGCGCCCACCGGTATGTACAGGTTCCTGACCTGGCTCGTGTAGGTCACGGAGCCGTTGGCGCCGTCGAAGCGCGCCCACTCGCCGTGCCAGGTCGCAGTAATGGTGTCCGTCTTGGCACTGATGGTCTTGTTCAGGAAGATGCCGTTGTAGGCCCGCCAGGCGTCGAGGACCGTGACGCTGATGTCCGTCTTGCGCAGCTGCTCGAGCGCAAGCGCGAGACCTACCGCCCTATATGCATTCACGTGACCGTAGCCCTGCGCGAAATCGTTGGGAAGGCCCATCAGGTCCTTGCTGGAATTGCCGGGCACACCGTTGTCCCCGCTCTGGTTGACATAGTCCGCGGTCAGTTTCATGATGACCTCGGCCTCGTGCATGCGCGTGTTGCTGTCGTTCCAGTAGGTGGCATTGTCATACTGGCTCCCGCCGGAATAATCGTCCCTGATATCCGAAACGCGCAGGCTCGGGCACGCCTGCCACAACAGAGCGGTGAAGCCGGACACATGCGGCGTCGCCATGGATGTGCCCGAGATGGCCATATAATACATATCGCCGTCGCCTTGCTTCATGGTGGTGATGTACGTCCTGCGCGCCTGTGTGGACCAGATGTTCACGCCGGGCGCGCCGATGTCGGGCCACGTGAAATTGTCCGTGGCGAGGCCCCTGGAGCTGAATGACGCGACGCCCGAGCCGTCGCGCGCGAACGCGGCGACGCTCACGACGCATGGAGTGAGTGAATAAGGGTTAGTCGTGCGGGTCGTGCCCTCGTGGTTGGAGGAACCCTCGTTGCCGGCCGCAAAATTGACGCATACATTGTTCTCGTAGACGAGCTTCTCGGATACCTGTACTATGGAATCTTCGTGGTTGTACTCGGATGTGGTGCCCCAGCTGTTCGAGACCACGCGTATGTTGTAGGGGTTTGCGCCAGGTCTCGAATGCTGGTAGACCCACTCGAGCGCTCCAAGCGCGTTGAGGATGGCCACGGCCTCGCCGGTGCTCAGGCCGATGAGGTTCGCTCCACGGGCCACTCCCGCCCTTGCGCCGCCGGATGCGGAGCCAAGGCCGCCGACGGTCCCCGCGCAGTGGGTGCCGTGCCCCGACGAGGTATCCGTGTTCTCCATCTCGACCCAAACAAGGTCACTGTCCGATTTCAGGTTCATTATGGTCTTTGTGCCGTAGTCGAGGTCGGGATGGCCGGCGTCGATGCCGCTGTCCAGCACGACGGCCGTGACACCGGTCCCGTCGATGCCCGGGTATTCCGTGCCGCCCTCCTCGATGACCTTGGCATCCCATGTGCGGGTCGCGTTTATCGTTTCGAGGCTCCGGTCCATGAAATACTGCATGCGCTCGTTGTACTCCATCCACAAGACCCTCGAGTTGAGGCTGAGGCGCATGACTGCGTCTGGAGTTGCGAGGCCGTAAAATGCCGGAATTACCTGGAATGTGTGCTTGACCTGCACCCCGCAAGCCTCGGCCTCTGCGAGGTCTATGTCCGTCATCCGCGATCTGAATTGAACGATTATTCCGAGATTGCTCTCGCCCGATGCTAGCATTTCTGACAAAAATGGATCGATGACAGTCCGCTCCGGAACGGGCGCGGCCCAGCCCGCGGCGGGGATGAAAATGGTGGCAGTCAGAAGCAGACTTATCGCGAGCGGAACAATCTTAGTCATGGAATTCCGTGTCAGGGATAACATGATATTATCAAGATTAATAAATTATATGGTGATGCGCGACCGCAATATTTATAAACCAATTAGAAGCCATGTACCAACATTCCTTAATATACTCCGAGCGATATTGGAAGACCAGAAGTACGCCTCGGGGGTCTAATAATATGAGAAAATTGATAGCAAGTGCAATAGTCTTCGTGTTTTTAATGACCGGATTCGTGGGAATGGTCAGTGCCCTTCCCTCGGATGAGGGTTCCGCCGACGGGAGGCCGATGGCCACCGCTGACGGGCTTTACTGGCAGGACGACAGGCGCCTGACCAACAACGGCGCGGATGACGGCTATCCGACGCTTGCTGTGGACAGCTTCGGCTATTCACATATAATGTGGTTCCGCACCGGATCGCACATGTACAAGAAAATAGACAGGTATGGTAACGAGGTCTTCACCGAGAAGACCATCGTGTCCGCCAACCTGCCCGCCCAGCACTGCGGCCAGCCGACCGAGCGTGTCGGCATCGACAGCCAGGAGAACTTCCACATTGTCTGGTGCACGCAGTCCCTCTGGGGCCCGATGTACCAGAAGTTCTCGTCCAGCGGCAATCCACTGTGCCAGCCCATAAACCTGGCCCCGATGGCTTCCAGCCCCCACGTCGTAAGTCTGGCCGTCGGAAAGAACAACCGCGGCTACTTCGCCTACGAGAACGAGGGCTCCGAGAGGATTGAAATGGCCTATGTCGACAACAACTTCAATCTCCACACCGGGTACCTCTCCACGACCTCCGGAGAGGGCTGCACGATAGGCGTGGACAAGAAGGACCAGGCACACATATTCTCCAAGTCGTGGTCATCCACCGGCATGTATCACACCAAGTTCAGCGCAGAGGGCCAGCTCCTGACCTCCCCCCACAGGATAGAGACCCCCGTCTCAGGCAGCGGCTGGGACAGCCCCTTGCCCTCCCTCGCATTCGGTGTTGACGGGGCCATCCACATACTCCAGGCCTCAAAGGCGAATGGGGTAAAGTCGCTCTACTACACCAAATGCGACAATGACGGCAACAAGCTTACCGGTGACATCGCCATTACCCTGAGTTCCAAC
>Ga0315287_10008786_pt1 | contig 10211 bp, 8 predicted proteins | sample YL17G11_0_MG_FD_205037 | JGI IMG/M metagenome (GOLD analysis project Ga0315287, IMG submission 205037) | Sediment microbial communities from Yellowstone Lake, YNP, Wyoming, USA - YL17G11_0 | ecosystem: Environmental > Aquatic > Freshwater > Lake > Sediment | place: USA: Wyoming | collected... | reverse complement strand
GTCGGCGCGCTCGCGGCCGCCGGCCTCGCGCTGCTCGGTCCGCACGCCGGGACGCGCAGCGTGCGGGTCTCGGGCTCGGGCGTCGACGTAGTGCTGCTGCTCGACGTCTCGCGCAGCATGGATGCCATCGACGTAGCGCCGTCACGACTCCACCGTGCGCGCGCTCTCGCGCGTCGCGTACTCGAAACACTCGGCCCCGACGATCGCGCCGCGCTCGCAGCCTTCGCCGGCCGCGGCGTGCTGCTGACACCACTCACGCCAGATCTCGGTGCTCTGGCCGAGATGCTCGCTTCGCTCGACAGCGCGTTGATTCAGCCGGGCGGCTCCCATCTCGGCGCGGGCGTAGCCGCCGCGGCTGCCGCGTTCGAAGTCGCCAGCGAGCGACCGCGCGTGCTGCTCGCGCTGTCCGACGGCGAGGATCCCGATCCAACCGGGGAACTCGGAGCCAGCGCCGCGCAGCACGCGGGCGCGCGCGTAGTGGGCGTCGCGCTCGGCAGCGATGCCGGTGCGGGCGTGCCTGACGGCGCCACGATGCTGAACGATTCGCGAGGCCGCCCTGTGGTGTCGCGTCGCGATGCGCCGCGGCTCGCCGCGCTCGCGACTGCGACCGACGGAGCCTCGTTCGCCGGTGATCGCTGGGGTGATGTGGATGAGGATGCGCTGCTCGACGCGCTGCACCGCGACGCCGCGCGGGTACCGGGTGAAACGGTCGAGCGTCGCGTGCCGGCAACGCGCGTCACTCCGCTCGCCGCGCTCGCGTTCGCGCTACTGCTCGTGGAATGGATTGGAGGCGCGCCCACGCTCCTCGCTGCGCTGCAATCGCGGCGTCGCAGCGGGGTGGCGGCGGGCGTCGCCGTGCTGTCGTTCGCGGTCGCCGGCATCGCGGCCGAGGGCGACACGATCGCGCGACTCGAAGCGCAGCTGCGCGAGCGACCGGGCGACGCGCGGCTGCTCGTCGCACTCGGTGTCGCACGCGCAGAGCAGGGTCGCGACGAGGAGGCGGCATTCGCGCTGCGCGCTGCGGCGATCGGTGCACGTGATCCCGGCGACGCGGCCGATGCGTACTACGACCTCGGCGTGCTCGAAACGCAACGCAGGCGCTACGGTGCCGCACGCGACGCATTTCTCGATGCGCTGGCGCTCGCACCCGAAGATCGCGAGGCACGCTTCAATCTCGAGTTTTCGCTGCGCGCGCTCGCCGAAGCGCCGGAGACGCCCGCACAGCGCCGCGCCGACGAGTCCGCACAGCAGACCGGCGAGCGGCCGGAACCGAAGCGACCAGACCCGAACCAGCCGCCGGGTCCGCGCGAAGGCAAGAGTCCCACGTCGGCGCCCGAGCTCCCGAAGCCCGCGCGCGCGGGCGGCACCGAACCGGGCCGGGGCTTCGCACCCGAGCTGTCGCCCGATCGCGCCCAACAATGGCTCGACGCGGTGGCGGACGATCCGGGCCGCGCACTGCGCGCCGCCGCACGCGACGCTGCGGACCCGCACGTCTCACGCGCGGAGGCCGCGCGCTGGTGACGCGTCACTGCGTTGCACTTGCCGCCGTGTCGCTGCTCGGGGCGCACGCATCCGGTGCGGAACCGCCCTGCCATACACGCGTGCTGGTGGAGCCCGAGACCGCTTTCGTCGGCCAACAAGTCATCTATCGACTCCAGATCTTCCGGCACATCGATGTCTCGTCGGTGCGCTTCACGCGCGATCTCGGGTTTCCGTCGTTTCGCGCCGAGTGGTTGCCCGGCCAGTCGCCGGACCCGGCCATTGCGGGCGTCGGCGATCACGCGCTGGTCTTCGAGGAACGCCGCGCGCTGTTCCCGGTGCGCGCGGGCGAGCTCGCGATTCCCGCGGCACGGCTCGCATGTGTGAGCGCGAGTCAGACGGTCGAGGTCGAGGTTCCCGCGGCGCGCGTCCTGGCGCGCGAAGTGCCCGACGCCGGGCGACCGCCGGGATTTCGCGGTCTGGTGGGCCGCGTCGACGTGCAGGCGCATCTGTCGAGCGAGCGCGTCGCGCTCGGCCAATCGCTGTCGTTGGCCGTGAGCCTGCTCGGCGCGGCGAACGCGTGGGATGCCGCCGACCCACTCGATCCCGCGCGCGACCTTGCGGGCATCGACGTCTACGCGCGTCCGCCGACGACCGAACGCGAGGCCGGCCGTCACCTCGAAGTGCGGCGCGCGTTCTCCTTCGATCTCGTGCCCAGATCCATCGGGAGCTTCGAGATTCCCGCATTGCGCGTTCCGTACTTCGATCCGGACCGCGAGCGTTACGAAATCGCGGAGACCGCGGCGCTGCCCTTCACCGTCGAAGCCGCGGCCCGCGAGGCCGTGCGACCCATTGCGCCGGCTGCCACGGGGAGTCCGCGCAGCGACGTTCCTCGCGTCAGCTTCGGCGCTCCCGTCATCATCGCGCTGGTACTGGCGTCACTGTTCGGAGTCTCCGTCGCGCTTTCGCGTCGTCGTGTGCAGCAGCGTGCGGCGCTGCGCGCGGCGGAGCCGTCGCTCGCCGACGCAGCGATTGCGAGCGCGGGCGGCGAGCAGGTTGCCAGCGCGCGCGCACTTGCCGCGGCGCTGCGCGCCGCGCTCGAGACACGCGTGCCTGGCACGGGCGCGCTTGCGGCCGAGGAGATCGCAGCGCGCGACGAGGCATCGTTGCGCGCCGTCGGCGAGGCGCTCGTGGAACTCGATCGGGTGCGTTTCGGTGCTGCGCCGGGGCACAGCTGCTCGCTGGACGCCCAGCAGGTGCGCGCGTTGATCGCTTCGCTCTGACCGAAGCCCCGCGCTGCAATCGGCGTCAGTTGCGACCTTCGCCCGGCGCCGGACTCGGCGTCGGCTCCATCTGTTCGAGGCGGCGCTCGATGTCTTCGAGGCGGCGCAGGATCTCTCGCGTGCCGTCTTGCAGGCCGCGGCGCATCTCGTCGTGAAAGCCGCCGGCCCCCTGCTCGCCGTGGTCCGGACGCGTGAACGCGACCGGATCGCCTTCCGGCGCGACGCTGATCGTCTCGTTCTTGTGCTGGCGCACCACTTCGAGCGCGAGCTTCTCGCCCGCGGGCACGCGCGCGACGGCCGCGATCAGGTCGAGCGGCTCGCGGATCGGGTCGCCGCCGACGGTCGTCAGCACGTCGCCGACCTGGATCCCGGCCTGCGCGGCTGCGCGCTCCGCAATCACGCGGACGACGAGCACGCCGCGGTCGGCCGGCGCGTCGAAGAACTCGCGGAGCGCGTCGGTCATCGACTGCACCTCCATCCCGAGTCGACCCCGATTCGGCCAGCCCGCATGCGGTCCCGCCGGCTCCGCTTGCGAACTCGCCCCCACGAGCAAAATCAAGATCCCGCCAACCAACCAGCCAATCGCTCTCATGAAACCCCCATGCCTACTCCCCAAGCCGCCCTTCGACGCCCCACCCCCTCCCCCGATTCGCCTCCCGTCAACATTGGGGACGTTGGTTGCGCCAGTTGCGTTGGGGACGTTCCTGCTGCGCAACTGGCGCAACCAACGTCCCCAAGTCAACGCAATGACTCGAGGTGGGACCAGGCTTCGGGAGTGTTGGCGTTGGCGAGGGCGGCGGAATCCGGATCGGCGGCTTGGAGGTCGGCGCCTTCGAGATGGCGAGCGGCGAGCTGCGCGACGACCTCGTGCAGCGCGAGTCGACCCGCATCGAGGTGGATGCGCGCACAGATGGCCGCCCGCTCGCGTGACCACAGCGCGCAGAGCGGTTCCATGTGAGCACCGCGGCGCGGCAGCACGACGTCCGCCACCGGCCACGCGACGAGCGCGAGCAACAGCGCGGGCGTGAGCAGCGGCAGATCCGTCGCGACGATCAGCACGCGCTCGGCGTGCGACGCTTCGAGCGCGGCGACGAGACCGCGCAGCGCAGAGCGGGGACCCGGGGCGTCCTCGATGCGGCGCCCGACTGCATCCGTGGGCGCCTGACCGCCCACCAGCATCACGTCCTCGAACAACGTCGCGAGCAGCCGGCTCGTGCGTGTCGCCGAGGCGACGCCGCAGAACGGGCGCTGCGCCTTGTCGCTCCCCATCCGGCTCGATCCGCCACCGATCAGCACCGCCGCTGCGACGTTCACGATCCGTCCCGCGCCGTTCAAAGTCCGGCGTCCGCCGCCGCGAGGAAATCCTCGTCGAGCACCTGTACCTGAACGACGGCGCCTGCGGACAATTCAGTCGCGTCCGCGGGAAAGACCAGCAGACCCTGCGCCAGCGCCATCGAGCGCAGCACGCCGGAACTCTGGTTGCCGGTGCTGGTCGCAACGACGCGCCCGTCGCGGCGTTCGAGCCGCACGCGCACCAGGTGCAGCCGGCCCGCCGCCTTGCGCAGCCGTTCTCCGAGCACCGCGTCGATGCGCGGCCGGAACCACAGCGCATGACCGGAGAGTTTGCGCAGCGCCGGCCGCACGAACTCCTCGAAGGTGACCATCGCGGAAACGGGATTGCCCGGCAGCCCGAACACCAGCGGGCCGCCACCGGATGACCCCAGAGGGCTTCGCGGTGTAAAGCGCCCGAACACCAGCGGGAAACCCGGCTTGATCGTGACGCCCCAGAAGGCGATCTCGCAACCGAGTTTCTCGAGCACCGGACGCACGTAGTCGCGATCGCCGACCGAGACGCCCGCCGAGGTGACGAGCACGTGCGCGCCGAGGCCCGCGCGCACGAAGCGCTCCAGCTCGTCGGGGTGATCGCGCGCGATGCCGAGGTAGATCGGCTCGGCGCCGACCTCGCGACACTGTGCTGCGATCGAATACGAGTTCGACGACACGATGCGACCGCCGGTCGGATCGCCGTCGGGTTCGATCAGCTCGTCGCCGCCCGACAGGATCGCAACGCGCGGGCGCTGATGGACAGCGACGTGAGTGCGACCGAGCGACGCCAGCATGCCGAGCGCCGCGGGGCCGAGCCGCACGCCGGCGTCGAGCACCATCTCGCCCGCTCGGACGTCCTCGCCGGCACAGCGAAGGTGCTCACCGGCCCGCACCGAGGCGGAGAACAGCGCGTGCGACGCCTCGCGCGCGACGTCTTCCTGTCGCACGACGGCGTCGGCGCCCGGCGGAATCGGCGCGCCGGTGAAGATCCTTGCGACCTCTCCCACCGCGAGCGTGCGATCCGCCGCACCGCCAGCCGCCACTTCGAACGCCACCGACAGCGCAACCGGAGCCGACGCGCTGGCGCAGGCAAGATCGCCGCTGCGTACCGCGTAGCCGTCCATCGCCGACACGTCGAAGGGCGGCAGCGTACGCCGCGAGACCACCGGCTCGGTGAGCACCCGGCCCTGGGCGTCGACGGTCGCACAGGTTTCGGACGGCAGCGGCAGCGCCGCATCGAGGATCAGCTGCTGCGCGTCGGCGGCCGCGAGTTGGGTACGCATCGCAGGTCATCGTAGCCCCGCGGCGTCTCGCTGCGTCAGCCTACCACGGCGCGGCGACACCCACTTTGGCGTCGAAGTTGCGCTGGATCGCCAGCGCGCGCTCGCGCAGCACGGGAGCCGCGGGATACGTCTCGCGCCGATGCGGCACACGCTCCAGTCGAGACCCCAGCACGCTTTCTCGTTGTCGTGCGACGAGGAGAACGGGTGCAACACGACCGCTTCATCGATCGGCGTTGCCATCCGGGCATCCTTCGCGCGGGGCCGGCGAAAATGCTCGAAACGGCGTCGTGCCGACACCGGCCCATGCGCGCGCCGTAGTCGACGCCCATCCCTCGTCCGGTTAGGCTGCCTAAAATCAAGGCAATCCAGGGATGCCAATGGCCTTCGACCTCCGCCGTGTGCTCGACGCGCTCTTCGACGGCGTCGTCGTAGTCGACGCCGACGGGCGCATTGCGCAACTGAACGCCGAGGCTTGCCGAATCCTCGAGACGTCCACCGAGGCGGTCGCCGGCCGCCCGATCGAGCAAGTGGTCGGGGCCGGTGCGTTCGCAAAGGCGGTGCGCGTGGTGCTCTCTGGGGGCAACGCCTGCGTCGAGCACGAAGTCCGCGTGCCGCGACGCTTCCAGGGCGACCTGCTGGTGGACGCCTCCGTTGCGCAGCTCGCGGACGAGACGGCAGGCGTGGAGGGCGCGGTCGTCGAGCTGCGCGACCTGACGCGCGTCGCCGCGCTGCGCGAAGTGGAGCGCGAACGCGCGGGCGTCGCGGCGCTCGGCCAGATCGCGTCCGGCATCGCGCACGAGGTCCGAAACCCGCTCGGCGGCATTCGCGGCGCCGCCGAGTTGCTCGAGAAGCGCTCCACGAGCGACCGCGATCGGGCCGCGGCGAGCTTGATCGTGCGCGAGGTCGATCGCATCGCGTCGCTGCTCGATGACTTCCTGGTCTTCGGTCGCGCCGGCGAGGTCCGCCTCGCCACCGTGAACCTGCACCGCGTTCTCGATGACGTGCTGGACGTACTCGCGGTCGACGCACTCGGTGCGCGCGGCGAGGTCGAGCGTCACTTCGATCCTTCGATCCCCGAGTTGCTCGGCGACGGCGACCGGCTGATGCAGGTGTTCCTGAACCTCGGCCGCAACGCGCTCGAAGCGATTCCCGAGCGCGGCGGGAAGCTCGTGATCACGACGCGCCTGCGCCTCGATCACCGCATCGACCTCGGCGGCGGCGAACGCGTGCCCACCGTCGCGGTGGACTTCGAGGACAACGGGTGCGGCATTGCCGAGGCCGTCCGCGATCGCATCGCGACGCCGTTCTTCACGACCAAGCCGCGCGGCACCGGCCTCGGTCTCGCCCTCGCGCGCCACTTCGTGACACAGCATGGCGGCGTTCTGCAGGTCGAGAGCCGTAGCGGTGAGGGCACGCGCATCCGCGTGCTGTTGCCGCTACGCCGTATGCCCGACGAACCGGTGCGCAGCGAGCGAACACGCCTTGAAGCACAGGGGAGTGGCGCATGAGCGCAACGAAGGCGCGTGTGCTGGTGGCCGACGACGAAGCGTCGATCCGCTTCGTGCTGCGCGAGGCGCTCGAGGAAGTCGGCCACGAAGTCGTCGACGTCGATTCGGGAGAGGCGGCCTGGTCGCTGCTGCCGGGCGGCGGCTTCGACATCGCATTCCTCGACATCCGAATGCCCGAACCCACCGGCCTCGAGCTGCTGGACCGCTTGCGCAGCATGGGATCCGAAACCGTGGTGGTGGTGATCACGGCACAGAACACCCTCGAGAACGCCGTCGAGGCGATGAAGCGCGGTGCGCTCGACTACCTCGTGAAGCCGTTCCCGGTGGCCGCCGTGCTCGCGCTGGTCGAGAAGGCACTGCGCACGCGCGCACTCGAACGCGAAGTCCGCACGCTGCGGCGCGAGGTGCGCGGTCGCACCAGCGGCGGCGGTGATCGGCTGGTCGGTCGCAGCAACGCGATCCTCGACGTGTTCAAGACGATCGGCCGCATCGCGGCGCGCGACGTCGCGGTGCTGATCACCGGCGAGAGCGGCACCGGCAAGGAACTCGTGGCGCGCGCGATCCACCAGGCCTCGGCGCGCGCGGCGGGCGCCTTCGTGGCGGTGAATGCGGCTGCGATCCCGCGCGAGCTACTCGAGAGCGAGCTCTTCGGCCACGAGAAGGGCGCCTTCACCGGCGCGATCGAGTCGCGCTTGGGACGCTTCCGCGAAGCGTCGGGCGGCACGCTGTTCCTCGACGAGATCGGCGACATGCCGCTCGACCTGCAAGCCAAGTTGCTGCGTGTGTTGCAGAGCGACGAAGTGACCGCCGTGGGTGGCAAGCGCGCCGAGAAGGTGGACGTGCGCATCGTTGCCGCCACGCATCGCGACCTCGATCTGCACGTGCGCGAGGGCCGCTTCCGCGAAGACCTGCTCTACCGGCTGCGCGTGGTGCCGATCGAAATCCCGGCGCTGCGAGAGCGAACCGAGGACATCGCCGTGCTCGCGGAGCATTTCACCGCGCGCTACGCCGATGAGTTGGGCACGCAGGCGCGACTGCTCTCGGAGCCCGCTCTCGATCAGCTCTGCGCCTACGAGTGGCCGGGCAACGTGCGCGAGCTGGAGAACGCGATCAAGCGCGCGCTGGTGCTGGCGAGCCACGACGTGCTGACGCCCGACGACTTTGCGTTCCTGCGCGGCACGCCCCCGCCCCCGGCAGAAGCCAGCGGCTCGCTCGAGGAGTTCGTCCGCGGCGAGGTCGAAGCGATGCTGCGCGGCGACGATCCGCGCAACGTGTATCCGCGCATCCTCGAGCGCACCGAGCGACCGCTGCTCGAAGCGGTGCTCGCACACACCGGTGGCAATCAACTGCGCGCCGCGGCGCTACTCGGCATCAATCGCAATACGCTGCGCAAGAAGATCACCGAGTTGGGCATCGACATCCCGGAGCGGCCTTGAAGGCCGCAGCGATCGGTGGCCTCTACGTGCTGTGCGACGACGACCCGCGCTGGCCACACGACCCGGTGGAACAGGCGCGCGCCGCGCTGGCCGGCGGTGCGCGCATCGTGCAGCTGCGGGCGAAGCAGGCGACGGACCGGCAGGCACTCGCGTGGGCGGAGTCGATCCGCACGCTCGCGACTGCGCACGCTGCGCTCTTCTTCGTGAACGACCGCTTCGACCTCGCGCTCGCGGCCTTTGCGGACGGTGTGCACCTCGGTCAGCACGATCTACCGCCCGCACGCGTTCCAACGCGTGCGCGCGCGCAGCTGCGCGTGGGCCGCTCGACGCACACGCTCCAACAGGCACGCATCGCGTGCGACGAAGCGGCCGACTACGTCGCGTTCGGGCCGCTCTTCGGCACCACGTCCAAGAACTCGGAGTACGCGGCGCGCGGGCTCGACGCGCTCGCGGAAGTGGTGCGCACCGTCGCGCCGCGGCCGGTCGTTGCGATTGGCGGAATCGACGCGGCCCGCGCCGCGGATGTCATGCGCAGCGGCGCCGCGGCGGTGTGTGTGATCTCGGCGGTTGCGGCTGCGAGCGATCCCGAAGCGGCAGCGCGAACCATCGCGGACGTCATCGCATCGTACCGCGCATGAGCGACCTCGGGCTGCGCTTCATCTCGGCGTTCGGCGTCCTCGCGATGATCGCGATCGCGTGGGCCGTCTCGGTGGAGCGCCGCCGGATGCCGTGGCGCACGGTGCTCTTCGGCCTCGGCATCCAGCTCGGACTGGCGCTGTTGCTGTTGAAGACGGCCGCAGGGAGTGTGTTCTTCGCCGGCGCGAGTGCGGCGGTCGGTGGACTGACGCACTACACCAGCGTCGGCGCACGCTTCGTGTTCGGACCGTTGATGGATGCGGGCTTCGCGATCGTGACACAGGTGCTGCCGGTGATCGTGTTCATGGGCAGCCTGTTCTCGGTGCTCTTCCATCTCGGCCTGATCCAGCGCGTGGTGGCGGCGATCGCGTGGGGAATGCGGCACACGATGGGCACGTCGGGCGCGGAGAGTCTGGCGGCGGCCGCGAACATCTTCGTCGGGATGGTCGAGGCGCCATTGCTGGTGCGACCGTACATCGAGCGGATGACGCGCTCCGAACTCTTTGCGGTGATGACGACGGGCATGGCGACGGTCGCGGGCTCGGTGATGGTGGCCTACGCGAGCATGCTCGGCGCCGACTACGCGGGCCATCTGCTGACGGCGAGCTTTCTAGCCGCGCCGGGCGGCTTGCTGCTCGCAAAGGTGATGGTGCCGGAGACCGGGACGCCGCTCACCGCGGGCAGCAGCGGCGCGGAAATCGGGGACGGCGCCGCGAACGTGTTCGACGCGGCGGCAACCGGCGCGATCGCGGGACTGCGCCTCGCGGGCTACGTCGGCGCGATGCTGATCGCGTTCGTCGCGCTGGTCGCGCTCGCAAACGACGCACTCGGCGGACTCGGCCACCTCCTCGGAATCGAAGGACTGAGCTTCCAGGGCCTGCTCGGGATTGCGTTCGCTCCGCTGGCTTGGCTGATGGGGGTTCCCGAGGGCGACGTGACGAAGGTCGGTTCTCTGCTCGGCGTGAAGACGGTGCTGAACGAGTTCATCGCGTACCAGGAACTGGCGGTGCTGGTGAAGGACGGCGCGATCTCGCGACGCGCCGCCGTGTTGGCTTCGTACGCGCTATGCGGCTTCGCGAACTTCGGGTCGCTCGCGATCCTGCTCGGCGGGCTCGGCGGGATGGCGCCTTCGCGGCGTGGTGAGATCGCGTCGATGGGGCTGCGATCGATCCTCGCGGGCACGCTCGCGACGCTGATGGCGGGATGCTGGGCGGGCATCTTTCTTTGACGGACGCGTCGGCGCAGCAACGCGCGGGTGCG
>Ga0315287_10008782_pt1 | contig 10213 bp, 7 predicted proteins | sample YL17G11_0_MG_FD_205037 | JGI IMG/M metagenome (GOLD analysis project Ga0315287, IMG submission 205037) | Sediment microbial communities from Yellowstone Lake, YNP, Wyoming, USA - YL17G11_0 | ecosystem: Environmental > Aquatic > Freshwater > Lake > Sediment | place: USA: Wyoming | collected... | reverse complement strand
CTTCGACGATGCCTGGTCTAAGATCGAGCAGGGCTTGACCACGGTCGACGAAATAATTTCCAAAGTGCCCTTCCGCATCCCCGAAGGCTGACCGGAACCCGGCCCGTCCCGGACGGCCCTTTCTCCAGCGAAACGCCCCAACGGGTCGAGGTATTTCTATAATCCCTTCTTCCGGACGAGAAAATTCCCGAGTCAAGAAACGGCGGAAAAGGACCCCCGCTCGCCGTCGGAAATTACCTCCGATGTGCGGCGCGCTCGGACTCCGGCCCAACGGCATCATCTTCCCCGCGATTTACCAGGGTTTGCCGGCGATCCGGCACCGGGTCAAGGACTCGGCCGGAATCGTCTTTTAAAATCGCTGACCTTATGAACTATCCGCCCGCTCCTCCGGCTGGGTCAGGACGGGGCAGGACTTACCTTTGACTCGCCGGCCACGGCTCGGTTATCATCTAATCTTAATGAAACAGTCGATTATTTCGACAAAGGAGCCCCCGATGCGAACCCGTTTCGCCATTTTCATGCCTGTCGCCCTGGCGGGGGTATACCTCCTCTCGGCCGCGACTCCCCTCCTGGCCTCGAAAGCGCTGCTCTATTTCGAGGTCCAGGGCGTGGGAGGTTACTCGAGCGCGGCCAAGAAGGTCGTTTTCTATTCCACCTCGGCCATGGAGGCGATGCAAAAGCCGAGCCTGGGATTCGACTATATCCAGCGTTTTTCGGGCCCCTCGGGCGACTTTGCCATCCTCTCCCTGCAAGCCAGGTTGGCCTGGAATCCGGACGGCGACAAGGCTCTGGAGCCGCAGATCTACAACGCCTACATCAAGTTCAAGACCCGTATGGCCGACATCTGGATCGGCCACAATACACCGCGGTTCGGGCTGTCGGCCGCACTTGACAGCCACAGCCTGCTCATCCAGCCCCTGGCCATGTCCGGATTCGGGTTCGACCGCGATTGGGGCGTGGGTTTCGAGAGAGACACTGTGAACGGGAATTGGGGAATCTCCCTGACCACCGGCTCAGGCATGACCACCAAGTTCAACGGCGGGTACTTCCTGGCCGGCCGCCTCGGCACCGGAGTGCTCAACGAGGACAACGCCACGGGCGGCTTTTCCATCGGGTACGGCCGGATCGTCGACGCCGCAGGGACGAACGTCTTCAGTGACCGGCTGATCGACTTCGCCATGGCCGTCATCGACCTGACTTGGCTGCACAACAACATCGAGCACCGGGTCGAGGTGGCGGGCGGGCAGAAAGACTACCGGGGCGCCTTCGCCGCCCTCTACCGGATAGGATTCGGACTGCTGCCGGAGAACCGGCTCAAGATCGAGGTCCAGCCGGCCGCCATCCTGGGCGGCGGCGTCACCCGGCTGGAGTTCTCGGCCGGGGCGACCTACCTTATTCACCCGGACTGGACGCTGAGGACGGCAGCCGTCTACGACACCGAGGCCAAAGATGCCCGAATCGTCTTCCAGGTCTATTTCTACAAGGGGCTGAACCTGTAAGGACGCCCCCCGCGCCTTGATCGCACTCTCCGCCGGATCTAAGCCAATTATGGTTTCCGGTCGGCGGATTCTTACGTTTTGCCGCGACGGACGAGCAAAAAAATCCCCCCTCACCTTACCCGCAAGGGGTAGGGCAAGGACGGAACCTGGTCGCGAGGGAAAGCCGCGGTCAGCGGCCAATCCCGATCTTCAAACCGATTGTAGCAGTGAATCCCTTCAGGTCGAGCCGGGCCTTGCGGGCGTTCTGGACCCAAGGAGTCACGGCCGGTTCCTCCACCTGAAAGGCCACCTGCGGGAATGTCGTATCTCCCGCCCGACGCTCGTAATACCAGAAGGAAGCGTCGCCGCCGGTGGAAGAATACGTCCCAAAATCGCCCTTGCCCGTATTGGTGTAGGTCCCCATGTAAGGCTCGAGCTTGACGGACTGGGCCAGGGCGTTCACGACCAGAGACAGCTTGGACATGATCAGATACTCGAACCCGATCCCGGCCTGGAGCCCCCAGGCGTTCTTTTTGGCCCGGAAGGTGTATTCATCGGAGCCGCTGAGCCCGAGCAGGCTATAGTCCGCCCGGAAATTCCAGTCCAGCTGGGTCATGTAATAGCCCGCCCCGGCCTCGAGATCGAAGCGGAGCCTGGACGAGAGCGGCAACAGAAGATGCAGGTTCAGGGTGATGGGGATGACGGTGACCGCGGGTTTGATCGCCTCCGTGGTTGAAAGGTAATTATTGCCGTAAGCGGCTGAACTGTCCTTGTTCATCTTGAAATAGCCGACGCCGATCCCGATGCCGAAGATCTTCCAGGGATAAAACAGGAACTCGCCGGAAATGTGCACGCCGTTCTTCGGGGCCAGAAAGGTGTCCGCCAGGCCGTATACCTGCTTTAGCAGGTCGGACTGGCCTTGGATCCCCGCGGCCAGGTCGCCGCTCTCGGCCCAGCTCATGCCCGAGCCGAGCTTGAAGGCGAACTTCTGGGAAAAGCCGGGTACGGCGGCCAGGCTTAGGATCAGGATGAGAAAAAGGATCTTTTTCATCGGGCGCTCCTCTCGCCGCTCGCCGCGGCGCCGGTCGATCCGGCGGATTTGGAGGCCGCGGGCGTCTTCCGGAAAACTTTAGCCATGGGGACCGAGCGGCCGGTGCCGACCGCGTTAGTAGCCGTGATTGTGAAGGTGTAGGACTTGCCGAGCGTCACGCCTTTGATCAAGATCGGGCTGCCCGAACCGGTGGCCTTCAGCCATCCGGGGTTGGCCGTAACCGTGTAGAAATCAATCGGGCTGCCGCCTGTCGAAGTCGGCGCCTCAAAGCTGATCAGAGCCTGGGTCCCATCGACCAGGGCCGTCGGCGCAGCGGGAGCGCCGGGCGGGACTATAAAGACGATAGGTCTCATCATGTCATTCTCCTCGTGTCCGAGGAGATGGCAATGCCAAACATACTCCCAGCCGAAGTTCGTCACTCTATTCCGGGTGATATCGGGAACTCCGGTATAGGGATTGACATTGGAGAAGCCCCTATGCGAACCGGCTGGATTGGTGACGTCATTGAGACGTACGCTGTCGGGGACGTCGAAGGGGAGTGCCGGGGCGGTCGGCCGCAAGGCGACGATAGTGTCCGTCAAGGGGTTCATTAACAGGGTTTCCTTCCAACCCTGTTCGCTCGGATCGGGCGGGGTGATCTGACCATCCCATCCGACTCGGTTGATGAGTTGAACGTCGAAGAGGTGGAAATGGATGGCGTGGGTGTCCACTCCGTTGTGGGTGATCTTCCAGATCTGGGTCTCGCCGTTGGAGATCATCTCGGTCGGAGGGTCGATGTAGGCCAGCGGGATGGTGGTCTGGATGAAGTAGCTGGTCAGTGGCAGTTCGACACCCAGAACGGCATTCATTCGCCCATACTCGAGCTCGAAGAGTTCGTGGATGGCCTTGGAAATGATCGGCATGGTGATGGGAGCGGAGGCCCCGACGGGCGTAAAGGTCAGGGAGTTGTCTTGGATCCTGACATAATTACCCGGCGGGACGATGAGGGGAGGCTGGGACTTGGCGAAGGCCGTGGGAAGGATGGCCTTCAGGTTGGACAGGCTAAAAGCGGCTGCGCCCGATCCGCCTTCGACCCGGATCTGCATGATCGTCCTGGTGTTGGGGCCGAAGCCAGGGAGTGTCGTGGGCGCGCCGCCGAAATCGGTCAAGTCCTCGTGGCCTGTGAAGTAGTCGATTCGCGGATCGAAAGCGGGCACCGCCGCGGGCGCATCGTTGTAGAGGATAAGCTTGGAGCCAGCCGGGACCTGGGAAAAATCGATGATCACATCGGCCCTCTCAGCCGGTCCTAAAAAAAGCGTTTTGCGGTCGACGTTCAGGACCACGATGTTGCGGCGGTCATAGACGTAGCCGACCGGCGCGCTCTCCAGGACGGCGGGCGCCTGGAGCAAACCGCTTTCGTTGCCGATCAGGATCATGTCCGGACCGATCGTGGCCGGGTCCGGAACGCCGCCGGCCCGGCCATCGGTGGGCCAATCGGGGGGGAACGACGGGGTAGGAACGGCGGGCACCATCTTGACTTCGGTGCCGGACCCCGGATAACCGGGCGAGCCCGACCGAAAGCTGTAGTTCAGTGAAGGATCGGCGTAGTAAAGCTGGAGATTGAGGAAGCGGTCGTTGCAGGCATTCAGGATCCGGAACCGGTAGGCCTTCCGTTCCACGGTAAGATAAGGGTAGGCTGTCCCGTTGACGAGGGGCGTATCCATGAATGCTTCCGGAACGATGGAGGGGTTGGGAATCCCAGGTATCACCGTGCCGTTCGACAACTTGATGGGCGGATTGGCCAGGATCGTGACCGGAGGCCAGAACCAAGGCCCGTAGTCCCAGCGGCCCTTATCGTTGGCGCCGGAAAGGTCGTTCGGATTCTGGTTGGGCATATAGACATGAGGGAACCAAAGCTGGCCGGCGCCGCCCCAGCGCCAAGTAGGATCCTGTTCGGCAATCTTGTCCGGGTTCACGAAGGTCTTATCCTGGATGATCAGGGGGATCTGGGTGGAGGGAACGGTTCCTGCCGCCACGGTTTGGCCGTCTAAAGAGCCGCCGTTCATCAGGATGTCGTCAACCGGATCAGTGATCAGGTAGCCCGCCGCCTCGCCGGCGTAAACGTTCAGCCGGGTGAGTCCATAGGCATGGTCGTGATAGAACATCAATCGGCCGCTTTGCTGGTTGGTATAGTAAAAAGTCATGGCGCCCTCGCCCGGGTTGCTGGTTGCCCCCGGCGAACCGGCGGGGACGATCTGGCCGGAGGAGTTGAAGAACATATCGGGTACATACTGAGTGGACACGCCTTTTTTATAAAGTGTCTGCTCGCCGGCGGGAACCGTCCATTGGTGGGGCGTCCCGTCGCTGATCCAAGGCGTGTGGCCGCCGTGCAGATGAAGGGTGGCCCGGTTCTGGGTGTATTCTGAACCCTCGATGCCCATACCCGCGCCCATGACGCTGGTGTCAGTGGGAAGAAAGAGATCGCCCCCGCTTCCTGTCGGAAGCATGTTCCGGAAGAGGATGCGGACGGGACGGTCCTTCTTGGCGATGATCAAAGGCCCCAGATAATGGATCGAAGCGGGGTTAACGGTATTCTGGCCGCCCGACGTTCCCTTGTTCAGCTGAACGTACCCGCGGAGCTTGGTGGCCGGAAGCTGGCTGTGCAGCTTCTCCGAGAATTCCTGGACGGCGATTTCATAATAGTCGGCTCCCGGGAAGGTGATGGTATCGGCGACCGCAACCGTGATCATCTGGCCCAGGTTGTTGGCCTTATCAAGTCCCGGAAGGGAATCGATAAACTTCCGGATGATCGGGCTGTTGGCCCAGTTCGGCTCGGGACCGAAATAGTTCGGCTGGCCGCCGGGTTCAGGCCTCGACGCCGGCTTGACGGGTTTGGATAGGGGGTCTTGAGCGGCAACCGCCCGTCGGACCGCCGCGTCCTTTCTCATCTGGAGCGTGGTCCTCTTGGCCATCCGCTCCAGGACCATCTCGGTCTTGGACTTGGTTTTCTCCTGGGCCGTACCCCAGGAAAGAATGGCGATCAGACCGAGTAAAACTGCTGGTATCCAACGTTTCCGCATGTGGAAGATCTCCTTAGAGTGAATGCAAATTCCGCTGCACCCTCATGTCATTTCCTATAGAATAAGTAGTATTTAGGGGGAAGTCAAGCTTTTATTCATCCGGGGTGCTCAAAGCGATCGGGCCTAAAAAATTCTATGTTGCCGGTGTTGGGCAGGGCCGGTCTGAAGCTCCACGGACTGCGTCCGTGGAATCCCGTGAAGGGATTGAATCAGCGAACAAACGGATTCGATTCCTGCCGGTCGATCGACACGCTTTCGATCAAGTCAGGGATCGACCATCGCACTCCCGCCGCCCGGCAAAGAGCTCAGTTTTTCGCCGATTTCGGCAGAGTCCGGGCGGTGGAAGAAAGCGCCAGGAGGACGATGCCGATGACCATGACGATCGCCGCCACGCTGATGACCGGTGAGAATAGACCGTCGATGATGCGGGACGGGATCCAGCCGAGCTTGTCCAGGATCAATTCCCCAAAGTCGTTGGACCAGGGCGCACGCCAGGAGAAAAAACCGCCGTTGAGCGCCCACAGAGAGTATTTCTTGATCACCAAGGCCATGAGAAGGACGGGAATCCCGCCCGCCATGACCGAAATCCCCGACCAACGGAGACGGGAGGCCGGTGACGGGGCGGCGATAAACACCCCCAAGAGGATGATCAAGGCCGGGATGATAAAGAGAAGATAAGACGCCATCGTGACGGCCCGGGTGATGCCCAAGCGGTGGAAGGGAAAAGGACGGACATCCTCGAAGACCTCGACTTTGTCATCCATGTCGCGCACGGCCCGGACCCGTTCGCGAAACAGCACTTCCTTAGCCACGGCCGGATCGGGACGGCAGGCGGGAAGCTCGTGACGTCCGCCCCGGTCGACAGCCAGGTCCTGCCAGGCCTGCAGTCCCTTCTCGTCGCAGGGGGGAAGATTCGCCATCGTCCCCTCGAGAAAGCGGTCCACATCCGGATGGAGGAGCGCTTCTTTGAGCGGCTTGAGGTTGATCGAAATCGAACGGAGGGGTTTCTCCCCCCGCAACACTTCACCGACCTGCCCCAGCGAGGCGGACAGTTCGCCCTCCATCCAAGCCTGAAGCCCCGTGGTCTTCATCAGGTCCCGGGGCGAGATGCCGGTCTTGGCGGCGGCTTGAAACCAGGCCCGCGTGCCGGGATCGGAGACGATGTTCTCATTCTGGGCGGCCAGGAAGATTTCATCCGCCCGATTGGGAATCTCGGCGATGATCTCTCGGGGCAGTTCGGTCAGGAATTCCGATGAAACCGTGGCGCGGACAAGGCCGACCGCCCAGGTCACGCCGAAAAGAATCGGGACGCCGATCAAGATGATCAGCAGCGCTCCAAGGATTTTTCGGACGGTCATGACTCTTCCTCCTCGGCGAAATTAAACCCATTCGACTCTTTCTAGATACGATCCGACCGGACAAAAAGTTCCCTTTCGGTCCGGGACATGTCGGGGACATGTCGGAGACAAGAAGCTTCTATTTTTTTTTGGTCAGCCCGTTGGCGATTTGCTCGAGGAGCCAGAAGGTGAACCCGATCGGCTCTCCTTCGATCCGGGTTTTAGCCCCCGCGCCCCAGTCATTGATCGTCATCCGGACGTCGTCGGTTTCGGCGGCAAAGACGGCGATCGGCGGAATCTGAAGACTGATGGTGGCCGCCGTCTTGCGCCCCTCTTTGTCCTGGGCTTCGACGATAAGCGTGTCAATCGTCCGGCCGTTGTGGACGATCTTCTTCTGTTCCAGGCGTTTGACGATTTGAGCGGTTTCGAAGCTCCCGACCTGCCGGTCCTCGCCCTCGAGGTATTTTTGGGGGACGGTGAACGGCGACATGCCTTTGACCTGGATCACGGCCTTGAAAATTTTGCCCGGACCGTCCTTGGTTTCCTCGGCGAAAATATCGGTCACGATGAGCGGCGAATCTTTCATTTCCGCCTCGATTTCCAGCCAGATGCCGGATTTTCCGCCGACCGTCTCTCTTTTAAGGGCGGCGATGTACATCCGATAAGACTCGTTTTTCTCTTTGTCGAAAATCGTGTATTCGGCCCAGGTGCCGGGAACGAATGAAAACGTGTCCTTGATGACCAGCATGGAAGCCTGGCGCGGGATGGTGTCCTGGGCCGGGAGAGGCAATCCGAGGGCCAACGCCGCCAGCAAAACGACCGGGATGAAAAGGCGATGATTCATGGTTTTTCTCCTATTGAGCTTATTTTATCATCAATCCTATATTATTTATTAAATAGCAGCGTTTCGGTCAAGATCCTCTTGCGCATCCCCATGGAATTCACTAAGATGACATCAATGAGAGTTGTCTTGCGGGAGCGTTCATGAAATCCCTCCGTATCGCCCTCATTTACAACGCCTACGAAGATTCCCCGCCCGATTCCCCGACCGATCACGGCAGCGTCTGGCATTTGCGCCAGATGATCCGGCGGATGGCCCGGGCCCTGCGCCGCATCGGCCATTCCGTGGACATCGTTCCTCTGTCCGATGACCTCACCTTGCTTCAACGCAAGCTCCGCCGCATCCGGCCCGATGTCGTGTTCAACCAATACGACGACGTCGTTCACGGCGCTCTCTATGAAATGCGGGTGGCCGCATTTATCCGAATGCTCGGTTTCCCCATGACCGGTTCGCCCGCCCTGAGCCTGGGATTGAGCCGCGACAAATCGATGGCCCTCAGCCTGCTCAAGGGAGCCGAGATTCCCATCCCTCCCGATACGATCCTCATCGATCGCATCACCGAAGTGGACCGCCGGAAATGGCAGTTCCCGCTCATCATCCATCCCGGCCAGGAGCACGCCGGCATCGGCCTCGACCGGCGGTCGGTCGTTGATACCAAGAAAGCCCTGCGCGAGAAAGTGCGCAGCGTCATCAAGGAGTACCGCCAACCCGTCCTCATCCAGCGGTTTCTCCCCGGACGGGAATTCAATGTCGGAATGATCGGCGGTCCCAAATTCCGCGTCATGCCCCTGGCCGAAGTCGATTATTCGGGGCTTCCCGCGGACATCCCCCCGATCATGTCCTACGCCGCCAAATGGATCTCCACCTCGGTCGAATACAAGCGCACGCGCGTGATTTGCCCGGCCAAGGTCAAACCCGAGCTGGCCGCCGCCATCAGCGAGACGGCGGTGCGGGCTTTTCGCATTATCGGCGGTTGGGGCTATGGGCGCGTCGATATCCGGCTCGACGGGGAAGGCCGGCCGCGGGTCCTGGAAGTCAACTGCAATCCCTGCCTGGACAACGGCGTGGGGTTGGCGCGTTCGGCCAAACGAGCCGGAATCCCCTACCCCCAGCTCCTCCAGCTCATCATCAAGGCCGCTTTCGAAGGACCGCCCTTTGATTTGAGCCTGCCGATTTTCAACCTGAAACCGGTCGCCTCGCGAACCGGCAAGTAATCCTTATCCCGTCAGTCGTCCGGTATAGGCATAGTCCATGGCCATGGCGACGGACAGGGAAATGATGTCAGACATTTTTTCCTCGGTCTGCCGTTTCCGGTATTCGAGCCGCAAGGCGTCCGCTCTTACTTCCAGCTTCCGCAAAATGGACTCCCCTTCGGGCGCGGATAGATTCGACCAGCGGATGACCCGGCCGATGAGCCGGTCATGCGACTTGCGAAAAAGCCCCGAAGCGGGCAGAAGCTTGTCTCCCCGAAGAGGCGGAAAGACCTCGCGAAGCTTGTCGTCGACATAACCCCGGGCGACGCGCCGGAGCTTCTCCCCTTTTTTCCCATAATGATCGGCCAGGCTGAGGGTCATCCGTTCGACGGGTTTTAGAAAGCGGCCGGTGGGAGATTGCGGCTTGCTTCCCCGGATCTCCTTCATCAGAGCATCAATATACTGAAGCTTTCGCAAAGCCGGCCAATACCGGTATCGGCGCCTCCAATCGGCGCGGGGGGTCAGCCAGACGGCGAACGTCTCGGCGAAATCCTCATCCGGATGTTTTTGGGCGTAAGTTCGTCCATAGGGATAGGCATTGATATGCCGAACGAAGTGCCGGCTTTGGCGGTCCGGCCGGAAGACATCCCGGTAGGGGCGCGTGAAGGGACCGAAGGTTTCCGCCCAATCCGGCCGTTTCCACAATCGGTAGGCGTAATTGACGGCGTGGCCCGCCTCATGGCGGAGAAACATCATGATGCCGCGGCCGTCTTCGATCTCGCCGGTCTGCTCTTCTTCCAGCCGGGCCAGCCGGGGGTCGGTCAGATAAAACGGAATTCCGATGACGGGGGATCGGTCCGGACAGCCCCAGCCGTCCGTCAGATAAACGTCGGGCTTGAACCGCAGGCTTTTCGCCTCAATTTCGCGATGCAATCGTTTGATATATCTCTCGACGGGTGATCCATCGATTTGGAGGTGCAAATCGGCAATTTTGGTATTGAGGAGCTCGAATCGGACAGTCTCCCAGCTTTGGACCAAGGACTGGATCGTCTTGTCGGTCATGCGCTTTCAGATTTCCCGTGATAATCGATCCCAAATCCGCCCATTAGAGAGAGGTGTCCTCCAGGGAGGACGCATTTCCCATTGAAAGGCGTGGAAAATACCGGCCCTTCGGGGGTAGAAAGGCCAAAATAGGCCAAGGGACGGGAATTGTCAAGATAAAAGAAGAACCCCGATCCCGCCTTGCCTTCGGTC
>Ga0315287_10008781_pt1 | contig 10214 bp, 7 predicted proteins | sample YL17G11_0_MG_FD_205037 | JGI IMG/M metagenome (GOLD analysis project Ga0315287, IMG submission 205037) | Sediment microbial communities from Yellowstone Lake, YNP, Wyoming, USA - YL17G11_0 | ecosystem: Environmental > Aquatic > Freshwater > Lake > Sediment | place: USA: Wyoming | collected... | reverse complement strand
AGGTTGCTGCCGACAAATCCTGCACCTCCCACAACAAGTATCTTTGATCGTGTAAACTGACTCACAAAAGGCCCCCTGATGAACGATGTTTATTACGGTGCAAGGCCGCTAGTCCTTTTTATCAGGCATCCTCAGGTGGGTGAATGTCTCATTGATCCCGAACTCTTTATAGTAATCGATGGCCTTGCGGACGCCATCCTCAAGCGGAGTGGAAATCTTCCACGGGGAGAAGTCCTGATGGGTCTTGGATGGGTCCAGCAGAATGGTGAAGGCATCTTCCGGTCCGCGCGCACGAACCTCCACTTCCTTTTCCAGCTTGATGCCCAGGGCCTTGATGGTGGCGTCGAAGAGTTCTTTAATGGCGTAATCACTCCCTGATGAGATGTGATAGGCACCCCGGGAACCCTTTCCATCGAGGGCTATCATGACGCAATCAACAAGGTCTGAGATAAAGATGAAGTCCCTGCGAGTGTCCATGACAAAGCACGGCTTGCCCGTGGTGAGACGCTGGAAGAATGTAGGCAATGGTCCGCTCATGTTCCGTGGGCCATAGGCGTTGGCAAGCCGGAACGATATGTAGTCGATGCCTGAGAGCTCGATGTATTGTTCGGAAGTAGTCTTGCTGATGGCATAGCTGCTCCCGCCCGAGAGGATGGGGTGGTTCAACGTGATGGGCTGCTCGACTGGATGCAGGCCGTAGCATAATGCAGTCTGGAAATAGATAATTCGTTTTACGTTATGCCGCGCGGATGCATGCACGATGACTGCTGTTCCAAGACAGTTCGTACGGGTATCCTCTTCCCAGTTGTCAGGGTCTTTGTACGAAGCGGCTGCATGTACCACCAGGTCAGGTTTGAATTCGTTAAAGGCACCCTCCACAAGGTTCTCATCCGCAATGGTCCCCTCAACGATGGTGAGCAGTTTGTGAGGTTTGAGGTTATCCCGTCTGCCAGTTGAGTAATTGTCAATGACGCAGACCATATCGCCCCGAACGATGAGCCTGTCAGCAAGGTGCGATCCAATGAAACCGGCCCCGCCTGTAATGAGTATCTTCATGGCTTATACTCCTTTATCTCGTAATTGTGTGTAATACGCCTGTTTATCGTGGAATTCCCGGTGCCAAAGCTCAAGGGAGAATAAACCCCAGAGCTTGCGGCCGAACTGAGGTTCGTTATTCAGGGAATTCACGATCTCTTTGTTGTTGAAATAATCCCGTTTCTTTGCCTGGCTGGAACTGAAGATGTCAAGGATGAAATCCTTGAGTTCACCCTGAAGCCATTCGTTCAAAGGGACCGGAAACCCCATCTTGTTCTTGCGTGCTGTGATGATTTCGGGGAGATCTCCGTCTACTACATCCAGAAGGATCTTCTTGAGGGTTCCGTCTTTGAACTTGATATCTGAGGGCATGGTGGCAGCGAACTCCACGATTTCATGGTCCAGGAAGGGCACCCTCGACTCAAGGCCGTGGGCCATACTCATGCGGTCCTCCACCTGGAGTAAGCCCGGCAGGAGTGTTTTGAAGTCGAAATGGGTCATCATGTCAAAGTACGATTCCTTGCCCACGTTCTTGCCGTGGAAAATCGTGCTGAAGGTCTCGAACGGGGAGTATTCGCCCAGTGCATCCCAGTTGATCTCTTTTTCCAGGGTCGGGGCGCGGTTGATAAGACGGTAATAGCGCTTGTCCAGGGACTCGAAGAGGCCCTCCCTCCAGAACTCTCTGATCAGGGGCTTATAGTTCTGCAATGCGACGAGATTCGGGATGATGGACTCGTAGGTGACGATGAAGTTGCCGTTTTTGAGCGTGCCATTGATGGCGCCCTGGATGCACTGTTCGAAATAAGCGAGCAGGTACCGGACATAGCCGCCGAAAATCTCGTCGGCCCCCTGGCCCCCCAGGACCACCTTCCGGTGCTGTGATGCAAGCTTGGAGACATGATACTGTGGGAATGATCCAGGACCAGCTACCGGGTAGTCGAGATAGTAGATGACCTTGGATATACTCTCTACGAAGTCCCTGCTCGTTATATCAATCTCGTGCAGGGTGATGCCGCAGTGTTCGGCCAGTGCCCTCGCATACATGCTCTCGTCGTAGAGCTCACCGTAGGAGAACTTACCAGTAAAGGCCATGAACTCATCGTTTCTCTCGCGGTTTTTCATTGCCAGCGCCGCAATGGCGCTCGAGTCGAGACCCCCGCTGAGGTATGAGCCGATGGGGACATCACTGCGGGTGTGCACCCTGACGGAGTCAATGAGCAGTTCCCTCAAACGCTCGGTAAAGTACTTCTGGGTGTGGTCGTAGTCTGGTCGGTAATAGACCTCCCAGTATCGCTCGATGTGCATCCTGCCTTGGGTGATGCTCAAACGGTGCCCAGGCAGGAGCTCCTGAATGCCCTCGAAAAGGGTCTTACCGTCAAGACAGAGCTGGAACGCCAGGTAGTCTTTGAGGGCATTCAAGTTGGTCTTGATTTCATTCATGAACGGCAGAAGAGTCTTGGCCTCGGATGAGAAGTAGAATACCTCGTCAACTAACGCATAATAGAAAGGTTTGATGCCGAAACGGTCTCGCGCACAGTAGAGAACCTGTTTTCGGTCGTCCCAGATGGCAAAGGCGAACATACCCCTGAGGTGTTGGACGCAGTCCTCACCCCATCTCCTGTAGGCGGCCAGAATGACCTCGGTGTCTGATGTCGTACGGAAAGGATAATCAGAGAGCTCCCTATGGAGTTCCTTATAATTATAAATCTCACCGTTGAAGCATATGGTGTTGCCGGCTGCATCGTTCATTGGCTGCCTGCCTGTCTTGAGGTCGATGATGGACAGCCTGCGGTGAGCTAAGCCCAGATGTCTCTTTTCGTGGATATAGATCCCATCATCATCCGGACCACGGTGCTTTTGGATATGGTTCATCATCTTGAGATGTCTGTCCAAGTTTGGGTAGGCTTCTTTATTTAGGACGTGTATGCCTGCAATTCCACACATATATTTCTCCAAAATTATATATTGAAATGATCATTATCATGAGCTTAGCAAGGGTCATAGAAAAACGTCTACATGTCATGAGAGAGATAGCTGAACTGCATATTGCGATTATGGCAACACATTATTGCTCTGGCAAGTAAACATAGAAACGATTAATGAACAAGTCATACGACAAGTCCAGAGCTATGTCCTCAAGGCCCTGTACGAATATTCATATATTTGCTTGCCGGAGCAATAACATGATGATAAAGCAGGTTTTGTTATTATCGAAATATTATCAATTTGAGAGATCTTGCTGATCTTCTGGTAAAATGATATATTTTATAAGCCATTTTTCTGGCTATTGATTTCGTTTCCCATATGATGAACACCCAATTAAAAATATCCTTAATATTAATGATGGTTCGAAGTATTCCTTCAATCTTAGTTTTATTATGTCGGTCATGGATTTGAATAATATCTATGAGTGAAGCTTCTATGTGTCTGATAAATGCAGGATAAGTCCATTTCTTTGATTCAACAATATCTTTATATGCTTCCTTGGCGATTGTTCTGCATTTATTTTGATCACGTATGAGCTCAAGGACTCCATCAATATTTGAATAGTCTTTTTTTATAGGTATATAGTGTTTCCAAGGAATCAGGATATCATTGTATTTACCCTCAATTAACAACTGGCAGGTTTCAGTTGCACATGCTTCCAAGTGACGTGGAGAGATACATGCAAGGCCTAGCTTGTTGTCTTCATAGGGGAAACATTCTCTCTTCACACCATGGAAAGTTGCATACGGATGCTGAGACAAGTACATATTAACACGTTCTCTGATTTTACCGTCCTTGTCTATAATACTAGCACCCCCTTCTACTCCAATGGTTGTTTTACAGCGCAAAAGGAATTCGAACCACTTATCTCCTGCCAAGACATCTGAAGCCTTCAATGAGATATCGGTATGATAGCCTAAGCCCTGAGCTTCTTTTTTTACAATGTCAGCTACCCATACTTTATGCATCCCATGCTCACCAAGCCAATATTCTGCATCCCATGCGCGATAGCCTATATCTATATCCCTTTTTCTAACTTTATCATTTAATCTCTTAATTCTTCTAATGGTTCCAGGATCTAGATAACCAGTTAAGACAGTTATGAAGCTGACTTTTTTGAAATCGACTTTGTCGTAAATAATTTTCCAATCTGGTTCTGATGAACACGTCATTATATAGGTTATTCCAAAGTCATTGATGAAATCATTCAGCGTGGAAGTATGAATAAACTCATCTTGGGGCATAGCGATCTTAGTGCAGATCATATCTTTCAACATGCTACATTTTAATACATTTTTCTTGAAGATATTAAGATCCCATCGCATACCTAGGAAAAGTGTATGGAAGATGATCACATCAATGTTTAACTTCTTGATTATACGGGTTGGGAATCCAAATGCGATGTTAATATAAATAATATTATGACGTGAATATTTTTTCCATGAATATAAAAGATTATGAACTGTGTCTCTGAGAGGGAATACGCCTCTCGAATAATACAAAACAAGGATTGTTTTTTTACGAGACATTTAAATTGGTTTTGGTAACGTTTTATCTCTTATCTATTTGTGATCAAATGGATAGAGATCATGATATATTTGTAAGAGGATCTTTTCTTGAACCTGCCAATTAAAATGATTTTCCGCAGCATTAAGGGCATTCTTTTTGTGAAGAGAAAGCTGACTTGGATTATTAATATAGAATTGGAAGGCATTTATAAGGGTTATAGGTTCACTAGAATCATAAATAACACCAATATTATACAGAGTAAGGATCTCAGAAACATAGTCGAGCTTATTGGATATTATAGCTAACCCTGCATGCATATACTGCGATAGCTTATTGGGACATGAGAAACGATTATTTATGGAGACTGGTTCGTAAGGAATGATACCGACATCATAAAATGAGGCTGCGGAAACCAGTTCATCTTCTCTTACAGCATCAAGGAAAAAAATACTCTTATTCAAAAGCTTTGTTTCTTCTGCTAATAATAGACACTCATGATAGTGTTTGCTTGAAGTTCCTCGAATAAACAAAGATGCCTCTTTGGGATTAAGCTCTTTCCATGTATTTATTAAAACCTCTATGCCACGACCCCTATAAAAGTTCCCTTGGTATAAAAATTTCACTTTACATTGGGAGAAATTGCATGCTGAAAAATCAACGTGTGTCGGATTTGATGAACTATTATGCCATGGTTCACAATTTGGAATAGAATGAATATAGTTAAGATCATATTCTTGTTTCATAGCATCAGCAAGGTAGTGGTTAACCGTGATAACACTATCAGGGTATTTTATAAGGAAGTTTTCATACAATTTTAACAAGGTGACAAGTAATTTAGGGGTCTGAGTACTGCTATAAGGCCAGAACTCATGAGCATCATATATTATTTTTGTTCCAAATTTACGCTTTGCTATCACTCCAACAATTAATGTATCGAGATCATTACAATGGATAATATCAGGATGTTGATTTCTTTCAATATATTTCCAAAAAACAGATCCAGTAGTGATGAAATGTATACATGTCCCATAATAGATTGCTGCAATGGAATACATTTTGGCTATTGTTGAATAGGCAGGTACTAACTTTTCGTGAAACAAAATTGATTTTAACAAAGTTTTAAATAAATCTGTCTTTCTAATAATATCCTTCAACTTCATGGCTATCTTTTGAGTGATGATAAAAGGTGGTCCCAAAAAAAACAGAGCAATCAATGAAAGAAAGTAGAGTGCGCGAATCTTCAGGCTGGACTCAAGGATCTTCTTAATCTCAACAATGAACGTAAATAATCCTTGATGAAGATTCCTTTCAAGCCTGATCGTTTTAAATGTCTCATCTTTATGCTGCTTTTCTGGATTATCATTAAAACCGACAACAGTTACATCATATTCTCTTGATGCAGAATGAGCTTCCCATTTGATCCTTGGATCTAATGATGGTTCATGGGCTGCCAACATCATCAATTTTCTCATTATAATACCTCAGGATGTATTTTCTTGTTCATTATGGTATTAATTTGAATCTTAAATCGAACGCTATTGATTCAATCCAGGCTCTTTCGGATTCAACTCTGAAAGATTTGTTATCTTCTCAGTGCCCCACTGTAGAAGTGGTCTGAATGGCCCGCTGTAGTTTCCATGGTAATCCCCTTTGAGCAACCCGTCATCAACAGCGTCGAATGACAAAGCATTCTCGATACGGAAGCCCTCATACCAGTTGTTTATAAATCCCACGATAGTAATGGAGAAACGCCCTGCATTCAGTAGGTTGCCCGGGATACAACAGGAAGTGCGGTAACGCCCTGGAGATAAAGGCGTCCCATACATATTGTCTTTGTTGTTCAATGAGCTGAATATGCAGTTTCCCTCGACATCGAAGAGTATAAGGGAAAATTGGGGGATCAGCTTGCCAGAGATTATTTCAAAGGTTATCTCCACAAAGAGATCCTCGGAGATGTTCATGATCGGTGCCTCCTGCCCAAGTGTATCGGTAAGCATCACCGAGATGATCTTCATGGACTGGTTCCCCGGTCTCTTGGGAGGCTCCCAAGTGGTGGAGCTTGTGGTATGGCTGCCAAGTTCGAGGTATCGATTTATTACAGTGTTCACATCTCCATCGAGTTGAATACATCCCTCATCCAGGAGGATTCCTCTCCTGCAGAACTTTCTAACAGCCGGCATGTTATGGCTTACAAACAAAATCGTGCGCCCTTCCTTGGATGATATATCGTTCATTTTGCCAAGGCACTTCTTCTGGAAGGATGCATCGCCCACTGCAAGTATCTCATCCACAAGGATGATTTCCGATTCGAGGTGTGCAGCCACGGCAAATGCGAGTCTAACATACATACCGCTGGAATAACGCTTCACTGGTGTATCAAGGAACTTATCTATCTCGCTGAATGCGACGATTTCGTCGAACTTCCGATCTATCTCAGCCTTACGCATTCCTAGGATGGTGCCGTTGAGGTAGATGTTATCTCTACCGGTAAGCTCGGGATGAAAACCTGTGCCCACTTCGAGCAGGCTCGTTACCCTTCCGTGAAGCTTCACTTCGCCTGTTGTCGGTTCAGTGATGCGGCTGAGGATCTTCAGCAGTGTACTTTTTCCGGCCCCGTTCTTGCCTACAATGCCGACGACCTCCCCCTCATTCACGGAAAAAGAGATGTCTCTCAATGCCCAGATGAAATCTGTTTCCAACTGTACTATGTCCTTAAGAGTCCCTGTCTCTTCAGGATTGAATGTAGTTATTCTTCGGAGCTCCCGCAGATTGCGGATTGGTGATGTGAAAGAATCCATGATGGTCTCACGGAATGTCCTGTTTACCCGCGCCCTTGCACCAAGTCTATAGATCTTTGAGAGGGCATCGGATTGAATGATGGGCTCATGCATGGCTAGATGACATCCGCGAGATATCTTTCAACCTGAGTGAAATAGAGAACTCCTCCTAGGAAGATCATGATGCTTATGGCAACTGAAAGGAGCACCATCTCAGTAGGGAATGGTATCGTTCCGAGGAGTGCAGACCGAAAACCCTCTATGATACCGGTCATAGGGTTCAGGGCATAGATCATCCGGTATCGTTCGGGAACCAGTGATGCAGGGTATACAATTGGAGAGGCAAACATCCAGAACTGAGTTAGGAAAGGAATGATATTCTGGATATCGCGGTACTTGGCGTTCAGGGCCGAAAAGATGAGCCCGACACCCGTTGCAGCCAAGACCATCAGGAAGAACAGGATCGGAAGGATGAGGGCCATAACAGTGAAATGGATATTGTATAGCATCATCATGGGGATGACTACAATGAATGCGATTATAAAATCCAGAAGTCCTGCAAGTATTGGGGTAAGAGGGATAAGGAGCCTTGGGAAATAGACCTTTGAGATGAGGCTGCTTGCTCCGACAAGGCTGTTGCTCGAAATTGTGATGGCTGACGAGAAGTAGGTCCACGCCACCATAGCTGTATAGTTGAAAATAGGATAGGGTACCCCATCTGAGGGGATCTTTGCGAGCTTGCCAAGGAATAAGGTAAAGATAATCATCATGAAGAAGGGCCGGATAATGGCCCACAACATACCGAGGATAGATTGCTTGTATTTGACCTTGATGTCCCTGAGAATGAGAAATCTAAAAAAATCACGAAATTGTAATATCTCTTTTATATCTATCCGCTGGAAGTTCGTCCTTTTCCGGATATGAACATAAGATCTTGAATGATGATTATTCATGATAATCTCCAGGGAATAACTTAAAGCTCCGCTTCTCCGGGTGAATCGTATTTTTCATACAATCTCATTACAGACGATATAATCATTGATTCAGTTCTGGACTTATCAATACATTAGGTTGTGGACATTTGGCAATCTCATCCTCTTACCCACCGAAGTAAGTGGCCTATGCTCTTTAAAAGAAACCCGGGTAACGGTAGATTGCTAGACACATTCTCTGAATGCCTTACATTTATAATGGAATAACACTCAACAAGTTGTGAGGAATTAACCCAGATAATATTAATTAAGATTCATGACAACTTATATATAACAACTTCCATGAGCAGTTGTTTCCATGAAACTTAATTATTCATAAAAAAAGCAAATTTAATTTTCTATTTGTTTGTCCCTATTGTATTTATGATTCGATGGAAATAATTGACGCTCACTTATCTACAAGAAGATCCTTTGGAATTGATATGCTCCGTGGCATTCTTGCATTGTGGGTCCTGTTTTCACATTTAGTAGCTTGGACTATAATTACACAAGGGAATCATGCTATACCTGTTTTTCTTCATTGGATCATGAGATTATCAATCAAGGTTTTTCAGGCTAATGGGGAAACTAATCCTGCAGTCTTAGGTTTTATTGTTCTGAGTGGCTATTGCATACATAGAAATGGATTAAGACGAACGAATAATAACATTAATGTATATTTTATACGCCGATTTTTCAGGATTTACCCCATTTATCTTTTAGCTGTTTTATGGGGTGTTTTCTGTTTTACCATTAGTTTAACAATGGTTCCCGATATGACTCAAACGCTTTCAGGTACTAATCACCTGAGTCTAGGGTACATAATGGCAAAGCTTGTTGGCATATCAGACATTATTCCCTCGATGCATACTTACACATTTCAAGGAAATGCTCCGCTTCATACTGTTATGGTGGAAATCTGGCTATATGTGCTCTACCCGATACTCATTGTTTTAATAGCTCAAAAATATTCTGAAAGGCTCATGTGGATACTAATCATAGTAGTCTGGGGTTTGGGGGTTTTACTTATAAGTATCAATCCAAATCTATCTGGATGGTGGAATAACGGCAGCATCCTAGGATTCCTTTTGTACTGGTGGATTGGAGCTAAATTCGTTGATACAGATTTCTTCCCTAAAATATTTAAGTATCGATATGTAATGCTTTTAGCTTGGTTCCTGAGCATCACAATACATATTCCATTTATTGTGGAACTTAGGAAAGTTATATTTGCTTTACTATTTGGAATAATCATAACGCTTTGTGATAAACATGCCACCAGATGGAGATTCGGATTCGACAAAATAGGTAAAGCCGGCTATAGTGTATATGCATTACATGCTCCACTTGTGTACACTCTCTTGATCTTCGGTATACCTTGGTATGTGGTGGCTTTAAGCGCTGTTACTCTCGGTCTTATTATATTTAAGATATATGAAAACCCCTTCAATCAATTGGGTAGAAATATTGCTGTAAACAGGAGGATAATGCCTTCGTGATTATAAACATTGCCCTCGATAGGCGGTTCACAAGTGTTGCAGTTGTAAAGATAAGTATTGATCCACTTGGCGAGGAGGATGGGGTCGTTGCAAGTTGCTTTGGGGGTATGTTTTTAGGGTAAGGAGATGTTCTTTTGACATCATTACGTTCCTGCATTTTTAGGACAGAAGGAAGATGACTTTACTGGTTAATGAGGAGCTTGCTTCGTGCAGGAAAGGGAGGCGAAGGCTAGAAGAAAACCGATCCCTAAAAATATTCTATAGATATTTCTGTGGTGAACGAAAGCAGAAAGATTTTTATAGTAGGTGGTACGTTGTCTATTCATGCTTGATGGATACAGTAAGGGAAAGTATTCAACGAACCTACTTATCAGAATCTCATTTTGTGACACGCATTTTTCCTTACCGCATGTCAGATTACTCGGTGTAACCCCCCC